>Ga0187810_10000475_pt1 | contig 15487 bp, 16 predicted proteins | sample NC_wetland_sal_i_9_FD_132963 | JGI IMG/M metagenome (GOLD analysis project Ga0187810, IMG submission 132963) | Wetland sediment microbial communities from Neuse River Estuary, North Carolina, USA - ASW_5 | ecosystem: Environmental > Aquatic > Freshwater > Wetlands > Sediment | place: USA: North...
GGTTCTCGGTCGCCCAGCGCGCGCTCTTCCTCGACCGATCCGTGAGCGAACCTGCACCCACGACCTGGCCGCCGGGTCTCTTGCCCGTGGTCTGTGGAGCGGGAGCCACGAGCGCCTTCCTCCTGCTCGCCGTCCTGACCCCCCGGTGGGCGCTGCTCTCTGCGATCGCCGCTGCCCTGGTTGTGGCGGCTGGATTGATCCTCGTCGCCGAGATGCCGGGGTCGGTCTCATGGCTCCTCCTCCGGGTCCGCCGGTTTCGGAGGCCGCCGGCCCCGCCGAGGCATCTCAACGCCTCAGAGGGAGCGGTCCCGAAGGATGAGCCTCGGGAACTCCCTCGTTCTGCGTCGCCGTGACCCCGCGGCCGACCACGACGACCTAGGGTCGAACCACCCCGCCCGCCCCCTCGGAAGGTCGGTGGAGATCGGTCTCTCCGGTCCTGTCCCGCGGCGAAGGATTCCGCAGCATCGTCAGGTAGACCAACGCGCCGACCAGGCTCACGATGGGCAGCAGGACGAGCGCTAGGATCGGGTCGGGGCCGCCCGGGAGGATCGAAAGACTGACCGACCGCACTGGGGGAGTTGGGGCCAACTCTAGGACGAAGGGTGTGAGGTTCTCCCCGTATCCGATCGAAACGATCGTCTCGTTGGGGTAGTAGCCGGGGGCTGAGCCGAAGATGAAGAGCTCGGAGGCCGGGAGGCCGGAGAAGTTCGCCCATCCGCTCCGGGAAGTGTTCACGAGCAGCAATTCAGGAAATGTGGAGCCGTCCGCGAGGCTCACGTTCGTGAAGCGAACCGAAACGCTGGCCCCGGGAATCGTCGGGTGGTCGCCCGCGGTGCTCCGGACGAGCACGTGAAAGGTCGATAGCGGCAGGGGTTCCAGATGGACGATTAGATTGATCGAGGCGGAGACTCTGGCGAAGGTAATCGGTACCGAATTGTTGTCCCCGAAACCTAGCGCCGACACATGGAACGAGTAGTTCCCCGGCGGCACGAAGAAGGAGACCGTTCCGTCGATGCCGGTCGAATACGTCTCTCGGAAGCTCCCGGTGGGCAGGCTCGTTGTGCTGAGCACGAGCACCCGTGCGTGCCGAACGAGCAGATCGACCGGTGACCCGGTGACGCCCAGGACCTCCACGCTGACTGCGGGGAACGGGAGAGCCGAAAGCGTCAGAACGACGCTCTCCCCTCCGGTGTAGTTCGCCGTGATGTTCTTCGACGCGGTGACGAACCCATAGACGCTGGCTTCGATCTCGACCATACCGAACGCGGTCGTGGTGACATTGAGCCAGCCTTCGCGATCGGTGGTCCCCTGCTCGCGCCCTTGGACTGCGATGGAGACCCCCTGGAGAGTCGTGACCGTGCCGTTCGGCAGTTCTCCGATCGTGTGGACCAAGAGCTCCAAGAGAGGGTTCAGCGTCAGATTCACCCAGACCGTCTGGCCCGGAGGGAAGTAAACGGCCGAATTGTTCGTGTGGAAACGGGCGAAAGTGGCCGAGACGGTCCCGACCGCTGAAGGCACCTGCGTGAAGTTCGCCACACCGGTTTCGTTCGTGGGATGGGGCGACCCGCGCAGGAGATGGACTCCGAAGCTCACGCTCACCGAGACGTTAGGCAGAGGGGTGCCATTGGAATCGGCTACCCGTACGTAGACCGTCGCCGGGGGGAGCGGAGTGAGGTTGAGCCACACGGTGACGTTCTCGGCCGGCGAGATCCAGACGTACAGTCCCAAGGAAAGGAATCCGGGCGCGCCAGCGTTGACCGTGGTCTCCGTCGCGGGAACGCCGTTCACCTGCGCCGCGCCCGCGGAATTGGTCACGAGGAACGGTTCCCCCTCCACTCCCACGGTAGCATTGGCGATGCCTTGCCCCGACGAGACATTCGTCACCCATACCGTCAGATTGGCGACCGGGGAGAGCCGCCACACGTCGGGGAGGATCGAAGCGCCGTCCGTTCCGCCTGTGACGAGAAGCGTCTCGTTCGCCGGAACGGCGAGGAAATCCGCCGCGATCTCGGACCGCGGGCTAGGGGCTAGGGGAGTCGTGACGCGGGTCCAGGTCGAGCTGGTCGGGTCGAAGAGGTAGGTGTCGTTGAACTCATCCGTGCTGTTCCTCCCTCCGAAAAGGAGATCGATCCGCTGCATCGGGTCCCAGCTCCAGACCGCACTCATTCGCGCCCTGGGGGGTGGGCTCGACGAAGCGAGAGTCGACCAGGTCTGGCTCACCGGCGAGAACGCCCAGACCGTGTCCGAGCACGGTTCGCATCCTCCAAAGAGCAGAAACACTGCCGGGTCGGGGTTCCAAACCAACGAGGCCCCATACAAGGGACCCGGTTCCGGGGGGCCGGGGAGATTCACCCGCGTCCAGAGGTCGGTGGTCAGGTTCAGCAACCACGTGTCGTAGTAGACCAATTGCCCCACTCCGCTCGCGTTCGGTTCCTCGCCACCGTAGAGTAGCGCGGCGCCATCCCCGATGGCGAGCGCCGCGTCCGACCGCGGAGCTGGGCTCACCGCTGGGGTAACGTTGGTCCAATTGTCGGTACCGAACGAGAAGATCCATGTGTCATTCGACACTCGGTTGGTGACGGGATCCACGAGGCCCCCGAACAAGACCGCACTTCCGTGGACAGGGTCGCTCGCGAATCCGAAGTCGCTCCGTGCGGTGGGCGCCGTCGCTGGCTGGAGGGTCCGCCACCGATTCTGGGACTCGTTGTACAGAAGTGTCGAGTTGATGAGGCCGGCCGAGGTCCGGCCACCGAAGAGGACCCCCTCACCCGTGCTCGACGACGCCGCGAAGCCCGCGCCGGCTCGACTACCGGGAGCGGAGGGAGAGAGTAGGCTCCACGCTACGCTTTTGCCTAGAACCGAGGCCGTTGGGGCCGCTCCAGTAGAGATGCCGGCTACGACCCCCGCGCCGCTGGGGATTCCGCTACGAGGGGTCCCTGAAGCCATTTCCGGGAAGGCGCTCCGGACGGGACCGGTCGGCACAGAGGGAATCGAGAGGAGTATGACCACCCAGATCACGATGAAGACGAGCGAAGATCCCCACGGGTCCCAGTGACGACGGACTGCATGGAGCCGTGTCGGGCTGAGGGGGTGGGAGGGTCGGCAGGCCGCGGCGACGGATGCGACGGTCCCCGGAGACTCGAGCATCGGCCAAGCTTCGGCGGCCTGCGAAGACCGGGAGCTTGAAGGCAGCTTCGGTCCTGCTGCGTGAACTCCCTAGACCTAAGGTCCGCTCGTGACTTGGGACGTTCCCCACGCGCCAAATGGTCAATCTTCTGCCGCGAGCGACCACTCCCTAGTCCGAGATGGCTCACGGCCGCTTGCGGCGCTAAGGGTGCGGCCGTGTCCCGAGGCCACTGGAAAGACTTGACCAAAGCGGTCGCAGCCGGAGGACCAAGGGACGAGCACGGTCCGCCCCTTTCTTGTCGACCACCGTCAACGGCTCGCGCCGTTCGCGGAACCCGCGCTGGCGCAGATCGGGCCCGGTATCGGAGGAGACGCGACCCAGCCCGTACCTCGACAGACAAAGACCGGACCCCTGGGCATTTCTGGAAAAGGGGCGTGCGATCGGGTCGTCGTCGGAGGCACGGACTCACTGCTGGGCGAACAGGTCCGACGCGATGTACCGCTCACCGGTGTCGGCCAAGAGCACCACAATCATCTTACCGGAGGAGTCATCACGGGAAGCGACCGAAAGCGCTGCGTGAACCGCCGCACCCGAAGAGGCGCCGGCCAAGATCCCCTCCTCTCGAGCGAGTCGCCGGGCGCCCGCAAAGGCGTCCGCGTCCGTCACGACGATGACCTCGTCGAGAATGGCGCGGTTGAGAACTTCCGGAATGAAGCCGACCCCGATCCCGGGGATGTGATGGCTGCCGGCGGACCTTCCTGAAAGGAGCGCGGCACCGGCGGGCTCCACGGCCACCACCCGCACGGTCGGCTTGCGCGCCTTGAGCGCTTCGCCTACCCCGGTGATGGTTCCCCCGGTACCGACGGCCGAGACGAAGACATCGACCGCACCCTCGGTGTCGTCCCAAATCTCCACGGCGGTCGTTCTCCGGTGCACCTCGGCATTCGCCGGGTTGCGGAACTGGTCGAGCATGACAGACCCCGGGTGCTCCCGGACCAGCTGCTCGGCTCGGGCGACCGCGTCTCCCATGAGGATGCCAGAGGTCAGCACCACCTCGGCACCGAGTTGTCTGAGGAGCGCGACCCTCTCCGTCGACATCGTGCTCGGCATGGTGAGGATCAGGTGGTAGCCCCGGATGGCCGCAACGAACGCAAGTCCGATCCCGGTGTTGCCGCCCGTCGGCTCGATGATCGTCATCCCGGGTCGCAGGACCCCCCTCCTCTCGGCGTCGTCGATGAGGGCGACGGCGAGACGGTCCTTCACGCTACCCGCGGGATTGCGCATCTCGAGCTTGGCCACGACTCGCCCCGGTAGGCCTCTCGCGAGGCGGCGAAGTTCGACCAAGGGTGTCCGTCCTACGGTAGCGGCAGCATCGGGGAAGATCATGTGACCTCCGTGGATCCTCTCGTCGGCGAAGTGCGGACGTGCGCCGGACTACTTGGATCGCCCTTGAGCCCTGTGAACTGACCCCGTGGGCTCTTCGAGATCGGTAAAGGACCCCGCGAGGGCGCGGGGAATCGAATCCTGTTCGGGTCTTCCGTTAGGCATTGCTTCCCCGGAGCATGACGAGGAGCATCTTCGAGCGCCCTCGCGATTCCACCGCGTGGGGTATGTTCGCGGGAATGCGAACGACGGTGCCGGAGGCCGCTCGGACGGAGGTCCCACCAACGTTCAGCATCAACGTGCCTTCGAGAACCACGACGAGCGCGTCGTACGCTGCCGTGTGCTCGCTAAGTTCCTGATCAGCGTCGAACGCGAACAGGGTTACACTTCCTCCACCGGCCCGGGCAATCACTCGGCTTGCGATCCCCTTCTCAGTGCGGGAGATCAGTGCGGTCAGTTCGAGCGCCTCTGCCGCGGGAATGTTGGGCCGGACGGTCATGACGCTGCGTGGCAGTACCCTCTCTTAAGGTCTCGTTGAGTGGACAAGCCTCTCGCGAGTGCCAATCGCGGCCCGTTAACGACCGCGCACGCCCTTTCTCTCGGCCGGGGTGGCTTGCGAAGACCTCTTTCGCCCGAGTCCCGAGGGGTCTCTAAGCCACCGTGGGGACCTGCACGCAGGGTTCGGGGCCACCGGCGCAAGGAATGACCTTACTCGACGGCCCTCGTGTTTGGAAAGGGTAGGTTGACAAACCAACCCTGGCGTCCCACCTGGTGGGACGTCAAGCTCGAGGGGGAACCTTCGATGGCTCAATAGGCCGCCACATGAAGAGGTCGTCGAAGTATTCGCCGTCACGCTTGAAAGCCCGCGGCAAACGGCCGCTCTCAACGAATCCGAGCTTTCGGTACAATGCCAGGGCGCGGACGTTCTTCTCCATGACGGTGAGTTGAACGATCTCGAACTTCCCCTCGCACTGATGGAGCGCGCGGGAAAGGAGCCGGCCCCCCAGTCCTCGACCTCGCCAGTCGGGGTGGACCATCATCGCGAGGATCCCTGCGTGCCGCTCCTCCCGGTGCGGGCCTTTGCGATGAATCGTGCAAACGCCAATCAGTTTCCCGTCGCTTTCACCGACCGTGGCTACGAGATCTCCGGTGAGCACAGACTTCCAAACGTCCCCAAAGAGGGCCGCCTCGTCCGCGAGGGTCGGCTTCGAATCGTACGTGTAGATTCCGAGATCCTTGTTCGTTAGGACTTCGTCGTAGCGGGTGTAGTAGAGCTCGACCCAGCCCTCGAAATCTTCCCACGCTAGATCCCGGACGAGCACGAACTAGGCACGGACTCGCTGAATATCTGAGTTTGCGGAGCTCGGTGCGGCGATTCCTGGAAGGCGGTGCGGGGTGACCGGGTCCTACGGAAAGGCGGCCCAGCGGGCTGATCGCGGCCGGCGATCGACCACTCGCCTCCCTTCAAGGCCGCAGCCGCTTTCGGTTGCCGTCACTACGCTTCGATCGGCGAGTTTCATTAAAGGCGACCGCATCCGCCGATGGCCGAATGAGCTACTTCGTGGTCATACGTGGGCCGTTGGGAATCGGCAAATCCACCGTTTCGGAACGGCTCGCGAGGATCCTCGGGGCCGAGTATGTCTCCGTCGATCGCATCCTCGATGAGCCCGGCGTAGAGGAGTGGGACGACGAGTCGGGGCACTACTCGGAACGATGCTTCCTCCGAACGAGCGAGCTCGCCGCCGGGCGCGCGAAGACCTTCCTCGACCAGGGAACGCCGGTGATCTTCGACGGAAACTTCTACTGGCGGTCCCAAGTCCAGGACCTCATTGCACGACTCAAGTTTCCGCACCAGGTCTCCACGTTGAAGGCCCCTCTGGAGCTCTGCGTCCAGCGAGATAGCCAGAGAGACCCGCCGCACGGCCGCGAGGCGACGGAAAGCGTCTACGCGAAGTCCACCGAATTCGACTGGGGCGTCGGGATTGACGCGACCCGGACCGTTGAGTCTGTGGTCCGTGAGATTGCTTCCTACCTACCTCGGAACCGAGCCCAGTCCACTCAGTAACCGTCCAGTCATTCGATCTGCCTCGCGCGCTCCTCGCGACTAGCTGTCGATCGCGAGTACCTGCCACCAACGGTCAACCCGTTCTAGTCGAGCGTGTGACGACCTTTCGAACGATTCGCACGTAGGGCCGTTTCCAATGACCCCGGTTGGGCCCAACCGCCGAGTCGCACGGATCGGGACGCTGAGCCCCCCGCGACGTGGATTCACCTCCAAGCGCGACCCGCACGATGCCCTCCGTGGGAAGGGCGAGTTGCGCGCCCGCTTTCGATTCGCTCGCGCCAGTCAGGCACGCCGAGCCATTCACGCAGGGTCGTGTTCTGCCGTGAGATTGAGCGATTGAATTTCCTTTGTGAATCGCTTCTTGAATGGCTCGTCTAGTAAGGGCAGATACCTTCGTTGGACCTCTCTGGGGAGAGTGAAGTAGTTTCCTCGAATGATCCTCCGGCAATTCTCAGCGCCGCAGTTGCAGGGCACGGGACCGATCCACTCCTCCCAAATGTTTAGCGCATAATCCCATGTGAGTTCGTCCCCCATCCGAATGTTCTTCAGTGCCCATGTCCGCCGGACACCACTTCTCATGTCGGTCAGAACGTAAGTATTAGGCTCGCACGAATGGTTGATGAACCTCTCGGGCGACTTCATCCACGTGGTCTTCTGCTTTCCATCGACTGCGACAAACACATCGATGAATATCTCCTGCTCAGGGGTCAGTTTGCCTCGATCGAGGACAGGGTCCGAGTCGTCAATCTCTAGAACTATGTCGCCCCTGAGGAACGCCTTCTTGGCAAAGACCCCTTGGCCATGAATCTTGGACTCTCTAACTGAGAAATCCGCCAATTTACGTTTCGAATCATCCTCGGGCATCCATCGCACCTGACTTTGCTTACCGTCTTGTTGGCATGTGCTGGACGGTTGAGCCCTTCAAAAGTGCCCGCCTCGAACTTCGCACGGCCGCGTTGTCTGCTGTTTTGACTTCTCAACTCTGTTCCGGAACAGAACCCCATAGACTCCGTGCCTGTCGATAGCCGACTTGACGAGAGAAAAGAAGGGCGAACTGTCGAGAAAAGCAGCCACTGGAGGGACTTGACCTAGGGGTTCATGGTCACGGGTCCGAAGGACGATCTTCTTCGAAAGCCCCTCATGTTTGGAAAGGGGTGGGTTTCGGACGGGGCGTGGCGTCACCCTCCGCGTGGCCCCGCACGTTCCTCGCAGTCGATCTTCGATCCCGTGCGGCCTTCAGGAAAGGCGTCGTAAGCGTGAACACGACTGCGTGCCCTCGCGTCACTTCGCGGTAACCCTCGGGTTGAGAAAGAGTCCCTCATCACGGTACGGCGGAAGCATACGCTCAAGTTTGAAGTAGTGGCGGACTGGTCCACAGGATCCAAGGAGCCAACGACTGAAGCCCAGTGCACGATCTTGGGAAGGACTCATTAGGCGTCATCGGCCAGAGGGAACCTGCGCGGTGTCACAGTGAATCGATGCTACCTTGGCGAGGCAGTTAGACTCGCCCCGAGACTGGATTCAGACCCGAAAGTCAATCGCTCGTGTACTCTCCGTTGAGAACGGTAGTGTGCCCACAATCGGAGCAGACCAGAGTCATGTTGACTATCGTCACGACCGTTTTCTCGCCCCTCATGTTCTCAAACGGCTTATGACACTGCTCGCAAACAAGAGGCTTGGCCATGCGCTGCAACAGCCCGCGTGTTTAGATGAACGTTCCCTTGAGATCTGAGGCGGGACAAAGGCCAGCTTGGGTCGGCGACTCGTTTGGGGCCGTTGTCAAGCTACGCTCTTTAAGCTGGAAAAGCATCCCCCCTCGGGGGTGCGATGAAGAGCCGACGACTACTCGGGATGCAGGTAGTAGGGTCAGAAGGCTGGACGATCGGCAAGGTCCGGGACATAGTCTTCGACGAGACGACCTGGCGTATCGGATCCCTCGAGGTCAAGCTGGACCGGTCCGTCGCCGAGGAATATCAGATGAAGAAGCTGCTGTCGAGAACCACCCTTGTGGTCGACGTCGCGTCGGTGCACGCCGTCGGCGATCACCTCATGCTCTCGATCACGAAGCCCGAGCTGGGGAAGATGGTGTCGTTCCGGAAGCCGTAACCGGCCGCAGCTCGCGCATCCTCTGCCGTGCCCTTCGGGTGATTGGGTCCCACCGAGTTTGAATCAAGGCTACGGTAGGTCCACCGCTCCCTGAACCCGGCCTCAGAGGGGCGCGTATTCCATTGTATTCAGCTTCAGGTGGGTTCCAATTGTCCTTGCACGGCCAGGGTAGCACGACCTCCTTTGAGGAGAAAGGCCCATTCCCAAACGGGTGCCATGCCGAATCAGACTGGACCAAGGAGGACGCACTGCTCAACCTAAACATCGGCAGCGGGCCGACAACCTCTAGGTCAATCGAGAGGTACACCGGTGCGGCCGATTCCCGTCGGTTCTGTTGAAGTCGGTGGCCTGAGAGATCGGATTCACCACTCCACCGTCCGACAACAGCCCCGCTAGCGTAACAGCACCCCGACCGAGCGGACCATAGAAGGCAGCGACCGCTCTCTCAGTTCGGCCTGAGGGCTTATGTCCCAGCCAAGAGTACCCGGTATCGGAAGGATTCCCATGTCCGCGACCCCTCGGACGATGCCGAAGTTGCTCAAAGCGACGTACCTCGGGGACACAGAGTACCTGCTCGAGGAGACGCGGGCCACGAAGCTCTTCTACTTCCCCGTCCCGCTTCTCTGGACCGTAGTCTTCGGCCTACTGGCGCTCTTCGCCGCGCCGGCGATCACTTCCGCCGTGCCCACCATCTTTCCAGGCCTCACGGCGGGATTGACCCTCTCGAGTTACGTCTCCGCGACCTCGCAAAAGTACCTCGCCTACTTCTGGGTCCTTCTCTTCGTCATCGGCCTGCTGTACCTTCTCGTCCGCTACTTCCGATGGATCACTACGGTCTACGCGGTTACCAATCGCCGGGTGATCATCCAGAGAGGGATCCTCGGGAAGGACTTCGATGAAATCCCGGTGACCCAGGTCCGGGGGGTCGACGTGCACCAGTCGTTCGGCCAGCGCATCCTCGGGTACGGGACGGTGCGCGTCAGCTCGGAGGGCGGAAGCCGCCTTGGAAACGAGGATTGGCGGGGGATACCGAAGCCGTTCCGTTTCCAGAAACTGATCGAGAACGCGACCCAGAACGTTCAGTCGGCGCCGGGCCCGCTCCAAATGCCGAGTCCCGGACGTTGAGGCGTGTGTCGGGCTGGGTTCTGTTGAAGTCCGGGGCCTGAGGGATGGGATTCTCCCGGACCCTTCGATTCCGACGTACCGAAGGACTGATGGCACGCGGCACTTAACCGCGAGTGGACGGCCCTGGGATTACTTCTTGTCCTCGCGGTAGGGTTCGCAATCCATCGATTTGCTCGGGGAGAGACTTGGGCTTCGAGTGCGAAGCCGGCTCATTGAGGGATTCGAGGTCCCAATAGCCGATGGCTGCCCGCGTACACCAACGTGGGAGCGAGCAAGGCCAGAAGCGGAACGGTCAGCAGAGGATACTGCCAGCCCCCGACGGGAAAGAGCAGGGCCACGAAGGGAGCGATGAGGACCAAAAGCAGAAGCGCGTAGGCAGCGCCCCCACCGAAAAGTCTCGCCTCCCGGTAGCGTCGACCGCCGAGCTCAAGTCCCACTACGATTCCCAGGCCGCCCAACCACGCCAGCCAGAAGCCCAGGATCACGGCGTAGGCAAACAGCGGCTGAATCGTTCCGAGACACGATAGCGCGTGGCTCGGGGCGCCCCGGATGCACTGAACCATGGCCGGGGTGGAATAGAGCGCGAGGGCCATCGGAATGATGATCAAGAGGAGGCCGATCGAGCCGATGTTGCAGAGAATCGATGCGCCGAGGAACCAGCGGTCAAACTTCCGAAGGGCACTAAACCCGAATCGGTAGTAGATCAAGGAAACAGCGAGGAGGAAAGCTCCCGTCAATACGAAGATGGTGGTGAGTTCGACCAGCGTCGTGCCGAAGGTGAAGACCCCCACGGGATCGTAGAAGGCGAGCAGGTTGAGTGTAATTGGGAGCACGAGACCGGCCACGCCCCCGGCGAGCCCGAAGACCGCTCCCGTCTCGAACCGCCGGAGTCCCTTCGGTTCGTCCTCGTTCGACGCCGTTTGGTGGGTGCCCATCGAGTCTCCCTACACCTTTGCCGAACTCGACGAACGCTCGAGGCTCAGCAACCGAGTAGGCTCCAGAGGATGAGGTCCACCTAAGCATGCCGCAGCTCGATGTTTCTGGATCCGGCCGGATTCGGACGTTCCGGGAGAGCCTACCATCGCCGACCGCATCGGCACGGAACTCCGTTTCGATGCGGAACGGGAATGCTACCCTCGGCCCAGAATCATGTTATCGTGATGCGACGCGCACCCGGTCCGAACGCATACCACAAGAGGACTGCAGCCAAGACCAAGATCAGCAGTGCCAGGGGACCAATCAGAATCAGCAATACGATCGCCAGGAGAATCATCAACAAGGCCGCTCCGAGGCTGATGGTGTGCGCCATGGTGAAGCCTATCGGTCTGGAGGGGATGTTTCTTTGCTTGAATCGAATCAAGCAACCGCTTAACAGCCATCCTCGGGCTGCGAGCACTCATGGCAGCGAAGCGCAGAGAGACGGTTTCCTTCCTGGAAGGGAAGAAGATGCCGCGACGAACCCGAGTGAAGTTCAGTGCGCCGAAATCGGCTGGGCCCAAGCGAGTCTCGTTCTTGGAAGGCACGAAGGCGCCGAGGAGAACCCGCGTCACCTTCATGGCAAAGAAGAGTGCTTAAGCACGGGGTCATGGAGCGCGATCCGAGAGCACAGCCTGAACGGGGGAGCCGGGCGGGCCGTATGCCCGCCCCGCGACATGAGTTCTGCGGCTCCCCGAACTCTCACTCGCAGCGGGTGAATCGATCCCCGGCTCAGAATCCGTAGGGGACTCCCGGCGAGATAGATGAGTGCGCCCCTGACGATAGAGCTCACGCCCCTGATCCGGAACCCAGTACCCGGTCAGACTAAGTTCTGAAGGGATCGAGCATCCCGCTAGAACTGACTCCGTCGATGGCCGGACTCTGCCGTAGGCCGTTCTTCTCGATTCTCCTGGTCGATTGGAGGTGGATTGCGTGGCCGCTAGACCAGGATCCCGCGGACCCTACTTATGGTCATAACCGGCCGATGAGGTTCCGGGCGCAAGGAAAGGGTTGGCGGACGAAGCTTCGAGTCGCCCGTCCCGTCGGTGGGTCACTGGGGTACTCCCCAGGTTCCCAGCCTGACCGTTAAACGGTCAGATACCCGAAGAAAACGAGCGCGACGACGACGACTACGATGAGGACAATCCATCCAATCATGGTTCTGCCTTCAGGCTTCCGTCGCTGCGGCGACGGGCGCGACCGCGATGGGCGCGACAGCGGTGGGGGCGGTAGAGGTCTTCAGCGGCTCAGACGGTGGGGAGAAGACGTGTTCGACGTCCAGACCCAGCTGCTTTGCTGCCGTCGCAATGTCGCTGACCGCGGTCTTGGTGGCGCCAACGAGGACTGTAGTCCCATCGGCCACGAACTTCGCGACCTCGTGCCCGACGGTGTCGACCTCGTCCACGATCGCCGTGCCCACCTCCGCGGGTGATCTAACGACCTCGCGAGTGACAGTCACTTTCTCTTCCTTGGTAGTGTTCTCCATCTTGATTCTCCGTTTCGCTCCAGGTCGTAGAGTCGCGGCAGGGGGTTAAACGCCCCCTTAGCCCAAATCAAGGGCATCGGGGATTGGTTGAGGCTTGCACCTACCGGTTTCCTATCGGAAACGATAGTCCATGAGGTACGAGCCGATGGAACATTGGGTCAGCCGGCAGTCCATTCGCAAACGTCCTTCGTCGGAGCATCCCTCGGAACCGAGGGATGCCCACCGGTAGGTGACCAACAGTCGTATCGATGGGCTACCGTTACTCGACGGCCCGGTGCATGGGGGTGCACCGGGGGGCAGGTCACGTAGTTAGTAGAAGTGGTTCCGTACCGCGATGAGATAGATCAAGAGCGCGACCGCGATAACGAGGGCCACGCCGAACGAAGCGCTCCACACGAGCACGCCAATCACCCCGGCCGTCACGATTCCCGTGAGCCAGAGCGCCCACGACTCGAGATCCCAAAGTCCTGTCGCTACGACGGTCAGGATAGCGCCAAAGATAAGCGTGATAGCGCCAGCGACTAGCGTACCGCCACTAACCAAGCCGAAGGCGCCGAGTGACGGATAAGCGAGAACACCGAGACCGGCAAAGATGACCAGGGCTCCGACGATGACTAGAAAGACCCCGAAGAGGGCGATGAGGATCGCCAAGATACCGACCAGAATCGGAAGTTCTCCCGCCTTCGTGTTTTGCCGATAAACTGTCATGGTCTGCGTGGACGTCGTTGTGGTCATTGACTTTCTCCTTCGGCGAGGGATCTCCGTCCCCCAACACGAAGCGAGGATGGCTCCGGCGGGCAAATGGAGCGTCCCTTGATTCTGATTCAGGGGGGTCGAGGACACACGATGGTCCACTCCGTCAACACCGATGAGCGGCGTTCGATGAAGGCGGCAATCCCGAAGGAGTCGTCGAAACGTAGCGGAAACCGGATCTTCAGCTTCAAGTCGAAGGTCGCCCCAAGGTCGTGATCCCGGCGTTCGGCCTGACCTTTGCGCCGTTCCGATCGCTAGCCGCCTATCGTCCCTAGGGGCCGAGCCGGTACCTGCGGCTGACCAGCCACTCTACTTTGTCCTCTATCACGAGTCCCCCGGCCCTTGCGACTCGCGGTCGGTGGGATCGGGCCACTCTGGATCGAGGTTGTCCCGTTGGGACGTCGGCCGGGGGGAGATAATCGCCCCGAGGGGAGGCCGATGCGAGCGAATCACACCCTGGCCGACCTCGGAGAACCCCGAGGATTGGCGCGCCCGGATAGGTGTATGGCCGGCTTGGGCCGAGAACCTGAGCGCGAGCGGAGGCTCCTCCGTGGCTTCAAAGGAAAAACTAGATTCCCGCTTCCCTTCCGCGAATCGAGGTCGTAGATCGAGCTCAGGATCTGGGTCGCCCCTTGCCCCCTCGGTGTGAGTCGATAGCGTTGCCTCGTCGCATGGGTGACAAGCCCGCTTTGGGTCAGCTTGCGAAGGTGAAATGCGATCTTTGAGGTGTCCTTGATATTGGTCGCCGTTACCGCCTGAGTGAAAGTGCACGGGCCTTCCGCAAGACGACGGAGGACGAGACGACGGATCGGGCTCGCCAGCGACTCGAGGGTCAGGTGCGCATCGACCGAACCGATGGATGCCCGTACGGCGAGCGCTCCGGTGGCGGTAATCTTGTTCGGATCGTACCCCACGGCGAGCGGACCCTTCCCTTTCAAGGTTGCTCGGATTCCCTCTAGGAGGGCTGCGATTTCCTCCTCACGGTGGCGGGCGAGAACGTCCTCGACACCCGCGATGACCACGGCTGCCTTCTTTCTCGACGCGACGAACCCCTCCACTGCATCACGGATCCGGGACGGGTTCTCGGGGTCCAGCGGGCGGTGACTGACCTTGCCGGCAGTGCCCGCGACGGGATCGGGCGATAGGAGGAGCACCTCGTATCCCTCCTTCGCGGCAAGGGCGTTGGCATACTCGACGGGGTCGCGCGGCTTGGCCTCGGTCCGGCCTAACTCGAGCTGTACGTTGACGAGCTCGAGGACGCGCTTGATTTGGTTGGGTCGGACGGGCTTCCGTATGTAATCGAACGCGCCCAGTTGCAATGCCTGAACGGCCGTCTCCACTGTCGCCCTCGCGGTCAGCATCACAAGCAACAGGCAGTACAACCGCTCGGACACGTGGGTCAGGAGCTCCATGCCGCTCTGCCGACCCATCTCGGGGTCGATGAACATGACGTCAAACTCCTCCCTCCCCAGGGCGATCGTGGCCTGGGCGCTGGAGGAGACGCCCGTCGTCGTGTGCCCGCTGTTGCGGAGCACGGCGGCAAGTTCTTCCCGGAACGCTGAATCGTCGTCTACGATGAGCACCCGCATCCGAAGCCCTTCTGAACCCGCTTTCAACCCGCGGTACGCGCGGCGACCACGGGCTCGCCACGACTTCTTCCTCCTCTCGAGGAAGGAAGCTGCCCGGTTGAGCATGGAGACTGTCCGCCTGCGCCTGGTAACCATCATGAGTCAGGACCAGAAGATGGGTCTTAAGGGGTCGCTTAGCCGGATTCGGGCAAGGTATCATCCCCCCGGGAGCGACGGGCATTCCCGTCGTAGTTCACAGAGGTAGCTTAGTGGGTGCCCGGTTCATCACCCTGTTCGCGATCGTATTCAAATTGCTGATCAGTCCCTTGGGACTGCGGGTCCGTGACGAAGCGTCTCGGTCCGTCAAACGCGCCGGATGTCTTAGTCTCGATCCTCACGCGTAGGAGGGGGGCTCCCCGAGAACCAAGTCGAAGTTCCTACGGCCCATTGAGTGCGAGGCTTGATTCCGGACCGGGTATTCCGTGTGGCGACGGGTGTGATCGGCAAACCCAAGGGTGAGGATATGGTGACGGAATTCTCGCTGGGTAACGATCTGCAGGACCAGTTCATCGAACGCAGTATCGGATCGTCCGTAGACTAGAACGGTAACTATGCCAAGCAACGCGACCGCGCCAGGGTACCTCCCTGGAAATCGCGCGGCGAGAAAGTCCCGTGCACAGGGAGCCGGGTACTCATCGAGTACAGGCAGGAGGTGGGGATGGGACGGATTCGCGGCACGACCATCGAGGCGACCGTGGTGGAGCTCAAGCCGGTGCGGGAGATGGTTTTGCGGACCGGCGAAGTGGAGTTCTGTGGAGAGAATCGACGGGTATGGACCAAGCCGTACGCGGATAGGGGATTCGTTCGCCGCTATCGGTGTCGGATGCGGGAGGCCCCGA
>Ga0187810_10000476_pt1 | contig 15484 bp, 11 predicted proteins | sample NC_wetland_sal_i_9_FD_132963 | JGI IMG/M metagenome (GOLD analysis project Ga0187810, IMG submission 132963) | Wetland sediment microbial communities from Neuse River Estuary, North Carolina, USA - ASW_5 | ecosystem: Environmental > Aquatic > Freshwater > Wetlands > Sediment | place: USA: North...
GACGCTGGCCGTGCCGAGGTAAAAATCCTCCATGGGTGGCTTGCCGACAATGGTCGCGGGCCAGACGGCATCCTGCCGATGGGTGATGCAGGTCACATGGAAGCGCGGATACTGGTCGAGCGGGGTGTAAAAGCCGGTGTGATCTCCGAAAGGCCCTTCTTCCATCAGTGGTTCGCGGGGGTCGACGTACCCTTCAATGACAAAGTCCGAATCAGCAGGGATCATCAAATCATTCGTCTCACACTTGACGAGCGAGACCGATTTTTTTCGGAGGAATCCGGCAAGGAGCACCTCGTCCAGACCATCCGGCATGGGTGCCGTGGCGCAGAAAGTCAGGGCGGGATCACCCCCCAGGCAAACGGTCACGGGCATTTTCTGACCCGCTTCGTAATACTTGCGGCCATGCCGGGCCGCCACTTTATGCACCTGCCAATGCATGCCCGTGCTCCACGAATCGAGCATCTGCATCCGGTACATGCCGATGTTGCGCTCCGCACTGTCGGGATCGACGGTATAGACGTTGGGCAGGGTGACAAAGGCCCCGCCGTCCTTCGGCCAGCATTTCAAAATCGGCAGGATCGAAAGTCCATCTCCCGGCGGAAGGATCACCACATCCTTGCAAGAACCGGAGCGGACGACGCTCGGGCGGGTGTGGATGACGTCGATGCCGTTGCGGATCAATTCCCATGCGTCACCGAGGCTTTTCGGCGGGCGGGCTTTTAACAAAAAAGACATCTGTCGGGAAATCTCCTCGGTATCTTTCACCCCGAGAGCCAGCGCCATTCGCCGAAAACTGCCAAAGCCGTTGATCAAGACGGGGAATGCGCTTTTTTTCCCTCCCGGCAAAATCGGCCTTTCAAAAAGGAGGGCCTTCCCTCCCCCTGGCTTCTTCATCTCCAGGTCGGCCACAGCGGAAATTTCCAAATCGGTGGAGACGGCTTCCCCAACACGCAGGAGTTCCCCGTGATCTTCCAGCAACTCCACAAAAGCCGACATCGACTCAATCGCCATGCCGCTACCATAACGGTCAATCGCCGCCGCTCAAGCTGGCACTTTTCTCCCCATTAATTGACCTTCCCTCAATCGGTAGTAAAATTCCCCTTCAGGGAGAGAATCATGACGATCTTCACTTACCTCGAAACTACGCTCGGTCGTCTGCTGCTTTTATCGGAAGGCGACCGTCTCACGGGTCTTTACTTTGCTGATTCGGAGCACGCGCCGGAAATCGAACCGGACTGGGTGGAACAGCCGACTGCGGAAATTTTCAAGCTCGCGGAGAAACAGATCACTGAGTTTGGCACCGGGAAGCGGCGGACTTTTGACCTTCCCCTGGCATTGCACGGGACTGAATTTCAGAAAAATGTCTGGAAGAATATTTTGAAAATTCCCTTTGGAAAAACCATCTCCTACACCGAACTGGCACGGAGAGCGGGCAAACCAGCAGCCGTTCGAGCGGCCAGTTCCGCCACGGGGAAAAACCCCATCTCCTGGATCATCCCCTGCCATCGCATCATCGGGAAATCAGGCGCACCGACCGGCTACGCGGGAGGGCTCAAGCGAAAAGTGGCGCTTTTGGATTTCGAGAAATCGATCGGCCAGCATTTGTAGGGCGGACTGGCGTGCTACGAGCGGCTCCATTCGAGCATGCGGTCGATGGGGAGGCGGGCGCGGGAGATGACGGCGTCGGGAAGGGTGATTTCGGGCTGAAGGGTTTCAAGTGCGGAGGCGAGTTTTTCCATGGTGTTCATTTTCATGAAACGGCAGTCGTTGCACTGGCAAAGGTCAGTCGGTCCGGCGATGAAATTTTTGTCGGGGATTTCGCGGCGGAGGCGGTGGAGCATGCCGGACTCGGTGACGATGATGAAGTCCTTCTTTTTTGAGCCACGGCAGTAATCAATCATTTTTTCCGTCGAGCAAACCTCATCAGCCAGAAGGCGGACGGGGCGCGTGCATTCCGGGTGGGCAACGAGATCGGCGTCCGGATACTGATCGCGGATTTTGCGGATGCTCTCGTGGGTGAATTCGATATGGACGTGGCAGGCACCGTCCCAGAGGCGCATCGGGCGTCCGGTTTTTTCCATCACCCATTCGCCGAGATTTTGATCCGGGGCGAAGAGGATTTCCCGGTCGGCGGGAACTTTATGGATCATTTTCACCGCATTACCCGAGGTGCAGATGAGGTCGCTGAGAGCCTTCACCTCGGCGCTGCAATTAATGTAGGAGACGACATAGTGGTCGGGATTTTTTTCGAGGAATATCCGAAGATCGGAGGCGCGGCAGGAGTCGGCGAGTGAACAGCCGGCGTTCAGGTCAGGCAGGATGACCGTGCGCGAGGGGCTGACAATCTTGGCCGTCTCAGCCATGAAATGAACGCCGCAAAAAACGATGACATCGGCCTTTGCGTCGCGGGCGTTATAGGAGAGGCCCAGGGAATCGCCCACAAAGTCGGCCACTTCCTGAATGTCCTTCGTCTGGTAGTTGTGCGCGAGGATGACGGCATTCCGCTCCTTCTTCAACTTGAGGACGCGCTCTTTCAAATCAGTCATGCTTCACCTTAGTTTTCTGCCGGGACGAGTCAATCCATCCACTGGTGAGGATGCGGGCAATGATGTAGATGACGCTGCTGGAGATGCACGAGTCGGCTACGTTGAAGGAGGGCCATTCGTAGCGCCAGGGGCCGAAGTGGAGGAAGAATTCGAGAAAATCGATGACGGCCCCGATGCGGACGCGGTCGATGAGGTTGCCTACAGCTCCGGCAAAGATCATCGCTCCAATGATGTTCGCCTCGCGGCCTTTCCAGTCGAGATCGCGGGTCCACCAAAAGCCGAGGAGGAGAATCGCGAAGGCTAAAAATCCGACGAGAGCATTCCCGGCGTGTCCGAAGAATCCAAAGGCAACTCCTTCGTTTTGCAGGTAGGTGATGTAGAAGAAGTGGTCGATTACCTTTATGCTTTGCCCAATAAACATGTGGGTCTCGATCCAGTGCTTGGTGGTCTGGTCGATCAAAAGGATGACGGCGGCGATCGACCAGAACAGGGCACGTGGCCGGGGGAAAATTTTGAGCCAGCGAGTCACGGCATCAGCTTCCCTGGGTCACGACTTTGGTGCAACGGGGGCAGAGGTCGGGGTGGTCGGGATTCTGGCCAGTGGCATCGTCGTACTTCCAGCAGCGGACGCATTTCTTCCCTGAAGTGCGGCGGGTGGCGACGGAGGCTGTTTCGCCTTTCTTAACGGTGACTTTGGAGACGATGAAAAGTTCCTCAAACAGGGCTCTGTCTTCCTCTGAAAAATGGGGAGTGGTGACTTCAGCCTCGGCTTCCAGACTCTTGCCAATAGTCTTGGCCTGGCGATCCACCTCCAGTTTTTCATTTGCTAATTTGCGGATGTCGAGGAGGCGCTGCCAGCGGAAGTCGAAGTCCTTCGGCAAGGTTAACTCACGCACCTTGGGAAATTCCACGGTGTGAATGGAATCGGCAGCGAGTTTTGAGCCGTCCCAGCCGGGGGAGTGCAGGTGCTGCCAGGCTTCCTCGGTGGTGTAGGGGATGAGCGGGGCGAGGAGTTTGCAGAGGGTGGCGACGATCTCATACATGGCGGTCTGCGCGGAAAGGCGTTTGACATCTGTCGCAGCGTCGCAGTACATGCGGTCTTTCAGGACGTCGATGTAGAGTGAGGAAAGTTCGACGGAGCAGAAGCGGTTGACGACATGGTAGACTTCGTGGAACTGGTAGTTTTCGTAAGCAAGGCGGGAAGTGCGGACGACTTCCTGCAATTTCCAGATCACGTAGCGGTCGATCTCCGTCCACTGCGATTCCGGTACAGCTTTTGAGATGTCGAAGCCTTTCAGGTTGCCAAGGAGGACTCGGAGGGTGTTGCGGAAGAGGCGGTAGGTATCGGTGACGTGGCTGAAAATTTCGTCGGAAAACGGGACGTCGTTCGTGTAGTCCTGACTGGCGACCCAGAGGCGGAGAATGTCGGCGCCGAATTTATTTACGAAATCCATGAGTCCGGTCGGTTTCTGGTAGGCGTTTGATTTCGAAAGTTTTTTCCCGTCGAGATCAACGACGAAGCCGTTGGTGAGGACGTCGGTGTAGGGAGCGTGGCCTTTCGTGGCAACCGAGGTGAGGAGCGAGGACTGGAACCAGCCTCGGTGCTGGTCGCTGCCTTCGAGATACATGACGGGCATATCAGGGGAAGGTTGCCACCCCTGACGATCGCACACGGCGGCGTGGCTGGAACCGGAGTCGATCCAGACGTCGAGGGTGTCGGTGCCTTTCTTCAAATCGGTGGAAAGGCCGAGGCGGGAGGTGAGTGTGGCGGTGTCCGTGGAGAACCAGACATTGGTGCCTTCCTTTTCGACGATGTCGGCGAATTTGCGAATGATGGCGGCGTCAAGAATCGGGGTGCCATCTTTTTGATAAAAGACGGGGATGGGTACGCCCCAGGTGCGCTGGCGGGAAATGCACCAGTCGGGCCGGGTTTCGACAGCACCCCGGATGCGGTTGATACCCCAGCCGGGAACCCATTTCACGGAGTCGATGGCGGCGATGGCTTCCGCACGGAAGGCATCGACCCGGATGAACCATTGCTTGACGCAGCGGAAGATGATGGGGGTTTTCGACCGCCAGCAATGGGGGTAGCTGTGCTGGTAATCCTCCGCCGCCCAGAGGTGGCCGGATTCTTTCAAGAGGTCGCGGACTAGGGGGTTGGCCTTGAAGACGTAGACTCCCGTGAGTGAGGGGACGCCTGCCTCGGCGGTGAGGCAGCCCGCTTCATCGACGGGCGAGAGGAGACCGAGGCCAACTTTTTGTCCCAGAACGTAGTCGTCGTGACCGTGGCCCGGTGCGATGTGGACAAGGCCCGCACCGGAATCTTCCGTGACGAAATCGGCTTCATGGACTTTGCTGGTGCGTTCGACAAGGGGGTGTTTGTAGGTGACGCCGGACAGCTCAGAGCCTTTGAGGGTTTTGTGAATCGTGAGTTTTTTTCCTCCAGCGGTTTCGACTGCGGAGATGCGGCTTTCAGCGAAGATAAGGGAGCGACCTTCAACCTCCGCGATGACGTAGAGCATGTTGGGGTGGGCGGCGACGGCGAGGTTGGCCGGAAGAGTCCATGGAGTCGTCGTCCAGATCATGAGGGAGGTGGTTTTAGCCGGATCGAGGCCGAGTTTCTTTTTCCCCATTTCGTCCAGATCGAACATGACGTAGACGGAGGTGTCCGAGCGATCCTGATATTCCACTTCGGCCTCGGCCAAGGCGGTGCGGCAGCCTGTGCTCCAGAAGACAGGGCGCTGGCCTTCGTAAACGAGTTTTTTTTCCACGAATTTTGCGAAGACGCGGAGGATGTCGGCCTCGTAGGCGGGGTCCATGGTGACGTAGGGTTTGTCCCATTCGCCGAAAACGCCGAGTCGCTGGAACTGTTCGCGCTGGATGTTGATGTACTTTCGTGCGTAGGCTTCGCACTTTTTGCGGATTTCCGTGGCGTCGAGGGCTTGGGCCTTGTTGCCCGCAGCCTTGGCCATCTCCTGCATGACTTTGTGCTCGATGGGGAGACCGTGGCAGTCCCATCCGGGAATGAAGGGGGAGTGAAAGCCCATCATGGTGCGGCTCTTGAGGACGAGGTCTTTCAGGGTCATGTTGAGGGCGTGGCCCATGTGAGCATCACCGTTCGCAAAGGGCGGGCCGTCGTGAAGGATGAAGGGCTTGCCCGCCTTGCGCTTGTTCAAAATTTCTCCGTAAACCTGCGTCTGTTGCCAGAGTTTCAGAATACCCGGCTCGCGTTTGGGCAGGTCGGCCTTCATGGGAAAGGCCGTGGTCGGGAGTGAAATCGTGCTTTTGTAGTCCATAAAAGGTAGAACAATGCCCACGATGCCGCAAAAAATCAATCGCTCGTCTCTTATGTATTCTCATCATTGTGACCAAGAAAGTCCCTAAGAGGCATTCACTCCTTTACCTCGGCAAGTCCTTCGATCTTGTCATCCGGATTGTAACGTCTACCGTTTTCACTAGGCGTGAATACCCCAAGTCATGAAAGGGCGTCATGTTCAACGATGAAACCTACCCGCGCATGGGGAATTGGTTCGAAATTTTCGACAAAGCCGAGATAGCATGAAAGCACTGGTTATCGGCGCAGATGGTTTTTTGGGTTCCTCACTTGTTCATCACCTTGAGCAAATGGGGTGGGAAGTCTTCAAAACCAGCAGGCGCATCACCAAACAGGATGATCATTATCTTCCGTTGGATATTGAAAATGGGGTCGCGGATTTTAAAATTCCCGATCAAATTGAAATCGCTTTCCTCTGCGCAAGCGTGACGACAACAGCTCAATGTGAAAGGAACAAGGAGCGCAGCAGCATCATCAACGTGGAAGAAACCGCTCATATCGTTCGCCGTCTTGTCGAATATGGAGCATTTGTCGTCTTCCCTTCAAGTAGTGCCGTTTTCGATGGAACGATACCATACCCCACGGTTGAAACGCCCTACTCACCCACGGGAACTTACGGCGAACAAAAAGTGGAAGCTGAACGAAAACTTCTGCCATACATCCCACATGTCGCCATTGTGCGCATGTCCAAAATTATCGGTTCGAACATACCTTTACTTGTGAAATGGGAAGAGCAATTTTTCACTCATCAACCCATCACCTGCTATGAGGATTTCATGCTTTCACCATTATCCAAATCTCACATTGCAAAGTATCTGACAGATATAGCCACCCATCGTATATCCGGCATCACACAGATATCAGCTTCTTGCGACATATCGTACCGAGACCTCGCCTATCGACTGGCCGATGTCCTTCAGATTGATCGAAACCGCATCGTTGCGACACAAGCAGCCCAACGTCCGGAAATGCGTTCCACTTTTCGAGCTCATGCCTCGCTCGATTGCAGCATCCTTAAGAAAAAACTCTCCATACTTCCACCAGATCCATGGGAAGCTCTCGAGATTACTTTCCAGGAAATCGCGAAAAAGCATAATTCCCTGCAAACATAATTGCATCACCTATAAGTAATCCGTCCCGTTCTCCCTTAAACCAAATCCAGCAAGGCGCGCATGAGTTTGAAAAAATTGTAACGCCAGGGTCTGTCCAAAAAACGTCCCAGATAATTTATTCCACAAAGTCGGCGTTCGGAGTCCGTCCGCTTGGTTCGCAGGATATTTTCCCAACGGGATAGAAAAAGCTCCTCGTTTTGCCGATTGCGATCGTTCCGTCCCGGCGAACTGCTCACGTAATGTTCGATTCGGCTTTGATACGCCACGTAATGCCGATATCCCCTGGCGTCCAATTTCAGACACAAATCGATATCTTCACAGCCATTCAAGTAAGCTTCATCAAAACCGTCTTCATTCAAAAATACGTCTTTGCGAATGAGGACGCAGGCGGCTGTCACTGCGTCCCATGCCTTGTATCCCTGAAACGGCACAAACCTCCAGTACCGGCCAAAATGGGTCGGCATCAAGTCCCCGCCCACCAACATCCCCATGTGGTCGTATCGCCCCGTCTTGGGACTCCACTGGACATTCCCGACGAATCCCACGTCTGAATATATTTCGAAAGCCTTCAACATCGGTTCCAGCCATCCTTTTTTAAGAACCGTATCGCAATTCAACAGGCACAATAAATCGCCACGAGCCTCGTGTGCAGCCAGATTATTATTCGCGGCAAATCCCTTCCGAGTTTCATTGTAAATCACGCGAAAGGGAGGGGATAAAGTTTGCAGGTAATCGCGCGTGCCATCCGTGCTCAAATCATCCACGACAATGACTTCGTAATCCACATCATGCACCGTCTCTTTCAACGAATGGAAACACGCCTTGGTCATCTCGGCGGCGTTATAAGTCGGAATGCAAATGCTCAAATGCATGATGTTTAATCAAGCGCATTCCCGATCTTTGCGCAGATTTCATCGCCGATGGCCAGCGAGGCTGTCGCCGCAGGACTTGGGGCGTTCAGCACGTGTAGCACACCCTCACGCTCGATAAAACGGAAGTCTTGCACCAGATTTCCTTCGGGGTCCATGGCCTGTGCCCGCACGCCCGCTCCTCCGGGTGCGAGATCTTCCACCTGGATTTCGGGTACGAGTTTTTGCAAGGAGCGGCAGAAAATCTTTTTAAACATTGAGCGGATCAATTCATCCCGGCACATAATCATGTGTCGACCGGCGAATTTCCAAAAACCCTGAAAAGTCAACGCGTCGAACAAGTCTGCCAGATTGACATCGGAGTACTTGTACCCCTCGCGGGCAAAAGCCAGCACCGCATTGGGGCCAGCCTCGATGCCGCCATGAATCAATCTCGTAAAATGAACTCCGAGGAACGGGTAAACCGGGTCAGGCACCGGATAAATGAGGTTCTTCACCAGGTACTGGCGCTCGGGACGAATCTTAAAATATTCTCCACGGAACGGTACGATGCGCACCTCCCGTTTTTCCCCCGTCAATTCACTCACCCGGTCGCAGTGCAACCCGGCACAGTTCACGATAAAATCGGCTTCAAATTCACCTGCAGGAGTCTCGATTTTCCAGCTCGACCCGACTCGCGTGATCTTGTTCGCCTTCGCATGAACGCGGATGAAGCCCCCCTGTTTTTCGATCTCTCCGCTCAAGGCATTGCACACCGCCTCGTAATCGACAATGCCTTCCTCCGGCACGCGCAATGCGGCGATGCCCGCGACGTGGGGTTCGATCTCCCTCATTTCTTCCCGGTTCAAACGACGCACCCCCTGTAATCCGTTCGCCTGACCTCGCTCGTAAAGATTTTCCAGACGTGCCACTTCGCCTTCGTTCGTGGCGACAACCAATTTGCCGCAAATCTCATGGGGGATGGAGTGTTCCCTGCAAAAGGCGACCATCCTTTTGATGCCTCCCACCGCCATCCGGGCCTTGGCAGAACCGGGTTTGTAATAAAGACCGGCGTGCAGGACTCCACTGTTATTGCCGGTTTGATGCTGGCCGACTTTTGCTTCTTTTTCCAAAACGGTTAATTTCAATCCGGGCTTATGTCCGAGCAATTGATACGCTGTTGCCAGCCCGACAATTCCCCCGCCGATGACGATGCACGATTTCATGAAAGGACTCATCCCACCACGGAAGCAAGAGACAAGTCAAGGATGTCTGAAAATAGGAAAGGTTGCCGCCGGGAAGGGTTGCCATACGTCCTGAAGCTTGACGAAGTGGGGACGGGAATAAATGATGCAACCGTCATGATTCCCGAGCCTCGCCGGGTTGACTGACCTTAAGTTTTTTCCCATGCAGAATAGTTCCACATCCGAGAAACCGACGTACGGCCTGCGCCACGCCCTTGGCTACCTCGGAAAATACCCCGGACAGGTCTGCCTCTCGCTGGGACTCCTGTTCCTCATCATCGGGCTGGAGCTTCTTCTCCCGAAAATCATCGGTTACTGGATTGACCACATGAAAATGGCCCTGTCCAAAGGGATCGCTTTCAACTTTCTCGCCGTCGCCGCTCTTTTTCTCTCCCTCGGTTTCTTGCGGGAATTCCTCCGCTACATTCTCGGCCCCACCCGTAACAGGCTCGTCCATCGCAGCCTCAGTGACATCCGTGTCGATTTTTTCGACTCCCTCCAACGACAGGGTTTCCCCTACCACGGGAAAGCCAACACGGGAGATCTGATTTCCCGCGCCACAAGTGATGTCCGCAAACTTCAGGGCTTCTTTTTTGCCTGCATGTTCCTGAGCGTCGACATCGTCGTCTCCATGCTGCTCACTCTTTGCCTGATCGCCTGGATCGACCCGTGGCTCGGGCTCCTTGTCGTCGGCACCACCATCCCCACCTTCTTGCTGGTCGCCTGGTTCTCCAACAAACTCGGCCCCCAGTGGGGAGAAGTCCATCGGCTCCGGGGACGCATGACTTCCGTCATACAGGAAAACATCACGGGAGTCCGAGTCGTGAAGGCCTTTGCCAAGGAAAAGGAGGAAATTGGGAAATTCTCTCACAGCCGCGACGCCCTGATGGCAAAAGCACTCTCCGCCATGGACTATTGGGCGGCAAGAGTTCCCTTTGCACAATTCATCTATGGTCTGACCCTTCCGCTTGCCCTGGGGCTGGGAGGTTATCATGTCATCGAGGGAAAACTCCTCGTGGGACAGCTTGCCAGCGTCGTTTTCTACATCATGTCGATCAATCACCGCATGGGCTCCATCGGGCGTTTTATGAACATGGTTCATGAAGCTTCTGCTGGGGCCACACGCATTCTGGAAGTCATCCACGCTCCATATGAGCTGCCCAACGGCGCACGAGATTTTCCCCCGACAGGTGGTGACATTGTCTTTGAGAACGTCTCCTACTCCCACACGCCGGATCGGAAGGCTCTTTCGGATATTTCCTTTACCATTCCAGCAGGAGAATGTGTGGCCGTCGTTGGATCAACCGGAGCTGGAAAGACAACCCTCGTCAACCTCATCCCGCGCTTTTACGATGTTTCGGCGGGCAGGGTTCTTATTGGAGGCACGGATGTACGGGAATTCAGGCTCCAGTCTCTAAGGCAAAACATCGGCGTAATTTTTCAGGAAAGCTTCCTTTTCAGCGCCACGGTTGCGGAAAATCTCGCCTATGGCCGACCCCATGCCACTCAGGAGGAAATCATCGAAAGCGCCCGTGCCGCGCAGGCCCACGACTTTATCGAAGCCCTGCCGAATGGCTACAATACGGTCATCGGCGAACGGGGGATTTCCCTCAGTGGCGGACAAAAACAGCGCATCGCCATCGCCCGCGCCTTTCTATTGAATCCCCGCATCCTCATCCTGGATGATGCCACGGCCAGTGTCGATCCCCGGACCGAGCAAAAAATCCAGGAGGCAATCCGCCGTCTTTGTGCCGATCGTACCGTCTTCATCATCGCCCACCGTCACTCGACCGTCACCTTCGCCAGCGAAGTCATCGTTCTGGATGAAGGCCGACTTGTCGAAAAAGGAAATCACCAGGAACTCATGCAGAGCAACGGATTTTACCGCCAGCTCGTCGACAGCCAGATGCAGCACGATCTCATCTCCCCAAGCTAATGTCATTCATCGAGGAACAACTGATCGAGGAAGAAGTGGCCCGCACCGCCATTCGCGGAACCATCGTCCGACGCATCTGGAAATACATCCGCCCCTACTGGAAATCGTGCCTCATCACGATCATCAGCACGATTCTCTCCACCCTCTGCGACCTTCTCGGGCCGAAACTCATCCAGGTTGGAATGGATCAGTTCCTCATGAAAATCGGCGATCCGGTGGTGGCCATCCGGGGCATATTGATCATCAGCGCCATCTACCTTGCCAACCTTCTGCTCAGCTGGGGCCTTACCGTCACTCAAATCCGCCACCAAGTCCGGATGGGCTGGAACGCGCTCAATGACATTCAAACGGATGTATTCCGCCACATCCAGGCTCTCTCCCTCAATTACTTCGACAAGACCCATCAGGGTAGAATCATTAGCCGGGTCGACTATGACATCGAGGCACTGGATGAGGTGATCGTCTGGGGTCTTACCGCCCTCCTGAACAGTTCCCTGACCTTGATTGGAGCTTTGATCTTCATGTTGAGATACGACTGGCGGCTCTCGCTGGCCGTCAGTCTGGTGCTGCCACCGCTCATCTATGCCACTTATCTTTACCAAAAACACGGGCTGGAGGCATACCGCCAGATACGCCTCAAATCCTCCCGCATCACGTCCGTCCTGGCTGAAAACGTTTCCGGCATATCCGTTGTGCAGGCGATGGTTCGTGAGGAACGCAACCTCCGCCACTTCTCCCAAGTCAACGATGAATACGCCGAAAAAGCCGTCTACGGTGCCACACTTTTCCACACCTACATGCCCTTCATCGGCGTCATGTCCGCCGTCGGCTCGACCATCATCCTCAGCTACGGCGGCTACCTGGCCTCCCGGGGGGAAATCACCGTCGGAGAAATCGCCGCATTCCTCCTCTATCTGGGCATGTTTTTCGGCCCCATTCAAACCATGGGTGAGCTCTACAATTCGGCCCTGGGCGCTTCTGCCAGCGCCGAACGGATTTTCGCCCTGCTCGACACCCTGCCCCAGGTGCGGGACAGAAAGGGATCTCATCCACTTCCCCTTATTTCCGGCGATGTCAGCTTCGAACATATCCACTTCCGGTACGACACAACGCCGATGGATCAATGGATCCTTGATGACATAAACTTTTCCGCAAAACAGGGGCAGACGATAGCCCTGGTGGGTGCCACCGGTTCGGGGAAAACCAGCATCATCAATCTCCTGACCCGCTTCTACGAGCCGCAGGAAGGACGCATTCTGATTGATGGTCATGACCTTTCCCAAACAACGCTTTTTTCCCTTCGCAACCAGATTGGAATCGTGACGCAGGAAAATTTTCTTTTCACCGGAACTGTTTTGGAAAACCTCACCTTTGCCCGCCCCAGTGCCTCCCGTGACGAGGTGGAAGCCTCGGCAAAAGCTCTGGGCACTCACGAGATGATCCTCGGCTTTGAAAAGGGGTATGACACGGAAGTTGGCGAGCGTGGGGCAAACTTCAGTGCCGGGCAGCGCCAACTGCTCTGCTTCACGCGGGCCATGGTCGCCCAACCCCGCATCCTCATCCTGGACGAGGCGACAAGCGCCGTCGATCCGCAGACCGAGGCCCTGATCCAGCATGCTCTGGAAGTGCTCATGGCGAACCGTACCGGGTTTGTCATCGCACATCGCCTCAGCACCGTGCGACACGCCAGCCTGATCATGGTTCTCAAGAGCGGGAAAATCATCGAATCCGGCACGCACGCCGAACTCCTGCAACTGGGGGGTGAATACGCGGCCCTTCACCGCGAATTCACCCGAAACTCAAACACCTAAAGTCTCAAGACTCGTGCAGTTTTTTCAGGCGCAGCTGCCCACAGGCGGCGTCAATGTCATGCCCCTTTTCCCTTCGCACCGTCGCGGAGGCTCCCCGGTGTTGCACTTCCTCGGCAAAGGCATCCACCACACGCTCTTCCGGGCGGCTCCACGTCAGCCCGTCGACCTTGTTATAGGGAATCAGGTTGACCTTGGCGCCGATCCTCTTCGCATGGCCTGCCAGAAGTGCCGCTTGATCCATGCCATCGTTCACGTCTTTGATCAAAATGTATTCCAACGTGATCAGGCGTTGCTTCTTTCGGACATAGGCCTCACAAGCTTCGATCAGTTTTTCCACCGGATATTTCTTGTTCACAGGCATGATCTTATTTCGCACCTCGTTGCTGGCTCCATGGAGGGAAATCGCCAGTTGCAATTGTCGGGGCTGACGTGCCAGTTCCAAAATCTGCGGGGCCAGACCGCTTGTCGAAATCGTTATGTGCCGGGCGCCGATGCCAAGCCCCCAATCGGCATTGATGATTTCGAGAGACTTCATCAAATGGGAAAAATTCGCGAGCGGTTCTCCCATTCCCATGAAAACAAGATTGTGCACCTTCGCCCCGGCCATTCGCTCGACTTCGATGATTTGAGAAACGATTTCGCCGGGGGAAAGATTCCGTTTGAATCCCTCCAACCCGCTTGCACAAAATTTGCAACCATAGGCACAGCCAACCTGCGTGGAAAGACAGAGCGTCCGGCGATCCGATTTTTCCCCATAAAGAGCAGGGGATGCGGGGATCAGGACGCTTTCGATGTAATCCCCCTGGCGCAGTTTCCAAAGAAATTTTTGCGTTGAGTCCTTCGAGCCCTGGATCGTCACACTCTCAAGGGGGCGGAGGACGTAGCTTTCCTGAAGTAAATCCCGCCAGTTTTTCGGGAGATTCAGCATCTCGTCAAACGAACCTGCGCGCTTCGCAAAAATCCATTGGCACAACTGTTCGCGCCGGTAAGCGGGCCCTTCCGGCAATTGCCATTCCGTGTGGAGTTCATCCAGTAAAATACGGGGAGAGCCCATGCGTGCTACATTAGCTGAAAGAACTTTCGGCGTCGAATGACATTCAGATGACAAAATGCTCCATCTCCCACCAGGCCAGCCCGAATCCATCGGCCACGTCCCAGGCTCGAAGTCCCCGCCAGCCCCGCTCCCTTGCGAGAATATCCGACGTCAGACCGTGTAGGAAAACACCCAGGCGGGCAGCCTCATATCCTTCATAACCTTGAGCAAGCAACGTCCCAATGACCCCGGCAAGAACATCCCCCGAACCCGCTGTAGCCAACCACGGACCACCCGTCGAATTCCGGCTGAAAAGCCTTCCCTGTTGCGCCACGATTGTGTGTGGCCCCTTGAGAACCAAAACGCCGGGAAACTTTTCCGTCCATTCCTTCGCCGCCTCCATTCGTTCGGTGAAAGAATGCCCCAAAAGCCCCTGCATTTCTCCTTGATGCGGAGTCAGCACATGCCCCGGCTGAATGTCTTGCAACAGTTCCCGATTTTTTCCCAGCCAGTACAGGGCATCGGCATCCAAAACAGCCGGTCGGCTGAGTCGAGCGAAAATTTTCTCAAACCTCATTCCGGCTTCTTCCGTCCGTCCGATTCCCGGCCCCACCACATGGGCATGACATTCTCCAAAATCCTCGGGAACAACTCCGCCCGGCAGCAAAGGCCTGTGAACGACTTCCGGCACTCCGATTCCCGAGGAGATCAAGCCTTCCTCCTGATAGAGTTTGACGAACCCGGCTCCGGCACGAATGGCTGCCAGAGAGCAAAGAGCCGCCGCCCCAAGCATTCCGGGTGACCCGGCGAGAATGCCCAATCTGCCACGGGAATGTTTGTGAGCGTCCACTGGAATTTTCACCAGATTCGTGACCGCCTCCCTCATCGTGTAAAATTCTCCATGGGGCTGGAGCGGATAATCTTTTGTCAACGTGATGGGAACCGGGAGGATTCTGCCCACCGCCTCGGATGCACGATCCTGCAGGCATCCGCTCTTCACCGCGCCAATGGCACAGGTGATCTCCGCCGAAAAAAACGGTTCGTAAATTTCTCCCGTATCCGCATCCATTCCCGATGGGCAGTCGATGGCCAGGAAAATATCCCCGGAATTTTTCCTCACCTTCACCCAATGCAAAATTTCAGCGGCGTTTCCTCGTGGTGCCCCCTTGGCGCCCAATCCCAACAACGCATCGATGACGATCCGACGACCTTCTTTTCGGATGGCGGAAATTCCCGGCCAGACCGGACATTTTTCTGCAAACAGACGGACCTCATCAAACGGAGGAACGCGCCGCTCTAAAACAGGATCGGACAAGAGGGCGACGACCTCTCTTTTCCCCTCCTTCAAAAGCTGAAGGGCCAGCAGCAATCCATCATTGCCGTTGTTTCCCTTTCCGCAGAGGATGAGCACCGGGAAGTGAGCGGGAAGCTGTTCACGAATCCAGCGAGCGCAGCCATCCACCGCTTCCTGCATGAGCCGGGCTTCGGTTACCGTCCCGGAAAGAGTGGCCGCCTCCCAGTCTTTCATGGCTCGTGTGGAAAGGATTTTCATTCGGCAATGAGAACCGCAACGGCGGCTGCATGAGTTTTCGTATGCGTGAGAGAAATCATCGCGCGAAC
>Ga0187810_10000477_pt1 | contig 15482 bp, 11 predicted proteins | sample NC_wetland_sal_i_9_FD_132963 | JGI IMG/M metagenome (GOLD analysis project Ga0187810, IMG submission 132963) | Wetland sediment microbial communities from Neuse River Estuary, North Carolina, USA - ASW_5 | ecosystem: Environmental > Aquatic > Freshwater > Wetlands > Sediment | place: USA: North...
CCACATACTGTGAAGTGGGTCCCGGCTCGCGCAGCTGGCCCGTACGCTTTCGCGCCGGGCCGCCGCTTGGTCGGGATGACAGCCATTGGCCCGGGTCAACAAACTCACAAGCTACACTCGAAACGGTCCTTAACGGCTGCCGCGCTGGTCGGCAGAACCAAGCGACCTTCCCCGGGGATTCTCACGGCCCCCAAAAAGAAAACCCCTCACCCAAGCTCAGGGTGAGGGGTCTGCAATCGGCTCGGTTCACTCGGGCAGGTTGGCGGCCCGAAGCTCGATATCCGCGTGCGGGGCGCTCTTTACGGCGCTCACGGTGTGGCGGATGGCAGGAGCGTTCATGATGGTGGTGAAGTTCTCGATCGCCTCGACCTCATCGTTGTTGCCGCCGAAGAAGCTCGAAACCATGTCGAAGAACCCCTTGTGCCGCGGATAGCGCTCGAACACGACGCGATCGGCCTCGGGAATTCCGGCCAGACGCTTCAGCAGCGCCGTCGCGTCCCAGAACCCGCCCAGCTTGTCGACCAAGCCGCGCTTGGAGGCATCTGCGCCGCTCCACACCCGGCCGCGGGCGACATCCTGTACCTTGGCAAGCGGCAACTTGCGGCCGTCGGCCACCTTCTTGGTGAAATCCGCATAGATGGCGTCCGCTTGTGCATTGACCGCGGCCCACTGTTCGGGCGTGTAGGGCTGCAAGTCGGAGTTCATCAGCGCGTTCTTGCCGACGCCGACGAGTTCGCCCTTCACGCCGATCAGGCCCAGCGTGTTTTCGATTGCGACCTTGCCGGTGAGGACGCCGATCGAACCCGTGATGGTGCCCGGTTCGGCAACGATCTTGTTGGCCGACAACGAGATGTAATAGCCGCCGGAAGCCGCCACGGAGCCCATGCTGACAACCACCGGCTTGCCCGCGGCCTGTGCCTTCTTCACGGCGTCGAGGATCTGATCGGAGGCCGTCACCGAGCCTCCGGGCGAGTCGACGCGCAGAAGGATGGCTTTGATGTCCTTGTCCTTGGTCGCCTGACGGATGGCGCGCGCCATGTCGTCGCCCGCGATCACGCCATTGTTGGAGAACAGCCCGTCGGGCGCCGTGCCTTCCACGATCTCGCCGGCCGCTTCCACCAGGGCGATATGCGGGCCGCTGCCGAGTGCCGTCGACGCGCGCTTTACCTTGGCGAACTGAGCCATCGGGATCGCCTGGGCGCCATCGCCGGCGCGCGAGATCGCGGCACCGAGCGCATCGTCGTCATAGCCGACGCGATCGATCAAATGCTTGTTTTTGGCGTCTTCGGTGAACTGCGGGCTCGCTTCCAAAGCGGCCACCAGCGCATCGTGGCCGAGCTTGCGCTCCTTGGCGGCACCGTCCACGGCATTGTCGTACCAGGACTGCATCAACGCCGTGAGCTGCTCGCGGTCGGGCTTGGTCATTCCCGATTCCATGTACATGTCGGCCGCGCTCTTGTATTCGGCGCGCTTGGCGATCTGCGGCTCGGCTTTGATCTTGTCGAATAGGCCGCGCAGGAAAATCTCGCCGCCGCCGACGCCCGCCGCGGAGAACGGCGATTTGGGCTGCATCCAAATCTGTTCCGCCGAGGTGGCCACGAGATAATCGCCCAAGCCGGCGCCGTCGAAGCTCTGTGCGTGCGCGATGACGAACTTGCCCGAGGCCCGGAACTTCTTCAGCGCGGCGCTCAGCTCTTCCGCCTCAGCGATCGACACGGCACCGCTGCCGATGCGGATGTAGACGCCCTTGACCCGATCGTCACGTTCGGCGGCATCAAGACCGAGAACCGCGTCCATGACTGTCAGCGGCTGGCCCCCGAAATTGAAATCCGCGGGCGAGGAGTCGGCCATCGCCTTGCGCAAATCCAGCGACAGCACCATGGCCCGAGGCAACCCGTCGCCCCGCGTCAGGCCCCACAACATGGCCACACCGAAAATGATGATGATCGCCAGCCCGAACTTGAGCAGGCCGCTCAATGTGCCGGTAACGATCGAACCCGCCCAACGCAGAAATGACACCATGGAACTCAGTCCCTCACCAAAAAGGGGCCCCCTTCGGCCATGCCCCACATATTAACGAAGTAGCGCAACGGCGACATGGCATCGCCGCCACAACCGAACAATAATGCACGAGGCAGGTTAAGAATTCAGTCCTCACGCCGGCAAATTGCCTCGAGGGCGCCCAGCCGGTCGATTTCGATTCGCACGCGGTCGCCATCCTGAAGGTAGCATGGCGGCGTCATGGCCATGCCGACCCCGCCGGGCGTGCCGGTGAAGATCAGGTCGCCCGGCTCCAGGGTCATCACTTTGGAAACGTGCTCGATCTGGTCCCAGACGTTGAAGACGAAATGCCGGGTGTTGGATTCCTGGCGCACCCGATCGTTGACCAGACTGCGCAGCGCGAGGTTGTGGGGATCGCCCAGCTCGTCCGCCGTGGTGATCCACGGCCCGAACGGCGCATGGGTGTCGAAAGATTTGCCCAACACCCATTGCGGCGTGGCGCGCTGCCAGTCCCGCGCGCTGACGTCGTTCCCGCAGCAGTAGCCGAACACCGCAGCCGCCGCATCCTGCCGGGAAATGTAGCGGCCGCCCTTGCCGATCACGACGACGAGTTCCGCTTCGTAGTCGACCTCAGTCGAAACCTTGGGCAGCACGATGGGATCGTAGGGCCCGTTGGCGGCGGTCGGCTGTTTGCAGAACCACACTTGCTCCGTGGGCAATTTGGCACCGGTTTCCTTGATGTGATCGGCGTAGTTGAGGCCGATCGCCATAATCTTGCCGGGGCGCGATACCGGCGGCAGCAGCCGCACGTCTTTCAGCGCCACGCGCGGACCGCTCGCCCGGCGGACCTCGCCCTCCAATTCGCCCCAGCGCGCGATCAATTCGACCATGGAACCAATCGGCAGCCGGATGATCGAGTCTTGCTCGACGATGCCGATTTCCGGCTTTCCGCCGGCCGAAAAGGCGGCGAGTTTCATGGCGTTGTACCTTTCAATGGCATGGCTTGAGGTCCATATAAGACCGAGATACACGAAGATTCCATATCGGGGCGGCAGCCGGGACATTCTTGTTCTGTTCCGGTCCGTCCGGTGATGCTCGGAGCGAGAGAATGAACCCCCTGAAAGAACTGGAACAGTATGGACAAGCGCCCTGGCTCGACAATCTGAGCCGCGGCCTGGTGCGCGGCGGCGAGCTGGCGCGGCTGGTCAAGGACGACGGCATCAAGGGGGTGACGTCGAACCCGTCGATCTTCGAGAAGGCGATCGGCCATTCGAGCGAGTACGACGAGGAGATCTCGACCCTGCTCAAGAGCGGCGTCACGGATTTGGGTGTGATCTTCAACAACCTGGCCTTCACCGACATCCGCGCCGCGTGCGACGCGCTGCACAGCGTCTACAACGCCACGAACAAGGCCGACGGCTTCGTCAGCATGGAGTGCAACCCCTATCTCGCCAACGATACCCAAGCCACGCTGGTCGAGGCCAGGCATCTCTGGAACGAGATCGGCCGCCCCAATCTGATGATCAAGGTGCCCGGCACGCCGGCCGGACTGCCCGCCATTCAGCAACTTCTTTCGGAAGGCATCAACATCAACATCACCCTGCTCTTTTCGCAGGAGGTCTATCGCAAGGTCGCGGAAGCCTACATTGCGGGGCTCGAAGCGCTGCCGAAGGATTACTACCTTTCGAACGTTTCCAGCGTGGCGAGCTTCTTCGTCAGCCGCATCGATTCCAAGATCGACGGCCAGCTCGAAGCCAAGCTGAAGACCGCAACGGGCGCCGAAAAAGCGCGGATCGAAAGCTTGCTCGGCAAAGTAGCCATTGCCAATGCGAAGCTCGCCTACCGCGATTACGAGCGGCTGTTCTCCGGCCCGCGCTGGGAAGCGCTGGCCAAGCGCGGCGCGCGCCCGCAGCGTCTGTTGTGGGCCTCCACCGGCACCAAGAACAAAGCCTATCCCGACACGCTCTATCTCGACACGCTGATCGGCGACAACACGGTCAACACCATTCCGCCGGCGACCGTCGCCGCGTTCCGCGACCACGGCAAGCCGCAAGCGGACACGATCAAGCAGGATCTGGCGGGTGCCGAGCGCGTGATGGCGGACCTCAAGGCGGTCGGAATCTCGCTCGACGAAGCGACGGACACGCTCGTAAAGGAAGGCGTCGAGTTGTTCGCGGATGCAGCCGATCAGCTTTACGGCGCCATTGCGGGCAAATGCGATCACATCTACGGTAGCCGGATGCGCGTCGATTACAGTCTCGGTTCCGCGCAACAGGCGGTCGATGCCGAACAAAAGGCATGGGCCAAGGCCGGCAACATCCGTCGCTTATGGGCGAAAGACAAGTCGCTGTGGACCGGCGCAGACGAGGACAAGTGGCTCGGCTGGCTCGACGCGCCCGCCGCGGGCAAGAAAAACCTCGCCGCGATGGAGAGCTTTGCGGCACGCGTATGGCAGGGAAATTGGAGCGACGTCGTGTTGCTCGGCATGGGTGGATCGAGCCTGGGCGCCGAAGTGTTGCGCGAAACGCTGCCGAAAAACGCAGCCCCCCGCTTCCACATCCTGGATTCGACCAATCCCGACGAGATCGCAACGCTGGACGAAACGATCGCGCTGGCAACCACGCTGTTCATCGTGGCTTCGAAATCGGGTTCGACACTCGAGCCCAACATCTACAAGGACTATTATTTCGACCGCGTAGCCAGCATCGTCGGCAAGGACAAAGCGGGCAGCCGATTCATCGCCATCACCGACCCCGGCTCGCAGCTCGAGAAGGTGGCAAAGGCGGACAAGTTCGCCGACATCTTTGCGGGCGAAAAGTCCATCGGCGGCCGCTATTCGGTGCTCTCCAACTTCGGCCTTGTGCCGGCCGTCGCCATGGGCGCCGATGTAAAGCGGCTGGTTGCAGACGCGGTGATGGCCGAGGCGACCTGCGGCGCGCTTTCGCCGCCGCAAACCAATCCCGGCGTCAAGCTCGGCATCACCTTGGGTACGCTTGCAAAAAGCGGACGCGACAAGGTGACTATCATCGCATCCAAGGGCCTAGCGAGTTTCGGCGCCTGGCTGGAGCAGCTCATCGCGGAATCGACCGGCAAGCACGGCAAGGGGCTGATCCCGGTCGATGCCGAGCCCGTCGGGGCAGCGAGGAGTTACGGCAACGACCGCGTGTTCGTGGCGCTGCGCCTGAAGGGCGAAGACGCGCAGGGCGCGCTCCTGACGGCGTTGAGCCCGCTCGGTCACCCGGTCATCCAGATCGAAGTGGACGGGCCTTATCAGCTCGGGCGGCTGTTCTACATTTTCGAAATCGCGACCGCCGTGGTGGGCGCGGTGATCGGCATCAATCCGTTCGACCAGCCCGACGTCGAAGCCGCGAAGGTCAAGGCCCGCGCTTTGATGGATGCCGGCGGCGCAAAGGAAACCCAGAAGCCGCTGCTTTCGGGGGCCACCATCTCGGTTTATGCCGACGCGCCGAACGCCAAGGCGCTCGACGGAGCGGTCACCCTGGAAGACGCCTTAAAGGCGCATTTCAAACGGGTGAAAGCCGGCGATTACGTTGCGCTGCTTGCCTTCATCGAGCGCAACAATGCGCATACCAGCACACTCGACGCCATGCGGGCAACGATCCGCGACGCCACCGGCGCGGCGGCCTGCCTGGGCTTCGGGCCGCGGTTCCTGCACTCCACCGGACAGGACTACAAGGGCGGACCCAACACCGGCGTGTTCCTGCAGATCACGTCCAAGCACGCGCACGATATCGCCGTGCCGGGAAAGGACTACAGTTTCGGCGCCGTAGTTGACGCACAGGCGGCGGGTGATCTGGCCGTTCTGGCGGAACGCGGACGACGGGTTGTGCGTGTTCACCTCCACAATGTAGAGGATGGACTGGCCAACCTCCGCCGTGCCATCGAAACGGCCCTGAAGTAGGACAAAGAAATGGAACTTGGCATCGTCGGTCTGGGCCGCATGGGCGCCAACATCGCCCGGCGGCTCATGCGCGGGGGCCACAGCGTGACCGTGTTCGACGTGAGTGCGAACGCCGTCGCCGCGTTGGCGCGCGAGGGCGCCAGACCCGCTAGCGGTCTGGACGACCTTGTGAAGAAGCTGAAGCCGCCGCGCGCGGTCTGGGTGATGTTGCCCGCGGGCAAGATTACCGAAGACACCATCGCCATTCTCGCGGGCGACCTCGCCGCGGACGATGCGGTGATCGACGGCGGCAACACCTTCTACAAGGACGACATCCGCCGCGCCGCGACGCTGAGGCAGATTGGCGTCCACTATATCGACGTGGGGACCTCCGGCGGCATCTGGGGGCTGGAACGCGGCTACTGCATGATGATCGGCGGCCCGAAGGACGTGGTGAACCGCCTCGACCCGATCTTCGCGACGCTGGCACCCGGCGTGGGCAGCATCGCGAAAACGGAACATCGCGAGGGCCGCGATCCGCGGGTGGAAAAAGGTTACATGCACGCCGGACCCGCCGGTGCGGGCCACTTCGTGAAGATGGTCCACAACGGCATCGAATACGGCCTGATGCAGGCCTATGCCGAGGGCTTCGAAATCCTGCATTGCCGATCGCGCGGAGATCTGCCGGAAACCGAACGCTTCACGCTCGATCTGGCGGATGTCTCCGAGGTATGGCGGCGGGGCAGCGTGGTTTCCTCGTGGCTGCTCGACCTCACCGCAATGGCGCTGGCGGAGCACAACGACCTCGACACCTTCTCCGGCTTCGTGGAGGACTCCGGCGAAGGACGCTGGACTGTGGAAGCGGCCATCGAGGAAGCGGTGCCCGCGAATGTGCTGTCCGCGGCCTTGTACGAGCGTTTCCATTCGCGCATGCCGCTCAGCTTCGCCGACCGGCTTCTCTCCGCCATGCGCAGCAAATTCGGCGGCCATGTGGAAGGCCGCCCGCCCGAGCCCAAGTCGTGATCGCCGCGCGCACGGAGATTTTCGCAGACCCGCAGGAGCTGGCCCGGCACACGGCCGACTGGATCGCGGACGTGATTGCGGCACATCGCGGACCGCAGTTCCGCATCGCGCTTTCCGGCGGATCGAGCCCGCGCCTGCTCTACGGCGAGATGACGCGAAGGAACATCGCCTGGAGCAAAATCGAATTCTATTGGATCGACGAGCGGTTCGTGCCGCCCGGCCATCCCGACAGCAACTACCGCATGGCGAACGAAACCCTGCTCTCGCACGTCGCCGCCCTGCCGGGAAACATCCACCCCATTCCGACGAGCGGCGATCCCGACGCTGCGGCGCGGGCCTATGAAGGCACGCTCAAGCGCGCCTATGGCGACGAGAAGCTCGACCCCGCGCGCCCGCTGTTCGACCTCGTATTGCTGGGGCTCGGCGCGGACGGACATATCTGCTCGCTGCTGCCGGACTCGCCGGTGTTGAACGAGACGCAGCGCTGGGTGGCGCCGGTGGCGTTCGGCCGTCCCGAGGTGCGGATCACGCTCACCTACCCGTGCGTACAGTCGAGCCGCATCACGGCGTTTTACGTCACCGGCAAGGAAAAGGCGCAGGCCGTGAAAGGTGTACGCGCAGGCGATGCGAACTTGCCTGGGGGCAGACTGCGGCCGGAAGGAGAATTGGTCTGGCTTTTGGACCGCGCGGCTGCAAGCCTTCTGTAAGCGATTCCACGGCGGGGAAATCGTGCGCACGCCCAAAAAAATTCTCTCGATCGACATCGGCGGCACCGGACTCAAAGCCGCCATCGTGGACCGCGGCGGCAAGCTGGTCAGCGATCACTTGCGCATTCGTACGCCCAAACCCTGCCCGCCCCCGTTGCTGGTCAAATCGCTGGTCGAACTGGTGACGCCGCTGCGGCGATTCGAATGCGTTGCCATCGGCTTTCCCGGCGTGGTGCGCGGCACGAAAGTGATCACGGCGCCGCATTTCGGAACCAAGTTGTATGCCGGGTTCGACCTCGGCGGCCGGCTCTCCAAAGCGCTCGGCAAACCGGCGCGGCTGGTGAACGACGCCGATATGCAAGGTTTCGCGGTCGCGAAGGGCAAGGGCCTCGAACTCGTGATCACGCTGGGGACCGGTTTCGGCTCGGCGCTGTTCCGCGACGGCGAGCTGATGCCGCACATGGAAATCGCCCATATGCCGGCGCACGGCGGAAAGACCTTCGACGACTATCTCGGCGACAAGGAACGCAGGAAATTCGGCTCGCGGCATTGGAACAAGCGCGTCGAGAAAATGTTGCCCTTCCTGCATACGCTGCTGAACTACGACCGGCTCTATATCGGGGGCGGCAATGCCAAGCATATCGACTTCGATCTGCCGCGCAACGCCCGAATCGTCCCCAACATCGCTGGCATCAAAGGCGGCGCCGGGCTGTGGCGCCAGGCGATTTGGAAGTGATCAATCCGTTTTGAAGGACAGCCCCGCCATGACGAGCCGTGACGCGTCATAGCTGACGACGCCATCGGCGGTTTCGGTGGTTGCCACCCGCGCATCGAACAGATTGTCGGCCGAAAGATAGACCGCAACCGTATCGCTCGCGGACCACGTGAGCCGCGTGCCGGCGACCAGCGCCGAGCCGAGCCGCAACGTGTTGGCATCGTCGGACCAGCGCGCACTTTCGAAACGCAGCGAACCCGTCCACGAGAACCCGGCGGGTAGTGCGAGATCGGCGCTGCCGGTGATCGTGGCGCGCGGCGCCTGGGCGGGACGCTTTCCGGTCAGTTGCGGGGCGGCGATGCCGCCGTGGACGCGCTGATCGAGATAATCGAAGGCCGCGTGCACGGTGAGGCGATCGAGCGCGTAGGACACGCTGCCTTCGATGCCGGGCGCGTCGATGTCGCCGACGTTTTGGCGCTGGATCAGAAAGCCCCCGGCGGGCACGAACCCCGCGCCCGGAAAATTGCCCGGTCCGGTCGCCAGCGTGACGTTGGTAATCGCGGCATGAAGTTGATTGAAGAACAGCGTCGTGTCCCAAGAAAACGCACCCGCGCTGCCGCCCGCACCGATTTCGACGCCATAGAGCTTTTCCGGAGCCAATGCCGGATTGGCCTCGGTGAGGTTGTTGCCGAGGCGGAACGGCCGGTAGAGTTCGTTGAGCGAAGGCGCACGGAAGCCTTCATAAGCAGCGGTACGCAGATAGAAACCGTCGAAGTCGCGGCGCAAGCCCGCGCGCGCCGTCGGCAACAGCCCCGAGCGCGAAGGCGAACGGACGGTCGACGTGATTGCTCCCGTCGCAAGCTCCGACTGGACGATGTGTCCGTTCGAATTCGACCACGCATCGAGGCGCACGCCGAGCGTCGCAAGCCAGCCGGAATCTCGGCGCGCCGCTTCCCCATAGAGCCCGCCCACCAGATTGTCGCCGCCGGAGATGCGCCCTTGCGTGAACGCGCCCGACATGTACACGACGCGCTCCTTGGCATTGCCGCGCGCAGCCCGCAGGTCGGCGCCGATCTCCCAATCGAGAAAACCCGCTCCCCGCACGGCCGCGTTGCCGCCCCAGCCGACGGCGGGCGTGGCGTACTGATCGTCGGACGGCGTAACCGACGACCGGTCGGACGAAACCGAGGCGGAGGTCTGCCGAAACCCGCTGTCGTGCAGCCATGCCTGAAGGCGCCAGCCCAACGCGCCGTCATGTTCCGGATGGGCGGCGGTGACGCTCGCCAGCATGCCGTCGGCCTCGGACCGCGTACCGGCGAGACCGGAGTGCCGCGCCTCGCGGTAGACGGCAACGCGGGCCGACAGCAGCGTGCCGGCATCGGGCTCGAATTGGGCGCGGAGCGATGCGTTGCGGGCATCGAGCGTGAGAAAATCGTCGGCAAGGCCGCGCTGCGATGGCGCTACCGGAATCCAGCCGGTGGCCGATTCCGTACCTGCAGTCCCAAACAGCGAGACCTTTCCCAAATTCGTGCCGCCCGACACAGCCCCGCGGAGCGTTCCCAGCGAGCCGCCCGAAACCTCGCCCGACACGCCTACCGTAGACGCTTCCTTTAGGGCAATGACGCCGGTGAGCGCCCCAGCGCCATAAGGCCCCGCGCCAGCCCCTTCCACCACCTGTGCCTCGGCCAAATCTTGGGCCGGCAATGCGCTCCAGATCACCCAGGCGCCGAAAGGATCGTTCTGGGGCACGCCGTCGAGCGTCACCAGCGCACGGCCGGCCCCGGACGGCGCGAGCGAGCGCAACGACACGCCCTGCGTCGTCGGGTTGGCGGAGAGGCTGGAGTTCCGCCGGAACAGCGACAGGCCCGGAACCTGGGCGAGCGCGCTGTCGAGTTGCGGCGCGGCATTCAGCGATGCGGCATCGAGGCGGGTGACGGAAAACGCGTCGTTGCCGACCGGATCGGGCGGGGCGGCCGTAACCACCACGGTCTCCACCGGTTGCGCCGCCGCCGCAACGGCGAATCCGGCGACGGCGAGCGCGCGCAAAACCGTCCTGAACCCCATCCTCAAGTTTTGCCCGAAGGCTGAGGTCCGGTCCAGCGCGAACGCAGTTGCACTTGCTCTGCATATACACGATATTGTCTGTAGTATTAATCGGATTCGAAACCCATGCTTTCGCAAAAGGCCCGCTATGCCCTACGCGCCCTGTTCGCACTCGGCGAGCGCAAGGACGACGAACCCGTCATGATCGCGGACATAGCACAAGAGGCAAATGTTCCACGCAAATTCCTCGAGCAGATTCTGCTGGAGATGAAGCGGCGCGGCATCGTCCACAGCCAACGCGGCAAGTTCGGCGGCTACACGCTGGGGCGAGAGCCGGAGGACATCTCATTTGCCGAAGTGATCCGTGTGATGGACGGCCCCCTCGCCCTGGCGCCCTGCGCCAGCCGTACCGCCTATCGGCGCTGCGACGACTGCGACGACGAGACCACGTGCGCGATCCGAAAGGTCCTTCTCAACGTGCGCGACGCCACGGCCGAGATCCTCGAACACCACACGCTGGCGCACGCCCTGGCGGATCGCAAATCCTCCAAGCGCCGGCGCCGCGCGGTCTGAGCCATCCTGCCGACCTTTTCGTGAAGCACCGGGCCCGGATCGCGGGCGCGCAGCAAACGGCCGACCAGTGCGTCTGCGGCCGCCAACGGCAAACCCCACAGCCGGGTCAAGTCAAGGAAAGTCATGGCGAATTCCGGACGGTGCCTCGATACAGTATACTATATTGACTAGGTATAGTATATAGGGTTACATAGTTCCCTGCGGGCGCGCCGCCCGGAATGAGGGATGGGGTGCATGACCAGATTTTCGAAGGCGCTGTTGACGGCGCTGTTGACCAGCGCAATCGTGCCTGTCGCGCAGGCGCAAACCTCCACCGCGGGCGACGACCGCATCAGGACGCTCGAACAACAGGTGCAAGACCTGTCGAGCCAGGTGCAGGATCTCAAGCGTTCGTCGTCGGAACAGTATACGAACATCCAGAACCAGCAGTCGCAGGCCGTCAAAGTGACGATCAGCAACGGCCGGCCCACGTTCGCCACCGCCGACGGCGATTTCAGCGCCGCGATCCGCACGCTGGTACAGTACGACTGGGGCTACTACTCGCAGGGTGCCGGCGCCAAGAATTTGCCGGCGGCCTATGGGCCGGACCTTTCGAGCGGCTCCAATTTCCGGCGGGTCTATCTGGGCATCCAGGGCAAGCTGTTCGGCGAATGGTCCTATAACGCGAACTTCGATTTCGGTGGCAGCGGCGGAACGGAAACGCCCGGCCACGTCCAGTCCCTCTACCTTCAATATGACGGATTCGCGCCATGGGCGTTCCGCGTCGGCGCCTATCCTCCACCGGCGAACATCGAGGACGGCACAAGTTCCGGCGACACGATCTTCCTGGAGCGCAACTCTCCTTCGAACCTGCAGCGCGGTTTGGCCGGCGGTGACGGTCGCGACGCCATATCGATTCTTTACACGGGCGATCGCCTGTACGGCGCAGTTTCCTACACAGGCGGCAAGGTGCAGGACGCGGCGGTATTCGACGAGCAGCAGGCCGTGCTCGGCCGAGTTTCCTATCTCCTGTGGTCGAGGCCCGAAGCACACTTCCTGATCGGCGCCAACGGCACCCACATCCTCAAGTTGCCCGACGCCCTGGCCAACGGCAGCGCCGATCTCAGAAACACGCCCGGCGCTACGGCCCTGAACAGCGTCACGCTGTCCGATCCGCCAGAACTGACCATCGATTCCAACGGCATCAAGCTCGCCAACACCGGTGCGCTCTCGGCCAACCACCTGACCCAGTGGGGTGTGGAGACGGCCGGTAACTTGTCGAGCTTTTACGCGCAAGCGGGTTATTACGGCTTCCAGATCGACCGCGCGCCGGTGGCCTTCAAGACGTTCACCAGCGCCACGGCCAGCAAAACATCCATCGTGCAACCCAGCAACAACACGTTCGGCTCATGGTACGTCCAAGCGTCATGGCTGCTGACGGGCGAGAGCCGCTCCTACAACCCGCAGACCGGCGCTTTCACGCCGCCGAAGCCGGCCGACCCCTTCCACCTCACCAAAGGCGGATGGGGCGCGTGGGAACTGGCGGCGCGCTACAGCGACCTCAATCTCAACAGCCATGCGTCCGATCCGGCGAGCGTGATCACCGCCTGGACCACCACAGGGGCGCAGACCTACACGTTCTATAATACGGTGCGCGGCGGCGACCAGAAAATCGCGACCGTCGGGCTCAATTGGTATCCCAACAATGCCGTGCGGTTTGCGCTTGACTATCAGTGGATAGACGTCAGCCGTCTGCAGGCCCCCGGCACGGCAACGATTACAAGCGGCACGCCGGTATTGCCTGCGCTCGGCGGCGGGCAGAAACTCCAGACCGTCGCCCTGCGCGTGCAATTCGGCTTCTAGCGGCAAGACAGGAGACAACGATGAAAATCTTTGCAGCCACCCTTCTCGCCGCCGCGGTGTTCGCGGGCGCGGCTTCCGCGGCAAACGTCACGCTGTTGAACGTCAGCTACGATCCGACGCGCGAACTCTACAAGGACATCAACGCGGCCTTCGCGCAGCAATGGAAGGCCAAGACCGGCGATACCGTGACGATCAGGCAGTCGCACGGCGGCTCGGGCGCCCAGGCGCGCGCAGTGATCGACGGCCTCGATGCGGACGTGGTCACACTGGCGCTTGCCTACGACATCGATGCGATCTCGCGGAAGGCCGGCCTGCTTCCGGCCAACTGGCAGAAGCGCCTGCCGCAGAACGCCACGCCGTACACCTCCACAATCGTGTTCCTGGTGCGTAAAGGCAATCCGTGGAAGATCAAGGATTGGCCCGATCTCGTCAAACCGGGCGTGCAAGTGATCACGCCGAATCCGAAAACGTCGGGCGGCGCGCGCTGGGCCTACCTCGCCGCATGGGCCTATGCCCAGAAGGCACCCGGCGGAAACGCCGACAAGGCCAAGGCGTTCGTGGCCCAGCTTTACAAGAACGTTCCCGTGTTGGACACCGGCGCTCGCGGCTCCACCACCACCTTCGTGCAGCACGGCATCGGCGACGTGCTGCTTTCGTGGGAAAACGAAGCGTATCTCGCGCTCAAGGAAGAAGGCGGCGACCGCTTCCAGGTCGTTTATCCCTCCAATTCCATCCTGGCCGAGCCGCCTGTGGCGGTGCTGGACAAGAACGTCGACCGGCACGGGACGCGCAAGGTGGCCGAAGCCTATCTCCAGTTCCTTTATTCCAAGGAAGCACAGGAAATCGAAGCCAGAGATTTCTACCGCCCGCGCGATCCGCAGGTGTTGGCAGCGCACGCCAAGCAGTTCCCGAGCCTGCCGCTCTATTCGATTGACGAGGTATTCGGCGGCTGGCAGAAGGCTCAGGCGACGCATTTCTCGGACGGCGGCGTGTTCGATCAGATTTATAAACCTGGACAATGAACGTCGCCTCGGCCCCGGCCTCGCTATCGCGCTGGCATAGCAAAAGCGCCCTGCCCGGGTTCGGACTGTCGCTCGGATTCACGTTGTTCTACCTGTCCGCCGTCGTCCTGATCCCCCTTGCGGCACTTTTCATCCGCCCCTGGGAGATCGGGTTCGACGGCTTCTGGCGCATTCTCACGGATCATCGCGTGCTGGCGGCACTGCGCCTGTCTTTCGGCGGTTCGGCAATTGCAGCCCTGATCAACACGATCACCGGCCCGATCGTCGCGTGGGTGCTGGTCCGCTATCGCTTTCCCGGCAAGCGGCTGATTGATGCTCTGATCGACCTGCCCTTCGCGCTGCCGACGGCCGTGGCCGGCATCGCCCTGTCGACGCTCTACGCGCAACAAGGTTGGCTCGGCGGACCGCTGGCCAGTTTGGGCGTGAAGGTCGCCTACACCCGGATCGGCGTCATCATCGCGCTGACCTTCATCGGCCTGCCGTTCGTCGTGCGTACGTTGCAGCCGGTGCTTGCGGACCTGAGCCGCGAGCCGGAGGAGGCCGCCGCCACCCTCGGAGCCACGCGGCTGCAGACCATGTGGCGCGTCATTCTGCCGTCCATCGCACCGGCGCTTATCACCGGAGCAACGCTGGCGTTCGCGCGCGCCGTCGGAGAATACGGCTCGGTCATCTTCATCGCCGGCAATCTGCCGGGCATCTCCGAGATCGCGCCGCTTCTTATCGTCATCAAGCTCGAGCAATACGACTACGCGGGTGCGTCCGCGATCGGCGTCGTCATGCTGACCGCATCCTTCCTGCTCATCCTGGCCTTGAACCTGCTGCAAAACTGGACGAGGCCGAACCGATGAAGCACTGGCGCAGCCCCACTTCCGATCATCCGGTCACCAGGATCGTGCTGTCGCTCGTTGCCGTCGCCGTGGTGGCCGTGTTCTTGTTGCTGCCGCTGGCGACCGTGTTCACCGAAGCGCTCAGGCAAGGCCTCGGAGTCGCCTGGGCCGCCATCGACGAACCCGACGCGCACGATGCGATCCACCTGACGCTGATCACCGCCGCCATCGCGGTTCCGCTCAACGCGGTATTCGGCATTTCGGCCTCGTGGGCGATCGCAAAATTCGACTTCCGCGGCAAACAATTCCTGACGACGCTGATCGACATGCCATTCGCGATTTCGCCCGTAGTATCGGGATTGATCTATGTCCTCATCTTCGGACTTCAGGGCTGGCTGGGTTCGACCCTGCGCGAATGGGACATCAAGATCATCTTCGCCCTGCCCGGCATCGTGCTCGCCACGATGTTCGTGACCTTTCCGTTCGTCGCGCGCGAATTGATCCCGCTGATGTCCGATCAGGGCCGCGACGAGGAAGAAGCGGCCGTCTCGCTGGGCGCGTCCGGATTTCAGACGTTTCTGCGCGTGACGCTGCCGAACATCAAATGGGGCCTCTTGTACGGCGTACTGCTGTGCAACGCGCGCGCCATGGGTGAATTCGGAGCGGTGTCGGTGGTGAGCGGACATATCCGCGGCCTCACCAACACGATGCCTCTTCATGTGGAAGTGCTTTACAACGACTATCAGTATGTCGGTGCCTTCGCCGTCGCCTCCATTCTCGCCCTTCTGGCGATCGTAACCCTTGTCCTCAAATCCGCGCTCGAATGGC
>Ga0187810_10000478_pt1 | contig 15457 bp, 9 predicted proteins | sample NC_wetland_sal_i_9_FD_132963 | JGI IMG/M metagenome (GOLD analysis project Ga0187810, IMG submission 132963) | Wetland sediment microbial communities from Neuse River Estuary, North Carolina, USA - ASW_5 | ecosystem: Environmental > Aquatic > Freshwater > Wetlands > Sediment | place: USA: North...
CCCCAGGATGCGATGAGCCGACATCGAGGTGCCGAGCGAAGTCGTCGATGTGAACTCTTGGACTTCACCAGCCTGTTATCCCCGGGGTAGCTTTTGTCCGGTAAGCCACGGCCCTTCCACACAGTACCGTGGGATCACTAAGCCCGACTTTCGTCTCTGCTCGACGCGTTGGTCTTGCAGTCAAGCTCCCTTATGCCTTTGCACTCTTTGGCAGGTTTCCATTCTGCCTGAGGGAACCTTTGGGCGCCTCCGTTACCTTTTTGGAGGCGACCGCCCCAGTCAAACTGCCCACCTGGCACGGTCCCCCACCCAGATTATGGTGTGGGGTTAGGGTCTAAACAAGCTTAGGGTGGTATTTCACTGATGGCTCCGCCGAAGCTAGCGCTCCAGTTTCACAGCCTCCCACCTATACTACACAAACCTTGCCCAAACTCAATGCCAAGATGCAGTAAAGCTCCACGGGGTCTTTTTGTCCTGCTGCGGGTAGGCCGCATCTTCACAGCCATTTCAATTTCGCCGGGTCCCTCGTTGAGACAGTGTTCTAGTTGTTACACCGTTCGTGCGGGTCGGAACTTGCCCGACAAGGAATTTCGCTACCTTAGGACCGTTATAGTTACGGCCGCCGTTCACCGGGGCTTCAGTTCAAAGCTTCGCTTGCGCTAACCTCTCCCTTTAACCTTCCGGCACTGGGCAGGTGTCAGCCCCTATACATCGCCTTGCGGCTTTGCAGAGACCTGTGGTTTTGTTAACCAGTCACTAGAACCATTTCACTGCGACCTCTCGATGCTCATTATTCATTCACATTAAGAGGCACCCCTTCTCCCGAAGTTACGGGGCTATGTTGCCTAATTCCTTAACGAGGGTTCTCCCGTTCGCCTTAGTATATTCTACTCGTCTACCAGTGTCGGTTTGCGGTACGGGCACTCAAGTATCAACGCTTAGAGACTTTTCTTGGCAACAAGGCTTAGCTCACTTCTACCTCAAGGGCACGCCACCAGATCTCAACTCAAACTGCGGATTTTCCTACAGCTCTCAACGTCTGACATCTGGTGCACCCGCACAACCAATCGCGGGCTGGCCTACCTCGTTGCGTCCTCTCATCGCTCCACTTAAGTGGCTCGGGACTGTTGACCCGATATCCATCACCTACGCCTTTCGGCCTCGGCTAAGGCCCCGGCTAACCCGACGCGGAATGACCTGGCGTCGGAAACCTTGGACATACGGCGAACATGGTTCTCACATGTTTCACGCTACTCATGCCTGCATTCTCACTTCTGTCCGCTCCAGCCGTCCTTACGGTCGACCTTCACTGCTGACAGAACGCTCCCCTACCGATCCGGCAAAGCCGAATCCCATAGCTTCGGTACTATGCTTAGCCCCGTTAAGTTTTCCGCGCAAGATCACTTGACCAGTGAGCTATTACGCACTCTTTAAAGGGTGGCTGCTTCTGAGCCAACCTCCTGGTTGTTTAAGTAACCTCACATCGTTTCCCACTTAGCATAGATTTAGGGACCTTAGCTGATGATCTGGGTTGTTTCCCTCTCGACCACGAAACTCATCTCCCGTAGTCCGACTGCTATATTCTAGAGTACCGGCATTCGGAGTTTGATTGGGTTTGGTAAGCACTAAGCCCCCTCACCCATTCAGTGCTCTACCTCCGATACTGAACATATAGCGCTAACCCGAAAGTTATTTCGGGGAGAACCAGCTATCTCCGAGTTCGTTTGGCATATCACCTCTACCCACAACTCATCCCCTAATTTTGCAACATTAGTAGGTTCGGGCTTCCACGAGTGATTAGACTCGCTTCACCCTGGTCATGGGTAGCTCACCCGGTTTCGGGTCTAATTCCTGCGACTAGACGCCCTATTCAGACTCGCTTTCGCTACGGCTTCGAGTGTCACTCTCTTAACCTCGCCACAGAAATTAACTCGCAGGCTCATTCTCCAAGAGGCACGCTGTCAGGCATCGCGGCGCGCCCCCGGCTTTCACCGGAGCACCGACCCGCCATTAGCCCTCCAACTGCTTGTAAGTTTACGGTTTCAGGTTCTATTTCACTCCCCTCAACGGGGTACTTTTCGCCTTTCCCTCACGGTACTAGTTCACTATCGGTCGCCAAGCGTATTTAGCCTTGGAGGGTGGGCCCCCCGGATTCCTGCCGTATTAGCGTGCACGGCAGTACTCAGGTACCAGACGGGAGACATTCAGCTTTCGTTTACAGGACTATCACCTTCTTTGGTTGGCTTTCCCACACCATTCTACTAGCTGAATATTTTGTAACTCCACAATGTCTGGCCCTACAACCCCACTGCAGCAAGCTGCAATGGTTTGGGCTGATCCCCTTTCGCTCGCCACTACTCGGGGAATACTCTCTTTTCCTCTGGGTACTTAGATGTTTCAGTTCCCCAGGTGCCCCTCATTCCGTCTATGTGTTCAACGGATGATACCAGCGGTTCGCGCTGGTGGGTTTCCCCATTCGGAAATCTCCGGATCGATCGCCTGTTTACGGCTACCCGAAGCTTATCGCAATAACCTACGTCCTTCATCGGCACTTGGCGCCAAGGCATCCACCATAAACCCTTAGTAGCTTCTCACACATGATGCGGAGAACTCGATACTCTTTGCAAAGAGATCGTCTTACTTTGTTTGACAAAACATTTATGTTGTTTTGACTTGGCCTACATACTATTCTATTCTATTGGTAATGTTCAGCTGACACATTCATCATGGTCAGGCGCTGTTGAAAAGCGCTAAGCGATTCTCACTATCGTGAGGAGCACTCAGCTCGCTTCAACTTATGCTATTTTCAAAGAGACAAGTCGACCCGGCTCACCGCCGGGTCTACTGAACCTGCGGATCTGCTTTTATGTCGTTATGCTTCCGTATTTCTTCTTGCCACTCACTTCTCCATTTTGTTGCTCAGTGGAGATGAGGGGATTCGAACCCCTGACCTCCGCCGTGCAAAGGCGGCGCTCTCCCAACTAAGCTACATCCCCAAACCTTCTGGGTTCAGGTGGGCCTTTCAGGACTCGAACCTGAGACCTCGCCCTTATCAGAGGCGCGCTCTAACCAGCTGAGCTAAAGGCCCCAACGACAGAGCCTTAGCAACTGAAGAGTGATAGGAAGTACTTCGAAAACCATTTCGTTTCATCGCCTCGACACCGCGTCGAGACTGTAAGAAGTTTAGAACGCCACCCTAAGGTTTTGTTCAGAACTCCATAGAAAGGAGGTGATCCAGGCGCACCTTCCGGTACACCTACCTTGTTACGACTTCGTCCCAGTCATCGACCCCACCCTCGACGGCTCCCTCCTTACGGTTAGGATACCGGCTTCAGGTGTTGCCAACTCCCATGACGTGACGGGCGGTGTGTACAAGCCCCGGGAACGTATTCAACGCGGTATAGCTGACCCGCGTTTACTAGCAACTCCGTCTTCATGCAGGCGAGTTGCAGCCTACAATCTGAACTGAGACCAACTTTGAGGATTGGCTCCGCCTCGCGGCTTAGCAACCTATTGTGTTGGCCATTGTAGCGTGTGTGTAGCCCAGGATATAAAGGCCATGCTGACTTGACGTCATCCCCACCTTCCTCCGGCTTAAGACCGGCAGTTCCGTGTGACACTTGTAACACACAGCGAGGGTTGCGCTCGTTAGCGGACTTAACCGAACATCTCACGACACGAGCTGACGACAGCCATGCAGCACCTGTGCAAGCTCTCCGAAGAGTCGGTCACCTTTCGGCTTCCTACCACTTGCATGTCAAACCCTGGTAAGGTTCTTCGTGTAGCATCGAATTAAACCACACGCTCCGCTGCTTGTGCGGGGCCCCGTCAATTCCTTTGAGTTTTAACCTTGCGGCCGTAGTCCCCAGGCGGTGAACTTATCGCGTTAGCTTCGGCACCGATGGATTTGAACCCACCGACGCCAAGTTCACATCGTTTACAGCTAAGACTACCGGGGTCTCTAATCCCGTTTGCTACCTTAGCTTTCGCACATGAGTGTCAGAAATGGTCCAGGAGGCCGCTTTCGCCACTGGTGTTCCTCCGGATATCTACGCATTTCACCACTACACCCGGAATTCCACCTCCCTCTACCACTCTCGAGTCATGTAGTTTTGAACGACCTCTCCCAGTTGAGCCAGGAGCTTTCACATCCAACTTACATGACCACCTGCGTGCGCTTTACGCCCAGTAAATCCGGATAACGCTCGCCTCCTACGTTTTACCGCGGCTGCTGGCACGTAGTTAGCCGAGGCTTATTCAAAGAGTACTGTCCTTCCTCATCCTCTTTAAAAGCACTTTACAACCCGAAGGCCTTCATCGTGCACGCGGCGTTGCTGGTTCGCGCTTTCGCACATTACCAATATTCCCTACTGCTGCCACCCGTAGGTGTATGGACCGTGTTTCAGTTCCATTGTGGGGGGCCACCCTCTCAGGTCCCCTACCCGTCATCGCCTTGGTAGGCCATTACCTTACCAACTAGCTGATGGGACGCAGGCCCCTCCCGAAGCGACTTTCGCCGTTTAGTCGTCAGATTCTAAAACCAACGACCACATGAGGTATTATCAGTCCTTTCGAACTGCTATCCCTCTCTTCGGGGCAGGTCACCAACGCGTTACTCACCCGTTCGCCACTAAGACAATATTGCTACTGTCTCCGTTCGACTTGCATGTATTAAGCACGCCGCCAGCGTTCATCCTGAGCCAGGATCAAACTCTCCGTAATAATTTTGTTCACCTTTTCAGGTGTAAGTTACGGATTTTATTACTTGAAACGACAGGGCATCGTTTTCTTCCTACCACTCTTCAGTTGTTAAGGTGCTGTTTACTTCCAAGGGCCAGATTCTACTCGCTGCTCCCTTTTCTTGTCAAGGGGTTTCGATGAAATTGCCGATGACTCTACTTTCTTGTTCGATCATCGGCCTTTTTTCGAAACGCTTGCGGGAGAAACCTCAAGCCTTGTTTTATTGTCAATGATTTGCTTTTTAAGGGCGAAATCTTCAACTCACTTGGGACTTGAATTCTACTCGCAACTTTTTCACTTGTCAAGGGCCCTTTTCGGATAAAATTACCGATGTTGTAGTTCGAACATCGGTAATTTGAAATTGGCCAGGGGCAAATTCAGAAGTCTGGTATTGGGTTTTGAAGGATCTGCCCGTATTGGGGGCGAAATCTTTTGTGCTCTTGTTGTCTTTCGAGCAACAGGTTCGTATTATACACTCACTAAAATGCCTGTCAAGGGTAAATTTCACCAATTCCGCGAATTGGTCGATCTGCTTTTGTAGAAGTCCATTTGTTTTCCAGCATTAGAAGAAGACTCCACCCTCGATGTTATAATTTCGCTGATGAATCGAACTGTTCGTCCCACTTTCTTGCACCAATTACTCTCTGCCTTCTTGCTGGGAGTACTTGTAATTGCGGCTTTGCTCATTGCCTGGATGTTGGGCTTCTATCTTATTTTTTTGAATCGCATCCTGCCGGGGGTCACCCTCAATGGCACCTCGTTGGCCGGCTTGACCGAAAGTCAGGCCGAGCAGGTGATCTCCTCCACATATTCGTTCCCGCAAACAGGGCACATCCTGCTGCAGAACGACCAGAGTGCCTGGACGGTGAGCCCGGCCCAATTGGGCGTGTTTTTGGATGCACCGGATACGGCCAGGCAGGCCCTGGCCGTCGGCCGTGCCCATCCCCTCGAACTCTTTGAAACTACCCTCTTTGGGGTAACCACCAGCCCGGCTTTTATTTTCGATCAGCAGATCGCGGTGCAATACCTGCTGGGCCTATCGGCGCAAGTGAACCAACCGGTGAAAGAGGCCGGCCTGAGCATTGACAATGCTCAGGTCACCGTTACTCAGGGTCAGCCCGGCCGCGTACTCGATATTGCCGCTTCGCTGCAGGCCATCTCGCAGCAGATCGCCAAAATGCAGGATGGCGTGGTGCAGCTGGCCGTCAGCGAAACCCAGCCCAAGCTCCTGGATGTCTCTCAGCAGGGGGAACAGGTGAAAGCCATCCTCAGCCAGCCGCTGACGTTGAGCCTGCCAGCCGACCAGAATAAGCCGGCAGCCGGCCCCTGGATGATCCAACCCGTGGATCTGGCCGGGTTGCTCAGTTTTACAGATGCACAAGATGGCTCCAACGCCACCATCGACGTCACCGTCAACCCGCCCCTGATGGATGCCTACCTTAGATCCATCGAAAACCAGATCGACCAGGGCCCGCAAAATGCCCGTTTTACCTTCAACGACAATTCCGGCCAACTCGAATTGATCCAATCGGCCGTGCTGGGGCGCAGGCTGAACATCGATGCCTCCGTTTCTGCCATCAACGCTGCCCTGCTCAAGGGCCAGCATATGGCAGCTCTGCAACTGGACGTCACCCAACCTCAGGTGGCTGATTCTGCCACCGGTGCCCAGTTGGGCATCACCGAACTGGTGTACCAATACACTTCATACTTCCGCCTCTCACCCGATGACCGCGTGCAGAACATCCAGACGGCCGCAGCTCGTTTTCACGGCCTGCTGGTGGCCCCCGGGGCCACACTCTCGATGTCGGATGAGTTAGGCGACATCAGCCTGGATAACGGCTATGCCGAAGCGCCTATCATCCTCGGCGACCAGACTATCCAGGGCGTCGGCGGCGGAGTCTGCCAGGTGAGCACCACGCTCTTCCGTACCGCCTTCTTTGCCGGCTACCCCATCGTAGAACGTTACCCGCACGCCTACCGGGTCGGCTACTACGAACAGACCGCCAGCGGTCACGACGCTGACTTGGCCGGCCTGGATGCCACCGTCTTTGTGCCCCTGGTCGACTTCAAGTTCAAAAACGATTCTTCCAATTGGCTGCTGATGGAAACCTACGTCAACACGCAGAATGATTCATTGACCTGGAAGTTCTACTCCACCAAGGATGGGCGTACGGTAGACTGGAATTCGACCGGCCCCACCGATTTGACCGATCCGCCCGATCCTGTTTACATCGAGAATCCTGACCTGCCCTCCGGCAAGATCAACCAGACCGATTACGCCGTGCAGGGAGCTACCGTGGCCGTCGACCGTACCGTGACTCGTGATGGCAAAGTGATCGATTCCGACCATATCGTCACCAAATATGAACCCTGGCCCGATATATATGATTACGGCCCCGGTACGCCGAATATCCCCACACCCGCCGCCCAACCCTGACCGCGTCATGATTTCGTTTTTCGCTCGCTCTGCACGGTGGTAAAATTATCCAATAGTCAATTAACTCAATGGAGTACTTATGGTCAATCCGGACTTGCTCGAGATTCTGCGCTGCCCGGCCTGCGTTCGTGAAAAAGAAGGCCATCTCAAATTGGTGAAAGATTCTTGGCTCATCTGCGAAGATTGCGGCCGGAAATATCCCATCGTCGAAGACATTCCCGTCATGCTCATTACTGAGGGAGACAAGTGGCAAAAAACCGCCGAAACTGGTTTGCCCATTCCCCCGCCGCGTCCTGAATAGTCCCCTGTACGAAGTGCCCGGTTGGGGATGTTATAATTTGCTCGTCCGGTTGGAACCATTCTTGCAACATCAATCGGAACGAAAATCTACTGTGAAGAGAGGGTGTTTGTAGCCCTATGGCTCAGAACAAAAACATATCAATGGCACGTGCGCCCAAAAAAAAGCCTCGCCTCGACAATCTCACCAAAGGCCTGTTGGTGGCTTTTGCTGTTGTAGGCATTTTATTGGCCTATTTTGGTGGACAATTTGTGTTCAATCTGGTCAAAAGTTGGTCGCTGACTTCGCTGCCGGGTGCACCGGTCGATACGGGCAACCCCTCTGCCCAGACCACCGTGATCCCTACACAGGGGTTACAGTCCAGCGGCGGCGCCGTATCGAAACCCTGGGACGGCAAAAGTCGGGTGAATATTCTGTTGTTGGGGTTGGATACCAGTGATACCTCCACTTCAGCCGACCGAACTGGCCCAGCCAGATCAGACACGATGATTCTGGTTACCATCGACCCCCTGTCACAGACCATCGGTGCCTTATCCATCCGCCGGGATTTGCTGGTCAATATTCCCGAAGGGGTGGGCTACAAAAAGATCAACACTGCCTACTATTATGGTGAAGCCTGGAACCTGCCCAGCGGCGGTCCTGGCTTGGCCGTAGAAACAGTGGAACAATTCTTGGGCATCAATATCAACTACTATGCAGTAGTCGACTTCAATTCCTTTGAAAAGTTGATTGATGAAATTGGCGGCGTCAAAGTCACTTTCACAACTGCACTGACTGCAGACTGGAAGGGCAACAGCATGCCCTTTACGATCCAACCGGGAACGTATACCCTGCCGGGCAGTTTTGCCCTGGCTTATGCGCGCTGCCGTGAAGATTGCGGCGATGACCTGGGGGATGTTGGCCGTGGTTCTCGTCAAATGGAAGTAATACAGGCCATCCGCAACCGCGTGCTGCAATTCAATATGCTGCCCACCCTCATCACCAAAGCGCCGGCGCTTTACAACGATATTTCCGCTGGTGTCAAAACCAACATGTCCCTCGATCAGGCCATGCAACTGGCTACGTTGATGATGCAGATTCCAAAAGACAACATGACTACCTACAACATGGATTATACGGATGCCTCGGATGCCAATGCCATCATCGACAATTCTTATCAGGCCGTGCTGGTACCCAACATGGATGCGATCCGCAAGCTGCGCGATCAGATGTTTGCCTCCCAGGGCAGTGCAGCCGCTCCTCTTGCTCTCGGGACCTCAGATGCGCTTACCCTGGCCCAAAAAGAGAATGCCCGCATTGCTCTCCTGAATGGCACGATGTCAGGCAACCTGGCCGATACGACATCGACTTTCCTCAAGGGCAAAGGGCTGAATGTAGTCAGCACGGGCAACTCCGATAGCAACACTTATTCCAGCATTATCGTATCCGGGGATACTCCCTATACCGTTGCCTATCTGGCCAACCTGATGCAGATTCCCGAAAGTCATATCACCAACCACTTCGATCCCAACGCCGCTGCCGACGTTACGGTTTATCTGGGCGACGATTGGGCCAACAGCGGCGCCATGAATCAGTAAAGTAAACCGATTAAAACAAAAATCTCCGAAAAGTAAATTTCGGAGATTTTTTATTGCCAATAGACGAACTTAGGGCTGCTTGAAGGTCAGTTGTAGGCTGCCGGCGTAGGTCGAACCATCCGCGGCATTGCACTGCGGGCTGGTCAACCCGCTCACAGCATCGCCGCCGATACCCACTCGCAGGCTGTACGTATCACCAGCGTTCATCGTGTAATCGGCATAACCCTCATCGATCTCTGGATAGAGCCCCGTATAAAAGTCAGTGCTGCCGCCGTTGGGCAAAGAGATCTCCACCTTCACCCCCGGCACGCCGTTCCCGGCTGAATCGTAGACCTCGACCATCAGCAACGGGCCTTCTGCGTTGGCGTCGCAGACCGGTTTTTGATCGGTTTTTACATAAGGGGCTCCTTGCGTGGGTTTGGGCGTAGCCTGTGCTCTTGGTGTAAAAGTCGCAAACGGAGTTGCCGTAGGTTGCGTGGGGGTAACGGTGGCCGTGGCTGCCTTCGTCTCTGCTTGCGCCGGTGTTGCAGAAGTCTCCGCTGTACCGGCCTTAGGAGGGTCCGGCGTTGGGGTTGGAGTCACCGTAGCCGGTTCGGCAGCTTCGGTCGGTCCCGGCAGGGGTGTGATGGCCTGACCCACAGCCAGCAGGCCCAATCCCTGTGCCGCTTCGGCGTCGCCGTTGGCAGCCAACATCTGCTGGGATTGCGCCACCAACACCGCTTTTGGATCGACGTCTTGCAGCAAGGTCAACCGGCTGAACGCCCTGCCCGAATCTGCTTCGTACAGGTAAGCCCGCCCCACCAGTGCCCGGTAGATATCCTTTTGCGCGCTGCTTAAAGTGGACGGACTGGTATTGGCATAGCGCACAGGCAGGATCACGTAAGCCGCTAAAAGACCGGCCAGCAAGCCCAAAACGATGCCGGTGATCAGATACAGCGGCGGTTGGCGGTCACGGCGCTCTCTCATTGCCCGCCTCCATACTGGCGCACGCGTATCTCCAGGTTCGCCATCAAGTGCAGGTCGGCATCTTTATAGCCCAATTGCTGTGCCGTCAGCAAAGCCTGATCGACCGCTTTGATCGGGTCGGTCGGATTGAGCTGGCGTAGCACTTCAATGGCATAGGGCACGTCCTGGGGCTGCGGATAAGACTCAGCCACCATCAGCACGTAATCGGCCTGATAATCGCTGCGTAGGCTCGCCAGTGACGTATTGGCCGGCGCGGCCGGATGGATAAACCAGCCGTAGAACAGTGCTGCTGCCAGCCCTAATGCGATTGCCAGAAAGAAACCGATCTGCCGCCGTCTTTTCAAGGACTACTCTTTCTTCAACATGGGCATATGAATGCCAAAACGTTGTGCCGCCGCAATGGCCTCGGGGTAACCGGCATCGGCGTGGCGTACCACACCCATGCCCGGGTCTGTGGTCAAGACCCGTTCCAGGCGTTTGGCCGCTTCGGGCGTGCCATCCGCCACGATGACCATGCCTGCATGCTGGCTGAAACCGATGCCCACACCGCCGCCGTGATGGAAGGAAACCCAGGTGGCTCCGCCTGCTACGTTGATGAGTGCATTGAGGATGGGCCAGTCGCTGACGGCATCTGTCCCGTCCAGCATGCCTTCGGTCTCGCGGTTGGGCGAGGCCACTGAACCGGCATCCAGATGGTCGCGGCCGATGACGATGGGTGCCTTGACGATACCCTGCGCTACCAGTTCATTGAAGCGCAGCCCGGCCTTGACACGCTCGCCGTAGCCCAACCAGCAAATGCGGCTGGGCAGACCCTGAAAATGCACCTGCTCGCGAGCCATTTTCATCCAGCGTAACAGGTGCTCGTCCTGTGGAAACAACTCCATAATCGCTTCATCGGTGCGGTAGATGTCTTCCGGGTCGCCCGAAAGCGCCACCCAGCGAAAAGGCCCCTTGCCCTCGCAGAAGAGCGGCCGGATATACGCCGGCACGAAACCAGGGAAGTCGAAAGCATCTTTCACCCCGTGATCGAACGCACGTTGGCGCAAATTATTGCCGTAATCGAATACTTCGGCACCGCGCTTTTGAAAATCGAGCATGGCCCGGCAGTGCACTGCCATCGAGTCCAGTGCGCGTTGCTTGTACTGCTCAGGGTCGCCCTTACGCAGTTCTTCGGCCTCTGTGACGTTCAGGCCGGCCGGGATGTAGCTCATCACATCATGCGCCGGTGTCTGGTCGGTCACTACGTCCGGGATGACCCCGTGCAGCAACAGCTCCGGGAAGATTTCAGCCGCGTTTCCCAGCAACCCGATCGAGCGCGGCATTTGCTGGTCTTTGGCTTCCTGGATCAAATCCATGGCCTCTTCGAGTGAATCCACCACGGTGTTGACGTAACCCATTTGCTTGCGACGCTCCGCTCTGGCCGGATCGACTTCCACCACCAGGGCGATCCCTTCGTTCATGGTGATCGCCAGCGGTTGCGCACCGCCCATGCCGCCCAGGCCGGCCGTGAGCACCAGTTTGCCTCGCAGCGAGGGCCAGCCTTTTTGTTTGGCCAGCGAGCTCAGGGTTTCATAGGTACCCTGCAGAATCCCCTGTGTACCAATGTAGATCCAGGATCCCGCCGTCATCTGGCCGAACATGATTAGCCCTTTGGCCGCCAGTTGATCGAAGTGCTCCTGCGTGGCCCAGTGCGGCACCAAGTTGGAGTTAGCGATCAAGACACGCGGGGCATCGGTATGGCTTTTGAAAACAGCCACCGGTTTGCCCGACTGTACCATCAGAGTTTCATCCGGCTCAAGATTTTTTAAGGAGTCCAGAATGGCATCGAAAGCTTCCCAACTGCGGGCGGCCTGTCCTCTGCCGCCGTAGACCACCAGGTCTTGCGGCCTTTCGGCCACTTCAGGATCGAGGTTGTTCTGGATCATCCGATAGGCTGCTTCGATTTGCCAATTTTTACAAGTGAGTGTTGTGCCGCGCGGAGCGCGTACAGGGCGAGGGCCAGACATGCTGCCTCCAATGGATGGAATTTGAGATGAAATTACGTAATTATTATACGCTGAATTATTTAAGGAGGGTGCCGGCCGCATACCGACGAATCCAGAACATCCACAAAAAGGATGGTTGAAAAGAAAAATGGACTGCCCTACCCTGAAAATGGCTGCTTTAGCCTTTTCAGGGTTGTTCATCAGGGTTGTTCATCAGGGTTGTTCATCGCTGCTGATGCTATAATTTCCGTTATGACACAAGAAAAGCTGATCAAAGTAGGTATCGAAAACGACTACGAAAATCGCTCCATCGCCTGGGTGCTCGACTATCCCGGCTGTTTTGCTTATGGATCGAGCGAGACCGAGGCGCTTGTGCGCGTTCCGCAGGCGCTGATTGCCTTCAAAAGTTGGCTGGAAGGCTTTACCAGGGATTCATGGCTGCAAAATTTAGGTGATTTCGATATACGTCTGGTCGAAGCGGTTCACCATCATTTTCTCAACGAACAATACGAGCCCTCACATTCCGGGACAAGCATCGGCGCTTGGTTTCACCATGATTGGCTGCCGCTTGATGAGAGCGAAATTCAGCGAGGTCTTTCCATCTTGAGTTGGGCACATCAGGATCTTTATGAATTGGCCGCCTCATTGAGTGAAGAAGCACTCGACCGGGAGTATGTCGGCGAGCGCTGGAGCATTCGCGGCATCCTGCGCCATGTAGCCGATTCCGAATGGGGGTACCTCGATCACTTATCCTTGATTGGCCGTACTCCTGAGCAGATGCCCGAAGATATCTGGAAGAGGCTCGCCTTTACCCTGGCGCAGTATCAGGCTCTCGTACCTTCCCTGGCCGGCAAGGAGGAAGTGCACGGTCATGCTGGGGAATTATGGTCACCGCGCAAGGTCATCCGGCGCGCCTGCTGGCACGCGCTGGATCACTGCCAGCACATTCACCGCCTGATCACAAGTTAAAAAAACAGCGCCCCTGGCGTGGGGCGCTGAACAATAAGTTGAGACGCAACGAGCTACTTAGCCTTCGGATTCATGCCCGGTAGACTAATTGCGAGAAACAATAGGCCCAAAAGGCCAACTACGAAATAAATTGCGTACGACATTTCTCACCTCTTGACTACTTCTCCTCACAAAACCTTTCGATATTAATAAAACACTCAACTACCAAAAAGTTTTGTTTTCTATAGATTAATACGTAAAGATGAGAAAAAAGTTCCCAATTTATCGAGAATTGTCGAGGTTTATCCGCTCAACGCCAGATTCCCGAAATAACCTGGCCGCAATTGGGGCAGGTACCCGCAGCTGTGATCCGGTTTTCGCTGACGAAGTAACCCTGGCGGCGGATAAGCAGTTGGCTGCAATTGGGGCAATGGGTATCTTCCAGCGAGCCCACCCGTCCGGGCAAATTACCGGCATAGACGAAATGCAAACCAGCTTCTTCACCCACTTCAGCTGCGCGCTGCAAAGTCGCTGCCGCTGTGGCCGGGGCCTCCTCCATGCGATAATCGGGATGATACGCCGTCACATGCCAGGGAATATCCGGTGAGACCGAGACCAAAAAGCGGCTGAGGTCCCACAATTCTTCCACCCCATCATTGAACCCCGGAATCACCAGCGTGACCACTTCTACCCAAAGTCCCAGGTCGTGAGCCAATTGAATGGCATCCAACACGTGATTGAGCACGCCGCCCATCTCGCGGTAACGCCGTGCCTGCATGCTCTTCAGGTCGATCTTGAACCCGTCCAGCCACGGGCTCAGGTAACGTAGCGTCTCGGGCGTGGCATAGCCGTTCGAAACACAGGCTGTCTTGAGGTTGAACTTCTTGGCCTCTCTGAAGATTGCCGCCGCCCATTCGCTGGTAATGAGGGGCTCGTTATAGCTCGAAGCCACCGCCTGTGCCCCCTGGCGCACGGCCGCCGTTACCAGTTGCTCCGGCGTCACCCGTGTGATTTGCCGCATCGCCTCGTTGGCCTGCGGGTCGCGCAGCGCCTGCGAGGTAAACCAGTTCTGGCAAAACGAGCAATGAAAATTGCAGCCAAGCATGCCAAAGGTGAGTACCCGGCTGCCGGGCAAAAAGTGATTGAAAGGCTTCTTCTCTACCGGGTCTACCTGCGCACCGGCCACGTAACCCCACGGTACCCTTAGTGTTCCGTTCTCGTTGAAACGCACACCGCAGATGCCGCGTTTGCCGGGGCGGATGAGGCAGCGATGTGCACAAGCCTGGCAGCGCACCGCGCCATCGCCTTCCGCCAGCCATAGATCACCTGTTTGGGTAAAACGATCCAACTCGAATGTATCTGCCATTCTTGCCTCTCTTTCATTATATCCCTCAGAAAAGGCGGCATTATCGAGAAAGAATCTATAAATCGCACCGTCCCAATGTAACCGGTGAACGTGAAGCTGTGGTACACTCCCAAATATGGACGATAAAACCCTCAAGATGTTGGAATTCCCGAAGATTGTGGAAAGACTGGCCGGTTATGCAGCTTTCAGTGCTTCGGATGAATTGGCCCATGCTTTGCAGCCTGCAGGCAATCTTGACGAGGCCAATGAGCGCCTGGCGCGCACCAGTGAGGCGCGTCGGCTGCTCAGCATCAACGACTCTATCGGAGTTGGCGGTGCCACCGATATTCGTCCCCTGGCTGACCTGGCCGGCCGTGGCGGCGTGCTCTCCGAAAGTGACCTGCTCGCGGTCAGAAACACCCTGGTGGCTGCCCGCGTGATCGCCCGCTCCATGGAAAAAAATGCCGGCCTCTACCCACATCTGGGCGAGATTGCCCGGCTTTTCCCGCCACCTCCCGGCATCATCGAATCCATCTCGCGCTGTATTTCTGACAACGTCGAAGTGCTCGATAGTGCTTCGCCCAGGTTACAATCCATCCGCTCCGAGGTCAAAGTCTCGCACGAACGCCTGATGAGCAAACTCGAAAGGCTCATCAACGATTCGCACACCGCGCCCATGCTACAAGAATCCATCATTACCCAGCGCAACGGCCGCTATGTGATTCCTCTGCGCGCCGAGTTCAAGAGCCGGCTCAAGTCCATCGTCCATGACCAATCCTCTTCGGGTGCCACCCTTTTCGTCGAACCTATCGCCGTGGTAGAACTCAACAACCGCTGGCATGAACTGCAACTGGAAGAACGCGATGAGGTCCGCCGCATCCTGGCAGCTCTCTCCGCTGAGGTCGGCGCCGAATCCGCGGCCATCCACGGCATCGTAGCCGCCCTGGCTCAATTCGACTTCGCTCTCATGTGTGCCCGTTATGCCGATGAGTTGCGTGCCAGCGAGCCCGTGCTCGTTCCCATCCCTTCCGGTACCAAAGAACAGACACCGGGCACCATCTTCAAGCTGCTTAAAGCCCGTCACCCCTTGCTCGACCCCGCTACCGTCGTTCCTGTCGATATCGAACTCGACTCTCAAACCTTTGCTGTCATCATCACCGG
>Ga0187810_10000479_pt1 | contig 15451 bp, 13 predicted proteins | sample NC_wetland_sal_i_9_FD_132963 | JGI IMG/M metagenome (GOLD analysis project Ga0187810, IMG submission 132963) | Wetland sediment microbial communities from Neuse River Estuary, North Carolina, USA - ASW_5 | ecosystem: Environmental > Aquatic > Freshwater > Wetlands > Sediment | place: USA: North...
ATCTGGCGGACGGGCTGATCGGCATCGAGCACTTCTCGCATATCCATGTGCTTTACTTTCAGCACCGCAAGAAGGACTGGCAGAAGGCCATGGGCCTGTCGCAAACCGACGAGCAGGTGCTGACCATGCCGCTGGCGGGCGAGCCCTCCTGTAAAGGCATCTATACCAGCCGGTCGCCGGCGCGCCCTTCCGGCATCGGTTCCTGCATCGTGGAGCTGCTGCGCCGCGACGGTAACCGGCTTCTGGTGAAAGGTCTTGACGCCTTCAACGGCACGCCGGTGCTCGACATAAAGATCTACATTCCCCGTTACGACAGTTTCCCGATGGCGGATGCGCCGCTGCATTGGTGTGCCCGGCACGGCATCGACACCACGTCGCGCCTTTTGCACTGGGACACCATGAATGTCGGGTTGACGCTCGGCCTGCGCGCCGGGCAACGGGCGATGCGGGACCTCGATGTCGCCCGCGGCGAGGCCGAGCATGCCGCGGTGGTCGGCGGACAGTTCTTTGCCCAGGGCGTCGAAGGCATCAGCGGTTGCAGTGTGTTGCGGCATAATCTCGACTTCGTGGACAAGGCCAAGTCGATCGCCGACTGGTCGCTGACCCTGACCAAGGCTGGGCGGAGCATCGAAATTCACCTTGCGGATCGGCTCTACGCCGGGGCCGACGAGGTTCTGTCCCGGCCCGATGACCAGTTGTTCGTCAGCGTCGAGACGCGGAACAGGCCGTGACGGCGGTCGGCACCGTTTTGGTTGCCTTCGGCTCCTTGAGCCAGGCGCATCGCGTCCGGCGGCGCCTGTTCGAGGACGGCATCACCCTTGACCTCGTGCGAGTGCCTAAGAGCGCCGGCTTGCCGGGCTGTGGTTACGGCGTACGGGCAACCCGCAATGAACTTGGCCCTGTTCGCGCGGTGTCGGAAGCGTGCGGTATCGCAATCGCCGGCGCTTTTGTCGAAACATCGGGAGGTTGGCAGGCCGTGCCGTGATCTACCTCGACCACGCCGCGACGTCCTGGCCGAAGCCGCCCGCCGTTCTGGCGGCAATGTCCGCGGCGATGGCGGACGTAGGCGGCAATCCGGGTCGCAGCGGGCACCGGATGGCGATGCGGGCGGGAGAGATCGTCTATGAGTGCCGCGAGAGCCTGGCGCGGCTGTTTCATATCGCCGACCCTCTGCGGATCGCATTCACGGCCAATGCGACCGAGGCGCTCAATCTGGTGATCAAAGGGCTGCTGCAGCCCGGCGATCACGTCGTTTTCTCCAGCATGGAACACAACGCCGTGTGGCGGCCGCTTAATGCGATGGCGGCTCGGGGCGTCGACTTGACCGTGGCGGAGGCAGGCGCCGACGGCATCGTCCCGCCGCAAGCGATCGCCGATGCCCTCAGGCCCGGCACGAAACTGGTCGTGCTCACCCATGCGTCAAACGTCAACGGCGCGCTGAACGACGTTGCAACAGTGGGCGCAATTGCGCGCGCCCACGGCGCACTGTTTCTGGTCGATGCGGCGCAAACCGCAGGCTGCGTGCCCATCGACGTGGACCGGATGAATATCGACCTTCTGGCGTTTCCCGGACACAAAGGACTGCTTGGGCCCCAGGGTACAGGTGGTCTCTATATTCGCGCCGGCCTTACGCTTGCGCCCATGAAGGAGGGTGGCACCGGGAGCCTGTCTCACCTGCCCACTGTGCCGGAATTCGCCCCCGACCGTTACGAGAGCGGCACGCCGAACACACCGGGCGTGGCCGGCCTCAATGCCGGTGTGAAGCATCTGCTGGCGTGCGGTGTCGAAAACGTTCGCCAACACGAGATGGAACTTTGCGAGCGGCTGCGTCGCGGCCTCGAACCCCTCCCGGGCATTAGACTATTCGGCCCACATGATGCGATCAAACGAACCGGTATCGTTTCGCTGGTGGCGGACGGATGGGATTGCGAGGAATTGGCGGCCGTTCTCGACCAAGATTTCGATCTAGCCTGTCGAGCTGGACTGGCTTGCGCGTTTCTCGCTCACCGAACGCAGGGCACGGACGCAACCGGCACCTTGCGCCTGAGCCTTGGGGTCAGCTCGACGCGAGAAGACATTGACGCAGCCGTCGCTGCGCTCAGGGCCTTGCTCCGCTGATAAGCCCAAATCGCATTCAATGAGCGAGGCACGCTGCTCAATTCCGTGGCAGCGTTCTGCAACACTTCACTGAAAATGGCCCGTCGCGACAATGCGCGCAGGCTTGCACCCTCCTGCGCGAGGCGCCCATGTCTTGTTAACGCGACATGGGCGTTTTTACATGACGACCCGTTGCGACGGTGCAACGAACTGGGCTGCGGCCCGCGGCAATGATTGAGGGGGGTACGATGCTCAACATACGGTCCTTGAATTCGTGTTCGGTTGTGGCGCTTCTGGCAGTGGTCATGCCGGCGGCGGCGCAGAGCCAAAACACCGCATCGGAGGGCGTCTTCAACCTCGGCCGCATCGAACAGGTGACGGTCACGGGCGCTTCCAGTGCGCCGGCCATCGGCGAAGCGAAGGTCGATAGCGACGAAATCTATCCTTTCAACGCGCTGACGCTGGATAAGGTCCTCGACATGGTGCCGGGCGTTTCCACCTCCATCACCGGCGGCACCCGTAACGAGCAGTTGTTCTTCGTGCGTGGCTTCGACCGCTTTCAGACGCCGCTCTTTGTCGACGGCATTCGCGTCTATTTGCCGGCCGACAACCGTCTCGACATCGGCTTTTTCACGACGTCCAACTTGGCGCAGGTGCAGGTCGAAAAGGGCTATGTTTCGGTGCTAAGCGGTCCTGGAGCGCTCGGGGGTGCCATCAATCTGGTCACCCGCAAGCCGACCAAGGAATTCGAATACGACGCGCATGCGGGTGCCGCCTTCGGCAACGAACTCGGCTATGACGGCTACAATGCCTCGGTCTTCCTGGGGCGCGCCACGAGCCTCTATTACCTCGCGGCGAGCGGCACGCTGACCAAGACGGATCATTTCCGTCTCTCCGACGACTACACACCGACGGCCACCCAAGGTGCGGGCGACCGCATCGATTCGTCGTCGCGCAACTACAATCTGAATCTCAAGGCCGGGTATACGCCGAATGCGACCGACGAATATTCGATCAGCTACAGCGGGCAGTGGGGCACCAAAGAAGCACCCTATTCCGTGGTCGACAGCCTGGCGTCGCAGAAAAACTGGACTTGGCCCTATTGGAATGTTCAGAACATCTATTTCCTCTCCAATACCGCGCTGGGCGACAGCGCCCATTTGAAGACCAAGGTGTATTATTCGAGTTTCCTGAACGGGCTTTATTCGTTCGACGATTCCACTTTCACCAAGCAGTCCCTGCCGAAGTCCTTCCGCAGCTACTATTCGGACTATGCCTACGGCGCCAGTTTCGAAACCGGCTACAGCTACCGTGCTTCCGATACGATCAAGCTTGCCGGTTTCTATCGCCGCGACAGCCACACGGAATGGCAGGACATCTATAAACCCGTCTTCACCGAGCCCAAGCAGCTAAGCGTGGAGGACACTTGGTCGATCGCGGCGGAGGATCGCACCGCCCTCGCCGATAACGTCGTCTTCGTACTGGGCCTCGGCTATGACTACCGCCATCTGCTCAAGGCCGACGACTTCGTTGATCCCACGACAGCGACGGGCACGGGCTCCTTCGTTCATTATCCCTTGCATGACGGCAGTGCCGCCAATATCCAGGGCGAGCTGATCTATACGCTGGCCGATGGCGGCAATCTGCATGCCAGCATTTCCGACCGCGCACGCTTTCCCACGCTGTTCGACCGTTACTCGACCAAGTTCAATTCGACGATCTCCAATCCCGGCCTCGAAACCGAGCGGGCGATCAATTACGAAATCGGCGGCGCGGATGGCTTTTACGGCGTGCATCTCGAAGGGGCGGTGTTCTACAGCCGTGTGACCAAGGCCATCGTCTCGGTGCCGATCACCTTCTGCGATACCACTTCGACCGCGCCCAAGAACTGCACCGGCGCGGGCGGCGCAGCGGGCGTCTCTACCAGCACGACGCAGACCCAGAACGTCGGCAACGGCGATTATGTGGGATTCGAGTTGTCGGCGGACGGCGAGATCGCGGACGGCCTCACGACAGGTATCCGCTACGGCTATGTCGACCGCAGCCTCGATGCCCAGAACCCCGCCAATCCTCCGCTCGCCACCGGCTATCACTTGACCGGCATGCCCAACAGCCAGCTTTTCGCCTATCTCGCCTGGACGCCGCTGCCCGACTGGACGATTCGGCCCAGTGTCCAAACGGCGAGCAACCGCTGGACGACGAACACCGCCGGGACCAGCTATTTCAAGATCGGTTCCTATTTCCTCACCAATATCGAAACCGATTACGACTTCAGCGAGAATGTCGGCGTGGCGGTTGGCGTGAAAAACCTGTTTGACGCAAATTACGCGCTCACCTACGGCTTCCCGGCGGAAGGCCGCAACGTGTTCCTCAACCTTCGCATCAAATCGTGAGGTCATAGCCATGAGTTGGGTACTGCCCCGTTGTGTGTTGGTTGCCCTGACGGCGCTCTTTTTGAGCGTTGCCTGCGGGGCGGCCGATCCCGGCCCCAACGAGGTAACCCTGACGGGCGTTGTGGAAAATCCGCTTCACATGACGGCGGAAGGTTTGCGGGCGCTTCCGCCGACCGAACTGACGCTCGATTTCATGGCGGGTACTCATCCCGAGAAGGGCACATTCAAGGGCGTGCTGTTGTGGAAGCTGGTGAACCTTGCGGCGGTCAAGGACCGCGGTGGCAAGGGCTCCAGTCTTCTGCATAGCATCATTGTGACCGGACGCGATGGCTATGCCGTTGCGCTCGCGATCGGCGAGATCGATCCCAAATTCGAGGGCAAGACAGTCCTTCTGGCTTACGACCAGGACGGGCGACCGCTGCAAAACGGCTTCCGTCTGATCGTACCGGGCGATCACGAAGGCGGTCGGAATGTGCGCGATGTCGTGCGGATCGACGTGCAGTGACTCAAGGTGGAAAGTCCGGGCCGAAGCTCGCCGATACGGCGAACATCGCCGGTAATTTCTCAGGACCGATCGACGATTTTCCGGCTGCTGTTCGGGGTTTTCGGACCGCCGGATCTGGTCGGGCAAATCGCCGTAACACATTGAGTTTCCAAGGCTGTTATTCCTCGGTCGGGAGAATGGCAAAGCAATTTCAAGGGTCCGCTTGGGGTTCTTAATCGGCGGGTTATGGATTCAAGTTCTGTATCCCCACCACGTCGCGGCGAAGTTCGGTCGAAGTGGCATTTCAGGGGTTCATTCAGGCAAGACATCGCATTATTTGCTTCGAATCGGCGTAACAGCGAGTTTCGAGTCTGTCCCGGGCGTCGGCGCGGGCTACGAGGAGGTTTGCTCGCTTTCGAAATGGGTGAGGTCTTGATATGACCGGCAAGTCCGTCCTGAGCAAAGTGCCGGCAGTAACGCTCGGGTTCTGGATCATCAAAATCGCGGCCACGACGCTCGGCGAAACCGGCGGCGATACGGTCAGCATGACGATGAAACTCGGCTACCTCACCGGCACGGCTATCTTCGTGGCCGCGCTTATCGTGTTTGTGGCGTGGCAGACGGCCGCCAAGAAGTTCCATCCGTTTCTCTTTTGGGCGACGATCATCGCCTCCACCACGGCCGGCACGACGATGGCGGATTTCGCGGACCGTTCCCTGGGCATCGGCTATCCGGGAGGTTCTCTGATTCTACTTGCCTGCGTCCTCGGCGCGCTGAGCTTGTGGTACCGGTCGCAGGGCTCGGTGTCCGTCGATACTGTCAGCACGCCGAAGGTCGAAGCGTTCTATTGGGCGACGATCACGTTTTCACAGACGCTTGGGACCGCTCTGGGCGATTGGGCCGCGGATTCCGGATTGGGGTACGAGGGGGGCGCACTGGTCTTTGCTGTGGCGCTTGCCGTGGTCGCGGCAGCCTATTTCTGGACGGCGCTGTCGCGTGTCCTGCTGTTCTGGGCGGCGTTCATCCTGACACGCCCGCTTGGCGCCACGGTCGGCGACTACTTCGATAAGCCGGTCAACGAGGGTGGCCTTGCCATAAGTCGCCCGCTGGCGACTGCGATCATTGCGGTATTCATTATCGTCTGCATTCTCGTCCTGCCCCAACGGCCGGGCACGCGTCCGCAATCTGCCGCCGGAAAGTCGTGATCTGTCGGTATGGCATTCACCGAAGATCTGCCATAACAATCGAGCCGGGCTTGGGCTGGGCTACATGCGGTTCTCGATCACTCCGGAGATGTCGTCGCCGCGCCGCATGGCGGCGATTGCCGGCCTGTTGACCGTCGTGGCGAGCGTTTGGCAGCTTGCGCTGGGTGCCCGCAATGCGGTGCGGACCCTCGGCGATACCGACGATGCCATGCGCATCGTCCTGGTGCGTGATCTTCTGCACGGCCGCGGCTGGTACGACCAGTTGATGACCCGGATCGATCCGCCGCACGGCCTCTATTTCCACTGGTCGCGGCTGGTCGACGGCGCGCTCGCTGGCTTGATGTGGTTTGCGGGGCTGTTTTTGTCTCCCGCCGAGGCGGAGCTGGCCGTCCGCCTGATTTGGCCGTTGCTGTGGATGTTTCCCGCTTTGTATGCGGCCTTGGTGATCGCCCGCAACCTCGGCACGCGCTCGGCCGTGCTGATTGCAGCGGTCCTCGTGGTCACGGAGCTTCAACTCTACCGGCAGTTCACGCCAGGGCGCGTCGACCACCATGACATCCAGATAACTTGCGCGCTCGCGGTGCTGGCCATAGCCACATTGCGCGACCTGAAGCCATGGCTCGCGGCAGCGGCGGGCGCCCTGACGGCGCTTGGATTGGCTGTGGGTCTCGAGGCGTTGCTGTTTCATGCCGTGGTGGGTGCGAGCTTTGCGTACCGCATGACGCGGGACCGGGCTTCCGTGCGCGCCGGTGGTGCATACGGGCTCGCACTCGCGGCGGGCGCTGTGGGATTATACGCAATCCAGACGCCGCCGTGGCGATGGGATTTGATGTTCTGCGATGCGCTCGGGGTCAATCTTGTGATCGGGCTCGCGGTGGCCGGTCTGGGGTTCGCCGCTATCGCCCGTTTCTCGGACCGACTCTCGTCCGCCTGGCGCAGCGTGCTTGTGGGAGGCGTCGGTCTTTCGGCGGCTGCGATCTACTTGGCGATGGATCCCGCCTGCATCCATGGTCCCTTCGCGCATCTCGATCCCCGGCTCTATGCGCTCTGGCTCGACCACGTGGATGAGCTCCGGCCGTGGACCTACACATATGTTCACCAGCGTGCCAGCGCGGTGCATTCCATGACGGTGATGGTAATGGTGCTTGCGGCGGCGGCGTTCGTGTGGTGGCGCAAGCGGCGAGTGGTTCCCGAAGGCATCGCGTTCGCAATAGTGGCCGTTGCCTGCGTCTGCGCGTTTCGCTACGCGCGGATCGAAGACTATGCGTTCTGGTTCGGTCTGCCGGTGCTGGCGGCGGCGATGAGCGTCCTTGCGGAGCGGTGGCTGGGTAACCTGCTGGTTCCGACCGTACTGGCTACGATCGTGCTGTCGCCGATATTCATCGGCGCGGGATTGGGCAACGGATTTTCATTCAAGCACAATGACAATGCGGTCGACGCGCAGGCCAGCGGCTTGCGCTGCTTTGATAACGCGTCCTTTGATCGGCTCGCGCGCCTGCCGCGAGGCCTCGTGCTGGCGGACATCGATCTTGGCCCTGCCATTCTGGCGAACACGCCTCACGACATTTTGATCGGGCCATACCATCGCTTATCGAAGGAAATCCTGACGGCTTACGACACGCTGCATGCGCCTCCGGCTGCCGCCGAGCCTCGCGTGCGCCAGCTCAAGGTCACCTATATCGTACATTGCATGCATTTTCAGAGTCGCCAGGCAACCGGTCTCCTCGCGGAATTGCATTCCGGGCGACACGTCTCTTGGCTGACGAAGGTCTCGCGACCCGGTGAGATCAATCAAATCTGGCGTGTAAACGCAGCGCCTTGATCGCCGGCTGCAGCGCCTCGACAGGTGAGGAACGGCAAACCGCTAGCGGCAAAGTTCCGCGCGCGAGCGCAACGCCGCTTCCGCGTCTCCCAGCAGGGCGGCATAGGGATGCACGATGACTTTGGTGGGAATGATCGCCGTGTATCCCGCGAAGCGCCCCTTGTCTTCGAAGCAGCGGCGGAACGTGCCGGCGTTGAGCTGTGCCAGCAGCTTGGGTGCAATGCCGCCGCCGAGATAGATGCCTCCGCGCGCCCCGAAAGCCAGCGCCATGTCGCCGGCGAAGCGGCCGTAGATGCCGCAGAAGCGGTCCACGGTCTCGACACAGAGAGGATCGGACTTCGCGATGGCGCACCGGCTGATTTCTTCGGGCGTCAGGGCATCGGCTTGCGCTCCGCCGATCTTGCCAAGCGCCCAATGAAGGTTGGCCAAGCCGGGCCCCGACAGCACGCGTTCGACCGATACGCGTGGAAATCGCGTCCGCAAAAGCTTCAGAATTTCGAATTCCACGTCATCGACGGGCGCAAAGGCGATGTGTCCGCCTTCCGTGACCATGACCGCGCTCGTGTGTGCGTCGCGCACCAGCGCCGCCACGCCGAGGCCCGTGCCGGCGCCCAGCACGCCCACGGTCTGGCCCGGAATGCCCGGCCGGTCGCCGCCGATGGACGTCAGATCGTCGCCGTTGAGATGTTCGACGGCGTATCCCAGCGCCGCGTAGTCGTTGATAAGCTGCGCAAAGCCGAAACCTCTATCGCGCAGCACCTGTTCGGAGAGAACCCACTGGCCGTTGGTGAGGCGGACTTGGCCGTCCCTGATCGGCCCGGCGACCGCCACGACGACCGCCTCGGGCATCGCACCGCCGCGCTCCTGCAAGTAGCGGTCGACAACGTCCTCGAAAGTCGCCACGCCCGCATGCGGCAGGCTCTTGGGGTTGGAGAGCCGGGGCGTCGCTTCCGAAAGGTCTGCCACGGCCAGACGGACATTGGTGCCCCCGATGTCGCCAACCAGACAACTCGTGAATCCCTTGGTCACGCGACGTTTCTCCGTAATGGTCCGGGCGATTATCTAGCATGCGCCGGGGCGCGTCCAAATGGCAACCGGGGGCTTTCGCCGGTTCAATCGTCGCAACGGTCATTCGTGGCGGAGGGCTTCGATGGGGTCCAGCCGGGCGGCGCGCCGCGCGGGGAAGTAGCCGAATGCCACGCCGACAGTGGCCGAGAACACAACGGCGATCACCACGATGCCCGGCTGAAACACGAAGGGCAGGTGCAGGGCCGCCGTTCCGGCCGCCGCTCCGGCCAGTCCCAAGGCGATGCCGACGATGCCGCCGAGCGCGCTCAGAACCACCGCCTCGATCAGGAATTGCAGTAATACGTCGCGCTCCCGCGCCCCGATGGCGAGCCGGATGCCGATCTCGCGCGTGCGCTCGGTAACCGAAACCAGCATGACGTTCATGATGCCGATGCCGCCGACGACGAGACTCACCGCCGCAATGGCAGCCAGAAAGGCCGTCAGGATGCCGGTGATGTTGGTGAGAATGTTACCGATCTCGCGCAGGTCTTGGACATCGAAATTGTCGTTCTGATTACCAGTTATATGCCGACGCGCGCGCATTACCTGGGCGATCTCTTCCTTGGCATGGGAAATGCCGGCTTCGTTCTGCACCGAGACCATGATGTAATGGACGTCGTTGTTGCCGGTCAGCCGGCGCTGCACGGCGCGGACCGGCATGATGACGTAATCGTCCTGGTCCTGGCCGAAGGTGTTGCGTCCTTTGGATTCCAGCAGACCCAGCACTTCGCAGGTGATCTTGCCGAGGCGGATGCGCTGACCGACAGGGTCCTGGCCGCCGAACAGCTCGCGGCGAACCGTTTCGCCGACGACGCAGACGGACTTGCCGTTTTTGTCCTCCGCCTCGTTGAACGTGCGGCCGGACACGATTTTCCAGCTGCGGGCCCTCAGATAATCGGTGGTTGCGCCGATCACGGTGGTGGTATGGTTTCGGTTGCCGAGAATCGCCGAGGCGCCGATCTGGACGACCGGTGCGACTTGCGAAAGGCTCGACACTTCGCGCCGCACCATGTCGGCGTCGCTGATCTGGAAGTTCGGTGCCGGCGCCGGAGGACCTCCGTTGCGATGCGCTCCCGGTGTGACGAACAGAAGGTTATTGCCGAAAGACGAAATGGTGTTGGTGACGGACTGGGTGGCGCCGGTGCCCAGGGTCACCATGGCGATCACCGCGCCCACGCCGATCACGATGCCGAGCGTGGTCAGCGACGCACGCAAAATGTTGTTGCGGATTTCGCGCAAGGCCAGGATCAGGGCGTTTCCGATCATCGGAACGATGTCCCCGTGTCGGAATGGATGCGCCCGTCGAGGAAGCGGATCTGGCGCTTGGCATAGGCGGCGATGTCGCTTTCATGGGTCACGAGCACGATAGTAATGCCGCGTTCGTCGTTGAGCGAACGCAGCAGGCTCATGATCTCGTGGCTCATCGCGGTGTCGAGATTGCCGGTCGGTTCGTCCGCAAACACCACGGCCGGTTCGCTCACCAGCGCCCTGGCAATGGCGACACGCTGCTGCTGCCCGCCGGAGAGTTGCGCGGCGGTGTGTTTGCCGCGATCGGCGAGGCCGACTTGTTTCAACGCGAGGTTGGCCCGCTTGTGGCGTTCGCGGCGCGACATGCCGCGATAGATCAGCGGCAGCTCCAGGTTCTCCATGGCCGTCGTGCGCTTCAGCAGGTTGAAACCCTGGAACACGAAGCCGATGTAATAGCGCCGCAAGAGAGCCCGCTGGTCGCGGGAGAGCTGCCCCACATCCACACCGCGGAAATGATAGCTGCCCAGGCTGGGCGCATCGAGGCAGCCGAGGATGTTCATGGCGGTCGACTTGCCGGAGCCGGACGGCCCCATCACCGCGACGAATTCATGTTCGTTGATAGTGAGATCGATACCGGCAAGCGCCGCGACGGCCGCTTCGCCTTCGCCGTACACTTTGTAGACGTTCTTGAACTCGATCAGCGGCGCGCTCATGGCGTCCCGGGCGATTTGGAGTCGGTGACCACTTTGTCCCCGGGCTTGAGATCGCCGCGGATTACCTGGGTGGAGTGCCCATCGGTGCCTCCGAGCTTGAGGTCGTGGGACTTCAGCTTGCCGCCGTCTTGTGTCCACGCGCGCCCCAGGCTGGCACCCATGGGTGACGGCGGCATGTTTTTTGTGGAGTCCGCTGGCGGCACAAAGCGAAGAGCCGCGTTGGGAATGAGGATGGCGGTCGGCAATCTTCCGGTGAAAATCTCGGCCGTGGCCGTCATGCCGGGTTTGAGCAGGAGCTGGGAATTATCGACCAGAAGGACGCCTTTATAAGTCACCACGTTCTGCACGGTCTGAGAGCCGGTGTGGATCGTGATCAGCTTGGCTGCAAACGCTTTGTCGGGATAGGCTCCTACCGTGAATTGGGCGCTCTGTCCGGCTTGCACCGATCCGACGTCGGCCTCGTCGATGTCGACGTCCAGCTCCATCTGCGTCAGGTCGCTTGCCAGCGTGTAGAGCACGGGCGTGTTGAACGAGGCGACCACGGTCTGCCCCTTCGATACCTTGCGGTCCAGAACCACGCCGTCGATGGGTGCGTAGATGGTCGCTTTCTGCAGCATGGTCTCGTTCTGCTGCACTTGGGCGGCGGTCTGGGCGACTCCGGCCTGCGCCCGCAGGAAATCGGCGCGCGCTGTTTCGTACTGCTGCTGGGAAAGCGCCTTGCCCGCGAGCAGCGCCTGGTCGCGTTTGAACGTCGCTTCGGCCTGCACCAGAGTTGCTTCGCTCTGCTGCAGCGTGGCGCGGGCTTGGCCCAGTTGAGCGACGATCTGGTCGGTGTTGATCTGGGCGATCTTCTGGCCTTTGGTAACGTGGTCGTTGAAATCGACGTAAAGCTCGTCGATGCGGCCGGAGACTTCGGCGCCGACATCCACCTGGACGCGTGGGGCGAGAGTTCCTGTTGCGCTGACACTGAGGCTCAACGCGCCACGGGTCACCGGCTGGGTCACATAGACCGTGTGGGGTCCGCCGCGGCCGAACAGCAAGAAGACGGCGATGAGGGCGAGTGCGACGGCTCCTACCCACCACATCCATTTTTTGATGCGGCGCCTGGGCTTGGCCGAGGCGAGGCCCAAACGCTCCGCCAATTCCGATCCGGCCAGCGGCCCCCCCGTCTGATCGTTCAACGGCCCCTCCAGATGACGACGCGCCCGTCAGGCAGACATTCGTAGCGTCAATTTTAATGGCAATAGCGCTGATTTTATGGCGCGTAGAGCGCCTTTGCTTGGCGGCATGCAGCCGAAGATCGGATTGTTAAGCTTACTGAGATGTTACTGCGTCGCATCGGCCTTTGCAGACCATTCATGCAATTCCCAATTGCTGCCGTCCAAGCACTACCCTTTTTAGAAGGTGGCAATTCGGTCGCATCATAATCGGCGGCGGTGGGTGAATGTGCAAGCGGTGGGACAATGGGCATTGCAGCAGCGTTCCGGGAAAGGAAGGAAGTCAGAAGCTTCCACCGGATTCGACGTGGGAACTCGGGACGCATCCTGAATCTGATCGATCTCAGCGATGCTGCGACTGCGGCCGCTCAGTCCGCGGAAACCGAGGTCGCGCCGAAGCATCTCTTTTTTGCCAACGTTCTCAATTATGCGATCATCGCCAAACACAATGTGCGGGACCACGAGCGCGAACTGTTCACGCGCAGCGTCCAGGTTGCCACCAAGGTGTTCATCCCCTTCGATCCCAAAAGGCTCGACATCGGCGGTCGTTCGTTTTTTATCGAAGAGCATCAGTTCAAGGACCACCTGAAGGAACTTGTCCACCTCGATTCGACGCAAGGTCACCCGAACGTGCTGCACGATGTAAAGGTCCTCGAGACCTTGAGCCGGGCGCCGACGCTTGACCCGTTCATCGTGACCGAGAGCCTGCGCGCCGCCGGCGTCGAAATTGATCCGACGTTTTTCGCCGAAAGCTACGCGATGACCAGCAAGGCTTCGTCGGACGTTTTCCAGGTGTTCAATCCCCTGCTGCAGAGGGCACTCGGCAAGCATGCCACACCGGAGGAGCTGTCACGCTTCGTCGACCAGGTTTGGAACGTCAGCGCCGCGACGACCAACAATCCATTCCTGGAGGCGCTCCAGATTCCGCGCTCCGAATGGTCGAATGTCATTTTTGCGTGGAAGGCGCTGATCTACTACGACATCATTTCGCGCGGTTCGCCCCAGCGTCTTGAGCACGTACTGCATGTGTTGAAGGGCACGCATCCGAAGCGGCGCGCAGGTGGCACGAGCATGTCGGAAATTAGCGAGCTGAAGCGCGAGTTCGCCAGACATCTTTACAGGCTCCACGACGGCTCGACCGGCTACATCCAGGTCGCACTTCAACGCATCATCGCCGCGATCCTGAACGACAACGGAGCCAGCGCCATTTCCGAATCCTTGCGGAATATGGCGGACAACATCTCCAATGTCGGGACCAACGTGGTGCTGTTCGATCAGGTCACGTCGTATTTCCTGTTCATGTATCCGAAACCGTCGACCGATGTCGTCGATCCGGACGAATTGGAGAGTCAACTGGCCAATCTGTGCGAGATCGTCCGGCTACGGGACAAAGTGCATCTGCCTCAAAGCGAGTAGGTCGAGAGCAACAGGCTCGTTTCCGATCCCGTAACGCCGTTGATCTGGCGGACTCGATGCAGCACGCGATCGAAGCTCTCGAGCGTGTCGGTATTCAGTTCGATCACCATGTCCCAACGGCCGTTGGTGGTATGGACGGCGGTGATTTCCGGGTTGCCGCGCAGCGCGGCCAAGATCTTGTCCGAGCGCTCGCCTTCCACCCCGATCATCATGATCGCGCGAATACGGGGGGATTCGGCTTCCTGGCGCACGCGAATGGTGAAGCCCTGGATCGTACCGCGCGCGATCAGCCGGTCGATGCGGTTCTGCACCGTGCCTCGGGAGACACTCAGTGATTTGGCAAGGCTCGCGACCGGCACGCGGGCGTTGTCGCGCAGCAGGGCCACGAGTTTCCGGTCGGTGTCGTCCATGCCGTTCCTGCCAATATGCCAACAGTATCTATCATAATGTCAGCTTTCGAAGCATTTTCCAACAGCGTGCTGACTTTTTGTTAGCGGACAACGCGTGCATATTGGTCGCGAACGCAGGACTGGAACGAAAATGGCCGCAAAACCAAACCTCTTGATGATCGATCCTTCGCACTTCGAAGTCTCCTACGTCATCAATCCGTGGATGAATCCCGGAGCGTGGAGCGAGGATCCGCAAGGCCATTTGCGCGCCGCCCAGGCCTCCTTCGCCGCCCTGCATGAGGCGTTGGCGGAGGCCGGTGCCCAGGTCATGGTAGTGCCGGGTGCTCCAGGCTTGCCGGACATGGTGTTTCCCGCCAACGCGGCGATCGTGCTGGACCGGCGTGCCCTCGTTGCCCGTTTCCGTTTTCCCGAGCGCCGCGGCGAGGAGCCCTTGTTCCTGCAGGCATTCGAATCGTTCAAGGCCCGCGGCCTGCTCGACGAGGTGGCACAATACCCGCAAGGCTGTTTCCAGGAAGGCGCCGGGGACGCCATCTGGGACGACAAGCGGCAACTGCTTTGGTGCGGTTACGGCCAGCGCTCGGTGCGGGAGTCGCTGGCGGTGACGCGGGATTTCTTCAACGTGCCGATCGTGCCGCTGGAGCTTGTCTCGCAGCGCTTTTATCACCTGGACACCTGCTTCCTGGTGCTGTCGGGCGGCGAAGTTGTGTTCTATCCGCTGGCCTTTTCCGACGAGGGCAAGGCCCAGATGCGGGCGATTGCCGGCAAGGACAACCTCATCGAAGCCAGCGACGAGGACGCACAGGCGTTCTGCGTCAACGCGGTGAATTTCGGGCGCGAGATCGTGATGGCGCGACCGAAGGACGGCTTGCGCGCGCGGCTCGCCGAGCGCGGCTATCACGTCACGGGCGTCAATCTTGACCCGTTCATCCTGTCGGGCGGCGGGGCCTATTGTATGACCTTGCGGCTGAACCGCGAAAGCGCGGCCGCCAAGGCGATGCGGAAGACCGCCGCCGCCGAGTGAAGCGCTTATCCCTGGGAGGATAAGATGGACTTGGTAAGAACCGCTCCGCAGGCGGAGCACGCGAACCTTTCTACAAAGGCTTTCATCGGCCTCGAAGAGGCCTATGGCGCTTCGAATTACAAGCCGCTCGACGTCGTGTTGACGCGCGGCCAAGGCGTCTACGTCTGGGATGTCGAGGGCAAACGCTATCTGGATTGCCTGTCGTCCTATTCGGCAGTCAACCAGGGCCATTGCCATCCCAAGATCCTGGCGGCACTGACCGAGCAGGCGGCGCGCCTTTCCATCACCTCGCGGGCATTCCGCAACGACCAGCTCGGCCTGTTCTACGAGGAGCTTTGTGCGCTGACCAATTCGCAC
>Ga0187810_10000480_pt1 | contig 15425 bp, 13 predicted proteins | sample NC_wetland_sal_i_9_FD_132963 | JGI IMG/M metagenome (GOLD analysis project Ga0187810, IMG submission 132963) | Wetland sediment microbial communities from Neuse River Estuary, North Carolina, USA - ASW_5 | ecosystem: Environmental > Aquatic > Freshwater > Wetlands > Sediment | place: USA: North...
TAGTTTATGAATGGTTTCTCTTTCTCATTGAACTGGCTCTGTAAATCGTGCGGCCCGGCTGATCGATCCTCGTGACGACCAACAGTAAGTCGTTCACCTTTACCGGGCTTGCTGCCAAGGCGTTGGATATTCTGCGAAAGCTGGGTAGGAAGGCTGAATTTCACCGCACGCCCGACCTGCCGGATGTTGCTCCGGAAGATGCGCCCGCATCCTTGTGGATACTGACCGATTAAGAGCCTGTTTGAAAATTGGGAAACCCTCCGGGTCGGAGTACTTTTCCTCTTGGTTTTGTCTCTCTTCTGTCTCAGATAGGGTTGCCTATCTGCTCCTTCATCGTTGCTCGGCCGAAAACCAAAATTTCTCCCGGCGGCAGTTTTCCCTATTTTCAGACAGGCTCGAAGGGGACTACTCGTCCCGACGAGCAAGGCGGATGAAAAAGTTCGCCTGACGGTAAATTTGCCAGATTTCAAAAGCTTTACGACTCCACCGCCAAAGTTTCCGTAAATTGTCCAACGTCAACCTCCGCTGGATGCGAGGCTCCCCCCCCTTCCAACTTCTCAGACGGCTGGCGATGATGACACCGAGAGCACCGGCCAGCACATATCGTTGGCGGTAGCAGAAGGCAGCTATTTCCAGTCCTTTATCCACGTAGCGGGTGGTCTGGACAACCATGCCGAGGTCGGCGGCGAGATTTTGCCGTAGTCCCTCGGACAATTTCACTGCCCGAGCTTTTTCTTCGCGTAAAAGGGCTAATCCTGGGGATTCAAACACGACAGATCCTTGGCAAGGGCCTTCAATGTCTCTTCAAAAGGTTTGTGCTGACTTTGGAGCTTTTTTGCTACCCGGAGCCAGGCGATCCAAGCCCCGACGACATAGAGCACACCCAGCACGAGTATGCAGCCAAACCGCAATGCGGGGTGGTTCCATACGAGGCTGAGGAGCCCCAGCGAGAAGGTGACGACCGCAAGGACGGCCAGAAAAACCGCCATCATCCCCCAGAGGAAAAGCTCCAGCAGGCGGCATTTTTCCTCTTGTAATTCGATCCCGAATATCTCGATTCGGTTTTGAAGGAGGGCGATGAGGGAAATCAGCAAACGACGGGCGGACGCCATCAGGCCACCACCTGTTGTTTCAGATTCCAACATGACAAAACCTAGCGACGGCTGATGAGAAAACCAAACAGGAGTCCGACTCCGAAGGAAAGACCGATGGACTCGTACGGATGCTCGCGGATCAGCTTGTCTGTCTTCTTGGCACCTTCAGCCGCAGCAAATTTCACCGCATGCTCGACCTGCTTCAGACCGCTTTTGGCGTCTTCAAGCTTCACGGCCAGACGTTTGCGGACTTCGCTCGCCTTGGATCCGAGGTCATTCGCCGTCTCTTTTAGCAATACTTCCGTATCGCTGATGACTTCGCGGATATCGCGAACAAGCTTGTCACGTGTAACTGAATCGCTCATGTCGTATTTTCTCCTAATAGTGGTGATGGAGCTGTCATTCCAGCAAAAGAAGCAGCTCAAGGCAAGTGATGATTGAAAAACAATAACCCAGAGTTGCAAGAATTCAACTTCAAGGCACTATGAGGGAAAATTCAAACCATGGAAAAACCGATCATGAGCGAAAACGCCTTTTCCGACATTCTTCTCTCCTTCCCGTCCTGTGGGAAACAGTATCCCTATTACAGCCTTCCGGCATTGGGGAAAAAGCTGGGAGTCGATCTTTCAAAATTGCCGATCAGCATCCGCATCGTCTTGGAATCTCTTTTGCGGAACTGCGACGGGAAAAAAGTCTCCCCAAAGGATGTCGAAAATCTCGCCCGGTGGAACGCCACGAAACCTGCCGAGGAGGAAATTCCCTTCACCGTTGCGCGTATTGTTCTTCAGGATTTTACCGGAGTACCTCTCCTCGTTGACCTTGCAGCCATGCGTTCCGCCGTTTCCCGTCTCGGCAAAAATCCGAAGCTGATCGAGCCGCTGGTGCCGGTCGACCTCGTCATCGACCACTCGGTGCAGGTGGACGTTGCCGGAACTCCCCAGTCCTTTCTCCAAAACATCCAGTTTGAATTTCAAAGGAACCGTGAGCGCTATCAGTTCTTGAAATGGGGGCAGCAGGCGTTTGATACCTTCAAAGTCGTCCCTCCCGGCATCGGCATCATCCATCAGGTGAATCTGGAATATCTCGCCAAGGGCGTCCTCATTCACCCCCGCTCCGGCGTGGCCTATCCCGATACTCTCGTGGGCACCGACTCCCATACGACGATGATCAACGGCCTCGGCATTGTCGGCTGGGGCGTGGGCGGCATTGAGGCGGAGGCGGGCATGCTCGGGCAGCCCATCTACTTTCTCACCCCGGAAGTGGTCGGCATGTATCTGACGGGAGCAACGCAGGAAGGCGTGACGGCGACGGATGTGGCCCTTACCGTGACGCAAACCCTTCGCGCCGCAAAAGTCGTCGGCAAGTTTGTGGAATTCTTCGGCCCCGGTGCGACCGCCCTTTCTCTACCGGATCGCGCAACCATCGCCAATATGGCGCCGGAATACGGCGCGACGATGGGCTTCTTCCCTGTCGATGCGGAATCGGTGAATTACATCCGAGCCACTGGGCGCAGCGCCGAGCAGGCATCGCTTGTGGAAGACTATTACAAGGCCCAGGAACTCTTCGGAATTCCCTCCGATCGCCAGCAAATCACCTACTCGCAGGTGATCGAGCTTGATCTTTCCAAAGTCGCTCCCAGTGTAGCCGGCCCGCGCCGCCCGCAGGATAGGATCGAACTAGGAACATTAAAAAAACAATTTAACGCTCTCCTTCAAAAAGCCGTCGCGGATGGCGGGTATGGCAAAGCTGCATCCGACCTTTCCAGCCGCTTCCCGCTCCCTTCCTCAAACGGCCATAAATCGGAACTCCAGCACGGCAGCGTGTTGATTGCCGCCATCACTTCCTGTACCAATACTTCCAACCCATCGGTCATGCTGGCTGCAGGACTTCTGGCAAAGAAAGCCGTGGAACGCGGACTCCATGTCGAGCCGTTCGTCAAGGCTTCCCTCGCCCCAGGATCACGTGTCGTCACAGATTATCTCAATAAGACTGGTCTTCAGCCCTATCTCGATAAACTCGGCTTCAATCTTGTCGGCTACGGCTGCACCACCTGCATCGGGAACTCCGGCCCGCTCGCCGCTGAGATTGAGGAGACCGTGGTGAAGCAGGATGTCATCGCTGCGAGTGTTCTTTCCGGGAACCGAAATTTCGAAGCTCGCGTCCACCAGTCGATCAAGGCCAATTTTCTGATGTCACCGCCACTTGTGGTCGCCTTTGCGCTTGCGGGAAGGGTCGACATTGATCTCTCGAAGGAGTCGATCGGCAAGGACTCGAAGGGACAGGATGTTTTCCTCCGCGAGCTGTGGCCATCGACGGAAGAAATTCGTGCTGCCCTAAAATCGGCTCTGGCTCCCGAGGTTTTCCAACGCCTTTACAAGGATTTCGCGGGGCAGAATCCAGCCTGGAATGAAGTCCCCTCATCCAACGGCGAACTTTACGTATGGGACACCGCCAGCACCTACATTCAGGAGCCGCCCTTCTTTGAGAATTTCTCGCTCCAGACTCATCCCATCACTCCGATTCTGGGTGCCCGCCCGCTCGGTATTTTCGGGGATTCGGTCACCACGGATCACATCTCTCCCGCCGGGAACATCAAGAAAACCAGTCCGGCTGGGGTTTTCCTCACCTCAAGTGGAGTAAAGCCGGAGGACTTCAACAGCTACGGAGCCCGTCGCGGCAATGACCGGGTCATGACACGTGGGACATTTGCCAACGTTCGGATCAAGAACCTCATGGTACCCGGCACGGAAGGCGGCATCACCCGCAACTGGCTTTCAACTTCCGCAGAACCTGCATCCATTTTTGATGCAGCCACGGCTTACAAAAACGCTTCCGTACCTCTCGTCATCATCGGAGGAAAAGAATACGGCACGGGGAGTTCGCGCGACTGGGCGGCCAAGGGAACTCGCCTGCTGGGGGTGAAGGCCGTAATCGCCGAAAGTTTTGAACGCATCCACCGCAGTAATCTGGTCGGCATGGGTGTCCTACCCTGCTGTTTTCAGGAGGGTACGAACGCGAAAACCCTCAACCTCGACGGGAGTGAGATTTTCAGCCTCCCCGAATTGGGCGACACTGTAAAACCACGCCAAACACTCAGCTTGGAAATCAAGCGTGCAAATGGCGGAACAAGCCGTGTGCCTGTGACGATAAGAATCGATACCCCGATTGAAGTCGATTATTATCGGCATGGGGGGATTCTGCCCTTTGTGCTGCGTGAGCTTCTCTCACACTAATTGCATTTTTCATCGTATATCTACTCATCTCTCACATACGTTAACATCTTCCTCTTTCAAAGGTAGAATCCTTGAAAGAGGAAGATGGATTTGACTCGAACTGATTACTCGAAAATACTATTGATCGAAAGTGATTCCACCATTCAGGAATCGACTTCACGGATTCTTGAAAAAGGCTCCTTTCAACTCTCGATCCTGTCGGACGAACGTTCTGCCCTTGATCACATCCAAAGCGAACGCCCCGACTTGATTCTGTGTGATAACGCCCTCCCGGGAACAGATATCAAGACTGTTTTGAGCGAAATCAAAACGAATCCCCAAACAGCGGAAATCCCATTTATTCTTCTGACCAGGAATCCCAATCTGCTTGATCTGCACGCGGCCATCACTTCCGGGGCGGACAACTTTCTCCCCATTCCCTTTTCCCAGAAGGAATTGCTCCACACCATTCGCACCCACCTTGCAAGATACCGAGCCCGAAGGCAAAAAGAACAGGATTTGCGGGCCAATATTTGCCATGACATAGCCACCTACCTGCCTCACGAGTTGATGACTCCGCTCAACAACATTCTCAATCTTGCCGAACTCGTGGCGGAGGAAATCGGCACTCTCACAACGGAGGATCTTACTGTTATCGGCAAGACTCTCCGCTCATCCAGCAATCGCCTGCTGGATCGCATACGGGCTTTTCTCCTTTTCCATGAACTCCATTCCCAGGTTCTTTCCGGGGAGGATATTACCCAGCATTACCCTCCCCTGGAGATCAGCATGTCCAGACAAATTCGAGTCGTTGCAGAAAACATCGCCAGTCGCCATACAAGGCTCGACGATCTTGAACTGGTCTTGAATGATTCAACGCTCCACATCTCCCCCGATCTTCTCAATACCTCTCTCAACCACATCCTGGACAATGCATTCAAGTTCAGCGCGCGGGGTTCTCCCGTCAGTATTCACTCGCACGTGCACGGCGATGCCTTTGTGATCGAAATTACCGACCAGGGGCGAGGGATGTCACCTGTGCAGATAGAGAATATCGCCCCGCTCAGACAATTTGATAGAATCAAATTCGAGCAACAGGGATCGGGCCTCGGTTTGGCCACGGTATGTACCATCCAAGCCCTACTCAAGGGAGATATTCAAATGACACGGCCTCCGGAAGGCGGCTTGTCCGTCAGGTTGAATTTTCCTCTTTCCTCAGCTCTTCAGCCTTCGGGAATCTGAATGCGGCCCGTTTCAGATTTGGAACGCCCCGCCGCCTTGAGGGCCGGATCTGGAATGTTCGAGGTCAGCCATTGGCGGGTAAAAAACTCTGGCTTGCGAAGGAATTGCGCCTGGATGACATCAAAAGCCAGCGGCTTTTTCAGAATCAGGAGAGACGGGACATCTTTTTTCAGTTTTAAAATACTCGCGGTGGGCAAGCCGCTCATCAGAACGAGCCCAAATCGCTCCTCCCCTTCAATGCTGAAAAAGTGATTCAGCAGACGTTTAATCACCTCTTCACCGTGCAACCCCGGCAGGAAATAATCGACAAACACCCATGCCGGATATTCGGCTATATGCTCGAAATGTTCCAAAAGCTCCTCGCCCGATTTGAAGATGGTTACCTTCGCCTTATCTCCGCGAATCTGAAGAATCACCCGTTTCAAGGCAGACGCGGCGGCCTCATCCGGATCTGTAATGTAAATTTCCTTGCCAGCCTCCTCCTCCACACCGCCTCTCGATCCTGAAGAAGCGGTTGCCGTCAGCTCCTGTTGGACAAAGCCGGCTTCCTTGATTTGTGGAATTAAACTTGGCGGTTTGCCTTCGGGTAAAACAATGGGAACTGCGGGAGTATCTTCGCGCAAAATAGGCAGCCCAAAACTGACCACGGTACCCATCCCCGGACCGGACTCGATGTAAACCTCCCCACCAAACTGCCGGACAAGGTCATTCACACATTGCAGCCCGAGAGACTCGGCTTTGACTTTCTCAGACCGGTCGTCGAGGCGGCCCTCCAGAAGTGAGTTCATTTCCTCCGGCGTAAAACCACGGCCCTGATCCTTCACGTAAATGTAAACAAACTGATCCTGCGTCGTGAGCTGTATCCACACAGGAGTACCCACCGAATAGTCGATGGCGTTCTTGATTGCGAGAATCATCGTCAGACGAAATGCGGCTGGGCCGAACCGGACGACATGGGGAGAATGGATAATGGCATCATCAATGAAGATTTCCGCTTTCTCTTTCCGAGTCTCACACAGGACAACCGCCTCCTGCACGGCGGCACTGATATAGACTTCGTTCGGTGCCTTGGAATGCCCCTGCTCAAGAAATGATCCCAGCAGATGGGCGATTTCGGAACCGCGATGAATGAATAATTTTGATTTTTGGATGCGCTGGCGGTCAGAGGATTCCAAGCGGGACGATCGCCCGAGAATATCCAAGGTATTAACAACTGAGGCGAAAATATTTTTTAAGTCATTTCCGATGCTGGCGGCAAACACCCGCAACGTCTCTTCCACCCTGTCCACGCCCGAATTCTCTGGGTCTATCATCTTTTACGGAACTCCCTCACACGCCAATACTACAGGTAGTTTAAGCTCATTTTTCGCAAACAACAACCTTACAATCCATAATCTTTACTTTTTTTTCACCTAGATCCGTCAAGAATAGGTTCCAGTGCCTCGATAAGTTTTTTGTTTACTTCGTGAATCTTCTCTGACGAGCCTGCCTCGACCAACAGCCGGATCTTTTTTTCCGTGCCCGAATACCGCAAGACAACCCGGCCCTGCCCGGCCAAACTTTCCTCGGCCCGCCGCAATGCCTCCGGCAGCCCCGGTATGGTTTCGAGAGGTGGTTTTTCCTTCACTCGGAGACTCTGCAGAGACTGGGGGTATTTTTTTAAAACCTGTCGCGACTCACTCAACCTTTTGCCGCTTCGGTGGGCGGCTGCCAGCACCTGCAACGCCACCAAAAGGCCATCCCCGCAGGGAGCCAGATCGGGGAGGATGATGTGCCCGGACTGCTCACCCCCCAAATTATAGCCGCCGGAACGAATCGCCTCCATTACATAGCGATCCCCCACATCCGTCCTCACAATGCGCCCCCCCTGCTCCTTCAGGGCTGCTTCCAAGCCGTAGTTGCTCATGCTCGTGGCAACAAGAGTTTGATGCTTCAGCGTTCCACGGGACAATCCATCCAGAGCCAGGATCACCATCAGGTCATCCCCGTCGAGCAGCTCGCCCTCCTCATCAATCATGTAAACACGATCGGCATCTCCGTCATGAATGATGCCAATGCTTCCCTTCTGCTCGCGCACGGCCCTCAGCGCCGATTCCGGATGAGTGCTTCCGCAGTCAGCGTTGATGTTCGCCCCATCCGGTTCACCGTGGAGGCGGACAACCGTGGCCCCAAGCCTTTCCAGAATGTCCGGGGTCGTGAACCATGCCGCACCGTTTGCCGCATCGACCAGAATACGACATCCTTTCAGGTGAAAATCCGAACCCAGAGTGCCCAGCAATCTCATGCGATAATCCTGCAATCCCTCCTCGGAAGGTTGAAAATCGTTGGAGTCCGCAATCGGATTCCCCCCATGGCCACCGGTCTCCTCCAGAAGTGTTTCAAAGAATTGCTCCTCCTCATCGGTTAATTTTTTACCGTCGGGGCCGAAAAACTTGATTCCGTTTTCGGCAGCAGGATTATGCGAGGCGCTGACCACAATCCCGCCGGAGCATCCCTTGCCAGCCGTAAACCAGGAAATGGCGGCGGTGGGCAAAACACCGACGGAGACGACTTCGCCCCCAGCGGCTTCCACCCCAAAAGTCAGCGCCTTCTGCAAAACCTGCCCGGACGCCCGGGTATCCCGCCCAATCACCAGACGTACCTTTCCGTCCTCCATCGGTTTGAAAAATTTCCCAGCGGCAAAGCCACACCGCTCGGCAAAGGCCGTCGTCATCGGCTCCGCTCCAAAAACACCGCGCACTCCATCCGTGCCAAACCACTTTCTTTTCATTTCAAATCATCCATTCTTGCCAAGAGTTGATCGAAGTCCGGCGTCCTTTCAAGCGGAATCCCCGTGTCGGCCAAATGCCGAGCCCTTTTCACGTCATGAACTCTCCAGACCATCCCGGACGGGACGCGCTTTCTGAGCCATGCATGAACGACATCCGTCGCCAGGTCGCGGCGGTCTTCCTCCACTTCAAAAATTTTCCCAAGAAAGGATTTTCTCGAAATGCCCCATACCACCGGGCATCCCAGGGCTGAAAAACTGCCTGCATATTTTAAAAGTTCCAGATTGTGAGCCGCGCTTTTCCCGAAACCGATTCCGGGATCAATCGCCAACCTTTCGTGGTTCAACCCGCGCTCTGCCCAGTTCGCACGTTGTTCCCGCAAAAATGCCATGACCTCTGCGACGGCATCATCGTATTCGGGATTTTTCTGCATCGTTTGAGGCATTCCACGACTGTGCATGACGATGTATCCGGCATTCACATTCTCGACGACCCTCCGCATTCCCTTGTCCCACATTCCGGCACCCACGTCGTTCAGGATGTCCACTCCGGCTTTCAAAGCTATTTCCGCAACAGCTCCCTTGTAGGTGTCGAGCGAAAGGACAATCTCCGGTGAAGCGGCTCTGATTTCCCGGATGACGGGGGTGATGCGGCGAAGTTCCTCCTCCATGGAGACGGGCGTTGCTCCCGGTCGGGTCGACTCGCCTCCGATATCGAGAATGTCGGCCCCTTCATGGATCAATCGCAGGCCATGATCGACTGCGGATTCGACGGAATCAAAGCGTCCGCCGTCCGAGAAAGAATCGGGGGTGACATTTAAAATCCCCATGACAAGAGGACGGACTCCTGCGTGGAGAATGCGATCTCCGCAGTACCACGGGATTGAGTGGGATGAGTTCGTCCGCTCGTTCACGCCCCGGCAGGAGCACCTTGCAAGCCGGGAAGGGTTCCGTCACCGGGCTTGTCTTTCGAGGATGCCTTGTCGCCGTCCAAAGATTCTTTCGGGATGACCGTGGAGGGAGGTGGGATATTCCGGGGTGGCGGATTGCTCATCTTGCCTGTTTCGGCAATCTCTTTCACCTGATCGCCGTCGAGCGTTTCATACTCGAGGAGGGCGAGCGCGATGGCTTCGACCTTGCTATAGTTGGCGGTGATGATTTCCTTCGCATGCTCATATCCGGCCTTGATGAGGTTGCGGATTTCGATGTCAATCTCGACCGCCGTCGCCTCGCTATACGCCCGTGCGCGGGAAATTTCCCGTCCGAGGAAAACGTAGTCGTTCTGCTCGCCGTATTGCACCATGCCGAGTTTTTCGCTCATGCCCCATTCGCAGACCATCGCGCGGGTGAGTGCGGTTGCCTGGCGGATGTCGCCGTAGGCGCCATTGGTGATATGACCGAGGAAAACCTCTTCGGCAACCCGTCCGCCCATCGTCATGCAGATGGTGTCGAGTGCCTTGCGTCGCTCCATTGTATAGTTGTCTTTTTCGGGCAAGTACATTGTCACGCCCAAGGCCGGGCCGCGCGGGATGATGGTGACTTTGTGGAGAGGATCGGTATGTTCCAGCAGAAGGCCGAGAATGGCATGGCCCGCCTCGTGATAGGCCGTATTCTTCTTTTCTTCCTCGCTCATGGCCATGCTGCGGCGTTCGCGACCCCAGCGAACTTTGTCCCTTGCTTCCTCAAGGTCGGGAAGGGTGATGGAATCGGCATTCCGACGTGCGGCCAGCAGCGCGGCTTCGTTGATCAAATTTGCCAATTCCGCACCGGAGAAGCCCGGTGTGCCTCGGGCGACCCGGCCTAAATCGACATCCTCTTGGATTTTGGCCTTCTTGGCGTGGACGCGAAGAATCTGCTCGCGGCCCTTGATGTCGGGGAGGTAGACGTGCACTTCGCGGTCGAAGCGTCCCGGACGCAACAGGGCGGGATCTAGCACGTCCTTGCGGTTGGTTGCAGCAATGATGATGACGCCTTCGTTGGTGTCGATACCATCCATCTCAACGAGAAGGGCGTTGAGGGTCTGCTCTCTTTCGTCATGACCGCCACCGAGACCGTGTCCGCGACTGCGGCCCACCGCGTCAATTTCATCAATAAAGATCAGGCAGGGTGCCGTTTTCTTCCCTTGTTCAAACATGTCACGCACGCGGGATGCGCCGACACCGACAAACATTTCGACAAAGTCGGAACCGCTGATTCCGTAAAATGGAACGTTGGCTTCTCCGGCAATGGCTTTGGCGAGAAGGGTCTTTCCTGTGCCCGGAGGCCCCACCATGAGGATGCCCTTGGGGATGCGCCCGCCGAGGCGTTGGAACTTGCGGGGATCGCGCAGAAAGTCGACGATTTCGACGAGTTCGTCCTTCGCCTCGTCAATGCCCGCCACATCCTTGAAGGTGATCTTGTTGCGATCTTTCGAGAGCATTTTCGCCCGGCTTTTGCCAAAGCTGAAGGCGCTTTTTCCAGCGGAGCGAATCTGCTGGCGAAAGAGAAAATACATGACGACTAAAAGAATCAATATGGGCAGGCTTCCGAGAATCACATTTGAATACTGGGTGCTTTCCATTTTTACATCAGCGTCTGGGAAACCGTTGGCGGCGAGTACGGCTTTCAGGTCCTTGTCGAATGCCAAGTCAACCGGAAGGCGATAGTTCATGAGCCCTTGATCCGGGGCGGACGGATCGGTGGCGGCGGTCGGATTATACTTACCCTTTAGGATGCGCACCCCGGTGTAGCTATCCGTCATGAGGCTGACATCGTGGATTTTCTTGTCTTTCAAGAGGGTGAAGAATTCCTGACGCGTCAGGTCTTTGGTCCCTGCAACGGAAGAATTTTCGGTGAGATAGAAAGCAATCAGGACGACCATCATGAGGGAGGCAAGGACAAGCACTCCCTTCCAGTTATTCTGGGGACCTCCCCCTTCCGTTTTGCGGATGGGGGTCTTGGGCACTTTCGGTGGCTTTTGACCGGGTTCGAAGTCTGACATGGGAGGATTACCCTATCACACCATTTTCCCATTGGCAATGAGAGCCGGACATTTACTTGTGGCCTGTTAAGCTTCAGAAATCCAGAGACTTCCGGCCCGGCGTCCGCAATGCCAACCCCGGGAGAGGTTGACCTTGCTCGGCTTGAGGTGGGTCAAAAGGGCGCGTACCCGTTCCACATCCTCATAAGAGAGATCCGTCACACCCTTGGCCTGAAGCCAGCCCCGGAGCCATCTCCGCTGATGGGCCGGGTGGAAAATCTTCAGCTCTTTCACGGAAGCCCGCTCCGGCCACTGGGACGGGAGGATGCTCTTCCAATAGTCATTTTCCGTCGCAAGCAGCGATGCGGTGCGTAGAATCAGCTTGCTCACATCCCGCCCTACCGCCGTAGAAAGAAGGGGTAGGATATCGAGCCGTAGCCGGTTTCGAAGATAATCCCGGCTCAAATTTGTGGCATCTTCCCGCCACTTGAGGCGGAGCGATTTTGCCATCCCCAGGAGTTCCTCCTTGAAATAAGGCAGCAAAGGTCGCACGGCCTGCACTCCGCAAACCTGCCTCCTCACTTGAAGACTGGCCAAACCATCCACCCCGGCCCCGCGCATCAACTGAAGCAGAAAAGTTTCGACCAGATCGTCCGCGTGATGAGCCAGCCAGATTTCTGAAATCTCCTCCTCCCGACAGGTTTTTGCAAAAAAGGCCCATCTTTGCTCCCTGGCCTGGGCTTCGGAAGTTTTCCCCTTGGTCGTTGCATGACCGATGATCAGGGGGATGCGTCTTCTCGCGGCCCAGAGCGTGATCCATTTTGCATCCCCGTCGCTCTCCGCTCCCCGCCAACGGTGATTAAAATGAAGGATCACCAGCGGCGTTTTCATCCGATGAAGGATTTCGGCAAGGACGATGGAATCGATCCCTCCCGATACACCCACGGCGATTTTCCCCTGCGATGGAAGTTCCCGCAGCAGTGATTCCTGAAGAGATTTCAGGGTGGAGATCATTTCCTCGCCCGTCTGACTTGCGCTTTTGACATGAAGTGGCAATCTATCATGATGAATAAAAAAGTCGTGTGGGTCTTCATCGGCCTTCTTGGATTGATGCTCTTTGTTAGTATTCTCGGTAATGTGGTCCTTGGCAGCCTGGCAATCTCCAAAGCAAGCCTCAAGCACACCCCCCAATCAAAATATTTGCAAGAAACCGTTTTGGAAAGCGGCTCCGGCAGCAAAAAGATTGCCCTGATCAAACTGGAGGGGCTCATCAGTTATAGCATGGAAGGCTCCCTTGGGGACAATATGGTCGACGACATCCGCCTACAGCTTGAAGAAGCAACCAACGACAAAAACGTGGCCGCCATCGTCCTTTTCATCGACAGTCCCGGCGGCGAAGTCACCGCCAGTGATGAACTCTACCGGCTCGTCAGCAAGGCCAACAAGGTGAAACCCGTCGTCGCGTACATCAACAGCGTCGGAGCATCCGGGGCTTATTATACCGCCATGGGTTCCCGCTATATCGTCGCCAACGAGCTTAGCATCACCGCCAGCATCGGCGTCATCCTCCAAACGATCAATTACCAACACCTCGCTGATTTTATCGGCATCCAAACCCTGACGTTCAAATCCGGGAAAATGAAGGATCTACTCAACCCCGCCCGCCCCGTGACGGAGGAGGAAAAGGCTTATGTCCAGGGATTGATCGATGAAACGTATGGGAAATTCGTCGGTATCGTCGCTCAACACACCCACATCAAAGTCGAGGATCTTCGCAACGGCGTCGCCGATGGCCGCATCGAATCCGGCAAAGATGCCAAGACCCTGGGGCTGGTGGATGATACAGGCTACCTCGACGACGCCATCCATGAAGCGCAGAAACTTTCGGACACCTCCAATACCACACTCATCCGCTATTCCTTCCCTTTCCAGTTGGGAAACTTTCTCAAGCTGATCGGCGAATCGAAAATACCAAGCGAGGTCAAAGTGAACCTCCTCCCGGAGCAGGTGAGACTTGAAGCCGGCAAGCTTTACTACCTCCCGCCGATGTTTGGTGCTCATTAATCGGTTCCACAGGAGGGGATGACTCTTCTTACAAATCCGATTTCGCCCTTCGTCCTTCCGATCGCAATCACCTTCGGTCTGAGTTTTCTTGCACTGATCCACCGTTGCGTGGCGCTGTGGAAAACAGGGCTCACTCCCCTCTCTCTGGCAAAGGCTCCCGACTTCCCCCTGCCGCTTCCCATTCTCGTCGTACTGATCCTCTGGGCATTTCTGCTCCGGCTCATTTTCCCCACCGAAATCGTTTTTCCCTTCCTGCTGGTCGTCATCCTGTTTCAACCCCGACAAATGGAAAAACTCTGGGAAATCCGATACCGGGATTTTAACAAATACCTGGTGTCGGGCGGCATGGCCGGATTGGCGGCAACCATCCCCCTCCTCCTCTTTTTCACTATTTGCGAGGAATCCCTGAAAACCTTCGGGATCAAGGTTGCCCCGCAAGCCATCCTGAGTGGACTCGATCCGGCGAAAGGCCCTTCCACGGTTCTCCTCACTCTTTACAAAGCCATCCTCCTGGCTCCTTTTTTTGAAGAACTCCTGTTCCGGGGAATTTTATATCCTCTGGCCAAAATGTTTCTCAACCGCTGGGTTGCCGCGTTTTTGATCTCGTTTGTTTTCGCACTGGCCCATCGATTTCCACCAGGCATCCCGGCGCTTGTCCTCATGGGAATGTTTCTCACCATCCTCTATGAGAAAAACGGAAGTCTCGGCTATTCCATCGTGGCCCATTCGGTATATAATGCCATGGGTTGCTGCATTTTCCTGGCATGGCAAAAACTATGAACGGAACCGAAGACTCGCTCATCCGCCTGCTGGTTTCCCAGTGGACATCCCGCTGCGGACTCGTCGTCGGGCCGGGAGACGATTGCGCCGTGGTGAATGGAAGCTCCACGGGCGAACAGGTTTTGATGAAAATCGACGCGATTGTCGAAGACGTTCACTTCACCCGGGACATGCCCGCCTTCAGCGTCGGGCGCAAGGCCCTGGCCCGCGTCATCAGTGATTTTGCCGCCATGGGAGCACAACCCTCCGCCGCCTTGATTTCCATTTCCGTGCCGGAAAACATTCCCGCCACCTTTCTGAAAAACGCCTACCGGGGGATGAACCGCCTGGCCTGCAAGTACCATATCGCCCTTGCCGGAGGTGAGACAACAAAAGGCGGGGACTTGAGTTTCACCGTTGCCGCCATCGGCTTCTCCCGACGAGGGAAACTGGTGCTCCGCTCGGGGGCATTTGCGGGAGATTTGATTTTTGTCACCGGCTCGCTGGGCGGCTCCTTTCCCAAGCACCACCTCACCTTTCACCCCCGCGTGAAGGAAGGTCTCTGGCTGGCGGAAAACCGGGCCTCGGCCATGATGGATTTGAGCGACGGTCTGGGCAAGGACCTGCCCCGGCTGGCCGAGGCTTCCAACCTCTCCTTTCAAATCCATCCTGAAAAAATCCCCCGGCGACCCAAATGCTCCCTCGAGCACGCCGTCAATGACGGAGAGGACTACGAACTCCTCTTCACCGTCTCCCAGTGCGATGCGCCAAAACTCCGCGCCACCTGGCCCTTCCACACCCGGTTGACGGAAATCGGCATCATGCTCCCTTCGGGCCACGACCCGGTAACCGGGGACATACCCTTCCACGGCTACGATCATTTTGAAAAGATCGGCATAGGGGGTAGCGGATAGCTGCACCCCTGCCACACCACCTCGGCATGCGGATCCGCACCGGGCGGTTCGATAAGTTGAGATCATGTGAGTCGGGGAATGCCAAGTTCATCGAAGTATTTAACTGTTAGGATCAGGTCCAGGGCGAATTCGCTGTGAGCCCACCAGTGTTTAGTTCCACCAGCCATGAGCGTTGCCTGTTCCTCTGTTGCTCCGAGGCTGCGGAGACGTTTGTAGGTCGTCGTTCCTTTGCCCCATTGCTTGAGGTGGATGGCTCTGAGTCGGTGGCGTACGCCCTCAGACGTTAGGGGCTCTCATACCATTTCTAATTGATATTAGGTATAAATAGTGATATGAGTTGTGGATGGCACGACCGAGATTGAAATTAACCATGGATGAGGCCACCCGTGCGGAGGTGGAGAGGCGATATAGAAA
>Ga0187810_10000481_pt1 | contig 15405 bp, 17 predicted proteins | sample NC_wetland_sal_i_9_FD_132963 | JGI IMG/M metagenome (GOLD analysis project Ga0187810, IMG submission 132963) | Wetland sediment microbial communities from Neuse River Estuary, North Carolina, USA - ASW_5 | ecosystem: Environmental > Aquatic > Freshwater > Wetlands > Sediment | place: USA: North...
GGCCGCTCATCCGGAACACGGCCCTGCAGCAATGCAGCAACCGCCGGGCAAACCGACACCCAATGCCGTCGGCGAGACGATGACGGGGCCGATGAAGGCCGCTCATCCGGAACACGGCTCTGCAGCAATGCAGCAGCCGTCCGGCGTCGCACCGGTGCCGAAAAGCATGACGGAAACCCCGGCCAGTCCGAAGCCTCATCCGGAAGCCAACCGCAGTTCCGAGCAGATGCAGCACGGCGCGGCGGCCCCGGTGGCTGCGCCGCATAAACCGCCGGTGGTTGAAAAGCACGACAGCCACGATTCCGCTGCGGACAAAAGCAAGAGCGGAAAGGAACACAAACCCGGACAGGACGATCGTTGAGCAAGCCGCAATGTTCCGTTCTGCCCTGCGGCTGAGCAAAGGATTGCGCGATCCGCTTGTGACGCATACGAAGCAAAAGCCTGGCTCGAAATGAACGGCTGCGCCCCCGGGACCGGTTTCCGGTCCCGGGGGACGATTTCCAGGTTCTTTCTCTATTGCTGCCTAATGTTGCCCTCAGAACCGCGTCACGAGCCTGGCGAGATCGGGCCGCAGGCGTTCTTCCAACTCCACCGCGCTCTTGCCGATATAGATGAACCCGGCGATGCGTTCGCCGGATTTCAGCCCCAGCGCCTCGCGCACCAGGGGATGATAGGCGCACCAGTCGGTCAGCCAATTGGCGACATAGCCCAGGGCATGGGCGGCGAGCAGCATGGTCTGGCACACCGCTCCGGCCGACAGCACCTGCTCCCATTCGGGGATGGGAATGCCCTCGCGCACCCGGCTGACCACCCCCACCACCACGGGCGCCCGCAAGAAGCGTCCGCTTTCCTGCGCCTCCCGTTCCGGCGTCGGCGTTTCGCCCTGGCGCAGGCACGCGACCAGCATCGCGCCGAAGCGCGCCCGCGCCTCGCCCTCGAACAGGATGAAGCGCCAGGGGAACAGCTTGCCGTGGTCGGGCACCCGCGCCGCCGCCGTCAGGATGGTTTCCAGCTCCTCCGGCGAAGGCCCGGGGCCGGTCATGGCCTTGGCCGAGCCGGAACGCCGGGAGAGCAAAAGCTCCAGGGTTTGCGGGGCGGGGCGGTTGAGACGCTTCTCGATGTCCATAATCTGCCTGTGCGTATTGGAGAATGGCGGGGCGGACCCTATCTAAAGGCCGTCAACCATTTGGTGCCTGTGCCGGGCTACGATAGAATGCCTCCAAGGAGAGTGAAATGGCCGTCTCGCTCGAAAAGCTCGCCAGCGTCGATCCCATCTGGAGCGCCTTGCGCCAGCAGGCCGAGGATCTGGCCACGCGCGAGCCGGCGCTGGCCAGTTTCGTGCACGCCACCATCCTCAACCATTTGAGGCTGGAGGACGCGCTGTCCTACCACCTGGCCAAGAAGGTGGGCGGCGACGACGTCAGCCCCATGCTGGCGCGCGAAATATTCGATCAGGCACTGGCGGCCGATCCCGAAATCGGGGCGGCGACCCGCGCCGACCTCTCGGCGGTGTTCGAGCGCGATCCGGCCTGCCATTCCTATGTGGAAGCCTTCCTGTTCTACAAAGGCTTCCACGCGCTGCAATGCTACCGCATCGGCCATTGGCTGTGGACCCAGCACCGCGAAGGCATGGCGCTGTTCTTCCAGAGCCGCATCTCCGAGCTGTTCGACGTCGACATCCATCCGGCGGCGCTGCTCGGCCGCGGCATCATGATCGACCATGCCACCGGCGTGGTGATCGGCGAAACCGCGGTGGTGGGCGACGACGTTTCCATGCTGCACGGCGTCACGCTGGGCGGCACCGGCAAGGAAACCGGCGACCGCCATCCCAAGATCGGGCGCGGCGTGATGCTGTCGATGGGCGCCAAGGTGCTGGGCAACATCACGGTGGGCGAATATTCGCGCATCGGCGCCGGTTCGGTGGTGCTGAAGCCGGTTCCGGCGCACTGCACGGCAGTGGGCGTTCCGGCCAAGCTCGTGAACTGCTCGGGTTGCGACCGCCCCTCGCAGGAAATGAATCAGTTTATTGACGAAGAAGGGGGATGAGCCAGGGCGCGACTGCGCCCCGGCGGCCGTCCGCCGCCCCCGCGGAGCCGTCGCGCGCAGCGCGACTGGCGTGAGCGCAAAAAATCCTCATGGCGGCTGGTTGCGAGGCCGCCAAAGAGGAATGCGGCGGGAGGTCGCGGGTGTTTTCCCAGTGCCGCGGCATCCGGAATTTGAAGACCCTGCCGATCCCGCTTGACCCGCCACCCTGGCCGTGCGAGTCCACGTCCGCCCGCGATGGAGGCGACATTGACCCGTAGCGAAATCTGGCGCGTCGAGAAGTACCTGCGGAACCTGTTCCGGCTCGACACCATCGTCCTGGTGGAGCGCCCCAAGCAGCCCGATTCCGTGGAAGTGCAGGTGAACGGGGAATTCATCGGGGTGATCTTCAAGGACGAGGAAGACGGCGAAGTCTCCTACGCCTTCAACATGGCGATCCTGGAAATGGACCTGCCCGAGGCTCCCTCCAGCCGCGCCGGGTAAACGCGGGAATGAACCGGCACGCGGGCGGTTTCGCAAGCGCGGCGCGGCAGGTCTTCGACAGCCATCGCACCCTGGTTCTGTCGTTCGTGCTCTCCTTCGCAGGCATCCTCACCGGCATGGCGACGGCCATGGCGCTGCTGCAGGCCGTTCCGTATCGCGACATGGCGCTCATCGGCGGCGGCGCGGTTCTGGCGGGGGGCATCGCCGCGTGGCACAGCCGCCATCTGCCGCTGGCGGCCCTGGCGGCGCTGGCGCCGCTGCCGGGGTTGATCTGGGCGGCACCGCTCTCGGGCGGCGAGGCCTTCGGCGCGGTCCCCTTCCTCGCTTACGGTTTCGGTTTTGCGGCGGCGGCGGTGGCAAGCGAAGCCTGCCTGCAACGGCTGCTGGAGGGCAGGGGGGAAACGCCCTGGCGCGCCGCGGCCGAGGCCGTCGCGCTCATGGCTCTCCTGGCCATGCTCTGGTTCTGGCAGTCGCCTTCGGCCGATGCGGCGCTGCAAGCGGTGGCCGACAGCCTGCTGGCTGCCGCTTCGGTGCTGCTGCTGCTGCCGCTGGGGGCCTCGCTGCTGCATTTCGACGAGGCCTTCGTGGCCCGCATCAACCGCGCCCGGGAAAAGCGCAAGCGCCGGCTGGAACGCCTGTCGCTGGTGCTGGTGCCGCGCTGGGGCCTCAGCTTCGCCGGTATCGTCCTCGTCTTCCTGGCTTTGGGCTGGTTCGGGGCCGGAACGATGCTGCGCGGTGACCTCCCGGCCGTACTGCTGCGGGTCCTGACGGTCCTCTTGCTGGTGACCGCGGCGGGAACGGCCTTGGGCGGCTGGCGCGAAGGCCTTGCGGCCATGCTCGTCGCCGTCACCGTCTTCCTGGTGACGCAGTGGCTGGGTGTCCTGGACCCGCGCGCGCCGCATGCCGCCGTCTGCTCTCTCGAAACCGGCACGCTGGCGCTGTTCCTGGTGCTGCAAGGCGGGCGGCGCGCCCTGATCCGTCAGCGTCAAGGCGATACGCCGGCCTCGGCGCGGCAGCGCAGCCTGGAAGATGCGGCGGGCGAGGTCTTTGCGGTCGCCGGCGCCCTGGCGGCTCTTTTGCCCGCTTTGGTTTTGCGGAATGGCACGGCCGTGTTTGCGGCCGGGCTGCTGCTGGCGATGGCGGGTATCGCCTTCGCCCCCGCCGTGGTGACGGCACTCGAAGCCTTGCGGGCGCGCCGCCGTCCGGTGGAAGAGCTTTACGGCCGCCGCCGGTTTTAGAGCGCAATCCCGAAAAGTGCGGTCGATAGGTCGTGAGCAACAGCGAACGACGCGTATTCGACGGTTTTCGCCGGATTGCGCGACAGACAAACGACACTAGGATTCAACAAGTTGCTAGTGTCCTATCGATTCCGAAATTCGCCCGGAAGCCGATATGGAGATCATGCGAATTTCGGAATCGGGACACTGGAACTATTTCGCCGGTTTCTCGAAAGAGGCGATCAACTTGTCGGTGTTGGCGCCGATCTCGCGCCACTCGGACAGATGGGCGCGCTTGAAGCGGGTGGAGAGCGAGACGCCCGGCGCGATCAGCATGTCGCGCAAACAGCTCGGGCTGGGAACGTCGTGCGAAAGCTGCACGCAGCGCAGCACCATCGGCCCCTTGGCGGTTTCGCCGACGAACAGGTCTTCGTTGTGATAGCCGGAATCGTCGCGGAACTCGTATTGCCGGAGGCCGTAGGGCCCCGGGCGGCCGTGCACATCGGTGACATAGCCGAGATAGACGCGGCCGAGGCGGTCCGCTTCGGAGAGCCCGACGCGTTCCTTGCGGATGGTCAGGAAGATGGCCCGCGAATCCGGCGCGTTGCTGTCGAACTGGTCGGCGCTCCAGTTCGACCAGCCGCTCATCTCGGGCAAGAGGGCGAAGAGGGCGATTTCGCTGCGATCGCCGCCCTGCCGCGCGCTGGCGTACAGCAGGTAATTCGCCGGGATCTGGAAAGCCCGTCCATGCACCTTGAGGGCGATGCGGTCGCTGCGCGAGGTCGGCACCACCTGTTCCTCGAACAGGCTGGATCCGGTCGGCGCCAGGTAAAGCAGCAGGAACATCGCCGAGAGGATGAACGTCACCACGAACACGCCCAGCGGCAGCCACCAGCCGGAGCGTTTGCGGACGGTTTCGTCGTCGTCGGTCGAACGGCCCATACAGCCCTAAACCCAAATTCTGAGTCGAAGCCGGTTCCATCTTAGCGAACATCGTAAAAGGATCAGTAGCGCCGTCTCCCTTCGCGCCAATTCGACACGCGGGGGAAGACGCCTTCCCGCCTTTGGGGAAGGGAACCCGGAAGCTGTGCCGTTCCGGCACGGAATTCGCCGTCCGGGCGGGCATAGCGCCTGCATTTTCGGTCCCAAACCCCAAAGGGACCAGCATGTTGCACGGCCTTCTGATCGTCCTGTTCGCCCTCGCCACCGGTTTCACGGCTTCGGGGATCACGGCCAACCTCTACCGGCTGATCGCCAACAAGCCGGAGAGCCTGCGCGCCAAGATCGTCTATGCCGGGGTGATGGTGCTGGCCGGGCCCAGCGTGCTGTTCGAGAATGCCGCCACCAGCTTCCGCGCCAAGAAGTGCTCCGGCATCGCCTTCTGGCTGGCCGCCGCCGTCGCCGGCTACTGGAGCTTCGCCCTCGGCCTCTTCGTGCTGAGCATCTACGTCGCGAAATAAGCTTCAGAGAACCGTCAGCATTCCCGCCACCAGGGGATGGCGGACGATGTCGCAATCCGCCAGCCGTATCACGGCGATTTCCGGCACCTTCTCCAGCCGCTCCGCCACATCCTTGAGGCCCGACAGCCCCGGCAGCAGGTCGGTCTGGTCGGGATCGCCGGTCAGAACCATGGTGGAGCGCCAGCCCAGCCGGGTCAGCAGCATCTTGAGCTGGCCGTAGGTGCAGTTCTGCGCCTCGTCGATGACGATGAAGCAGTCGTTGAGGGTGCGCCCGCGCATATAGGCCACCGGCGCGATCTCGATCACCCCTTCGGCCACCAGGGCCTTCAGCCGCTTGGTGCCCAGCCTTTCGGTCAGCGCATCGTAGAGGGGTCGCAGGTAAGGGGCCAGCTTGTGCTCCAGGTCGCCCGGCAGGAAGCCCAGGCTTTCGCCCGCCTCCACCGCGGGGCGCGACAGCACCACGCGGCCGACCCGGCCCGCTTCCAGAGCCTCCACCGCCTTGGCGATGGCGAGATAGGTTTTGCCGGTTCCGGCGGGGCCGAGCGTCACGGTGACCGCGCGCTCGTCGATGGCGTTCAACAGGTGTTGCTGTGCTGGGCTCATGGCCCGGATGTTCTTTACGTATTTGCGGTCGCGCGGCCCCACGTCGCGCGGGTTCCACGTGGTGCGGGGTGAAAACAAGGGATGGACGTTGTCGTCGTGATCGCGAACTTTGTAACGCGCGGAACGCTTGGCCATGGAATCTCCCTGGTCAACTTACCAACACCGAAAATGTCGTGTGATGCCGTGCGGCGGAGGCGTTCGGCGCCCCGGAAACCTGCGACTTGCAGCGTGCAGCGACGCACTTTCTTGCCCCGCACAACTCGAATCAACTCATCGCGTTCAGGATAACAGAACTCGATATGGCGGCTGCAAGAATTTCTTTGCTCTCTGGCGCCGTGCCGCTTTCCTCGTCACAATGCTGTCGCAACAAGCAGCAGCGAGAAGACGGATGCCGCTTTACACGCTTGAAGGCATCGCGCCCGAGCTCGACCGCGAAAGCTGGGTGGCGCCGACGGCGGCGTTGATCGGGCGCGTGCGGCTATTGAAAAACGCCAGCGTCTGGTTCGGCGCGGTGCTGCGCGGCGACAACGAATGGATCGAGATCGGCGAGGATTCCAACGTGCAGGACAACTCGGTGATCCATACCGATCCCGGCCTGCCGGTCACGGTGGGCAAGGGCGTCACCATCGGGCACAACGTCATCCTGCATTCCGCCACGGTCGGCGATCATGCGCTGATCGGCATGGGCGCGACCGTGCTCAACCGGGCCCGCATCGGCGCCTGTTGCGTGGTGGGCGCCCACGCCTTGGTGCCGGAAGGCAAGGAATATCCCGACGGCGCGCTGATCGTGGGGGCGCCCGCGCGCGTGGTGCGGATGCTGACGGAGGAGCAGAAGCAGCGCCTGCACGCGGCAGCCGACATCTATGTCAACAACGCCAGGCGGTTCCGGGAAACGCTGACCAAGATCGCTTGAGAGTCGATTTTTATCGCGCAATTTATCGGAAAACCGAGTCCGCACGCTGTCGCTACGGACCACTTTTCCGATTGCGCTCTATGCCGCCGCGGATTCCTGCGCCTTCTGCCAGACGCGGCGGATGCGGCTGTCGGCTTCCGGGCCGTAATTGAACCAGGCCGCCTTGTTGCGCGTGGCATCGACGATGAACAGCATGTCGATGCGCCCCAGCCGCTGCACCAGCGCGTTGCGGATGGCGTTGATGCTCATCTCGCTCGACAGCAGCCAGGCTTGCGGCATGATCGCGTAGGCCTGTCCGCATTTGAAGATCTCTTCTTCCAGGCCGGAGATCGAACGCGACTTCATGTCGGCGATAATGACGAAATGCGACAGCGTGGCGCTTTCGCCTTCCACGCGTCCGAAATTCGGCTGGTCGCCTTCGGCGGTGAAGAAGACGGGCTTCTGCGGCGCCGGTTTGAACAGCGGCGCCAGTTCCGCGTCGTCCGCGGCGGAGCGGTAGGCGGTTTCGCCGTCGCGCGCCACCAGCGAATGCGCCGCCAGCCGTCCTTCGGTCGCGTAGGCGCGCATCTGCTCCGCCGTGTAGGGGCCGTAGCAGCGGTCGTTGGCTTTTATGGTCCAGGTTGAGGGCATCGCGACCCGTTTTCCGTGGCGTTACCAGAGTAGTTTTTAATGGTTACCCAAATGTTTCCTTCGCCGGAGGGCAAAAAGACGGCCCCAGCCTTGCGGCAGGGGCCGGAAAGTACAGTGGAAGAAAGGGGTTAATCGTCGAAATGCCAGTTGCCGTCGGAGCGCCGGCAGGCCGTGCCCGAACGCGTAAAGCTGCGTCCGCCGGCATAGGTGGTTTCGCTCCAGGAGCGGCAGACGGTGCGGCCGCGGTAGAATTCCCGCTCCGGGATGAAGTAGCCGTAGTCCGGCCCATGGCGCCATTCGTAGCGCCGTCCGATCTCGCCGTTGAGGCCGCTCGAATAAGCGGTGAAGGCGTAACGGTGGTCTTCGCAGGGCATGTCGCGCGCCACCGCGTTGCCCAACATGCCGCCCAGGATGGCACCGCCGACCACGGCGCCGCCGTGGCCGTGACCGGCCGCGCTGCCGATCAGGCCGCCGGCGATGGCGCCGAAGATGGTGCCGGCCGCCGTGTTGCCGCTGCGGCAGTTGTCTTCGTAATAGCCTTCACGGTAGGGCGGGGGCGGCGGAGGCGGCGGACCGGCCTGGTCGGGGCCATACGAGCCGGGACCGTCCGGGCCGGGGCCGTTCTGGCTGGGCCCGTTCTCGTCATAGCGATGGTAGTGGCCGCTGCGGTCGTAATAACCGTTCTGGTCGCTCTGGCTGTAATAGCCGTCGGGATCGCCCGGAGGCGAGCCGGGCCCGGGGCCTTGCTGGGCATAGGCCGTGCCGAACAGCATCGCAACGGCGGCTCCCGCCATCAAGATTTTCCTCATCACGCAACCTCTCCTTGGTGCAGGTAGGCTTGAACTTGGAGGACAGATATCGTCCTTTCCGCCTGAACGCCACCTGAACGGAGTTGGGCAAGTCCGGGGCATCCGCCCCTTGCCGGGCCGGATATATAGTCTCAAACGTGACCCGAAGCGACGGGGAGCCGTTACTGGATGAAATATCCCGCAACCTTCCATTCGCCGTCTTGCAGCACCATGATCACCGTCTCGCTGCATTTGCCCTTGATGGCGAACGCGCTAGGAAAGACGACGACCGCATAATGCGCGAAGGGCGCATTGGGCAGGCTGTCGGTCAAGGTGACGGCCGCCTGTCCGCGCGCGGTCACCGGACCCACGCCGTTGCGCACCGGCGCGATCATGGCGAACCACTGCTCCTTGGTGACCTTGGACTGGAAATAAGCGCTCGCCGCGCTCCAGCTGTCGTCGTATTTGCCGGCATCGACCAGCGCCAGCCAGTCCCAGGCCTGGCGGGCGGAGTCCGTGGCGGTAGCGGCCTGCGCCGGCAAAGGCAGCAACAGGACGATCAGAATGGCTAGTAACCGTTTCATTTGCCTCCCCATTTTTATTCACTAACGACTTAAATAATATCATACCTTACCCAGGGAAGGGAACCGGCAAAGAGAGGCTGGGAAGGCCTTGGGTCTGCACGCAATTGGCTGGCCCAACCAAGCTTGTCGCGGCGGAAAATTGCCGCTGCGTGAACGAATAAATTCGCGGCCGAGGGAAGAAAACCGGGAAGGATGCGTTGTCTCCACAAAGGCCGGGCGAAGCCTGCTCTTGCGCCGGCCTAGTCGGATGAAGGAGATGCAACATGACCAAGGTTTTCACCTCCGCGGCGGCAATCGCAATCGTGTTTGCCATGTCGATCCCGGCCAATGCCCAGTTGCTGGGTGGCGGCCTTTCGGGTGGCTTGGGTCTGGGCGGCGGCCTGCCCATGGGCAGCGTCGGCGGAGCCGGCAATCTCGGCGCGACAGGCACGATCAACGGCACCACCGGCACGCTGACCTCGGCGGGGCGCATCACCCAGTCGGTCCCCGTCCCGCAGGCGCCCGCCGTCGCCGTTCCCGCCGTCCCTGCGGTCCGGGCTGCCGTTCCCGTCCCGGCTATTCCCGATGTGGAAGTGCGACGCGCCGCGATCGTCGAATCCGGCATCGCCCCGATCGCCTATGACGAAGTGCCGGTCTATGTCGACCGCCAGTATGTGGTGTTGCAGGACGAGTTGCGCGGCACCGGCGTGCGGGTCGAAAAGCGCGGCGAACAGATCGTGCTGGATATGCCGAGCGACGTGACCTTCGCCTTCGACAAATACGACATCCAGCCGCGCTTCTTCGGCGTCTTGAACGCCGTGTCGCGTACGCTGGCGAAATACCCGGCGAGCTATGTCGATGTGAACGGCCACACCGACGCCATCGGCTCCTACGCCTACAACCAGGTGCTTTCGGAAAAGCGGGCCGACAGCGTGGCCGGTTATCTGGCCGACCGGGAGGTCAATCCGGCCCGTATGCATATCCAGGGCTTCGGCAAGACCGAACCGATTGCTTCCAATGCCACCATCGAAGGCCGTGCGGCCAACCGCCGGGTCGAGATCATCCTGACGCCTTACGCCTCATGATCCCCGACCAAGCTGGAGGTCTCCCGGGAAAGGCGCCATTCCTTTCCCGGGAATTTTCCAGGCCGATCTACCTGCCGCGCCTCGCCCCCCCGAAGACGACGGCACCGAAATGTCGAAACGGGGTCAGAAGAAACGTGGTCAGTGTCGATATTCTACGGCCCGGCCTTAGGGTACGTTCAGACGGCGGAAAAATGCTGCCGGGCGCAGGCGCGGATACGGGCGGCGTGTCGCTCGACCTCCGCCGCCGGCAGAAGCGGCGTCACCGCGTCGAAGTGCAGATGCTCGAGCAGCGCGAAGCCCGAGGCGCGAAAGATATGCGTGTCCTGCAGCACCCGCATCGCTTCCCAGCGGCCGTTGTCGACCAGCGCCGCCAGCGGCGCGCCCGAGACCGTCACCAGGACGGCGCTCTTGCCGCCCAGCAGGCCGCGCACGACGCCGTCGCGGGATTCGTAGGCGAAACCGCGCGCGAAGACGCGGTCGATATAGCCTTTCAGCATCGCCGGCATCGCCATCCACCAGATGGGATAGACGACGGTCAGAACGTCGGCCGCACGGATATCGGCCTGCGCCGCCGTCACGCCGTCCGGCACCGTGTGCCCGGGACCGGCGGGCGCCAGCTCGGCTGCAGACAGCAGCGGATCGAAGCCCATGCGGTAAAGGTCGTGCAGCCGCACGTCGTGCCCGAGGCTTTTCAGTTCGCCGGCATAGGCCCGCGTCAGCGTCATGGTGAAGCTGTCGGGCGCGGGGTGCGCGACGACGATCAGGTGTTTCATGGTCAGCCGATCCAAGTGATCCGCGGCGCCATGCGCGGCACCGGCGGCGGAAACGCGGCCGTATGGCCGACGACGATGGCCGCAACCGGCGCACTCTCCGGCGGCAATTTGAGTTCGGCCTTTCCTTCGGGCGAATTGATCCAGTTCTGCGCCAGACCGATCCAGCAAGAACCCAGCCCGGCGTCGCGGGCGGCCAGCATCAGGTTCTCAGCCGCCAGGGAACAGTTTTCGGCCGCCCAGCGTCCGTTGCTGGCGCTGGCAATCACGATCAGCACCGGCGCGTGATAGAAGATGTCGAAGTCGGGGTTCTTGAGCCGTTCGACACGCTCGTTCGGCGCGTTGCCCGCGGATGCCAGGATCGCAGCCTTGCTCGCCTCCGATACCCGAGCCAGCAGCGCCTTGTCCCGCACCACCGTGAACCGCCAGGGCTGCTCGTTCATCGCGCTCGGCGCCTGTATCGCCGCCTCGATCAACTGTTGCAGCACCGCTTCGCCGACCGCTTCGCCGGTATAGTCGCGCACCGCGCGCCGGTTACGAATTGCCTGATCCAGTTCCATCTTCTCACCTGCCTTGCCGCTGCCGGCCGGAGCGGCCGCCACAGACGGGAGCACAGCCGGGTTGCAGGTTAGCACCGGAGTGAGCGCGGGATGCTGCGCCGCTTTGGCTCATCTTTGCTGCCGGCGGTCACACGCGGGCGAGGCAGGGTGCGAAAGGGAAGATGACGGCAGCCGCGCGGCAGACGGCGGGCCTGGATGGCCGGGGTGTGCAAGGCCATGACGGGGGAGGGGGCGGAACGGGATTTCAAGGGGCCAAGCCGGCGCGGGCTTTAAAAAAGATTGGGCTCACGCGGAGGCGCAAAGACGCGGAGGTGTTTATGCTCTTGCGGCAGGCGCACCATCCAACGATGGATTAATTCGCCCCCGGTTCTTCGCAGGGGGGACCCCTCACCCGGTTTGCCTAAGCACTTACTTCGCAAGAGCTACGTAAGCGCAAGGCAAACCGCCCTCTCCCACGAAGGGGAGAGGGAAGAAAGCTCAATACACCCGCGCCTTCGGCGGGATGTATTCCACGTCGTTCGACAGCGTGTAGCTGTGCACCGGGCGGTAGTCGAGTTTGACGTCGCCGGTGGCGGGGTCGAACCAGGACAGCGTGTGCTTCATCCAGTTCTGGTCGTCGCGATTGGGGAAGTCCTCGCGGGCGTGGGCGCCGCGGCTTTCTTCGCGCGCCAGGGCGCCGGAGATGGAAACCGCGGCCTGGGCGATCAGGTTGTCGTATTCCAGCGTTTCGACCAGGTCGGTGTTCCACACCAGCGAGCGGTCCGAGACCTTGATGTCGCCCATGCGGCGATAAATTTCCTGGATGCGGGCCTTGCCTTGCGCCAGCACCGCGCCGGTGCGGAAGACCGCGGCGTCTTCCTGCATCGCGATCTGCATGGCCAGCCGCAGCTCGGCCGTGGGCGTGTTGCCGCCCGCATGGCGGAATTTGTCCAGCCGCGCCAGCGCCGCTTCGCCCGCGTTCTTGGGCAAATCGGGATGCTTGCCTTCGGCGGCGATGGTCTTGGCCGCCTGTGCGCCCGCCGCCTTGCCGAACACCACCAGGTCGATCAGCGAATTGGAGCCCAGGCGGTTGGCGCCGTGCACCGAAACGCAGGCGCCTTCGCCCACCGCCATCAGGCCGGGGATGACGCTGTCGGGATTGCCGTCCGCCAGGGTCAGCGCTTCGCCGTGATAATTGGTGGGGATGCCGCCCATGTTGTAGTGCACGGTTGGTTGTACAGGGATCGGTTCTTGTGTGACATCAACCCCGGCGAAGATGCGCGCGCTTTCGGCGATGCCGGGCAGGCGCTCGTGGATGATCTTGGAATCGAGATGGGCCAGGTGCAGGTTGACGTAGTCCTTGTTGGGGCCGCAGCCGCGCCCGGCGCGGATTTCCAGGGTGATGGCGCGGCTGACCACGTCGCGCGAGGCCAAATCCTTGGCATGGGGGGCATAGCGCTCCATGAAGCGCTCGCCTTCCGAATTGGTGAGGAAGCCGCCTTCGCCGCGCACGCCTTCGGTGATCAGGACGCCGACGCCGCGCACGCCCGTGGGATGGAACTGGATGAACTCCATGTCTTGCAGCGGCAGGCCGGCGCGCAGCACCATGGCGTTGCCGTCGCCCGTCTGGGTGTGGCCGCCGGTGCAGGTGAAATAGATGCGCCCGTAGCCGCCGGTGGCCAAGATCACCTTATGGGCGCGGAAGCGATGGATGCTGCCGTCGTCCAGGCACCAGGCCATCAGCCCGCGCACGGCGCCGTCCTCCACGATCAGGTCGAGGGCGAAATATTCGACGAAGAAGTTCACCTCGTGCTTGACGCACTGGCCGTACAGCGTGTGCAGCATGGCATGGCCGGTACGGTCGGCGGCGGCGCAGGTGCGCTGCGCCGTGCCTTCGCCGAAATGGCTGGTCATGCCGCCGAAGGCGCGCTGGTAGATTTTGCCGTCCTCGGTGCGCGAGAAGGGCAGGCCGAAATGCTCCAGCTCGTAGACCGCTTCCGGCGCGTTGCGGCAGAGGTATTCGATGGCGTCCTGATCGCCCAGCCAGTCGGAGCCTTTCACGGTGTCGTACATGTGCCAGCGCCAGTCGTCCTCGCCCATGTTGCCCAGCGCGGCGGCGACGCCGCCCTGCGCCGCCACGGTGTGGCTGCGGGTGGGGAAGACTTTGGTGACGCAGGCGGTCTTCAGGCCGAGGCGGGCGCATTCCAGCGTGGCGCGCAGACCCGCGCCGCCGGCGCCGACGACGACGACATCGAAAACGTGATCGGTGATGGGATAGGCGGTCATGTCAGGACCTGGGGATGATGATGAGGAGCGAGATCACGCCGGCGGCGGCCAGGGCGAAGGCGAAGCCCCAGTTGCACAGCATGAGGAAGAACTTGAAGCCGGGATGCGGCACGTAGTCGAGGATCACTTCCTGCATTCCCAGCGTCATGTGATAGAGCGAGATCACCAGGAAGGCGCCCATCAGCACGGCGTTGAGCGGATTGGCGAGAAAGATCAGCACCGCCGCTTCGCCCGCGCCGTAGAGGCCGAGAAGCGAAATCGCGAACCAGATCGAGAGCGGGATCAGCACCACGGCCGTGACGCGCTGGCGCCAGAAATGGCCGACCCCCGAATGCGACGCGCCGAGGCCCTGGGCTTTGTGCAGAGGCGTTTCCAGGCTCATTGGTAATAGCCTCCCAGGCCGCTCCAGGCCGCCGCGAAGATGCCCGCGGCCAGCAGCAGCGACAGGACGAAGACGAGGATGCCGGTCCGGTCGGCGGTCTTGACCGCGAAGCCGTAGCCGAGGTCCCAGGCCAGGTGCCGGATGCCGTTCACCAGGTGATAGGCCAGCGCCCAGGCGAAGCCGAACAGCACCAGCTGGCCCAGCGCCGTTGCGGCCAGGCCGACGAAGAAATCGTAGCTCTCCGGGCCGTTCGCCGCCGCCACCAGCCACCAGGTCAGCACCAAGAGGCCGCCCGCCAGCCCCACCCCCGTGGCGCGGTGGATGATGGAGGTCGCCATGGTGATGGGCCAGCGATAGACGGTGAGGAAGGGGGAAAGCGGGCGCACGGCCGGCTTGTGCGGGTCTTCCGCCATGAGGGGCCTCGAAAAGAAAAGGGCAGGGACGGGCCGGAGTGTAAGTTTGAAAAGCTCCAAGTCAACCAATCCTTGAAGCGGCCGGAAGAGGACGAAAGGCGATTTGCTCTGCTGCGCCCGCGGGGGCATTGTCCGCCGCTTTCCGGCAAGGCAGGGACATGGGCGATTCGCACACAGCCATCGGCGCGGTACCACAAATGCGCTTCCGCCTGCCGTCCGCCCATCTCTCCAGCTTGTGGGCCGAAGCGGCGGCGATCCTGCTGCTGACGCCGCTGTTCCTCTATGCCGCGGCGTGGAACGGCTTCCCCTTCATGTTCTTCGACTCGGGCGCCTATGTGCTCGAAGGCTTCGCCAGGGTGTTCGTGCCGGAGCGCTCCTCGGTCTATTCGCTGTTCCTGCACTTCGTGCACGGTCGCGAGAACCTGTGGTACGCCGCCTGGGCGCAATCGGCGCTCACGGCGTTCGCCGTCACCGAGTTCGCGCGGGCGTTGTGGCCGCGCACCGGCCTGTGGAAGCTGCTCGCCGTGGCGGCGGCGCTGTCGGTCTTCACCTCCGTCGCCTGGTATGTGGGCCAGATCGAACCCGACTGCATGACGGCCGTGCTGGTGCTGGCGTTGTACCCGCTGGCCTTCCGACTGAAGCAGACGGGCTGGCTGCGGGCGCTGCTGCTGCTGCCGGTGGTGGGCTTTGCCACCGCCGCCCATCCCTCCCATCTGGGGCTTTGCGCCGGGCTGGTGATTGTCATCCTGGCGTTGCGACTCGCTGCCGTCTTCCGGCGCGGTCTGCCCAAACCGGATCCGGTGCTGCCCGTGCTGAGCTTCCTGCTCGGGCTGGGGCTGGTGCTTGTTGCGAATTATTCGCTGACCCACAAGGTTTTCGTCAGCCGTTCCGGCGCGATTTTCCTCACCGCGCGGCTGATGGGCGACGGCGTCGTCGCCCGCACCCTGAACGACGTCTGTCCTACGCACCCGCTCAAGCTTTGCCCCTACAAGGACAAGCTGCCGCCGACCGCCGACGATTTCCTCTGGGGGGCGTCCTCGCCCTTCAACCGCCTGGACCGCTTCAAAGGCGACCGGCGGGAATACGAGTTCCTGGCGAAAGAGGGTTTCGAGCGCTACCCCTGGCGCAGCCTTTCCTGGGGGCTGTGGGGCTCGCTGCGCCAGTTTTTCATGTTCCGCACCGGCGACGGCGTCGAGCCGCAGCAATGGGTGCTGGACACCGAATTCCTCA
>Ga0187810_10000482_pt1 | contig 15379 bp, 11 predicted proteins | sample NC_wetland_sal_i_9_FD_132963 | JGI IMG/M metagenome (GOLD analysis project Ga0187810, IMG submission 132963) | Wetland sediment microbial communities from Neuse River Estuary, North Carolina, USA - ASW_5 | ecosystem: Environmental > Aquatic > Freshwater > Wetlands > Sediment | place: USA: North...
AGTCGCTTTTGCGGACAGGCCCGATGGGGAGTCACTCGTAGCGGAGCGCCTCTATTGGATCGAGGGCCGCCGCCCTCCTCGCCGGATAGTAGCCGAACAGCACGCCGGTGCCCGCCGCCGACAGCAGGCCCAACATGACGGAGAACGCGGTGATGATCGTGGGCCAATGACCGACCAGCGATACGAGTTTCGATATGCCGATGCCGAATATGATTCCTATGAGCCCGCCGGCTATCGCGAGCGTGAGGGCCTCGATGAGGAACTGCACCTGGATGTCCCGTCCGCGTCCTCCGACGGCCATGCGCAGGCCTATCTCCCTTGTCCGCTCGCTGACAGACACAAGCATGATGTTCATGATGCCTATTCCGCCTACCACGAGCGAGACGATCGCGACCGCCGCCAGCAAAAGCGCCTGCGTCTGAGTCGTGGCGATCCGCACCTGCTGGACATTCGCGATGTTGCGTATCGTGAAATCGTCCTGCTGCCGCGGGGAAAGGTGATGCTGCAGCCGCAAAAGCCGCTCGGTCGCGTCCACGACGCCATCGACGGCATCGGGGGAGGCGGCGGATATCTGTATGCTGTTCACCCAGCTCTGTCCCGAGAGCCGCTGCTGATGGGTCGTGATGGGCATGAAGACTATGTCATCCTGGTCCCTGCCCACGCCCGACTGTCCCTTCGATTCGAGGACCCCGATCACCTGGAAGGGCACGCTCTTGATCGTGATGCTGGCCCCCACGGCCGCGCCGGTCGGAAAGAGGTTGGCCGCCACGGTGCTGCCGAGCACGGCGACCTTGGCCACCTTCCGCACCTCGTCGTTCGAAAAATAGCGCCCCTGCGCAAGGTTCCAGTTTCCAACCTCGGGGTAGGACGTATTCGTCCCCGCGATCACCGTCGACCAGTTCAGCCCGCCGGCTATCACCTGGCCGGAGGTCTGCGAATAGGGCGTGACCGCCGCGACCTGAGGGACGTTATCCGCTATCGCCTCCACATCGTCCAGCTTGAGCGTCGTGCGCGTGCCCGAGCCGAGCCGCACGCCTCCGGTCGTTATGCTTCCGGGCGTGACCACCACGAGGTTGGCGCCCAGGGTCTCGATCTGCTTGAGCACCGACGCCTGGGCTCCGGCTCCGATGGCCATCGAGGCGATGACCGCCCCGACGCCGATTATGATGCCGAGCATCGTGAGGAGCGAACGGCTGATATTTCGCCTCAGGGCTTTCCACGCCGTCCTCACGAGCACGACGGGGCTCACGCCGGAGCCCCTCCGCGGCTGGACCGCGGGGATGACATTCCGCGGGGAGTCCTTCGACGCGAGGTCGGACGACGGCTCGTCGCCGACTATGAGCCCGTCCTTGAAGGTGACGATGCGGTCGGACCACGCGGCGATCTCCATGGAATGGGTCACCACGACCACGGTGATCCCGGACTCCCGGTTGAGGCGGCGGAAGAGGCCCATGATCTCGGCGCTGCTCGCGCTGTCGAGGTTTCCGGTCGGCTCGTCGGCCATAAGAAGCGGTACGCCGTTGGAGAGCGACCGGGCTATCGCGACGCGCTGCTGTTGGCCTCCCGAAAGCTCGTTCGGCTTGTGGTCCAGCCGCGAGCCCAGCCCAACCTCTTCGAGCAGCTCCTTCGATCGGCGCGACCGCAGATCGCGCGGCGTTCCGGCGTAAAGCATGGGAAGCTCCACGTTCTCGAGGGCGCTCGTCCTGGACAGAAGGTTGAAGCTTTGGAAGACGAACCCGATCTGTCTCGAACGGACGAAGGCGAGCTGGTCGCGCGTGAGCCCCGAAACCTCCTGCCCGGAAAGGCGATACGATCCGGCGGTCGGCCGGTCCAGACAGCCCAGGAGGTGCATGAACGTGGACTTGCCGGAGCCGGACGGCCCCATGATCGCGAGGAACTCGCCGCGCCGCACGACGAGACTGACTCCCGCGAGGGCGCGGACCGCGGACGGCCCCTCGCCGTAGACCTTGGTCAGGCCCTCGACCTCGATGATCGGAGAGCGCAGCTCGAGGCCGTTCAGCGCTCTCATGGCGAAGGTGCCGTCGGCGTGACGCCGTCGCCGGCCTCGCCGGTCACGGGGCCCGGGGTCGGAGGCTCCGCTCCCGGAGCGGCGTAACCGCGTGCGGCGCCGGCGCGGGTTCTGTTCGCGCGCGCGCCGCCGACCGCGCCCTTCCGAGAGGCGCTGCCGGACGCTCCCGCGCCGGGCGCCGCAGGCTCGGCGCCTTTTACCGAGCTTGTGCTCGCCGTCCCAGCGGTGTCGCCGCCGAAACTTCGTCTAGCCCCGCGGTACTGCGCGACGATTACCAGGTCGCCCTCGGCCAAGCCGCCGCCTGTTATCTCGATATTCTTTCCGTCCGACAAGCCGATCACGACCTGGAGCGGCGTCGGACGCCCGGAGCGAAGGAGCCACAGTGTCACCGGAGATCCGGGCGCTCCAGCCACGGGTTGCCCCGCGGGAGACCCGCCCGACGACTGGACGACGCCCGCGCCAAAACCCCCGCCGAAGGCCGAAGCCGCCCCCTGACTCGGGGCCCGCTCCGCGATGGGCCTGTAGAGGACGGCCGCGATCGGCACGACGAGGACGTGACTCCGCTTGCCGACCTCGATATTCACCTGCGCCGTCATGCCCGGCAGCAGCTTGCCCGACGTATCATGAACAGCGATCACCGCGTCGTAGGTGACCACGTTCTGGACCGTCGTCGGGTTCACCCTGACCTGTTTTACCGTGCCGGAGAAACTGAGGTTCGGGTAGGCGGTGACGGTTATCTGGGCGGACTCTCCGGTGCGGACGCTCCCCACGTCGGCCTCGTCCACCGAGGTGTCCACCTGCATGTCGGTGAGATTGGTCGCCAGCGTGAAGAGCGTGGGCGTCTGCAGCGACGAGGCGACCGTCTGGCCTATGCTCACGTTGCGCGCCATCACGATGCCGTCGAAGGGGCTCCGGATCACGGTCTTGGACAGGTTGTACTGCGCCTGTTCGAGCTGTCCCTGCGCCACGGCGACCTGAGCCTGCGCGACTTTGACCGAGGACTGGGAGGCGAGATAGTCCTGCTGAGCGGTCACGGCCGCCGTGCGCTCGGTGTCCATCTGGCTCTGGTTGATGAGCCCCTGCGCCGCGAGGGGCTCGTCGCGCTGGACAGTGGAGCTCGCGAGGTCGAGGAGGGCCTTCATCTTGTCGACGTTGACCTGGGCGCTGGCGAGGTTCGCCTGCGCCAGTCTCAGGTTCGCCTGCGCCCCGTCCACGGCGGCCTGGAACGTCGTCGGGTCGAGGGTCATCAGCACCTGGCCTTTGTACACGATCGAATTGTAGTCGACGGAGAGAGTCCGGATCGTCCCCGAGACTTCGCTTCCGACCTGCACTTCCGTGACCGGATTGACCGTGCCCGTCTCGCTGACGCTCGCCGCCACGTCGGCGTAGCGAACCGGGCGCGTGACGTACGAAACATTCGCGCCGGAGCTGACGCGCGGTCGCAGGGTCAGCCAGACGGCCAGGACCGCAGCCAAAGTGATTGCCACCACGATGATCGCCTTCGATCGCCTATTCATACCGGACTCCCTCATTGTCCCATGACATTGTCGAGATTCAGGACGGCGATGGCGTAGGTGGCCCTCGCCTGCTCCAGCCCCACCTGAGCGGCGGCGAGCGCGGAGAAGGCCGTGAGGACATCGAGCGTCGTTCCCAGCCCGGCCCTGAGCTTCGCCTGCTCCAGGTCGTACTGTCCCTGTGCCTGCTCGAGATTCTGCTTCGCGAGATCAAGTCGATCATTCGAATCCTTGACCGCGAAGAGCGCGCTCTGCACGTCAATGGCGATACTCTGACGCTCCTCGGCCCGCTGGAGTTTGTACGACTCGAGCTGATCGGTCTTTTGGCGCACGGACGAGGACTGCTGCTTGCCGTCGTAGAGCGGAGGCAGGGCGACCGTGACGCCCGCCGTAAAGCTCCCGCTGCCTCCGGCAGAGTCCGGCCAGTCCTTTGCGAAACCGAGCGAGCCGTTGACCGATACCGACGGCGAGTACTGACTCTTCTGGAGCGCCAGGTCGATTCCCGCGGAGGCGACGCTCAGGTCGAGTGTCTTGAGCTCCGATCTATTGGCCAAGGCCGTGTCGAGCGCGCTCTGGGCCGCCACGGCCGGCGGCTCCGGGCTCGGGACCGCGGCGACCGCATAACTCCTGTCGAGCGGCCATCCCACCGCCAGAGACAGCCTCCGCCTGTATGTATCGATGTCGTTCTGCGCGGAGCGGAGGTCGAGCCGCGCCTGGGTCAGCGCGACTTGGACCTGCAGGACATCGAGGCTCGTGGCGCGCTTCGCGGCGAAGTAGGCCTGCATCTGGACCAGGTTCGCTTCGGCCTGCCGCACCGTTGCCTCCCTGGCGACAAGAATGTTCTGAGCGCCGAGCAGGGTGTAGTAGGCCTGCTTGACCTGGTATGCGAGCGCCTTGAGCGCCGCGTCGTAGCCAATCTGCGCGACTTGGTAGGCATACTCCGCCTGACCGACGAGTCCCGCCGATCGACCGCCGGGGTAGCCGTCGAAGACAACCTGGCTGCCGGATATGCTCAGAGAGGTCGACTGTCCTCCGGCGGCCGCGATGCCCTGCTGCGCCGACACGCCGAAACTCGTGGAGGGGCCCGAAAGCGACAGACCCGCCTGGACGTTTTCCCCGAGGACGCCGGACCTGCTCGAGCCCGTCGTGGAAGGAGAAGAAGTGACGACTCCGGGCAGGTTTTCTTCGTGGAAGTACCCGGCCGTCTCCCCCAGGGTCAGCCCGTTCGCCCCTACGCTCAGGGCGAGCTGGGCCGCCGCGCTGTCGAGGGTCAGCTGCGCCGACTTCAGGGCCGGAGCTCCGGCCTGCGATGCCGCGAGGCAATCTTGGAGGCTGACCGAAGGGAGCGAAGCAGTCGGAGCCGATTCTGCCGGCGACGGAGGCGCGGCACTCTGTCCTTCGACCGCCCCCTGCGCGAGGCCCGAGCCGACAGCGGCGAAAACGCAGAACAGCGAGGCCAAAAGACACCGCCCGCTGGACCTCGGCCTAGCATTCATGGATCCCCCGCGGCTTCAGATAGCAGTGAGATCGGAGCTTCATTCGGTCTCCCTTGCGCCAGGAAACGATTTTCGCCCTTATCATACGCCGGGGACATTACAGTGGGCTATCGAAAGAATTACGTATTTCTGAAAAGCAGAAGCTTGCGGATTTGGGCGGAGCCCGGCCCCGGTTTCTCGGTGTCGAGGCGGCCGGGCCAGGAGGTGAAATCATAGTCGAAGGTCGAGGACCGACTGGCGTCGAGCACTTCCATGTTCGCATAACCCGCGCCGTTGACGGCGTACCCGAAACCCGTCTTCCGCATCTGGGGATTGAGTATCCATCGTCGTCGCACGAGGGTCGAGCTCCCGCTTCCGGCCATCCACCTTGCGGGATGGCGCGGCAGGCGGCGACCGCCAAAAGCTTCATACCACTTCGGGGTCTTCGGCCGAGGCGCGTCGGCGCCTAGTCCTCCCCCTTCTCGTACGGCAAACCATCTGCCGCCGGCGCGCGCGCCTTGCCCACGAGACCGCCGAGCACGACCACGGCCAGCACGTACGGGAACATCTGCACGAATTGGCTCGGGATCTGTATCTTCGACTCGAACATGATGCGGGCCGTGTCCGCGTAGCCGAAGAGCAGCGACGCGAGCACCGCCCCGATCGGGCTCCAGCGGCCGAAGATCATGGCGGCGAGGGCGATGAAGCCGCGGCCGCCGGTCATGCCCGACACCCAGCGGCTCGGGTAGAGGACCGCGGCCGAGAGACCGCACATCGCGCCCGAGATGAGCACGCCCGAGTAGCGCATGAGCGTCACGTTGATGCCCAAGGTGTCGGCGGCCTCCGGGTTCTCGCCGACCGACCGGAGCCTGAGGCCGAAGACGGTCTTGTTCAGGACGAACCAGGAGATGGCCGTTATCGGGATCAGGGCGAGGGCGAAGATGTTCATGCCGCGGTAGGTCGGGAAGGCGTAGGGGTTCATCGCCGATTGCGTCTCCTGGCCGAAGATGTTCTGCGACAGGAAGCGCGCGACGCCCTCGGCGAGTATGTTGAGCGCGACGCCCGACACGATCTGGTTGACCTTGTAGGTGACCGTCACAACCGCGTGAATCGCGGCGAAGGCCATGCCTATGATCACCGCGAACAACAGACCCCACCAGAGGCTGTGGAAGGCAATGGACCCCCATACGATGGAGAAGGCGGAAAAGAGCATCCCGCCTTCAAGGGCGATATTGACGACACCCGATTTCTCGGAGAAGACGCCGCCGAGCGCGGCGAAGGCGATGGGGGCGGAGGTGTCCAGGCCCTTGAACACGTAATCCAAAAGCGTACTGAGGTCCATCACATGGCCTCCTTCTTGCGCAGGGCCTTTATGTACCTGCTCACCAGTTCGCTGGTCACGACGATGATGAGGATCATGAGGCCGGTGATCACCGAGATGACGGAGTTGGGCACCTTCGTGAAGAACTGCAGGCCGTAGCCGGCCTGTCTGAGGAAGGCGAAGAGGAGCGCCGCGAACACCACGCCGATCGGAGAGTTGCGGCCGATGAGGGCGATGGCGATTCCGTCGAAGCCCAGACCCGAGGCGATTTGGAAGGTGTAGTAGCCCCGGACCGCGAAGATCTCCTGCAGCCCGATGAGCCCGGCGAGCGCGCCGGAGAAGATGAAGGCCCAGAGCTGGGTCCTTCCGACGTTGATGCCAGCGTACAGCGCGACATCGGTGCTCGTGCCGATGGCCCGTACGTCGAAGCCGATGCGCAGTCTGAAGAGGATGAACCAGACGACGACGCCCGCGAGGATCGCCACCGGCAGGCTGTAATCGAGATAGACCGAGTCGGGCACGTTCCAGCCTACAGCGCGGAAAAGTCCGTTTATGTTGCCGAAGAGAGCCGTCGGCAGTATGTGCTTCGTCTGCGGCTCGAGGCTGCCGCCGGCCCCGATCCCGGAGAGCGGGCCGTTGACGAGGTAGTTCACCAGGGCCAGCGCGATGTTGTTGAACATGATCGTCGTGATGACCTCGTGGATGCCGCGCGAAACCTTGAGCGCCGCAGGGATGGCCGTCCACAGCGCGCCTCCGACCATGGCCGCGATGACCACGAAGGGCAGGTGGAGCCAGGCCGGCAGCGGCACGTAGATGCCCGCGAGGGCGCCGACGAGGCCGCCCACGAAGTACTGTCCCTCGACGCCGATGTTGAAGATGTTCGCGCGGAAGGCGAAGGCTGCGGCCAAGCCGGCGAGGAATTCCGGAACGGCGGTGGACAGGATCGTGGCGGTGCGCGTGCTCGAGGCGAAGGTCATCTTCCAGATGGCGTCCGTCGCAGTGCCCGGGTTCTCGCCGACGATGATGACGATGACGAGAAGGATGAGCATGGACGCGACGAAACCGATGAGAGGAGCCGATATCTCATAGAGCGTGTACTTGTTGAAGCGCTTCATCTGGCCTTCTCCCCCATCATGTAGAAGCCCACCTCTTCTTTGGTCGTGGCCTCGCGCTGGAACTCTTTGATGATGCGCCCCTTGAACATGACGCCGATCCTGTCCGACAGCGACATCACCTCGTCGAGATCCGCGGACACGAGGAGGACCGCGGCCTTCTGCCGCTTCGCCTCGACGAGCTGCTTGTAGATGAACTCGGTCGCCCCGACGTCCACGCCGCGCGTCGGCTGATTGGCGAGGAGAAGGCGGGGCTCGGAGCTCATCTCGCGCGCGATGATCACCTTCTGCTGGTTGCCGCCCGAGAGGGCATGGGCCGGCGTCTGCTCGCTGGGCGTGCGCACGTCGAACTGCGCGATGAGCCGCTTGGCGTGCTCGTTGATCTCCTTTCTCACCTGCGTCTTGATTCCGCTCACGTAGGGGCGCTTGTAATGCGTGCCCAGAACAAAGTTGTCGGCGAGGGAGAAGGGGAGGAGGAGCCCGTACTTGTGGCGATCTTCCGGGATGTGGGCCATTCCCCGTTCGCGACGCTGCCGGACGTCCAGATCGACGATGTTCTGGCCGAGCAGCACGATCGAACCGCCGGAGATCCGCGTTCGGTATGCCAGTGCGCGCACGAGCTCCGATTGGCCGTTGCCCTCGACGCCGGCGATGCCGTAGATCTCGCAGGCGCGGACCTGGAAGCTCACTTCATTGAGGACCTCGATGCCCTGCTGATTGGAGAAGGAAAGATTCTTCACATCGAGGATCGTCTCCCCCGGCTGCAGGCGGGGATTGTCGACGTTCAGTATGACCGGCTTCCCGACCATGAGCTCCGCGATGAGGGGCTTCGTGGCTTCTGAGCGGTCGAGGGTCTTTATGATCCTGCCCCTGCGGATCACCGTGATGCGGTCGGCTATGTCGAGTACCTCGTCGAGCTTGTGGCTGATGAAGATTATGCCCTTGCCCTGAGAGCGCATCTTCCGGAAGGTCTTGAAGAGCTCTTCGGTCTCTTGCGGCGTGAGCACCGCGGTCGGCTCGTCGAAAATGAGGATTTCGGCGCCGCGATAGAGGATCTTCAGGATCTCGACCTGCTGCTGGAAGCCTACGGGCAGGCGCTCGACGACGGCGCCCAAATCGACGCGGAGGTTGTTGGCCTCGATCAGCTTGGCGGCGGCCTTCTCGGGCCCGCCGTTGGAGAGAACGCCGAATCGGGAAGTTTCGGAGCCGAGGATGATATTCTCCAAGACAGTGAAGGGGGGGACGAGCATGAAGTGCTGGTGCACCATGCCGATCCCCTTGGCTATCGCATCGCGTGGGCCGACGATGCGCGCCTTCTCTCCGCGAATGAAGATGTCTCCGGAATCCGGGCGATAGAGTCCGTAGAGGATCTTCATGAGCGTGCTTTTCCCGGCCCCGTTCTCTCCAACGAGGGCGAGTATTTCGCCGGAGCGGAGATCGAGACTTATCTTGTCGTTCGCCACGACACCCGGGAAAGCCTTTGTAATATCCTCCATCCGCAGGAGGGAGGGACCTGACGCCCCGCTGGCGCCGGTTGGGATTTCGGCGGTTGCCGCGTTCGTCGGCATGCGTGTCTCCTTAGGGGCGCATTCTATCAGACAAGAAAGGGGCCGTAAACCGCATAACGGCTTACGGCCCCTTCGTCGTCTCGGACGGAAATCGGGAGCGGACGACGCCCCGCTGTCCGTGAGACCGATAGCGCTACTTGAGACCCTTTACGAAGGCCGCGGCCGAGGCGTCGTCGGTCGGGACCTTGATCTCGCCGGAAACAATCTTGGCCTTGAGGTCGTCGAGCTTCGCCTGGTAGGGGGCGAGCAGGTCCTTGTTGAAGTCGTTCTGCGCGAGCCCAACGCCGCCGTCGGCGAGGGTGAAGGTCCGGTAGCCGCCCTTGACCCCGCCGCCCTCGATGAGGTCCTTGGCGGTGAGGAGGACAGACTGGTCGACGCGCTTCAGGGCGGAGGTGATGATGAACTTGCCGATGTCCTTGGCCGCGGGGTCCTTGTCGTTGGACATATAGCCGTAGCCCTGGTCGGAGTCGACGCCGATCGCGTACTTGCCCGCGTTCTTGGCCTCCTCGAAGAGGCCGGTGCCCGAGCCGCCTGCGGCGTGGTAAATAACATAGGCGCCCTGCTTGTACATCGTGTTGGCGATGGAAGCCGCGGTCTTGGGATCATTGAAGGCGCCCGGGTCCTTGCCGATGTACTGGCCCATGATCATGCCCGGCTTGCGGAGGGTGGGGTTGACGTAGGCGGCGCCTGCGACGAATCCGGCCTGGAAATCGTGGATGAGGGGCATGTCCATGCCGCCAATGAATCCGACCTTATCCTTGGGCTTGTCGGCCACCATATACCCGGAAAGGGCGCCGGCCAGGAAGGAGCTCTGATCCGCCGCAAAGGCGAGACAGGTGATGTTGGAGCTGTCTGTGAGGTCGGGAACATAGCCGTCGATGAGGGCGAAATGGATCTTCGGGAAGTCTTTCGCGACCTTGGCGATAGAGTCGGTGTACATGAAACCGACGCCGAAAATCAGGTTATAGCCGTCCTCGGCGAGAACACGGAGAAGCTGCTCGCGGTCCTGGCCGCCCTGCTTGGGCTCGAGGTACTTGATCTCGACATCCTTCCCGAAGCTCACATTGTCGGGATCGTCTTTGATGTAGCCCTTGTATTGCTGGGCGATCAGCTTGAGGCCGTTGTAGGCGCTGTCGTTGAAGGACTTGTCGCCCCGCCCGCCCACGTCGAAGGCCAGACCGATCTTGAACTTGGCCGCGGGACCGGCGGCCTGCCCGCCCTTCTGGCATCCGGCGAGAAGGATCGCCGGAATGAGGAGGGCGAAGAGAATGTACTTCTTCATGTGTCGCTCCTTTTTCCTTCCATATCTTTGAAGGCTTACAGTCGATTTTAGTAATCCTCCAACACTTGCGCAAGTAGCCCCGTTTCCGAGCAAGCCCGTGCCCTTACGGATACGCGCTCAAGCGCTCCGGCTTCGAGTGTTAGAGTTTGCTAATCTGCGCTTCGCCGGCTCTCCGCATCGGCGCCGACCGCACACTTCCCCGCATACTTCCCCTTACTCCGGCAGCTCGCTCACGATGGCGACGCCCGAGCTCGCCCCTATGCGGGCGCGAGCCTGAGGGCTCGCGGCGGCGAAGCGCCCTTCTATCTGGCAGGCGCTTCGCCGGGGCCCGTGCGGCGCCGACCGCATGCCTTCCCTTACTCAGGCAGCTCGCTGACGATGGCGACGCCAGAGCTCGCCCCTATGCGGTCGGCGCCGGCGTCGAGCATGAGGATGGCGTCGTGGTAGGTGCGGATGCCTCCGGAGGCTTTGACCAGAAGCTTGTCGCCGATGGTCTTCTTCATGAGTCGCACGTCCTCCACGGTCGCTCCCCCGGTCCCGAAGCCGGTGCTCGTCTTCACGAAGCGCGCGCCCGCCTTGGCCGCCGCCTCGCAGGCCTTGACCTTCTCGGGGTCGCTCAGATAGCAGGTCTCGATTATGACCTTGACGGTCGCGCTCCCCGCGGCCCGTACGACTTCGCGGATATCCTCCTCGACCGCCTTCCAATCGCCGGCCTTCGCGGCGCCGAGGTTTATGACCATGTCGACCTCCTTGGCGCCCTGCGAAACGGCGAGCTTGGCCTCGGCCGCCTTGATCTCGCTCGCGTTCGCTCCGAGGGGAAAGCCTATGACCGTGCAGACCATGACGCCGCTTCCGGCGAGCTCGTGCGAGCAGAGCGGCACCCAGCCGGGGTTGACGCATACGCTCGCGAAACCGTTCTTCTTGGCCTCGGCGCACAGCTCGCGCACGGCCTGCTCCGTGGCGATGGCCTTCAGCAGGGTGTGATCGATCGTCTTGGCCAGAGAGGCCTTGGTCCACTCTTTCGGCATAGTCGCTCCTTCTCGGGCCGGTTCCGCCGACCCGCGGTATAATACGCTGTGGGCGCTGAGCATCCCTGGGCGCGGTCAGATCTCGAATCTGCGCGTGAGATACTCGCGTCTCGTGTCGACCAATTCACGGAGCTCGTCGAGCATCCTGCGGTCCGCCAGCTCGGCGATCGGAAAGACGAGCGCCTCGGTTTCGTCCGTGTAGCGGCGGACGAAATGCACGTCGGTGACGTAGCCGAGGCTTATCATGTTTGAAATGCGGTCCGCCGACTTGAGCACGCGCGCCTTGTCGGAGCCGAAGTCGCGGATGCGGGTGAGAAACTCGACCTTGGTCTCGATCGGTCTGCGAGTCACCTCGAGGACCAGCTTATAAACATCGGGGGCCTCCTCGTCTATCTCGAGAATGAGATCGCGGTCGAAGCCGGGTACGTCTTCGAGCAGGTCGTGGATCACGGAGGCCTTAAGGAGAGGGGAATCGATGTACCCGTAGTCCACCAGTATGCCGAAGGTGTCGATCTGGTGGCGGAACATGTTCCCGCCGGAGCGGCGCCGCATGCCGATCAGAGCGGTGGCGAGCTGGATGTAGGGGGCGAGGTGCATCTCCTTGAGGCGCAGCATGTCGTCCACATCCATGCTCGTCTCGCGAGTCACGTCTCCTCCCTCCCCGTGGCGTGGATCGTGATCGACGCTGCGGCCGCGATTGGCTTCGCCTTCGGCGCGATTGGCTTCGCCTTCGGGCTGGCCGCTGGGATCGTTCACTGCAGCTCCTCGACGTAGCGCGTGTACTTGTCCGCGCGACGCCGCGTCTCTTCGAGCTTGACGCGCTCTTTGGCGACAACTTCCTCCGGAGCCGCGGACACGAAACCCGGGTTGGCGAGCTTCGCCTCCGTGCGCGAGGCGAACTGGCGGTCCCGTTCGATCTCCTTGCGCAGCTTGTCGACGAGCTTGGCCGCATCGACCGCGTCTTTGACGAAGGCGAAGGCCTCGAAGCCGCGGCCCACCAGGGCGATCGTCCCCTCGGGTCTGGATTGCACGACCTCCAGCGCCGGTCCGTTCACGAGGAGCCCGACGAGGGGGGCCTTCTCGCGGAGGAAATCGGACCCTTCGAAGCCGGGCTCGAAACGGATGGCCAGGCGCATCTTGGCTTCGGGCGGGATCTGGAACTCCGAGCGCAGGGTTCTCGCGAGCCGCACGAGTTCCTGGAGGGATTCGAAACGCGATGCGAGGAGCGGCTCCGACCGCTCCGGGTTTGGCTCGGGATAGGGCTCGGAGATGAGCCAGGCGCCGTCGCCCGCGGCGGGCGCCGCGCCGGAACCACCGTCGCCGGCTGAGCGTCGCGGCAGCTTCTGGAAAATCTCCTCGGTCACGAAGGAGAGGAAGGGATGGAGGAGCCGCAGAGACTCCGAGAGCACCGAGAGGAGGACGGCGGTTGCGCGATCCTTCTCGGCCTCGTCGCCAGATTTGAGCGAGAGCTTCGTGGCCTCGATGTACCAATCGCAGAAGTCGTTCCAGAAGTACTCGTAGACCGCGGCGGCGGCCTCGTTGAACCTGAACCCGGCGAGAGTGTCCTTCACGACGCCCGCGGCGACGTTGAGGCGATGCAGGATCCATCTATCGATGTCGGCCAACGCGGGATCGGAGACCAGGTTGCGGCCCTCGAGGTTCATGAGAATGTACCGGCTCGCGTTCCAGACCTTGTTGGCGAACTTTGAGCCGAGCTTGAAGTCGTCCTTGTCTATGAGGATGTCCTGCGTTGAGGTGTAGAGAAAGGACATGGTGAACTTAAGCGCATCGGCGCCGTACTGATCCACGATCTCGAGGGGGTCGATGCCGTTCCCCAGGGACTTCGACATCTTCCGGCCCTGCTTGTCCCGCACCAGCGTAGTCATGCAGATGTCGCGGAACGGCACCCGGCCAGTGAACTCGAGGCCCGCCATGATCATGCGGGCGACCCAGAAGAAGATGATGTCGAAGCCGGTAAGGAGGAAACTCGTCGGGTAGTACTTGCGCAGATCGGCCGTGTCCTTGGGCCAGCCTAGGGTCGAGAAGGGCCAGAGCCAGCTCGAGAACCAGGTGTCCAGCACGTCTTCGTCCTGACGCAGCTCGGTGGATTTGCAGTATGGGCATTCCACGGGATCTTCGCGGGCAACGACGATCTTGCCGCAGTGGGCGCAGTACCAGGCGGGGATGCGGTGCCCCCACCAGAGCTGGCGGCTTATGCACCAGTCGCGGACATTGGTAAGCCAGTTCTCGTAGGTGTTCTCCCAGCGCTGCGGGTAAAAGCGGATCTCCCCATCCCGCCAAGCCTTGAGCGCCTTCTCGGCGAGGGGCTTCATGCGCACGAACCACTGTTCCGAGAGGTAGGGCTCCACGACGTGGTGGCAGCGGTAGCAGTGCCCCACCGAGTGCGTGATAGGCTCCTCGGCCACGAAGAGGCCGAGCGCCTTCAGGTCCTCGACCACGGCCGCGCGCGCGTCCTTCACCTTCATGCCGCGATACTTCTCGGGCGCTGCGCCGCCCATCGTGCCGTCCGGGGCGAGCACGTTGATCTGCTCCAGGTTGTGCCGCTTGCCGACCTCGAAGTCGTTGGGATCGTGCGCGGGGGTGATCTTCACGAGCCCCGTGCCGAACTCCCTGTCCACGTACTCGTCGGCGATTATCGGAATGGTTCTCCCGGCGAGGGGAAGCTCGAGGGACTTTCCGACGAGCGCCCGGTACCGCTCATCGTTGGGATGGGCGGCGACGGCCGTGTCGCCGAGGAGGGTTTCGGGGCGGGTCGTGGCTATTTCGATATAGGCCTTGCCGTCGCGGATCTTCAGGCCCCCCGCCGCGGAAGCACCGCCGGAGAGGGCCAACGCGGCAGAGCCATCCGCCAATGGGTAGAGGATGTGATACATCGCCCCCTTCTCGTCCTCGTGCTCCACCTCGTCGTCGGAGAGGGCCGTGCCGCAGGAGGGGCACCAGTTCACGAGGTAGGTGCCCTTGTAGACAAGACCGCGCTCGTACAGCGTCACGAATACCTCGCGCACCGCCTTCGACAGCCCCTCGTCGAGCGTGAATCGTTCACGGCTCCAGTCGCAGGAGGCGCCAATCTTTTCGAGCTGCCGCGTTATGACGGCGTGGTGCTCGTCCTTGACCTTCCAGGTCTCTTCGATGAACTTCTCGCGGCCGAGGTCGCGGCGGTCGATGCCGGCCGCCCGAAGCTTTTTCTCCACCACATGCTGGGTGGCGATGCCGGCGTGATCGGTGCCGGGCACCCAGAGTGTCGGCTCCCCGCGCATGCGGTGGTAGCGCACCAGGATGTCGGGAAGCGAGTTGTTGAGCGCGTGGCCCATGTGAAGCACCCCCGTGACGTTCGGGGGAGGCATCGAGACTACGAAGGGCTTCTTTCCGGGGACGCTCGCCGGCTGGAACAGGCCCTTTGCCTTCCACGCCTCGTATATGCGGTCCTCGAAACTCTTGGGATCGTAGGCTTTAGCAAGCTCGATCGCTTTCATAAAAGAACCCTCCGTTTCTGGTACAAGCCTAACAGAAAGGGATCGTGAAAGAAAAGGGGACGCGTCGGCTCCGGGAGGCGCCGCCGCGCGCTCTTCCGCGCGGCGTGCGCCGGTCTTCTGCGCCGCGCTTTTCACTGATCGCGCCGCGCCCTTCCGTGTTCCACGCCGCGCTTTTCACTGATCCGCGCGCCGCCGAGCACTGAATCTCGTCTCCCCATCCTCTGTCCGGCGATCCGCGGCGCCATGGCCCCTCCTCGCGGGAAAGTTGTGCGACCGATCAGGAAAACCGGGCCGCGCCCACGAGGACCTGCGGACCGATCTCGAGCGACGCCGCGACGGCGGCCCTATCCCGGCCTAGGGCCGCGAACTTGAGTAGATATGTGTCTATTCGGGGCTCGGCGCGGACTAGACAATAATCTAGTCCGAGAATTATTATATTTTCTTCACTCATCCCGACACTCAAAGAACTTTCCTCCGGACGAAAGTGGAGTTTCCATCTTATCACAATGGCTCCAAGACCTACCCGGCCGCCATGGGCGTTCCGGGAGGCTCGGAG
>Ga0187810_10000483_pt1 | contig 15369 bp, 11 predicted proteins | sample NC_wetland_sal_i_9_FD_132963 | JGI IMG/M metagenome (GOLD analysis project Ga0187810, IMG submission 132963) | Wetland sediment microbial communities from Neuse River Estuary, North Carolina, USA - ASW_5 | ecosystem: Environmental > Aquatic > Freshwater > Wetlands > Sediment | place: USA: North...
CGGCGGCCGGACAAGTCCAGGAATTCGGATTGGTCGGGCTGCCCTGGCTGTTCGATCAGTTCCAGGCGCGCCGTCGCGCGGATCAAGCAGCATCGTGAGCGGGCTCATGGATTGGCGGGATCGGCTGGCACGCTGGTGCCGCTCGCCGCTGTTTTGGATTCTGTTCGGCGCGGCCGTTTTGCGTTTGGCCGGAATCGGCTGGGGATTGCCGGCTTCGGACGGCTGGGACGATGACGGAATTGCCCCGCGCAATTTCCTGGTGGGCTTAGCTCAAACCTACACGCACGGTTCGTACTTCGCCTATCCGCCGCTCCATATGATCGTCTTGGCGATCCTCACCTTGCCCGGTTGGGCCATCGCGCTGTTCCACGCCCATTCGCTGTCGCCGCACGATGTGATCGCCGAGATCACCCAGGTTCCCTATATGACGTTCTTTTCAGCCGTTGCCCGCCTGGTGAGCGCGGCGATGTCGCTGGGAACCATCTATCTGGTCGCAAAGATGACCGAGACGGTTGCCGGTGCGCGAGCCGGGCTCTTTGCAGCGGCCGCCTGCGCGCTCAATGCCGCGTTCACCTATTACAGCCAGGTCAGCAATCTGGAATCTGCTTACTTGTTCTGGTCTTGCCTCGCCCTCTTGGGATGGATGCGCGCGATCGGGGAACGCGAGCCGCGCCACATGTGGTGGGCCGCGCTGTCGACGGCCGCGGCAATCGCCACCAAAGACCAGGCCTATGCCGTCTTCCTGTTGAGCATGCCGGTAGCGCTGGGCCTGTGGTTCGCCCTCGATCGCTGGCCGCGGCAACACGCGGGCCGTATCGCCGTCACGCTGCTTCTTTCGACAGGCGCCGCGGTGCTGGCTCTGCTCGTGATCGATGGCGCCATCGTCAATCCCATTGGGTTTGCGCATCGTTTGGCGTTTCTGACCGGCCACGCCAGTGCGGATTATGCGGAATACCAGAACGACTGGAGCGGTCGCATTCGCCTTCTGAAAGACATGGGCGCGTACGTCCCGCGCTATTATCCGTTCGCCGCGGCGCTCATCGGTGCGATCGGCGTGTTCGCTCTTCCCCTGCGCGGCCCGCGCTCCGTTCTGGTCGCCTGGCTCGTTCCCTTGCTGGCGGCGATCTCGTTCACCGTTGCCTTCAATTTCGTCGCCTTGCGCGGCGAAAGCCGGTTTCTTCTGCCTCAATCGATCTTTCTGGCCGTCTATATCGGCATTGCGATCGACAAGCTTTCGCGCGCCTCCGCACCATGGATCCGTTATGGTGCGGTTGGCCTTGTCTCGGTCATCGCGGCATTGGGTCTCTATCAATGCCTCGGCATCGATGCGGCGTTCCTCGGGGATCCGCGCTACGACGCGGAACGCTGGTTGGCGGCCAACGTCCGCCCGGGCGATGTGATCGAGACGTACGGGCTTAACGCCTATCTGCCGCGGTTCCCGCGCGATGCCATCGTGACCCGCCTCGATCTGAAGCCGCTGAAATCCCGCAATCCGCTGCCGCACGTCACCGAGCTGGATCAACCGCTCGGATCGATCGTTGCGCGACATCCTCGCTTTGTTGTCGTCAGCGCGTTTTGGGTGCGGGACTATCTGTCGCCAGTCGCCGTATCACCAACCGACGGCAGAGCGATGCCGCGCGTCATGCAGACATCCATCAAGGATTTGGCCGCACGCGGTTATTTCGGGGCACTCTTTGGCGACAGACTACCCTATCGCATAGCTCATAAATCCAGCTATGCACGCGGATTCTGGCCGGCTGCGAGCGGGTATGAGAGCTTATGCCAGACCATCTATCTGTTCGAGCGCGTACCGTGATCTGAGCCCCTGACGTTGCCCCAGAAATGGGCGGGGCACAGGAGCAGGGCACGCGCGCGGTGCGCCGGTCGCTGTCCAGAGACATTTTGCGCGGTAGTCGTCAGGATGCGGAGCAACTGTCGCATTTCCACCAAAATCGGTATGGGTGGCAGTGCGCACGCAGACGGCTGGGTGTGAAGTTACCGCCGGTAAGCTTCCAGGCTCGCAGTTAGCAGGAAAACATAGCTTTTCCAACGTGTTATACCGATTTCCTCGGAATTGACAGCGTTGCACTGTTGCAACGGGTTGCGGACAATATCCTTGAACTGAAATAATACTGCGTCGCAATGTCTGGATTTGGCGCAGGGGCCTTGGTAGCGTTCACCATCGGTAGCGCACAAGAGGAGGGGGCGGTGGGCGCCAAAAGGGGCAGCATCCGCACCTATTCTCCTCGTCAGGGACTGTAAACGCAGCGGGGCAGAGTGTCCCAAGCGATTGATTTATCAGAGACTTGAACAAGCCAACAATTAGCCGGCTTGCGCTCAGGTTATGCGACTGCAGCTTAGTGTGACTCTAATCACATGAAGTGTGGCTCAGGCCCGCCATACACAAAGCGCCAATTTAGGAGGGATCACGTGGACATTTTCGGGAACCGGACGACCAGCCTTTGGACCAGCCGGCTGCTTCGCAGCACGTTGTTGGGGAGTGCCTGCTTTGCATCGCTCGCGGCCATCCCGGCCGCAGCGCAGGACCAGGGTAGCCAAGAGGTCGTCGTCGTCACAGGCATTCGCGGGTCCTTGCAGAGGGATCTGGATATCAAGCGCGAGTCGGTCGGACTGGTTGATGCGATCACCGCCGAAGACATCGGCAAGTTTCCCGACACCAATCTCGCCCAATCGATGATGCGCATTCCCGGCGTCACCGTCACCCGCGGCGTAAGCTCCTCGACGAGCACCGGCGCCACGACGTCGACCGGCGAAGCCACAGCGATCACAGTTCGTGGTTTCGGTCCGTCCTTCAACGAGACGCTCTTCGACGGCCGCCAAGTTCCCAGCGCCGTCGGCAACACCCAGGGCAACCAAGTTGGCGACCGCGCCTTCGACTTCAGTTCCGTCAACTCCGATTTCGTCAGTCAGATCGACGTCCTGAAGTCGCCCGATGCAACGCTGTCTTCCGGCGCGATCGGCGCGACCATCAACATCAAATTCCCCAAGCCCTTCGACCATCCGGGTCTGGTGCTGGCGGGCTCTTTCTCGGGAACCGAGTCGCCCGAACGCGGCAAGATCACCCCGAACGGCGATGTAGTGTTCAGCGATACCTTTGACGGCGACCACTTCGGCATCCTGCTGGCGGCGTCGTACACGGACACCCAGACCCGCGAGAACCACATCAACATCCAGGCGTGGAACGGTTTCACAACCGGACCCGCCTCAAACCAAATCCACGATTCGCAGTACGCGGGAACGCCGCCTCCGGACGGCAGCCCCAATTTCTTCATTCAGGACTACGGCATTTATCACGAGCTCTCGAACGTCGAGCGGATGCAGGGCCGCGTGGTTCTGCAATGGCGCCCCACGGACGCCGTTGAGATCACCCTGAACGACAACTTCGCACGCGACCACAACGTCGAAAACCAATACGGCTACAGCGTGTGGTTCAATCAGGGCAGCCTGCAGAATATTAAGCTCAATGGGAACGGGACGGCGGTCAGCTTCGACCAGCCCGGCACGCCGACGGACTTCCAAGGACAGATCAACGGCGAGGTGCTGCAGTCCAACGATTTCGGCGCCAACGTGAAGTGGAGCGTCAACGACAGATTCACGATCACGCTCGACGGCGACCACGGGGAAGGTTGGTTGAACCCCGGTCATCAGTTTGGCGAAGTCGACTCGGACGTCGGCTACGGCGGGATCTGGGCCAGCGATCTCAGTCTCGTGGTCCCCGCCGGGCACGGGCTCCCGTATCCGTCGACGTTCGGCCCGGCCGGCAATGAAGCGCAGTTCATCAACAACGGGATCATCGGCTCGCACGTCCTGCCGGAGGGCACCAACGTCAACCTGGATGCGATCAACCAGGCGAAGGTCGAAGGCGATTGGAACGAAGACAACCTCGACCTCAAGTTCGGCTTCCAATATCTCGCCGAGCACAAGAACGAGGCTGCCTACGATTCGTTCGAGAACAACAACTGGCAGGCCTATTCCGGCTATGGCCCGGCGTCGCCTTCACCGAACCCCGTGCCCGGCGGTACGCCTATCCCCAATACCGCCGGCGTCACGTTGCCCCAGAACTTCTTCACCAAGTCGTTCAGCACGTCCGGCTTCATCAACGGATGGAGCGGCGCGGGCAATCTGCCGCCGGCCATCCTGGCCTTCAACCCCTATACGGTTCTCAATTACCTCAACGGCCTCAACGGCGCGGGCGCCAGCAATTGCTGCGCTCCGAATGGATCGGGCGATGCCGGCCGTCCGTTCAGCGGGACGTATCAGGTGGCCTTCAACCCCGGCTCTTTCCACCAGGACTCCGAAACCACTTATGCGGGCTTCGTGAACGCGACGTTCAAGACCGAGATCGCGCACATGCCGCTTAAGATCAACGTCGGCAGCCGCTACGAGATCACGAATGAGAGCGTGACGAGCATCGGCCGAGTTCCCCTCTCGCCCGGTGGTTTTGTCGTCCAAACCGGCGACCTAACGGCCTACAACGTCAATTACGGTCCCACCGGCAACGTCACGGCGGAGCACAGCTACCAGTACCTGTTGCCCAATTTTGACTTGGACCTGGCGGTCACCGACGATCTGGAAGTCCGGTTCAACGCGTCACGTACGCTGACGCGTCCGCCGATCTCCGATCTCAATCCGGCCTACAGCATCGGCGCGTCGCGCGTGGGCAATGTTACCGCGAACGGCGGCAACCCGAACCTGTTGCCGTACCTGTCCGACAATCTGGATCTTGGCGCGCAGTGGTACTATCAGTCGAACTCGTTCGTGTCCGTCGACGCGTTCGTGAAGTCGGTGAGCAACTTCATCGTCCAGGGTTCGACCCAGCAGGTGTTTGTCGGCGCCGGCCCCGGCGGGATCGACATTCCGTACACCTTGACCACCAACATCAACGGACCGGCAGCCAATGTTTACGGTTTGGAATTCTCGCTCCAGCACGTGTTCGACGACACGGGTTTCGGCTTCCAGGTAAACGGGACCGTTGTGGGTACCGACAAGCCCTACGATCCGAGCAACCTCTCCGTCGGCGGGTTCGCAGTGACCGGCTTGTCGGACTCCGCAAACTTCGTCGGCTTCTACGACAAGGACGGGTTCCAGGCGCGTCTTGCGGTCAACTGGCAGGACAGCTACCTCAACGGCTTCGGCCAGTTGCAGAACGGCTCCAGTTTCGGAACCGAGCCGACCTTCGTGAACACAAACTGGAACATGGACTTCACGACGAGCTACGACGTCACCGATCAGGTCACGGTCTACTTCGAGGCCATGAACCTGACGGATGCGACCTACAGCACGCATGGCCGCTACTCGGAGCAGCTCCTCGACGTGGTTGATTACGGCCGCAAGTTCATCGCCGGCGTCCACTTCAAGCTTTAGTTCCCTTGGGGGAAGGATTCGGGGCCGTCAAGAACCCTTGGCGGCCCCGTTTTATTTGGTCATGATGTGATCTCAATTTCTGACAATTGATGGGGCGGGAACGCGTGCATCCGGTGCAACGAGTCGTCATCGTCGGGGGCGGAACGGCTGGCTGGCTTACCGCCGGCGTCATCGCAGCGCGTCACCAGGGCCGCATCAAGGCGGGCACGCTCTCGGTTACGCTGATCGAATCGCCCAGCATCAGCATCATCGGTGTGGGTGAAGGCACCTGGCCCACGATTCGCTCCACGCTCCAGAAGATGGGCGTGTCGGAGACCGACTTCTTCCGCAATTGCGACGGGGCCTTCAAGCAGGGCGGGCGTTTTGCGCGCTGGACCACGGGTGCGGACGACGACGCCTATTATCATCCGCTGATGATGCCCGAGGGGTTTACCGAAGTGAATCTCGCGCCGCACTGGCTCGCCAAGGGCAACGGGCGCTCCTTCTGCGATGCCGTGACGCCGCAAGGCCATCTGTGCGACGAGGGTCTGGCACCCAAGACCATCACCACGCCCGAATACGCCGCGATTGCCAACTATGCCTATCATCTCGATGCGGGGAAATTCGCGCCATTCCTGCAGAGGCACGCCACGTCGACGCTCGGCGTCCGTCACGTGCTTGCCGACGTTCAACACGTGAGCCAGAACGAGCTGGGCGACATCACGCGCGTCGACACCAAACAAGCCGGCGAGATCGAAGGCGACCTGTTCGTCGATTGCACGGGTTTCTCGTCGCTGCTGCTGGGCAAGACCCTGGGCGTGCCGTTCAAATCCTGCGATGACGTTCTGTTTTGCGACACGGCGCTCGTGGTGCAGGTCCCGTTCGAGCGGCCGGATGCGCCGATGGCCTCGCAAACCAACGCGACGGCGCAATCGGCGGGCTGGATATGGGATATCGCGCTGCCGACGCGTCGCGGCATCGGCTACGTCTATTCCAGCCGGCACTCGAGCGAGGAAGAGGCGCAAGAGGTCCTCGCGCGCTATGTCGGCCCGCGGATCAAGGACTTGAAGGTTCGCAAGATTCCCATCCGTGCCGGCCATCGCGAACTGTTCTGGAAGAACAACTGCGTTGCGGTCGGCCTCGCCGCCGGTTTCCTCGAACCGCTGGAATCCTCTGCGATCGTGCTCGGCGAACTTTCTGCCAAGTTGATCGCCGAACAGATGCCCGCCAACCGCGAGGTCATGGACATCGTGGCCAAGCGTTTCAATGAGGTCACGCTCTACCGCTGGGGCCGCATCATCGATTTCCTCAAGCTGCACTACGTGCTGACCAAGCGGACCGATACGCAGTTCTGGATCGATAACGTCGCGCCCGAATCCATTCCCGAACGGCTGAAGAATCTGCTCCACCTGTGGAAGTACCAGCCACCCTGGTTCTTCGACGAGTTCGACCGCCTCGAAGAGGTGTTTCCCGCGGCCAGCTATCAATATGTGTTGTACGGCATGGGCTTCCGCACCGAAGTCGATCCGGACGATATGGCCGGCACGGAAAAGACCGCGATGAACTACCTGAACGAGACGGCCGCCATCACCGCCAAGATGCGGTCGCGGCTGCCCAAGAACCGCGAGATCATCCAGAAGATCCACGAATACGGACTGCAACCCATCTGAGGCGCCGTGAGCAACATCGTCGTCCTGAATGGCGTCCATCACCGCAACCTGCGCATCGACGCCGCGCCTTCGGCCCGCCACGGCGACAACCAGCGCTTCGTGCCGGTGATCGTGAACGAGATTCCGCTTCTCGTGGCGCACTGTCCGGTGTTCTTCTCGAAGGACGCCAACACGGGCGCCTTCTATTGCGGCGCGATGCTGGGCTTCGACGACGGCGAGAACCTGTTTCTGGGCGACGGGCGGGAAACCTACCGGCCGCTCAATCTGCAGCGCGGGCCGTTCTTCACGGCCGGAAGCGACCTCGCGATCGATCTGGACAATTCGCGGGTCGGAACGGATCGCGGAGAAGCGCTGTTTGCCGGCAACGGCGAGCCGACGGCCTATCTCAAAAGCATCGTGCAGTTGTTCCGCGATCTGGTGCCGGGTCTCGAGCGTACCAAGGTCTTCATCGATACGCTGCTGAAGCTGAAGCTGATCGAGCCGGTGGACATCAATGTCGCGTTCGACGACGGCTCGAAGCGCGAGGTGGCCGGGCTTTACACCGTCAATCAGGGCGCGTTGCGCGATTTGCCGGACGCCACCGTCGTGGAGTTGTTCCGGCGCGGCTATTTGCATCTCATCTATCTGTTGATCGCTTCGCTCAAGCAGGTGCCGGTGTTGGCGCAGAGGAAGAACCGTCGCTACGCCGCCGGGCTGGCGCTTCCCAATGCCTGAGCGTCTGCGCGAAATCGCGGATGTGCAAAGCTGGAGCGCAGAGCGCTTCCGCCGCGAAGTTTTGGAACAATGCCGCCCGGTGGTGTTGCGCGGGCTGGTTTCGCGCTGGCCGCTGGTCCAGGCAGGCCGTTCTTCCGCCAAAGCGCTCAGGGATTACGCGCTTCGCTTCGATCACGGCGAGAGCATGGAGGCGTTCTTCGGTCCCCCCTCCATCGCGGGTAAATACTATTATGGCGACGGCCTCGACGGCTTCAATTTCGAGCGGCGGACGATGCGTTTTGCCGAGGCGCTGGACGCCATCGTTGCGGGTCTCGACCGGCCGGGCTCGCCCACCGTCTATGTCGGCTCGATTCACATCGACGAATTCCTGCCGGGCATGTCCGGCGAAAATCCGATGCCGCTGGTGCCGTTGGGCGCCAATCCGCGCATCTGGCTGGGGCACGCCTCCAACGTTTCCTGCCATTACGACGCCTTCGAGAACATCGCCTGTGTGGTTGCGGGCAGCCGCCGCTTCACGCTTTATCCGCCGGAGGCGATCGCGAGCCTCTATATCGGTCCGATCGACAACACCATGGCGGGCCAGCCCGTGAGCCTTGCGGCATCCTCGCCGCCCGACGATGCCAGATATCCGATGTTTGCCCAGGTGCGGGATCGGGCCCAGGTGGCGGAGCTTGACGCCGGCGATGCACTGTTCCTGCCCAAACTGTGGTGGCATCAGGTGGAGGCGACGGCGCCGTTCAATGGGCTCGTCAATTATTGGTGGGATGCGTTCAGCATCGGACCGGACGCGCCGTACACCAGCCTGCTGCTTTCGATGATCGCCATCGCCGAGCGTCCGCTGCAGGAGAGGCTCGCCTGGCGGGCGTGGTTCGATCACTACGTCTTCCGGCCGTCCGGCCATCCGCTGGCGCATCTGCCGCCGGACAAGCACGGCATCCTGGGGCCTCTCAAACCGGACAATTACGGCCGCATCCGCGCCTGGGTGATGCGCATGCTGCGCGGCGGATAGCTCAATCGCGCTCGGGAGTCAGCACCGCGGCGCCGCTGAAGCGGCCGTGGCGCAGATCGTCCAGCGCCTGATTGGCTTGCGCCAGAGGATAAGGCGTGGTCTCGGTGCGGATCTTGGTCGTGGCGCAGAAGGCGAGGAACTCTTCGGCATCGGCGCGCGTGAGATTGGCCACCGAGCGCACCACCCGTTCCTTCCACAACAGGTCGTAAGAAAAAGAGGGAATGTCGCTCATGTGGATGCCGCCGCAGACGACGGTGCCGCCGGGGCGCACCGCCTTCAAAGCCGCGGGCACCAATTCGCCCGCCGGAGCAAACAGGATCGCCGCATCGAGCGGCTCGGGGGCCGGCTGATCGGAATCCCCCGCCCACGCCGATCCCATCCGCAGGGCAAACGCCTTGGCCTTCTCGTCGCCGGGGCGCACGAAGGCGAAGATCTTCTGCCCGCGCGCCAGTGCCACCTGGATGATGATATGGGCCGCCGCACCGAAACCGTAGAGCCCGAGCCGCGGCGCGGCGCCTGCCATCCTCAGGCAGCGCCAGCCGATCAGCCCCGCGCACATCAGGGGCGCGGCCTCCTCGTCGCTGTAATTGGCGGGAATGGGGAAGACGAAGCGGGCGTCGGCCACCGTCTCGCCCGCATAGCCGCCGTCGATCTGATAGCCGGTGTAGCGCGCCAGCGTGCACAGGTTCTCTTCGCCCCGCAGGCAGAATTCGCAAACCCCGCAAGCCCAGCCCAGCCACGGCACGCCGACGCGATCGCCGATGCGCAAGCGACTGACTCCGGCGCCCAGCTCGACCACGCGGCCGATGATCTCGTGGCCGGGCACGATGGGCAGCTTCGGCTCCGTCAGTTCGCCGTCCACGACGTGAAGATCGGTGCGGCAGACCCCGCAGGCCGATACCGCAATGCGCACCTGGCCCGGGCCCGCCGTCGGGGAGCCCGACTGTTCCAGGACCAGCTTCTCGCCGGCCTTATGCAATTTCATGGTTTGCATAGGCGCTTGGTAGAGCAAGCGCGCGGCGGAATCAAAGCCTCAGTGGACGCCCTTTCCCAGCAGGAAGCGGCCGTATTTCTTGTCTTCCACCAAGATGTGGCGGGTCAGCCAGCTGCGCAGGAAATGCAGCATTTCGCCCGCAAGCTCGGAGGCTTCGGCTTCGTTGATCCGCTTGCGGAATTCGAACACCTGGCGCCGCAGGTCTTCGTGGCCGGCGATATGCTCCTTCGAATCGGGGAAGCCCCACTCCTCGAAATACTCTTCCTCATGCCGGAAATGCGACAGCGTGTAGTCGACGAGCGAGTCGCTGATGCGTTGCAGGGCGAGCTTGTCCGCACCGCCGGTGATGCTTTGATGCAGGTTATTGATGATGGCGATCATCTTCTTGTGTTCGTCGTCGAACACCGCGACGCCGACGCTGTATTTCTCTGTCCATTCCATGAATGACATGACGGTGCTCGGTTTGGTTCGGAGCCGTGAGCGGGACAGCCTTTACGGATCGGGCGGTTGATGCAAGTCAGTGGATGCCCTGGGCGTTGAGCCATGCACCATAGGAGCGGTCGGCGCCCGTTATGTGATGGGCGAGATAATCGGTGAACAGCGCCAGCGGCCCGGTGGCCGGGGCGAGGTCGAGCTGGCTGCGATATTCGACGAGGCGTTGCTTTAACTTCTGGTGCATGCGCCGGTGTTGATCGGCCTGGGGGTAGTTGAGCGTCTCGAACCACTGCTCTTCATGGTTGAAATGCGCCAACGTGTGTTCGATCAGCGCGTCGCACAGCCGCGGCGCGTCTGCGGGATCCGAGGAAATCGCTTGGGTGAGCTCGCCGATGAGGCGCAACAGCTCTTTGTGATCTTCGTCGATCATCGCCACGCCGACGCTGTACTCGTCTTTCCACTCCACAATCGCCATGGGACCGCCCTCCGGGAAGCGGCAATTGCCGCGCAGATATGCTAATCGTTCTCAAGTCCAACAATGGCGCGGCACGATGTCCGGATCATGCCCCCACATTGGTCTGGGCGACGCCCCCCATATCGGCGTAGTGTAATACTGTAAGCGCTGTCAGAGTTCCGAGGTAAGACATGACAAACGTGGCGGTCCAGAGCGAACCGCGGCGACCTCCGGCCGAGGAGTGGGCCGAGAGGATTCGCGCCGAACTCGTCGGGAATATTTTGCCGTTCTGGCCGCGCCACGTCGTGGATCGCGAACGGGGCGGCTTCTTCGGCACGGTCGACTCCAGTCTTGTGGTCCACAAGGACTCGCCGCGGGCCTGCGTCATCAACACGCGTATCCTCTGGACCTATTCGGCGGCGGCGCGGCTGATCGATCCGGCCTATCGGCAGATCGCAGATTGGGCGTTGGCTTATGTCGTCGGAAAATTCTGGGATGTCGAGCATGGCGGTTTGTATTGGACGCTCGATTGTTGGGGCAGGCCGATTTCGGACCGCAAACAGGCCTATGCCCAGGCCTTCGGGATCTACGCTCTGGCCGAGCACTATAGGCTGACCGGCAATCCCGTCAGCCTGGACTTGGCCAAGAAGCTCTATGCGCTGATCGAGCGGCATTTTCACGATTTCGCCCTTATGGGCTATTTCGAAGCGCGCCAGCGCGACTGGCAGCCGCTCGAGGATTTCCGGTTGTCGGCCAAGGACATCAACAGTCCGAAATCCATGAACACCCATCTGCACGTTCTCGAGGCGTACACGAACCTGATGCGTGTCTGGCCGACGGAAGAGCTCAAGGCGCGGCAGCGCGAACTGCTCGAACTCATGCTGAACCACATCGTCGATCCCGTAACGGGGCATTTCAGGTTGTTCTTCGACGAGCAATGGAATTCGCTGTCGAGCAACGTCTCGTTCGGACACGACATCGAGGGAAGCTGGCTTCTGATCGAGGCTGCCGAGGTGTTGGGCGATGCGCCGCTCCTCGCGCGAGTTCGTGACGCATCCGTCAAGATGGTGCACGCCGCCGCCGAAGGGCTCGATCCCGACGGCAGTCTGGTGTTCGACGCCGACGCTGACGGCAACGTCATCGACGGCCGCAAGCACTGGTGGGTGCAGGCCGAGGCTGTGATCGGGTTCTACAACGCCTGGCAAATCACTGGGGACAGCCGCTTTCGCGACGCATCGCGGCGCGCTTGGGACTACATCGAGAGCCACGTGGTGGACCGGCAGCACGGCGAATGGCACGCAAAGCTCAGCCGCGAAGGCGTTGCTCTAACGGAAGCCGACGACAACGAAGCCTCTCTCGTCGGACCGTGGAAGTGCCCTTATCACAACGCGCGGGTCTGCTATGAATTGTTGCGGCGGCTTACGAATGGGCAAGAGGGAAAGCCATGAAATACGGCCATTTCGATGACGCAAATCGCGAATACGTCATCACGCGGCCGGATACGCCGCTGCCCTGGATCAACTACATCGGTTGCCAGGATTACTTCGGGATTCTCTCGGCCACGGCCGGCGGCTATTCCTATTTCCGCGACGCGCGCCTGCGGCGCATCACGCGCGGGCGCTACAACAACGTGCCGGCCGATTTCGGCGGCCGCTACATCTACCTGCGCGACAACGCCAGCGGTTCGTATTGGTCCCCGTCCTGGATGCCGGTGCGCGGCGAGATCGAGGATTTCTCCTGCCGGCACGGCATGGGCTACTCGGTCATTTCGTCGAAGCGCGACGGCATTGCCGCCTCGACGCGTTATTTCGTGCCGCTCGACGAGAATCTCGAGATCTGGCAGCTGACGCTCACCAACGAGCGCAAGACGGCCGCCGAGATCTCGGTTTTTTCGGTCGCCGAATTCTGCCTGTGGGACGCGCTGGACGACTCCATAAACTTCCAGCGCAATTACTCGATCGGCGAGGTCGAGGTCGACGACGAAGTGATCTACCACAAGACCGAATATCGCGAGCGCCGCGATCATTTTGCCTGGTTTGCCTGTTCGGAAAAGCTCGCCGGATTCGATACGCAACGCGAGAACTTCCTGGGGCCCTGGCGGGGCTGGGACGAGCCGCGCGCCGTGCAAGAAGGAAAATCGGACAATTCGATCGCGCACGGCTGGCAGCCGATCGGCTCGCATCACGTGCGGGTCGCCCTGAAGCCCGGCGAGACGAGACGCATCGTATTTGCGCTGGGCTATCAGGAAAATCCGAAAAACCGGAAGTTCGATCCGCCGGGTTCGCAGACGCTGAACAAGAAATTCGTCAAGCCCGTCATTGCCAAGTACCGCAGCAACGAGAATGTCGACCGCGCCTTCGCGGCGTTGCATGCTTATTGGGACGGACTGCTCGGCATCTGCCAGGTCAAGACGCCGGACGTGCACACCGACCGCATGGTGAACGTGTGGAACGCCTACCAGTGCATGGCGACGTTCAACATGTCGCGTTCGGCCTCGACCTTCGAATCCGGCATCGGGCGCGGCCTCGGATTCCGCGATTCCAACCAGGATCTGCTCGGCTTCGTGCACATGGTGCCCGATCGCGCCCGTCAGCGCATCCTCGATCTGGCGGCGACCCAGCTTCCCGGCGGCGGCGCCTATCACCAGTACCAGCCGCTGACCAAGAAGGGCAACAACGACCTCGGCGGCAATTTCAACGACGATCCGCATTGGCTGATCGTCGGTGTCGCCGCTTATCTGAAGGAGACGGGCGACTTCTCCATCCTCGACGAGATGGTGCCGTTCGATTCCCGGCCAGGCACCGAAGTGGCGCTCTACGAACACCTGCGCCGCAGCTTCCGCTATACGCTGGAGCGGCTCGGTCCGCACGGTCTGCCGCTGATCGGCCGCGCCGACTGGAACGACTGCCTCAACCTCAATTGCTTCTCGGAAGAACCCGGTCAATCGTTCCAGACGACGACCAACAAGGACGGAAACGTGGCGGAGTCGGTGTTCATCGCCGGGCTGTTCGTGCTCGCCGCGCGGGAGTTGGCCGCCATTGCCGAGCGCCGCGGTGCCGAGAGCGATGTCCGGATGTGCGTCGAAGAATCCGCAAAGATGGAACACGTCGTCAAGACGCACGGCTGGGACGGCGAATGGTTTGTGCGCGCCTACGACGATTTCGGCCGCAAGGTCGGCTCCAAGGAGTGCGAGGAAGGCCGCATCTACATCGAACCGCAGGGCTTCTGCGTGCTCGCCGGCATCGGCGTGGCCGACGGCACGGCCCGCAAGGCGCTCGATTCGGTGGCCAAGCTCTTGGCGACGCCGCACGGCATCGTGCTGCAGCAGCCCGCCTATTCGCGCTATTACCTCGAACTCGGCGAGATCTCGTCCTATCCGCCCGGTTACAAGGAGAATGCCGGCATCTTCTGCCACAACAATCCGTGGGTGATGATCGCAGAGGTCGCACTGGGCAACGGCGATGCGGCGCACGATTACTATAGCCGCATCAATCCTTCGGCCCGCGAGCCGATCAGCGATCTGCACAAGTGCGAGCCGTATGTTTATGCCCAGATGATCGCGGGACGCGATGCGCCGACCCACGGCGAAGCCAAGAACTCGTGGCTTACCGGCACGGCGGCCTGGAACTACTACGCCATCACCCAGTGGATTCTCGGTATCCGCCCGGAATACGACGGCCTGCGGGTTGCTCCGGTGGTTCCGTCCAAGTGGTCCGGTTTCGATGCGGTGCGCAAATACCGCGGCGTGACCTATCGCATCTCGGTCAAACGCAAGGGCGCCGGCAACGCGGTCTCGCTCAGCGCCGACGGCAAGAAGGTGGCCGGCAATTTGATTCCCCTTCCGGCCGACGGCCGCAAAGAAGTAACGGTCGAAGCGACGATCGGATAACTGCGTTCCGGCTTCCGGGGGGAAGTTCGGTCCGCAGCTTTGGGGGCTGCCTCGGGCAGCCCCATTTTTTTAGCGGTACCGGCGTTGTATCCAACCCATGATCACCATGATGGGCGGGATCAATACCCAGCAATAGCGCGACTGGACGACATGGCCGTTCGCGGCGAGCCAGATTCCGGCCGCGAAGCACAGGCCAGGGCTACTGTTGCGGATGAAATAGATGATCCTCTCGGCGCGTGTCGTGCCGCCGATAAGCCTTCCGCCGCCGCGCGACGACGCGAGGCCTATCGACGTCAACGTCAGCGAACTGGCCGCGTTCACGCCCCAGTAGATTTCCCATGCCGCGCCCGTGCCGCCGTATTCGCCGAGAACCGAACTGGCGAACGGTACGAGCGCGACGGTCAGCAGGAACGCAAAATTAAAGGCGGCGGTCAGCCAATCGAACCGAATCATGCGCCGTGTGATCCGCATGTGCACGGACCACCACATGCCGACGAGCGCGAAGCTCACGATGAAGGCGAAGAAAGGCCGCACCAATCCGGCCAGCATGGTCCAGACTGCGGCGTCACCGCTTTCGGACGCACCGGGCGGCGGCCGCAGGTCCAGCACCATAATTGTGAGGACGATGGCGAAGACGGCGTCGGAGAAAAACAGCATGCGGTCAAGCAACCGCTTGTCCGCTTCGTGCATCGGCTGGTCGGTATTGTGCGCTGCCCGGCTGGTGGACCGGCTCGCCTTGGTCGGCATGGGATTCCCACGTCAATTCCGCCGCACCACTCTGACGATTATTGCGCTTCTGCCAAGCCTCCGCGCCGGCCGCTGCCATACGGCTACAAAAAA
>Ga0187810_10000484_pt1 | contig 15316 bp, 13 predicted proteins | sample NC_wetland_sal_i_9_FD_132963 | JGI IMG/M metagenome (GOLD analysis project Ga0187810, IMG submission 132963) | Wetland sediment microbial communities from Neuse River Estuary, North Carolina, USA - ASW_5 | ecosystem: Environmental > Aquatic > Freshwater > Wetlands > Sediment | place: USA: North...
ATCGGCGAAGGCGGGCGCGCAGCGGCGCAGGAATCCCGGCTGGACCTGGTAGTCGGAGTCGATGATGCCGATGACCTCGGCCTCGGGGGACGTCATCCGGCGCAGCGCGTAGTTCAGCGCCCCGGACTTGTAGCCCGGCCAGTTGTCCAGGTGGGCGAACTTGACCCCGTGACGGGCGCACCAGGCCTCCACCGGGCGCCACAGGTCCTCATCGTCGGTGTTGTCGTCGATGAGGATGACCTCGTAGCGGGGGTAGTCGAGGTGCAGCAGGGAGCGCAGCGTCGCGATGACCATGTCCGGCGGCTCGTTGTGCGCCGGGACGTGCAGGCTCACCATGGGCAGCTCGTGGTCCGGCACCGACAGCCTCGTCGTAGGGGTGATCCGGCGCCGCCAGTGTTCGGTGCCGAGCGCGTCGCAGATCTCCCACAGGTAGGCGCAGCACAGCAGGGCGGCGAAGACCTCCAGCACCCAGAGCAGCAGGCCGCCCGCCGTGCTGGCGGGCCCGAGGTGGCTGTCGAAGGTCCACTCCAGCGCGTAGACCAGGTACACCACGAACAGGAACAGGCTGGACGCCCAGCAGATGTGGGCCCGGGCGGACCACCGCCTGGTCACCGGCAGGAAGACCAGGCTGGCGAAGACCACGCCCGCGACCCCGGCCACCAGGTTGTGCTGGGAGACCCCGATTTCCCGCAAGATGACCGCCACGACCGCGGCCAGCACCGCGGTACCGATCACGGCCAGCACGAACCGCCGAACGGCCGACCAGGTTCCCGCGCCGCGGACCCGGCGCCGGATCGGCAGGAACAAGGCCGCCGACCCGAGCGGCGCGGCCACGATCCCGGCCAGCAACAGCGCCTGAAGCATGAATCCCTTCACCGCCGCGCCGTGCGCGCGGACGTTCGGCTGGCCTGGCTACCCGATCGGGCGCTGGCCATTCGCCGCTGGCCGGGAAACTTGATGCGAGCGAGACCTCCGGCAGGGAAGGTAAGGGCATGGAGACCACCGCGCTCGGCCGGATGGCGGGAATTCGAGATCCGCCTCGCGCGTGGTGCCGGCGGGCGAGCTAGCCGGGCACCTGTGGATGGAAGAGGGCGCCGCGCCGGTCTACTCCCGCGCCGCCCGGGAAGCGGCGCTCGCGCTACGGCGGCTCAGCCTGCCGCGGCGGGGAGCAGGACGATATCGAAATTCGCCTGGCAGAAAGGCCCGGTGAACCCGTAGCCGGCCGCCTGCTCCGCGTCATCGACGGGCCTGAACTCGGTGATCAGGCTCCTCTTCACCGCGAAGACCGTGTCCGACTCGATGTACTCGCTGCCCGCCACGAAGATATGCGTGGTGAGGTCGTGGTGGCCGGGGGCGGTCACGATGAAATGGATGTGCGCCGGACGGTACCCGTGCCGTTTCGTCGCGTGCAGCAGCGTGCCGACCGGGCCGTCGGTCGGGATCGGGTAGTGGCACGGCAGGACCGTACGGAACCAGAAGGCGCCGTTCTCGTCGGCGGTGAACAGTCCGCGGCCGTTGCCCTGCGGCTGCACGTCCGGCTGCTGCACGTCGTAGAAGCCCTGGTCGCTGGCCTGCCAGACGTCGAGCTCGGCGCCCGGCAGCGGCGTGCCGTCGGCCGAGAGCACGCGGCCCGCCACCACGCAGGGCGTACCCGAGCCGACCAGGTCGATGTTGTCGCCCAGCGCGCGGCGCGGTGAGCTCACCACGTGGAACGGGCCGAGCACGGTGGACTCGGTGGCGGTGCCGGCCCGGGGGGACGACCCCCCCAGACCCCCCCGCGGGGCGACGGTCTTCCTGTGGTTGATCGTCTCCACCAGCATGGAAATGCCCAGCACGTCGGAGAGCAAGATGAATTCCTGCCGCTCGTCGTCGCACTGGTGGCCGGTCGCGGTGAGGAACTCGATCGCCCGCTGCCACTCGCCGATCGTGGGCTCGGTGTCCCTCACGAACGCGTGCAGGTGCCGGACCAGGCTGGTGAGCAGCTCGCGCAGCCTCGGATCCGGCGTGTTCGCGAAGCTCGCCACGACCGCGTCGGCGGCGGTCTCCTCGGTGAAGTCGGTGGCCATGACCGCCAGGGTAAGTCCCGGTCCGGCCGCAGGTACAGGTCGGAGGTCGGCCCGAGGTGCTGGAGCTTGTCGGGGTTGACCACGGAGCGGATCGCCTGGACCCGGCCGTCGGCGATCTCGAGGCTGAACACGGCGGCCACCCGGCCCTCGGGGTCGTAGGCCACCGCGCCGGGCTGGCCGTTGACCAGGGACGGCACGCCGTAGGTGCCCTCGTTCTGCGCCCGGCGGAACAGGCCGAGCAGGAACCGGGCGACCCGGTCCGATCCGTGGGTCGGCTGGAGCAGGGCCTGGCCCCTGCCGCCGCCGTCGCCCATCAGGACCACGTCGGGGGCGAGGAGCTCGAGCAGGCCGTTCAGGTCACCGCCGCCCGCCGCCTCGAAGAACCGGCGGGCCACCTCGTCGCGCTGCTCACGGGAGGCCTCGAAGCGCGGCTTGCCCTGGTCCACGTGCTGCCTGGCGCGGGCGAAGATCTGCCGGCAGTTCGCCTCGGACTTGCCGGTGATGTCGGCGATCTCCCGGTAGTCGTAGCCGAACACCTCGTGCAGGAGGAATACGGCGCGTTCGGTCGGCGCCAGGCTCTCCAGCAGGATAAGGAAGGCCATGGACAGGGAATCGGACATCTCGGCTCGCTCCGCAGGGTCCGGGGCGGCCGCGGGGCCCAGCTCGCTCGTGACGAGCGGCTCGGGCAGCCAGGCGCCCACGTAGGATTCCCGGCGCACCCGCGCGGACCGCAGGTGGCTGATCGCCAGCCGGGTGGTGGCCGTGGCCAGGTAGGCCTTGGGCGTCGTGATCGTGGCACCCTCGCGCAGGACGCGGGTCAGCCGCAGGAAGGCCTCCTGGACGATGTCCTCGGCGTCGCCCACGCTGCCGGTCATCCGGTAGGCGATCGAGAACATCAGCGGCCGGTACTCGGTGTAGTCCGCGGCGGTTTCCGGCGGCGTCGTCATGCGGCTCTCCCCGGCTTATAGTCCTCGGCCCAGACCGGGAAGCCGTCGCGCCAGCTCGGGTACTTCGGGATCCAGCCGAGCTCGCGCTTGGCCTTCTCGTTGCTGGCCCCGCGCCCCTTCCGCATCCACTCGACGATCATCTCGCCGCCGAGCAGCCGGCCCAGCCAGGCCGGGGCGCTCACGGGCGGCTTTACGCCGAGGCACGAGGCCAGGTAGGGCACCCACTGGGCGACCGGAGCCGGCTCGTCGTCGACCACGTTGAACAGGCCCGGGGCGCCTGCGGTGACCGCGGCGACGGTCGCGGCCGCCGCGTCGGTAGCCTCGGTGAACGACCAGATGCCGGTGCCCCCGCCGATGACCGGCAGCTGGCGCTTGCGCACCGCCTCGAGCATGAGATCCGAGGCGCCGTGACCGTAGAGGATGCCGTAGCGGAGCACCAGGCCCTCGGGGACCTGCGCCGGCACGGCCTCCTCGACGTGCTTGATCGCCGCCAGGGCCCCGGTCGTCCCCGGCAGCGCGCGCGGGTCGAGCGGGTCCTGCTCGGTCTTGACCGGGCCGCCCGACCTGGTGTTGTTCCAGCCGGTGAAGCTCTGCGCGATGAACCGGCGGGTGCCGACCATGGCGGCGGCCTCCAGCAGGTAGTCGGTACCGCGAGTGCGCAGTTCGTTGGTGAGCGCGAACTGCCTGTCCAGGTTGCGGAAGCTCCGCAGGTCGGTCAGCGCCGTCATCTGGTGCACGATCACCTCGGGTACGGCGGCCTTGACCGCCTCCAGCACCGCGGCCCGGTCCAGGCCGTCGACGACGACCGGCCTGGCGCCCGCCGTGGCCAGCTGGCCGACCTTGGCGCTGGAGCGCGTGCTGGCGGTGACCTCGTGGCCGACGGCGATCAGCCCGGGCACCAGGAACCTGCCGATCACCCCGGTCGCCCCCGCGACGAAGACTCGCATGGTGACTCCTTTTGCGTCTTGGTGCCCTCTACGACGCGGCCGCCCCGGCTGGTGTGACACCGCTCGCAGGGTGGACCATCGAAGGGTGCTCCCAGACCCGGGGTCCTACGAGGAACGCTACCGGCTGGCCGGCGACGTCGGCTGGACCCTGTTCGGCACCCTCGTCTTCGCCGGCCTGGGGTCCGTGTGGCACACGTCGGTCATCTATACCGTGTTCGCCCTGGTCGTTGCGGCCGTGGCCGCGCGGGCGGGCGGGGTCCTCGCTGCGGCGCGCCGGGCGGTCGCCTTCCGTACCGACTACGCAGGCATTACCCTGGGCGCCGTCCCCGGCCAGCTCGGATCCCGCCGCCCGGCGGTATTGGTGCCGTGGGAAGACGTCGAGCAGATCGTGCTGTACCAGGCCGGTCCGGGCAGCCGAGGGCGGTCCGCGCCGGTCTCGTCCATCGGCATCCAGCGCCGCGCCGGGGCCCCGCCCCTGGCCCGGGGCAACGAGCAGGCCCCGGGCTGCCCGGTGCCGCGAGTAGCGGCCGGCGCGTCGCGCCGGATCACCGGCTGGCGGCTCGACCGTGACCGGCTAGCCGCCGTGACCGCAGCGGTCGCGCCGGGCGTACCCGTGGTCGACGCCGGTCCCGGGCTCGGCCCGGGTATCGGACGACCGGAGGTGCCAGGTGCGGGAAACGGGGCCCAGGTGGCGTAGCTTCTCGCGGGTCGGCGTCGGCGACGCTGCCGGTCATCCGGTAGGCGATAGAGAACATCAGCGGCCGGTACTGCGTGTAATCGCTCGCGTCCACGCTTCTCCCTTGGGCGGTCGGTCAGCCCTTAAGACGAGGAGCGGTCGCCGGCCGTGACATCTTGCGTCCGGAGGCGGCCGGGCCCCTGCCTCAGCAGGGCCGGGAGAGCCTCTTCCAGTCCCGCGGCCAGCAGCGGCACCCGCCACAACGGCGGGGGCGGACCCGAGAACCCGGACAGCTGCATCACGGTAAGGACGGTGACCCTGATGAGCCGCCTGGCGGCGGCGAACATGATGAAGGCGAGCGGGAACTCGGCCAGCACCGCGCTGAGCACGCTCGTCGTGAAGCCGCTCGAGCCGTAGTCGAGGGCCAGGTCGAACCACGCGTCGCAGACCAGCAGCGTCCCGGTGATGATCATGCAGAAGATGACGATCTGGCGCTGAGACCAGGCCGCCCAGGCGGTGGCGGCGAACCCGAGCAGCTCGGCGATGTCCAGCCCGACCCACACGGCCCGCCAGTCACTGGAGGTATAGCGCCCGGGCAGGGTCAGGATCAGGAACGCGATCCAGCCGGCCAGCCCGATGCAGCAGGCCGCCATCAGCATCAGGCCGAACTGCCTGCGCCGCTGGACGCGCCGGTCGATCACGTTGGGCAGGTCGATGGCGGCCAGGGCGCGAGCCAGCTCGCGGCGCTCGTCCTGGCTCATCTGGCGGAGCTGAGCCTCATCGATCACATATCCATTCTGCGCTCGTTCACTGGGGACGCCTGGTGACGGGCCGGAGCGTAGGCTGAGCAGGCGAGCGGGAGGTGGACAGTGAGCGAGCCGACGGGGCGCGGTGCCGCCTGGACTGAGGAGCGAGGAACGAGCGACGAGGGAAGGGGGCACCTTAAGGCGCCCCAGAGGCGAGCGGGACAAGCAGAGTGCGAGCTCGGGTACTTTGCCTTCGGTTCCTCCCTGGTCGGCTACGTCGAGGGCTGGGAGTTGCAGCGGCGCGTTCACGCCCGGCGGGTGGCCGATCAGGTTCCCGACAGCTGCCTGCTGCTGGAGCACGAGCCGGTCTACACGGCGGGCAAGCGGACGGCGGCGAGCGACCGGCCGTTCGGCGATCCCGGCGCGCCGGTCATCGACGTGGACCGCGGCGGCAAGATCACCTGGCACGGGCCCGGTCAGCTCACCGGTTACCCGATCATCAAGCTGCGCGAGCCGCTGGACGTGGTCGCCTACGTGCGGGCGCTCGAGGAGGCCATGATCCGGACCTGCGCCGACTTCGGGATCACGACCGAGCGGGTCGCGGGCCGCAGCGGAACGTGGATCAAGGGCGACGGGCCGGCGTGGCCGGACCGGAAGGTCGGCGCGATCGGCGCGCGCGTCGCCAAGGGCGTCACCATGCACGGGTTCGCGCTGAACTGCGACTGCGACCTGTCGTGGTACGACCGGATCGTCCCGTGCGGGATCAGGGACGCGGGCGTGACCTCGCTGTCGGTCGAGGTCGGCCGGCCCGTCACCGTGGCCGAGGTCACCCCGGTCGTGCAGGACCACCTGGCGCAGGCGCTCGGGTACCGGTCCTGGCACCAGCTCTACGACCTGACCGCCCTCGGCGGTGGGGTCGCCGCTGTCGCCTAGTCGGCGCGGCGGACCTTGACCGCGGTGCCGTAGGCGCAGATCTCCTGGCCGATGCCCTGCAGTTCGTTCACGTCGAACCGCATCGCCAGGATCGCGCCGGCGCCCTTCGCCTGGCCGGCCTCGGACAGCCGGTCCTGCGCCTCGATCCGGCTCGCCGACAGCAACTTGGTCATGCCCTTCAGCTCGCCGCCGACCAGCGACTTGAACCCGGCCCCAAGCTGGGAACCGACGTTCCTCGACCGGACCGTGATGCCGAACACCTCGCCGATCACCTCGGTGACCTCGTACCCCGGCAGGTCGTTCATCGTGCTCAAGATCATGTGAGTCCCCTTATCAGCCCCGTTCGGGAGCAACATACCCTGGAGGCGTGGTACTCGCACCGGAGGGCCGGCGGATGCTGCGTCTGGAGGCCCGCAACAGCCAGGTCCCGATCGAGCGCAAGCCGCCGTGGATCAAGACCAGGCTGCGCACCGGGCCCTCGTACACCGAGCTGAAGTCCCTGGTCCGCAGCGAGGGCCTGCACACCGTCTGCGAGGAGGCAGGCTGCCCGAACATCTTCGAGTGCTGGGAAGACCGCGAGGCCACGTTCCTCATCGGCGGCGAGGTGTGCACCCGGCGGTGCGACTTCTGCCAGATCGACACCGGCAAGCCGACGCCGCTCGACCAGGGCGAACCCCGGCGGGTCGCCGAGTCCGTCGCCGCCATGGGCCTGAAGTACGCGACCGTGACCGGCGTGGCGCGCGACGACCTGGCCGACGGCGGGGCCTGGCTGTACGCACAGGTCTGCCGTGAGATCCACGCGGCCGTGCCCGGCTGCGGCGTGGAGCTGCTCATCCCCGACTTCAACGCCGAGCCGGACCGGCTCGCCGAGGTGTTCGGCGCCCGGCCCGAGGTCCTGGCGCACAACATCGAGACCGTGCCGCGCATCTTCCGCAGCATCAGGCCGGGGTTCAGGTACGGGCGATCGCTCGACGTGCTCCGGGCCGCCCGCGAGGCAGGGCTGGTCACGAAGTCCAACCTGATCCTGGGGCTGGGCGAGGAACGGCCCGAGATCACCGAAGCCATGCGGGACCTGCGCGCCGCCGGGTGCGAGCTCCTCACGATCACCCAGTACCTGCGCCCGACGCCGCGGCACCACCCGGTGGAGCGGTGGGTGAAGCCGGAGGAGTTCGTCGAACTCCGCGAGGAGGCGCTGGCCCTCGGATTCGCCGGGGTCATGTCCGGGCCCCTGGTCCGCTCCTCCTACCGGGCCGGCCGGCTCTACGCACAGGCCATCGAGCACCGCGCCGGGTTACGGGCGAATCGAGAGGCGCGCTCGCGTGGGTCAGCGCGTGATTCCCGGACGCTAGCTGAGCGCCGCCGCCGCGAGCACCGGGTCATCTGCCGCGGCACTAGCTGGCGGCGCTCCGCGGCGGGGTCAGGCCCGCCGCGCTCTGCGGCGGGGTCATACCCGGTGACGACTGCTCGCTGATGGCGCCGGCGGGGTCGGTGGTGAGGGTGGTCTCCGCGGCGTCGACCACGCCGAGGTCGGCGCGGATGTGCAGTTCGGCGGCGGTGATGAGCAGTGACTCGACGGCGGTGACGCTGGTGGTGCCGCGGGCCTCGGCCAGGGCGTGCAGTTGCCGGAGCAGGTGGGCGCGCCGCCGGCCGAGCACGGCGGATAGCGTCGCGGGGTCGCCGGAGCGGACGGCCGCCATGACCTTGAGGAAGAAGTCGTCGCGGTAGCCGCGGGCGGGGATGGCCGGCTCGCCGAGCCAGCGGTCGAGCTCGGCGCGGCCCGCCGGGGTGAGGCGGTGGACGACCCGGTCCGGCTTGACCTGCTGCGCCTGGCGTTCCGACTCGATCAGGCCGTCGCGGGACAGCCGGTCGAGCACCTGGTACAGGTGGCCGATGTTCAGCCCGCCCCACTGGTCGCCGACGGCCTGCTCGAAGCTGCTCTTGAGCTCGTAGCCGTGGGCGGGCTTGGCCGCCAGCAGGGCCAGGACCGCGTGGTGCAGGGGCATGCGCCTTACCTTGTCTCTAGGTAACGTTCTGGCCTGGCCCGGCTAGCCAAGCTGGCCGACCCGGCGCAGGATGCTGGCCGGCGACTCCCCGCCGGTCAGCTGGATGTCGCAGGTGACGCGCCCGCCGGTCAGCCTGATCAGCCGCTCGCACCTGGCCGCCACCTGCGGGTCGTGCGAGGCGAGCACGAGCGTCATCGCGTGCTCGATGCGCAGGCCGGCCAGCAGGTCGAGGATGCCCGCCGCGCTGCCTGGGTCCACGTTGCCGGTCGGCTCGTCCGCGAGCAGCAACTCCGGCGTGTTGATCAGCGCGCGGGCGATGGCCACCCGCTGCCGCTCACCGCCGGACAGCTGGGCGGGCAGCGCGCCCTCCCGGCCCGCCATGCCCACCGCCGCCAGCAGGTCCGCCGCCCGGTCACGCTTGTTCCAGCCGGTACGGAAGGGCAGGACCGGCGCGATCACGTTGTCCAGGGCGGTCAGCGCCGACAGCAGCACGCCATGCTGGAACACGAACCCGACGGTGCGCCGGTACCGGTCGGCCGCCGCACCCCGCAACGCGGTCACCTCGACGCCATCGCGGCGGACCGTGCCCGCATCCGGCCGGCCGATCGCCCCCATGATGTTCAGCAGCGTGGTCTTGCCGGCCCCGGTGGCACCGGTCAGCCCCACGAACTCGCCGCGCGCGATCGTGAAGCTGACGTCCTCCGCCGCGATGAGCCGGCGGCCCGGGCCGCTGTCGTACCGCTTGCTGACGCCGAGCAACTCGATCATGTCTGGCTCACCCCTGGCAGAAACCCGGCTACTGGCCCTACTCTAGCCTTTACCTAGCGACAATGTAAGGCGGCGTGATGCTCAGGCTGGTGTGGCGCGGGGTGCGGTTCGCGCGCGGCCGGGCCGTGGCGCTGGCCGCCGGGATGCTGGTGGCGGCCGCCGCGTTCTCGCTGCTGACGGCCTCGGTCGAGGTGAACGAGGCCGATGTCAAGGGTGTGGTGGGCGCGAACTGGCGGGGCGAGTACGACCTGCTGGTCCTCCCCCGCGCCTCGGCGCAGACCATTCCGGGCCAGCACCTGGTGCAGGTGAATTACCTGTCGACCGCCACCAGCGGGATCACGATGGGCCAGTACGCGACGATCGCGCACCTGCCGGGGGTCCAGGTGGCCGCGCCGCTGGAGATCGTCGGCTACGTGCTGGAGACGGCCGACATCCCGGTGCTCCTATCCCCCGCCGCGGTCGGCCGTTCCGGATCGAGGGTGCTGCTCATCACCTCGCGATACACCGCCGATCAGGGCCTGTCGGCCTACCCGCCCCAGGTCGACGGGTACGTGTACATCACCACGAACCGCGTGACGCCCCTGCAGCAGGTGATCAACCAGCAGGGGAACGTGACCGGGCCGCTGGAGAACCTGCCGGACGGCAAGAAGGTGATCATCTGCCCCTCCACCATCCCGCCGCCCCCGGCGGCCCAGCCCTCCCCGTTCCTGCGCACCATCGGACTGCTGAACGGATCGTGCTTCTCCCGGACCGGCGGGGCACCCGGGCCGGTTGAGGGCGATGTCGTCTGGTCGTTTCCCGTCCTCGTGGCGGCCATCGACCCCCGCGCGGAGGACGCCCTGACCGGCCTGCGGCAAGCGGTCAGCTCGGGTGCGTACCTGGCCGAGGGCGCGGGAGTGGCACCCGTCAAGGGCACCCCTTGGGCGGCCGCCCCGGTGATCGCCAGCACGGTCGCCTTCGACGGCGACACCGACCACGTGACGGTCAGCCTGCTGCCGCCCGCGGCGGCGGCCGTGGCCGGGTCCGGGGCCTCGCAGGCGAAGATCATGCAGGCCCTCGGGTCCGAGCCATCCTCTCCGGTCATGCGCGAGACGATCACCGGCGCGGCCGCCTGGCAGGACCTGCTGGCGCAGCTCGGCAACGCGTCGGGCTCGGAGGTCGCCCAGATCCTGGGCCAGTACTGGGTGGCGAGCCCGGTCACCTACCGGCCCGGGCCGGACGGGCGCCTCGCTCCGGTCCCGGTGAGCAACCGGGTCTCGGTGTGGACGGCCGGCGACGACGTCAACGGCAATTACTTCGTGCAGGCCCCGCCCGCCGCGGCCGATACCGAGTTCCGGACGCTCACCGAACGCCTGGAGACCGCGGGCGGTGGCAGGGTCAACGGAACGCAGATCCTCAGCCTTCATCTGGTGGGGCAGTTCGATCCGGAGCTCCTGCCGGGGTTCTCCGGGAGCGGCCCCGGGTCGCCGCTGGCCAGCTACCGGGCGCCGCTGCTCACCGGCGCGGACGCGGCCAGCCGGTCCGCGCTGGGCAACCAGCCGCTGGAGCCGGATGGGAACATGGCCGGTTACGCCCAGCAGCCGCCGCTGCTGTACACGACGCTGGCCGGCGCGGCGACGATCGAGCAAACCGCCGCCGGCTACCTCAACCGCGGCCTGGGCGGCAGTGACGCGCAGACCCTGGCGCCGATCGGGTCGATCCGGGTGCGGGTGTCCGGGCTGCGCGGCACGGTCCGCGAGAAGCTGAACAAGATCGGCGTGATCGGCGAGGAGATCGCGAAGGCGACCGGCCTGCAGGTGATCGTCACCGCCGGCGCGTCGCCGTACCCGGTGACGATCGGGCTGCCGACCGGGAAGTTCGGGCGGCCGCCGCTGCAGCTCACCGAGGCCTGGACGCAGACGGGGGTCGCGCTGCTCGTGCTGCGGCAAGCCGACCGGGAGTCGCTGGCGCTGCTCGTGCTCATCCTCGTCGTCTGCGCACTGTTCTTGTCCAGCGCGGCGCTCGCCGGGGTCCGCGGGCGCCGCACCGAGATCGGCGCCCTGCGGGCCGTCGGGTGGGGCCGGCCTCAGGTGTTCACGATCATGCTGGGCGAGGTGGTGACGCTGGGCGTCGCGGCGGGCCTGGCCGGCGTCGGGGTGTCCGCCCTGCTGATTACCGGCCTGAACCTGCACGTGCCCCTGTCGCGGGCCCTGCTCGTGCTCCCGGTCGCCGTCTTCCTCGCGGTCATCGCGGGGCTGGCGCCGGCCTGGGCGGCGGCCCGGATACCGCCGGCCGAGGCGCTGATGCCGCCCGCCCGCGTGCCGCGCCGCGCCGGCCGCCGGATCCGGACCGTGACCGGGCTCGCGATCACCGGAGTCGTCCGCGTCCCCGGCCGCAGCCTGATCGGCGCGATCGGCCTGGCGATCGGGGTGGCCGGGCTCACCGTGCTGCTCGCGGCCCACGTCTCGTTCGCCACCTCGATCGGGAGCAGTGCGCTGGCCGGGCTGGTGAACGGTTCGACCCGCGGCACCGACCTGGTCTCGGTGCTGCTCACGATCGGGCTCAGCGCGGCCGGCATCGCGGATGTGGCCTACCTGAACCTGCGCGAACGCGCGGGAGAACTGGCGGCCCTGATGGCGTCGGGCTGGAGCCGTAGGCAGGTCGGCCGGCTGCTCGCCATCGAGGCAGTGGTCACCGCGGTGACCGGCTCCGTCGCGGGCGCCGGCGCCGGGCTGGCCCTGGCGGCCACCGCGTTCGGGCTATCCGGGCGGGTGGAGGCGGTCGCGGCCGCGGCCGCCGCGGGAGGCATCGCCGTCGCCGTCGCCGCCACGGTCACGGTCCTGGCCTTCACCTCGGGCCGGCCGCTGGCGGCGCTCCTGGCCGCCGACGAGTAAGCGAGGAGGCGTGTCATGGCGGGCGCATCGGTCAGCTTCGCGGCGGTGACCAAGACGTACCGGACCGGGGCCGGCCTGCCGGTCCAGGCGCTGGACGGGGTCACGCTGGACATTCCGGGCGGCCAGGCGGTCGCCGTCACCGGGCGGTCCGGTTCCGGCAAGTCCACCCTGCTGCACCTGGCCGGCGCCATGGACGACCGGGACAGCGGCTCGATCACCGTCGACGGCCGCGACCTGGGCCGCATGAGCGAGAAGCAGCGGACCCGGTACCGGCGCGGGGTCGGGTTCGTCTTCCAGCGGTTCCACCTGCTCCCCGCGCTTACTGCCTGCGACAACGTCGCCGCGCCGGTGCTGCCGTTCCGTACCGGCTACGACAAGCGCGCCAAGGCCCGCGACCTGCTCGCCGCCGTCGGCCTGGCCGGGCGCGAGGACGACCTGCCCGCCAGGCTGTCCGGCGGTCAGCAGCAGCGCGTCGCCATCGCCCGCGCGCTCATCGGCGACCCCCGCCTGCTGCTCGCCGATGAGCCGACGGGAAACCTGGACAGCACCACCGGCGAGGAGGTCCTCGACCTCCTCTTCGCCCTCCACCGCGACCGGGGCCTCACCCTGATCCTGGCCACCCACGACCCCGCCGTCGCCGGCCGCTGCGACCGGGTCATCGAACTCAGCGACGGCACGATCACGAGCGATTCCGCGTCGGCGACAGAAACCTCACGCGATCATTAGCGCGCCTACCTACTCGAAGCGCGCGCTGGCCGGGGTGGTCATCCGGCCGAGCAGCGGCAGCGTCACGCAGATGGCGGCCAGGGCGATGGCCAGGCCGACGCCCATCGTCGCCCAGTACGTGCCGTTCAGGCCCGGCACCGGCGTGCCGGGCGGCGCGAGCCGGATCACCGCGAGCGCCGACATGCCGTAGGCGATGCCCGCGGCCGCCACCGTGGCGGCGGCCAGCGGGAGCACCGCCTCCAGCAGCACCACCAGGGCCAGCGTGCCCAGCGGTGTCCCACCCACCCGCAGCAGGGTGAACGGGCGCTTGCGGTCCACCAGCCCGCCGCCGATCGACACCGCCAGGCTGCAGCCGGCCGCCACGATCGTCAGCGCCACCGCGAGGTCGAACAGCTTCTGCGCCACCAACACGCGCCCGGACCTGATCGTGATCGCCTCCCCGTAGGTCCGCGGCGGGGTGGCCGCCACGCCGGGCCCGGCCGATACCTGCGGCGGTGCGTGGAGGGCCAGGTAGGTGCGGGTCCGCTCCAGCGTCGCAGCGTTGTTCACCCGGACCAGTACCGCCTGCAGCGGCAGCGTGGCCAGACTGCCGTCGTACGCCGGGTTGGCGTAGCTGACGAATGGCTTGGTGCTGTCGTGCGGGTTGTCACTGGAGATCTGGTCTACGTCGAAGACCTGGACCGCCGCGAGGCCGGGCGCGCACTGGCCGAACGCGGCGAGCCGACGCATCGCCGAGCAGCTCACCACGCCGATGTAGTGGCCCGGGGGGCCGTTCGGGCCGGCGCCCTGCGGCAGCGAGTACAGCGGGTAGACCGTGGTCCCGCCGACGCTCCGCAGCCCGCTGACCAGGGCGGCCCCGGCCTGCGGGGTGAGTCCATCAGGCGTGAGGGCCGAGACGCCCGCCGCCGGAAGGGTGGGCGGCCCGCCGTTGAGGCTGACGAACGTGTCGAGCAGCACGTTGGACAGCGCGGTCGAGCTCGGCGTGGCGAGCTGCGACTCCACGGCCGGCACTATGACACCCACGATCGTGCCGAGGAACACCGCGAGCACCAGGCCGCGTACGGCCCGGAACTCCGCCTTGGGGTCGTCGGCGAGCCGCCGGGTGGCCAGCAGCGGCGCTGCGCCGCTCAGCGCGTGCCCGCCGAGGCGGGCCAGCGCCCAGGTGAGCCACGGCCCGGCGATGACCAGGCCGATCAGGGTCACCAGCAGCCCGGGGTAGGTGGCGACGCCGATTCCCCTGGTGCTGGTGCCCAGGACCCCGGCGAGGTACAGCGCGATGCCGGCGGCCAGCGGGGCGAGCCGCCACGGCGACGGCGGCGGCGGGGTCGCCCGCCTGCTCACGCCGAGCGGGGAGATCCGCACCCGGCGCAGCGCCAGTACCGACGTGGCAGCCGAGGCCAGCGGCACCGCCACCAGCAACGCCAGGTAGCCCCAGGCGGTCGGGGTGACCGTGGCGGCGAAGTACCGGGTTCCGGTCAGCGTCGCGGCGGCCAGCGCGGGCCGGATCGCCTGGAACCCGCCGATGCCCACAGCCGTACCGAGGACTGCGCTCATCACCGAATCCACCGAGGCGATCACGCTGATGTCGCCGGGTGTGGCACCCACCAGCCGCAGCGCGGCAAAGCGTTCCTCACGGCGGGTCGCGGCCAGTCGGGTAGCGGTGCTGATCAGGATCAGCACCGGGAACAGGACCGCGAGCACGCCGGTCGCGAACGCGTACCGGAAGAACGGGGTGTAAACCTGCGGGCCAACACCGGTGCCGATCGTGGTCACCCACTGGGTACCTGGCACCCGCGCTAGCGTGGCCGGGTCGTACCCGACGTACACCACCAGCTCATTCGGGCCGGTGAGCGCGGCGTCGCCGATCGTGCCGGCCAGCGTACCGGGGAACCGGTCACCGAGTTGGTCACGCGGCGCGGTCTGGATCAGGTGCGCCAGCGCCGGGGAGGCCAGGTACTGGCCGGGCCCAGGCAGCCGGAGGATGCCGGGCGGCACCGCCGCCCCCGCGCCGAGGGCGGCCACGTCCAGCCGCTCGATGGTCTGTCCCTGATAGAAGTCCGCGCTGTAGTTCCAGGCCTCGCCACGAGAAGGAAGCGCGCCCGGCAGCGCGCTGCCCTGGGTGCACTCCCAGCAGAGGCGATTGCCGTCGCGCTGGAAGGCGTGGAACTCGGCGAGGACCGCGAGCAGCAGGGCCACGCCGACCGCGACCGCCAGGGTCGTCACGATCAGTCGGGTCAGCGCCTCCCGGCCGCTGTTCAGGGCCAGCCGCAGGCCGACCCTGATCACGCCGACACCGTCCTCACGTCGGTAGTAACCCGGCCGTCGCGCACCATGACGTCGCGGTCGGCGTAGGCGGCGACCCCCGCGTCGTGGGTGACCAGCACCACCGTGGTGCCCTGTTCGCGGGCCAGGCCGGTGAGCAGCCTCATCACCTTCTCCCCGGTCAGGGAGTCCAGCGCCCCAGTCGGCTCGTCGGCGAACAGCACCCGCGGCTGGATTGCGAGCGCACGGGCGATGGCCACGCGCTGCGCCTCACCGCCGGACAGCTCACCGGTGCGCCGGGCGGCTTTATCGCTCAGGCCCAGCCGGTCCAGCCACTGCGCGGCCTGCGCGTACGCCGCCTTGCGGCCC
>Ga0187810_10000485_pt1 | contig 15316 bp, 13 predicted proteins | sample NC_wetland_sal_i_9_FD_132963 | JGI IMG/M metagenome (GOLD analysis project Ga0187810, IMG submission 132963) | Wetland sediment microbial communities from Neuse River Estuary, North Carolina, USA - ASW_5 | ecosystem: Environmental > Aquatic > Freshwater > Wetlands > Sediment | place: USA: North...
GAGGAAAGGCGCCGTGGATTTTCTGGAAAAGCCGATCGACGATGAAGCGCTGTTGAGCTCGATAGCTCGGGGCGCTCATCGTTCGCGTACGCGGCGCGCCGAACAATCGCAGCGGATCGAACTGGAGGAGCTGCAGCGCTCTCTGACCTCCCGCGAACGCGAAGTTTTCGCCCTGATAACCACAGGTTTGCTGAACAAGCAGGTGGCCGCCGAATTGGGAACCACCGAACGGACCGTGAAGGCGCATCGTGCAAGTGTGATGAGTAAAATGGGCGCCGGCTCACTCGCCGACCTGGTGCGCATGGCTGGAACCTTGCAGATTCACTCCGCTTCGAAGGCTCCCGACTGAGCTGAGGCAGCGGGCGCGCACTTCAATCCGCACGTCTCGATGCGCCAGCGCGCTTCCTTTCAGCGACCGGAAGGGTGAAGGTGAACGTGGTGCCACACTCGGGATTCGGCGTCGCCCAGATTCTGCCGCCATGACTCTCTACTATCGATCGGGTGACGAGTAAGCCCAATCCCATTCCGTCGCTCTTGGTCGTTACGAACGGTTCGAACAGCCGATTCGCGACGGCAGGAGCAATGCCTGCGCCGCTATCGGAGACGCTTACGGCGACCCATCCGGTCTTCTCCGGAGCCGCCCTGATGCTTATATCGCGGCGCTCGGAGTTGGCCTCCGTGATCGCATCGAAGGCGTTCATGATCAGATTCAGTACGCACTGCTGCAGCTGGATAGCGTCGCCAACGACTCGAGGCACGGAAGGCGAAACCTCAATCTGCACCCGGATCTTCCGGACTGCGGCCTCGCCGGCAATCAGCTTCACCACTTCCCTGGCCAAAGCGCCGATGTCGATCGTGGTTTTGTGCTCGATGTCTCTCTTGAACATCAGGCGGATCCGTCGCACGATTTCAGCCGTCCGCTTGGTGTCTTCAATCGCACTGTTGACCGCCTCCAGAGCCAGCGCGGGCTGCGAATTTCCTTGAGCCAGCAAGCGCGCGACACCGCCAAGGTTGCTCAAAATCGCACCAAGGGGCTGGTTGATTTCGTGCGAGAGTGAGGCCACGAGCTCGCTCATCAAGTTGCGGCGCGTAGCGACCCTGAGTTCAGTGCGAAGCGCAAGTGTTGCCATCTCGGATTGCTTGCGCTCGATCGCGCTTCCGAAGAGCCGCACCGCGAGGTTCAGGTGATCGAGCACTTCTGTCGACCATCCCCGAGTCGACCGGAACTTGCCGAAAGTCGCTGCACCAATGACTCGGTCACCGGCCCACATGGGGATCCCCGCAGCAACCGCAGGCCCGCCATTTAGTTCTAGGAAACGCCTCAGATCGCCCAGTTCAGCCGGGAGTTCGCTTGGACGCGAGAACGCAACTTGCTTGCCCGAGAGGATCCAGTCGGTGGTCACCGGTAAGAGTTTGCCCGGATCGAGAGGCCGCGGAAATGGCGGGACATTCGCTCGATGCCAAGTATGTGTCGTCCGTAGCGGCTCGTCTGGCGCGTGACGCTCATATATGCCGCCTCTGTCGAGATCCAAAGCCTGGCAGATCTTGCCCAGCCAGGATTCGATTTCCCGGTCAACTGCGGCGGCTGGCGCCAGCGCCATCGCCGCCGACAGGTCGTGCACCAGCGATTCGAAGCGTGCAGTCTCTCGCCGTTTGCGGCCGGCGCCCGCGGCCCTGCCATGCCTTGGCTCGATAGTTGCGCTAGTAGCTCGTCGTGGCATCGGTCAAAGCCGCACGGGGTTGGCGGTCTAGAACCGGAGCGGCAGTGGACTGAATTCAGACGCGACGGAATTCGGGCTCCTCTCGCTGCGAACCATATAACAATGGGGAATCTCAGCAAAGCGAGTCGACACCCGTAACCCAAGGTTCATGGAAGTTTGATGGTACCGCGCGCCTGGGGCGCTCAGTGGGACAAATTTAAGCGCTTCGGCAACGCCTTGTGGATCGCCCGGAGCAAGCTTTTTTCATCGAAGGGCTTGAGCAAGCTCGCAATCGGGTTCGCGTCGCGCATCATTTTCCTGGTCTGGCGATCGTCGCGGCCGCTTATCAGGATCGTCGGCAACCGCCGTCCGGACGCAGCCAAAGTCCGGCATAGTTCAATTCCGGTCATCCCCGGCATGTATACGTCCAACAGCAGACAGGCATTGTCGGTTGGGACACCGCTTGCCAGGAACTCTTCCGCGCTTTCAAAGTCCAGCACGTCGAAGCCCAGGATCTGCAGTTGCCTTCGCAGCGCGCCACGCATAGAGGCGTCGTCATCTACCACAACCACTGTGGCCGTCGATTTATTCCACAACTAACGATACCGGCTGCGCTGGGGGATGGCTGACCATCCACCTCATTGCACGCAAAAATATTCTGCATCGCGCGGCGCCCACTCGGCCATTGTACCAAAGTACAATATCTCTCCCCGGGAAAATGAACGACGCTTGCTCGGAAGGAGTGAAGGACAAACGTCCTGAATCAACATCAGGAGATCAATAGATCTGCGGGTTGGAATGAATATCTCTCGGAGAATGTAGAGATCAGGGCAACGTCATCTGAAGATCATCAAGTGGAAAACAATCCATAGCGATACTGCGCCCGGCACGGTGATTCCGCTCCGCGGCGGAATGTTTTAATTAGAATCAATCGCGCGCAGTGAGAGCGCCAGTGCTGCCATCGCGATCGTGGCTGCCAAGGCGATCTCCATGCTTGCGCGCGCGCTTACGTCGGCGATCGCATGGCCCATGATCCAGGGCGCGACGATCCCGCCGAGCGATCCGGCCGCCACTACGATCGAAGTCATCCTGCCGACCTCGGCCGGGAACCTTGCGGCGCCGGCCGCGATCATGTTGGGGAAGACCGGCCCGTAGCCGAAGCCGATCAGGAACACAGCAGACGCCGCAAGACCACCCGCCGCGGGCGCCGCAATCAAAATCACTAGCGCGGCGGCAGACAGAGCCGCGGCCAGCATCGTGAATTGCGGCAATGCGATGCGATGCCCTAATCGTCCGCCAAACGCACGCCCGCATACCAATCCCAGCCAATACAGCGAGACCCCCGACGAAGCGAGCAACGGGCCAAGTGCGCCCGCCGTGCGCAGGTAAAGAAAGAGCCACGCGCCAATCCCGAGTTCGGCGCCGCAGTAAAGGAACATCACTGCGCTGATCGCCCAAATCAGCGGACGCGAAAGCATCGGGATAAATCCATCGCCCAGCGTCGGCGCCGTTCGAACTTCGATCGCCGGAGTCACGCTCAAACGAAGTGCGATCGCGGCACATACCAACGCGCCGCCGCCAAACACCCACCAGTACGACACGCGACCCGCAAACGCCGCGCTCACGATCAGTGGTCCGAGTAACGTTCCAACACCGAACAGCACGTGCAGGTAGTTGAGCGCGGAGGCAAGCCGCTCGCGATTGAGCTCCACGATGAGAGCATTGGCGCCGATATCGATACCGCCGTTGGCGACGCCGATCAGAAATCCGCCGCACAGCAGTCCCACAAGGCCATCAGCCATCGCGAGCCCGGTCAGACCGGCCGTGAAGAGCGCCATCGCACCGACGAGGATCTTCTGCGCGCTCAGTCGTTGATGGATCCCGCCTGCGATCAGCACCGATATGAAGGAACCCGCTGCCGAGGCGCTGACGATCAATCCTGCGCGTTCGATCGGCAGATGGGTGATATGAGAGATCTCCGGGAGAAAGGGGCCAATCCAGCCGCTATTGATGCCCACCATCAGCAGGCACGAATATGCCAGCCGGGTGATCGTTCCGTCGCGGCTCATCAGCTGGTCATCATCTTGACCGGGCGAGGTTTCAGGGTCGCGACAGCTTGCTGCCATTAGACAGACATTTCGTCGCGATCCACGACGGGCTCGAATAGGAGGTAGAAAATCGCTCCTGCCAGGAGCATTGCGCCTGAAATTATGAACATCGCGGGATAGCCGAATCCGGTTGCGATTGCGCCAAGAAGGTAAGGACCCGACATGTAACCGAAGTCGTAGAGTGACGTGTAGATGCTCGACGCTCGGCCCATAGCGTTGATCGGGGTTCTTTCGATGATGAGCGCGCTCAGGGCAGGGTAGAGATAACCGTGTCCAATCCCGCCAAGAAGCGCTGCAAGTTCGATCATGCCCGGCGAGCCGAGCCGGGCTATCAGGGCTAGCCCGGCGGCCAGCGCCAGCATCGACGGCAGCAGCATCCTGCTCAGCCCTATGCGATCGATGATTCGTGCGCCAAACATCCGCAGTAACACGGCCATCACGCTATAGATGAAGAAATAAATGCCAATGCGGGCGACACCCCGCTCATAGGCGAATGGGGTGACGAAACTAAGCCGCGACGAAATTCCGAGCGCAAACAACAGCGTGACAATCCATAAGGGACTGAGCGTACGGTCGGCTAGCAGCGATCGATAGGAAGGCGCCAATGAAGGCGGCGAGGGAGCTCGGCCAATCGCGCGGACTGGATGGTCCCCCGGTAGAAAGAACACAAAGAGCGCCGAAACCATACATAAGAGCGCAGCGAAGATGAAGAAGAGTCCGAACCCGGACAGGCGGATAAGCTCTTCGGCCACGATTGGCGCGATTCCAGCTGGAATCTGGCCGCAGAGGCTGAAGGTTGCCATCGCCTCGCCGCGCCTGGCCTCAGGCAGGATGTCGTAGACCATCGCGAAGAGTGCGACACGCGCGACCCCGTCGACGGCGCCGTGGACCGCACGCACGGCGTACATCGGAAAGCCGACCGACTGAAGCGGTATGTAAGCAAGGATCGCGATCGCGTCGAGGACGAGAAAGATCAGCGCGATAGAACGGCGGCCGTGACGATCGATCGCCGTGCCGCATGCGGGGCGCGCCACCAGCGCCGCCATCCATCCGATGCTTATCACGATTCCGATCAGCGCCGCGCTCGCGCCCATCCGGGCCAGCTCAACCGGAAACATGACAAACGAGCTCATCGCTACGTTGAGCGCAAACTGGGCGGAGAACACGATCCAAAATGTCCGCGAGTAAACCGGCGCGCTACGCGGAGCCGCGGAATATTCCGGCACAATATTGATCGCTCCGGGCTGAACTGGTGCGGGCATGTGGCGACTCAGCGTAGCTAGGGAGACTATCCGCCGCAAACGGCGATCGGCTGAATCGCGCTTTCATGACCGGCCAAGCTCCACGTCCGACCCGATGCGCGCGGTGCAGAGCGCCTCGTGCGCGATTGCTGTTCCCTCGCGTTTCGCTGTATAGCGTCGGCATGACGCTGGCTTCGCCGAGGTTGGCCCAGCGATGGCAGCAGAGCGCTTTGCGTTTCCGGATGGCTTCCTGTGTGAGCTGCGGACGAATCAGAAGGAGGACTCTCGATGGCTTTGGGACTTACATCGTTCGCTTTCGCTAACGGAGGGGAAATTCCCTCGCTTCACACCTGCGACGGCAAAGACATCTCCCCCGCAATAGCCTGGGCCGACGTGCCGAGCGGTGCGCGCAGCCTGGCGCTCATCATGGACGACCCCGACGCACCCGATCCCGCCGCGCCGCAGATGGTGTGGGTCCATTGGATATTGTACAACCTGCCGGCCACAGCAGCGGCGCTGCCGCAGGCCGTCAAGCCCGAGGCACTGCCCGCGGGCACCAGCGAGGGGCGCAACGACTGGGGGCGGACCGGCTACGGCGGTCCCTGCCCGCCGATCGGACGCCATCGCTATTTCTTCCATCTCTACGCGCTGGATACGGTCCTGCCGGATCTGAATCGGCCCACGAAAGCGAAACTGGAAGCGGCGATGAAGGGACACATCGTCGAGCAGGCAACCGTGATGGGGACCTATCAGCGAGGCCGCCGCTAGACGCCAGCATTGCGTCGCGATGTCAGCTTCCTACAGCGGATCGGTGAGCTCGCCGAGTTTCCTGGTTAGCGCAAGGTTTTCCGAGTAGTCGACCGGGCACACCACGAGCGACACCGCATCGGAGGCGAAAGCGCGCTCGAGCGCCGGCAGAAGTTCGGCCGCGGCACCCACGCGGCAGGCATTGACGCCGAAGCTCTCCGCATACGCGACCAGGTCGGGATTGGTAAAGTCGCAGTGCGAATCGCGGCCGAGCTCCAGGGCCATCTTCCACTTGATAAGACCGTAGGCGCAATCTTCCCAGACCAGCGTCACGAAAGCGATCCGCTCGCGCACCGCAGTTTCGATCTCCTGCGAGTTCATGAGAAAGCTGCCATCGCCCATAACCGCAAGGACCTTGCGATCGGGGCACGCAAGCTTCGACCCGATCGCGCCGGGCAGCGCGAAACCCATGGTCGACAAGCCGTTGGAGACCAGGCACGTGTTGGCCGCGTAGGTTGGGTATAGCCGCGCCATCCACATCTTCACCGCGCCGGTGTCGACCAGTGCGATGTCGTCGCGGTTCATTGCCTTGCGGATGTCCACGACCAGGCGCTGAGGCTTCACCGGAAATGAATTATCCTTTGCCCTCTGCTCGAGTTCGCCCGCCACCAATTTGCGGATCTTGGCGCCGGTCGCCGGCCGCCGACGCTTGCTCGCGAGCGCGTCACCGAGCGCGTCGAGAGATTGCGCAATGCTTCCTTCGATTCCGACTGCGACGTGGTAGTGCGCGTCCACTTCTGCGGGATAGCGATGAATGTGAATAATCTGCTTGTCACGCTTCGGGTTGATGCGATCGGGGCCGTACTCCTGCAAGTCGTAGCCGACGCAGATCACCACGTCCGCGCGATCGAATCCGAAGTTGACATAGTCGTGGCGCATGAAGCCGACCGCGCCGAGCGCGTTGCGATGATCGTCGGGGAATACGCCCTTGCCCATGAAGGTGGTCGCGACCGGAATGCCAAGCCGCTCCGAGAAGTGCACCAGCGCCGCGCTTGCGTCGTTGCGCGCAGCGCCGTGACCGGCGAGCACAATGGGAAATTTGGCCGGGCGAATTACCTTAGCGGCACGCGCGATCTGGCTCGGCGAAGGCGCCACGTCGCGCACGATGTTGATCTTAGGCGGCGCGGCACCACGCGGCGACGCCGCCGGCTCGACATCTTCCGGTACCGCGAGGTAGACGGCGCCGGGCCGCTCGGTTTGGGCGACCTTGAATGCCTTGCGCACCATCTCGGGTATCGCCTCCGGCCGCAGCACCATGTCAGCCCACTTTGTTACCGGCCTGAACATAGCGACCAGGTCCACGCCCTGGTGCGACTCCTTGTAGATCCGGGACAGCCCGACTTGCGCCGAAATCGCCACCAGCGGAACGCTGTCGCTCTGCGCGTCGGCCACGCCGAGCAACAAATTGATCGCGCCCGGGCCAAGCGTCGCGACGCATACCCCCGGCCGCCCCGTCAGCCGGCCGTACATCTCCGCCATGAAGGCCGCGCCCTGCTCGTGGCGCGCCAGGATGAAACGGATCGACGAACGGTCGAGTGCATCGATGAAGTGGATGTTCTCTTCGCCGGGAATTCCGAACACGTACTGCACGCCCTCGTTCTCGAGGCACCGCACCAGCAACTGAGCCGCATTCGGTATGCCGCGTGTGATCATCGTGACTCCTTCCGGACCCGGCTGCCGACCGCGCCGGTTCCCCGCGCAAAGCAGGTTCTAACAGAGACTCTTTTATGGCGACAGCCAGGCGCACAAGGATTCCGGCTTGCGGGTGCTCAAGACCTCACGCGGGATGAAGTTATTTGCAGACACGAGACTCGACGGCCGCCAGCGCCGTGTGGAGCGCGGCCGGCATGCGAAAGAGGCGTGCACGCGTTCGGCGTGGCGCTTGCAGCCGGAGTTGTCTGCGCGTCAGGATCAATGGTGATGGATAAAACGGGCGCGAAGCCGCATGGGGCGATTTGGCAGTTCCTGGCGGACGATCATGCCCGGCTCGATTTGCTTCTTGAGCGCGCGGGGTCGTGCAGCAGCGCCGAAGAACTGGCCGCATACGATCAGTTCCGCCGCGCGTTGCTGCGGCACATCTCGATGGAAGAAAAAGTTCTGCTGCCGGCGGCGGAGCGGGCGCGCGGAGCGCCGCTTGCCGAGGCGGCGCGGCTGCGGCTCGACCACGGCGCGCTCGCGGCACTTATGATGCCTCCGCCACAGCCGCGGATCATCCGCGCGGTTCGGGTCGTTCTGGGCAGGCACAATCCGCTCGAAGAATCTCCCGGCGGCGTGTACGACGTTTGCGAAGAGCTGGCCGGCGCAGGGGCCGAGGCGCTGATCGCGGCGCTGGAGGCGACGCCACAAGTCCCGGTCAAGCCGCATCTCGATACGCCCAAGGTCTACGACGCGCTCAGGCGCGCGCTCGCGCGCGCCGGCTACGACGAGCATCTCGCCGACGAGTAAGTTTTGGCAAGCGGCTATTGGTCCAAAAGTCGCGGGTTTGCAAAGCCGGAAATTTCAGTTCAGATTTTGCTCATGCCCGACGACGAAGATCCGATGCAGCAGGGGCTGCACCTGTACCACGCTTTCAGAGCGAGTTCAGAGGGCGCCGAACACGCCCGAAGAGGAGAACTTATGAGCGGCTTCAAGCAGTTTTTGTTGCGCGGCAACGTAGTCGACATGGCGGTCGGGATCGTGGTCGGCGCCGCATTCGGCACCGTGGTAAGCTCTTTTGTCAAAGATCTGCTGACGCCGTTTATCGCAGCGATTGTCAGGCAGCCGGACTTTTCAGCCATCGCCTTTGAGATCAACGGCAGCAAGTTCCTGATCGGCAACTTCGTCAACTCGGTCGTTTCGTTCGTGATAATCGCCGCGGCGGTGTACTTTGCTGTCGTGTTGCCGATCAATAGTTTGGTCGCCCGCGCGTACAAACAGCCTCCCGCCGAGCCGACCACCAAGCGCTGCCCGGAATGCATCAGCGAAATTCCGATCCAAGCGAAGCGGTGCGCGTTCTGCACATCGGCGCTGCAAGTTTGAACCACTCGCGCGCGCTGTATTGCGATCCGAGTAACCGAGGCGGCCGAATCTGTAAAAGGTGTATAGTTTTCACTGCCGGAAGGCCAAAAAATTAATTCCGGTTTGATCCACCCGGATGTATGCGGCGCGCTTTCCTAATCATCGGACCGATTGCCCTGCTGCTTGTCACCGCTGTGCCCGCTTTAGCGGTGGTGGTCCAGGTCCCCCTGCGGATCGATTACTTCACTCTGGATGAGCTCCTGAAGCAGCAGATGTATACCGGTCCCGATGGGCGCGCAGAACTCTGGGAAGGCTCCAACGCCTGCCAGTACCTGCACGCGCGCAATCCGCACTTCGGCCGCGCCGGGGAGGCCGTGAAAATCGAGAGCGAGGCCGAACTGAATCTCGGCTTCGCCATCGGAGATAAATGTCTAAGTCCTGCACAGTGGTCGGGAATAATCGAAGCGGAAGCGAGGCCGTACATCACGCCCGGCCTAGCCCTAAAATTCCGCGTCACGGACATCAATCTTTACAACATGAAACACGAGAAGACCTTTCTCGTGGGCCGCGGCTTTGACCTGGTGAAAAGCTACTTTATTCCACGATTCGAGAGGTTTTCGTTCGACCTGAAGCCGCCGCTCAACCGGTTTGAGGAACTTGTCCGGGATGCGGCGCCGCCTGATGTTGCAGAGCGCGTGCAAGCCGCTTTATCCACACTGCAGCCGGTCCGCTCGATAGTGGCCGAGGACGAGGCGCTAAGGTTGACGCTTCAGCTAACCGCGCCCGAGGGCGGGGCGCCCATTGTATCCGGCCCGGCCGCTCCTTTGACGCCGGCTCAGGTGGAGGCCTGGCAGGCAACGCTCGACAATTGGGATGCCTTTATCGTCTTCGCCGTGAAGCAACTCGGCCTTACGGTCGGCGACCCGCAGGTTCGCGAACAGCTCCTCGCCCTGCTGCTCGAAAGCCGTCACCGCCTGGTCGAGGCGTTGGCGCAACCGCGCGATCCCGGCACAGGGCCTGACCCGGTTCGACTGCTGTTCCTGGATGTATGGAAGGAGGCGGGAGAGATCGTTCGATCGGCGGCCCACCGGGGACTGCTGCGCGACCGATCGCTTGAATTTCTGTCGTTCATCTCGGCCGGCGACGCGCTGTTTGCCCTCGATGAGGCGGCGCCCGCGCTCGGGATGAGGGTGTCGGCCGAGGACTTGCGCCGGCTGGCGCGCATAATGGCGCCTGGGTTTAGGGGCAATCCTCTCGTTTACGACTTCAACGAGGATCCGGAGCTACAGCGCCTGTTTGGCTTGAGCGAGCTGCCCGAAACCCCGGACCTGGTTGTGCCGCCCGACGATACGGGTGCGCTGCGCGAGGAGGAACTCGAGCCGGCTGCGGGCGAAGTGCCCGGGGTTTCTCCCTCGGCGTCACCGACACCAACATCCGCAGCTACCCCCGCCCCCGCATCCAGAACCCCGAGCATGCCCGAGTCTCGATCCTCCCTCGACCCTACGGCTGGATCTGCTGCGAACTGCGCGCCCGAACCGGTTACGCTTTCATCCCCTTTGAAAATATCGCCGCTTGCATCCGTCGCCCCCGTAATTCCGCCCGGGACTGGCGGGAGTTCGGTCTCAATGCTGGTGCCTCACCTCGGGCTGTTTGATGCGAGCGAGGTTTTGGCGGCTGAGACTGTTCCGGTATCCGAGCTTCTAAGTCTGGGCAGCAAATTGAGGCTCGCAGTCGTCGACGAAACGAATCTCGAGAGTTACCGCCGAACCTTAGGCGACTTGCTCACCCTTATCGCCGAGCGCGAACTGGGAAATGACCCGCTCGAAGCGCAGTACCATCAGACCTACCTCATCTTGCTAAGGGCCACGGCGTGGCAGGAGAGTTGCTGGCAGCAATACGTCCGGCGAAAAGGCCATGTCGCATACCTCATGTCGCCAACGGGCGACATCGGCCTGATGCAGATAAACAAATACGTCTGGCGCGGTTTCTTCAATCTTGCACGGCTGAAGTGGGACATCCTTTACAACAGCGCAGCCGGGGCGCAAATCTTGACGACGCTGATGCGCGGCGTGCTCCGTAGGGGCGCGGACTACGGTGGTGGCGCCGACGCGCTGGCCCGCTCCACTTACGCCGCTTACAACGGTGGGCCCCGCGCTTACCGCCGTTGGCGCAGAGAGGATGAATCTGAGCAGGCTCGGCAAGTCGACCAGGCTTTCTGGGAAAAGTATCGCGCGCTGCAAGAGGACAAGCCGGTCGCGATCCTGGAGTGCGCTGCGAGCCGGACTCGTGCTCGCAGGAAATAGCGCCTTGGTTTCAGTTCTGGCTCGGGTCGCGGATATCAGTACCCATCCTCCGGGATCCAGTCCGCCGGCAGCCGCGCGCTTAAATCAGCCCCGCTAGGGCTTGGACTGGAGGTCCGCCTGCCCGGTTGTCAGATCGACCGGCACGGAAACGTGTTCGTGCGCGATTAGCCACTCGCCGCGGAAGTTCGCGTAGCCACGAGTCACCCGAAAGATCAGGTCGAGCTTCTTGCCCTGCTGATTGGTACAGGCGAAATGCTCGATGCTGTGGCTGTAAGCGAAACCGGCGCCGCCGTAAATCTCGAGCTCGCTGATCTTCAAAGTCGGCGCGTCCTTGCATATAGCCAAAAAGCTTTGCCAATGATCCTTACACGCCTGCCAGCCGGTGTACTGGCGCGGCGGGATAACATCGAACACCACCAGCGCGTCGCTGACCGTGTACTTCGACATGATCTGGTCGATATCTTTGGCTCTGACCGCGGTCGCGAGGCTGGCTTCCAGGGTTCTGATGACACCCTGCGCGTCAGTGGCTGATGCTTCCATCGGGCAGGCAAGCATCAGCAGCAGCGCCACGATGGGGCCGGCGATCGTTCCGCGTATAATTTTCGACATTGCAAATTCCTCCTCTTCCAAGCATTTCGCTTTTCACTGCCGTGTTTGCCAAGCTGCAAGCATGAACCCCCGCCACGCTGCCGCGCTCGCCACGATCGCACTCGCCGTGGCCAGCACGATTGCCGCATGCACGCCGATCGAGCATCACACCGACAAGCAAGCCGCGATGGCGCGCATGACCTTTTCGCCCGAGAAATGCGAACAGGTCGGTGCAGTCTACTACCAATGCAGCGGAGAACACACCCTGCCGGGCGCGAGTGAGGGCGGGACCGAGTGGATGCCGATTTATTGGGGGCATACAAGCGTGCCGCGGTTTTGAGAGTTGCTTCGAAGGCCTCAGACGCTGACAGCGGTCCCACGATAGTAATGCTGCAGGATTTCTGTGTAAGTCTTGCCCTCATTTGCCATGACCGCCGCGCCGATCTGGCACAGGCCGACACCATGCCCCCAGCCGGCCCCTCTCAACACAAAGCGGCCAGCCTCTTTATCTACGACGAATGCAGAGCTGTAAAGATGCGTGTGCGATAACGCGCGGCGAATTTCCAGTTCTTTGCCGATGATGATGTAATCGCGCTCCCCGGTGATCTTCAGCCGATATATCCGGCCCGAAGGTCCGCGGGCGAGCGCATCCATGGCGCGAATCGGACCAAGGTCCACGGCAAGCCTTGATCCGATCAGAGCCGCGAGTTCTTCAGGCGTGTACGATACCCGCCAGCGATAGAAATCGCGGGTCTCCTGATCGAATCCCGGGAGAACGCGTGAAAGGAGCTCCGAATCGTGGGTATTGCAGTAAGCCGGCGGGTTGGAGCGTATCCATGTCTCGGGAGTGTAAGAGCAGGATTGCGCCGGGCCGTCCAAGACGGATCTGAGATAGGGAATGTCTTCATCTTCCCACGCGGTCGCAAAGCTCTCGGTTACTCCGCCGCAGCACTTGGAAAACCGCGCGTCGCAGACAGCGCCGTGGTAACGGAGAAACTCGCCGGCGGTCGCGCGAACCGCTTCGGCTGCGGCTTTAGAGAACGCCCTGGTGATGCCCTGATAGCGCTGGCAGTGGTCATCGGCACACACGTCGAAATCCGGATGCGCTTCGCGGCCATACCAGCGAAGGATTTCATGAGAATCGAGACGCTGACTGTGCCCTCTCGCAAACGGAGGCGGATTTGCCTTCGGAAACCATAGCCAACTGCGCGAAATCACCGCGTGAGCCTTCAGCAGTTCGAGAGGACAGGACGCGCTCATCTCGGATGAAATCACGCTCGCGACATACTCTTCGAGCGGGACATCATTGATCACTGTCAGTCCGGCTTTCAGTTTCACGAGGCGAAAAGTCCCACGGAATAACTGGCGCTCTTTGCGTTCCCAATGAAATCCGATTCCAATCGTGACGTCGTCCAGCGCAAAGGCGCACGATGCAAGGTCCGACGGAGTAAGTGTAACTTCGGAAGTAAACCTATACCGCTCCGGAGCGTACGGCTTGCCGGAAGCATCGGTAAAGCTGCCGGTCAATTCGACTTCGACCGCGGACTGTCCTTCGAGCAGTCCTACTGAGACGTTCAACGCTCACTCTCCAGCTTCCCGGCAACTTGCTGAAACAGACAGTCAGGCAAAGTGACCTCGCGAAAAATGGCGGCGATAGCGTCGCCCGTGATTTTCTCGAAATCCCGTGCCAGCGGCACGACAAATATTCCGCACAAATCAATCGATGCCGGACTCACCGTCAGTTCGCCGGTGTGAAACACCTCCGGCCGATGTTTTATCCGCGGGAACAGGTAGGTGACCCATTCCCCTCTTTCATGAAAGGCAGCTATGTTGACCATCGGCTCCGCGCGTTTGCCAGTGATTTCCGCGAGCAGATCAATGGCACGATCCATCCGATGGATCAAAGCAGATCGATCCGGTCCACGAAGTAAGAACACATTTCTTCCGTACTTCGGCACGGTGAGGCCGGTCAGTCCGGCGGTGTCCTTCTCGATCGGAAACAACCCTCGCGAGCCAGCCTGAAAGTGCATGTGGTCCGGTGCGGATGCTCCGCATTCGGGACCGTTATAGACGACGAAATATCCGGGCAGGGCTGCCGCAAGGTCCAGCATACTTCCGAACCGGTTCGCGATCTGCTGCGAGCGGTGTTCTCGGTGAACGATCGTGAGGTGACGATCGACGATTGGAAACGGATTGCAATAGATCGTGAAGTCCTTATCAAACGGCAATCCCTCTTCCTCCGGCGGCAGATTTCCCGCACATAAGAAGCAGGGGCGTTTCGCAACCGACTCCCGGTCGACAGGCGCGGTTGTACTAGCCACACGATGAGGAATGTGGCGGATGAAGACATCGAACCAATCGATCCGCACGGGCCGAGTACGCGCCCGCGCGAGGCCTTCAATGCCTTTGGCGAAATCCGGCCAAGTCCGCAACTGCCGTTTAAAGAGTTCTTCGAGTTCGTGAATCATCGCCGCATTCGAGCCTGAATCTCGACAGTCCGGAGCCAGTCCTTGTATAGGTCGTATCGATTCGCAACTTCGAGCGGCAGGGCGCTGTCGCTATTGCCTTCCCAGCGGCGGCAAAGATAGACCGACTCATAGATCCGGCCTATCTCATAGTCACGGCTGATGCGCAAGGCTACGGCGTAATCCTCGCCATAGCTTACATTCGGAAATCCTATGCGTCGCAGAACGGAGGTATTGAATGCGCGCGGCGCGCCAAGACCATTGACACGGAGTGCATTGTTTCTTCCGTTGTCGCGACTCCACTCGCGGTGGTCGATTAGACCGGGCGCAACCTCTTTCAACGAGAAATCGACCATCGTATAGGAGCCTATGACCATCGCATAAGGTCCAGCCTCAAGCTCTGCAACGATCCGGCGAAGGACGCCATCGTTGACGTACAGGTCGTCAGAATCAAGCTGGATAGCGTATTGTGCGCAGTGCCTGGAGTAGATCGCCTCGTTCCAGCATCCCCCGATGCCAAGGTCGCGGCGTTCGGGAACGACGTGTTTGAGACGCGAATCGTCAATTCCGCGCAGGATTTCGGTGGTCCGATCCGTCGAATGGTTATCGACGACGATCACATTGAATGCGAAATCGGCGCTTTGCCCGAGGGCGCTTTGGACGGCGTCGAGAATTGTCCGCTCGCGATTGCGGACCGGGATGACGACGCTGGCTTTTACGGGAAAGGTTTCCGCTGCGGCTGGAACTTTGTCGAAGTGCGGCTGCAACCATGCGCCGATTCGTTTGAGATGGGCCGTCGCGATGCGCTCCATTTCGATTTGGTAATCGCGATTGCGCGGATCGACATAGTCGAATTGCTTTTGCTCAGCCGGCCGCGCATCAATTGTCGACGCGCTGTACAAGGGTTCGGGAATCCGCACGATGGCGTGTTTTTCCGAAATCCTTAACCGCAGGTCGTATAGTCCTCCCCATTTCCAGCCGCGCTCGATTCCCGACTGACGCGCAGCCTGAACCGATACGCCGACTACCGGTCCAAAGTCGAAACCGTCGCGGATGCTCCCGCGTTGATAGTCGATACGAGGATGGCCGGCAGCATCGGCAAAGACC
>Ga0187810_10000487_pt1 | contig 15273 bp, 9 predicted proteins | sample NC_wetland_sal_i_9_FD_132963 | JGI IMG/M metagenome (GOLD analysis project Ga0187810, IMG submission 132963) | Wetland sediment microbial communities from Neuse River Estuary, North Carolina, USA - ASW_5 | ecosystem: Environmental > Aquatic > Freshwater > Wetlands > Sediment | place: USA: North...
CTGACCCGTCCAGGCACGGATCCGGTAGTCGCCGGGAGGCACGCCACGGATTTCAAAGTGCCCTTTCGCACCCCCGACGCCGAACTTCACACCGGCGGCGTCGCCCGAGGCAGGAATGAGGTAGATTCTGGCGCCGAGCGCAGGTTCACCTTGGACGCTGACCTGGCCTTCCAGGGCCGCGCTGTCACCTCGGATGGTGAGGTGAAGTTCGCCGGGCGCGCTCGCGCCGATCGAAAACTCGCCGTGCAGGGCGTCGAGATCGCCGAGCCTGGCGGATGCGACATATTCATTGCCGCCGATCGCCTGGGCTGTCAACTTGTACCGGTCCGGAATCACGTCGGTGAACACCGTCGACGGGGGCGCGGATGGCTCAGGCGATTCGGGCGGCTGCGGCTGCCGAGTTTGTGGATTGCTGTTGTAAACCGCACGGCCCGCCGGACGAATGCCCGAGAACGCCGGGCGCGAGTTTTCCGGGGCGGGCTGCGGCTGCAGCCATAGCTGGATCTGTGCGCTTTCCTGCGCTCCGGCTTCGTAGGAGACCGAGATGGGGATGTCGGCGCCGGGCGCGAGTTGAACATTGAAATCGCGGACGGGCTCGGAAGCGACGTTGAGTTGCTCTTCGGCGGCGAGCCAGCGCGAGGGGGCGGTCAGGAATTCCGCAACGCGCAGCGTATAACTGCCGCGCGGGACGTCCGTGATGCGGAACTGACCGGTGGTGAGGTTGACGAAAGCGCGGCCGACAGGAAGGCGATCGCCATCGCGATAGAGTTTGATTTGAGTAAAGCCCTCCGGAGTCAAACCGCTCACATGGCCATTAACATCCACGGCGGGTTCGGTGGGGTGCTGGAAGTCCGCTGTAGATTTTGCGGCGGGGGCCAGAGTGAGAACCGTGGCCTCGGAGGCCGAAGTTGCATTGGGATAATAGAGCGGCGTCATGCCGCGATGGTCGTTGAGTACGCTTATAACAGCGCCCTGAAAATAAGATGTCGCGGAGGCTTCTCCGGCCAGACGCACGAGGTAATCGCCGGGAGTGAGAGTGAGGAGCGCGTAATGGCCCCTATCGTCGGTTTGCGCAGTCTTAGCGGCAACATAATCTACGCCCGAAAGCGAGGCTTTGACGGCGATGGCCTGCACGCTGACGCCCGCGACCGGTTCGCTGTTCTCGTCGAGAACGGTCCCCGTGATGGAGGCGACCGGAACGAGCGCGATTCGAGCACGGGGTGAATCGGGCATGAGCTTCACGAATTGCATTACGGGTTCGGGCGGGCGTTGGGCCTGACCTTGCGCGTCGGCGCTGTTCAACATGTCGGCGAATGGATTTTCCACTTGTGGCGGCTGCTCCTGGCCGGATACAAAGCCGGGTTTGGAAACCTGAAGTGAATACGACTCACATGGGATGCCCGAAAACTGGAAATTACCGGCGGAATCGGTGAAGCGATATCCGTTGGCCGCGCCATAAACGATCACCATGGCGTGCGGGATGCCAGCGTTGGTAGCAGAATTGACGACGGTGCCGGCGAGATTGCAGAGTTCCTGTTTCTGGGCCCAACAGGGCGCGAGGGCCAAGGCAAAAACTACACCGATCCGCGTTCGATTAGAGTTTGCAGGCAATCTGTTGGTAATTTTACAGCAATTCAGGTCTTGCCGTTTCCAAAAGAAGTAGCCGAGCATGGTTTTTTCGTCGCGATTTCTTTGGCGGTGAACCAACGGGTTTCGAAGTCCGGCTCTGGGCCTTACCAGAATCATCGACTGCGGAGCAGCTAGAGGGATTCAACGCGACCATGATGAAACTGGAGAAAGAGGGTACGCTAATCGGAGCGAGCGTCCATATCATGGGCATCGCAACCAAACCGAATGATTGAATTATCGGTCCACATCTTTGGATAGCCCACGATTCACGCCGCCGTGTTTATAAATCCAAGAGAGCGGCGGGATGCCTGTTTTTCACTATGCTGCTTTGGCCGTTTTCTTGAGTTTGTTCGTTGCTTTAGACTGGGCCTTCGCCGATGCCTTTTTCTTCGCAGCCCAGAAAGCCTTCATTCTCTCGGCTTGCTGTTTGCGTTGAGCGGCCGTGAACTTGCGGCGTGGTTTCTTCGCCGGTTGAGCACGTTCAGGCGGGCCGATAACGGCAGCGGTCAACGGGTTCTTCGGCGGCCTTCCCCTGCGCCTCGTCGGTCCTTGGAGAGCTTCTATGGCTCGGTTCAGCTTGTCTCGTTCTGCAATCAGAAGAGCAAGAATTTGTTCTGTCGGCATCGAAAGAATCGTAGCACCGTTAGGTCGGTTGTGTTTCAACCGCGGGCTTTTCCTCAACAACTTCCGCTTCAACCTCCACCGCAGCTTCAAGTTGTTTCCGCGCGGCCTCGATCGCCGCGGGGTCGTCGGTGCCCAAACTTTGACGGAGGTAAAGTTCGGCGAGCTTCTCCAGCATCGCGTCGCTCATCTGGTTGAGGTCTAGTTTATTGAGATTGACGTTTTCAGTACGTTCGCGAAATCTTTCTGGCTTTAGCCCCTTCAGCAAAAAGATCGCGGCTGTTACGTTTCCGTCGAATGCCATCTCCGTCAATCGATCCTGAAGGGAATCGCCAGCTTCAATGACCGCTTGCTTGAAAGCCTGAACGTACCAGGGATCGTCTTTCAGCCAGTTGTAATGCGTTCGCCGGTCAACTTTAGCTCTCTTGGCAGCCCTGCTCAAGCTTCCACAGCGGGAAAACGCTGCCAAGAAAGCCCGTTTTTTGACATGCGAAATTTTGGGAAAATCAACGCCCGCGATCATGGGTTTCAGCCTGGTGCCAGTCGATGCCTCTTCAGTTCCGATGATGCGGCACTTCGGCTTAAGCAGTCAAGACCTCATCGCATCTAATCTATCGCTTGCGGCTATCCGCCTATGTTCCACATCTGATTCACTATTGTTCCGCGATACTCCGTTGATGTGTTGACGGCTTCTGTCACTACTGTCACTGGTTTCCCCAAACATTCAATATGCAACCTATGTTGGGCAGTCCACTTCTTGTAGTCGCTTGGGGAACGCCATGAGTTTGGCTTAAGCTCTCAATTCGGCTTCTTGCCCTCGCCCTCCTTCGACTCCAAGCGCTTCGTCGCGGTCGTCCGCATGATTCGATTTATTACCACGCTTGCTGCACCCGTCTGGTTCTGAATTTCGCGTCCACGCTCGGTTTCTGCCTCCTTTTCCGGCGGCTGGTTGTTCCAAAGTCGCTTCCGTTCGGACTCGACTGCTTCGCGGATTCGGGCACGGCTGTTAACCGAACAGGCGAGCCCAGTTTCATCCAATTCGGCTGTTTCGAGAGTCTTTTCGAGTTCTGGATAGCATGTCCGCATGACGTGGTCATGAGTAGCTTCGCCAATGTCCGCCAGTTCAATCTGCCCGTCGTCGTCGAGACGAAAATCGAACATGCAGACTGGCATGCGAGTCAAGGACGCCTGCTCGGCATTTCCCCACTCATCGAGCAGTTCAATCGCGTCGCTTTTGGTTTTCGCATTGACCACAGAGAACTCGCCGTTGGGCCATCGGCACAAGTAGATCGCCATGAACTGAGCGTAGCAACCTAGCAGGTCGATGTTCATTGACGCTCGCGCGGAGATGTACGGAAAAATGTACGGAAGGAAGCGCTCTACCCATGACTACCAAGCGAATTTCAGTGGTGTTCAGGGTGACTCAGCCGAAGCGTCATCACCCTGTATTTGAAGCACTAATTATCAATCGTGAGCAATGTTAAATAACTCACCCTGATACCTTACAAGCAGGAGGTCCGCGGTTCGAGCCCGCGACCGCCCACCACAGGCCTCGCCGCCTCCCCACAGCCCGTTGCGCGGAGCCCTCCCGATAATTCGAAGGCCAGTCGTGTAAGGATTCAGCGTCCAGGGAATGAAACCATGGAAACTCCAGGAGCTTTCGATCTTTCTCCAGCCCCTGGGGTTCTTCTCGGGACTAAGGCCGGCGATCCTGCGCGATGTCGCGCGCAACTGCACCCAGGTTCTGGTGCCCGCTGGGCGTCTGGTTTTCAGACAGGGCGATCCCTCCGACTCGTTTTACATCGTTGCCACCGGCCGGCTCGACGTTTCGATTGAATGACTAGCGTCTGCGCTAGGTCACGCGCGGAAAAAAGATATGTTCCAAAATTTTAGTGCATGATACCAAGGAATAAGACACGCCGTTTACTCCCGCTCAACTGTGATACTCCCTCGACGGAACCGGTCAAGCCATTTCGCACAGTAGGCCCTTAGACTTAACAACGGCAGCTCAATCCTCTCATCCCGTCTTCCCGCGTGGTTCGTGAAATGCTCGTGCACGAAACTTCTTCAACAACGGGTCAGTGACGTCGGTCAGTTCTCCTGCGCACGGACACCCTTCGTGAGTCGTTTTTCTCAATAGGAGAGGGCAGAATCATGCACACGTCGATGATGCAAACGCTTACCAGGGGGCTGCTTATTGCCTCTTTATTCGGCTCGATGACGATCTCATTACTCGCTAACGGCCAGCCGCTGAGCATTAATATGAATCGCGACCTGGGCGCTTATTCGATCGGCCAAGTTCAGATTAGGCTGAACGCTTCGGGGGGCAGCGGGAATTACACCTGGAGTCTGGCTTCTGGAACCCTGCCATCGGGTCTGAATATCGCACCCATGCCCGGAAACGCGTCGCAGACCGGGCTGGTTGGTATAGCCACCTGCGCCGCATGTACTGGCGGGGGAAAAGTTTACGGCTTCAGCCTGACGGTAAACGATGGCATTACGAGCGTGACACGGCCGTTTGAAATGAGAGTGACGACGCTGACTTTGCAGGATATTAACCTCCCTGATGTCTTTGTCGGCCAACCGTTCTCCTATAAATTCACCGCATTGAACTCCCAGAGCGGCAAACCGACATTCGACGTCACTGCGCCGGGCTTGCCGGTCGGCCTCAGCCTGAGTTCTACCGGTATTCTCTCAGGAACGATGCCCGACCCTGGGACTTACCAGATCAATCTCAGCGTTTTTGATGGCGCCGATGAAGTCTATCGCGGCTTTCAGCTCAATGTTTACCAGATCGGCCTGAATCCAATCGCGCCGATGCCGCTGGGAGTCCTTCCCAATGCCATTCAGGGAGAAGCCTACACGGCCACTCTGACGGCTAGCGGCGGAACTGCTCCCTACCAATTTAGTTTCGGCGGCTCTCTTCCCAATGGCTTGTCATTGAGCCCCGAAGGAGTGATCAGCGGCACCCCCAACACCGGCCCCGGCTTATACGGATTCAATGTCTTCGTTACGGATTCTGCGGGAAACAGCTATCAGAAGTCGATGTCGCTCGACGTGATCCCGGGCGGCATTGCGGAGAACCAAATTACCCTCGGTCCGATCAGCGATGCGATTGTTGGAATGAACTATGGATGGCAGATTCCGACGTGCTGCGGTGGCGTGGCGCCGTTCACATGGACTGCGACGGGGTTGCCGGCGGGAATGTCGATCCGGTCCGGCAGCGGCATCACCAGCGACTACGTTTTCCCGGGCTGGGGCGAAATCTGGGGCGTCGCAAGCACCCCGGGCACTTATTCTGTTACTGTCACTGTCACCGACGCCCTGAAGAACTCCTCCTCGCTCACGTTTCCGCTCCACGTATCGGAACTCTTTCTGGCCCCAAACTCCAATCTTCCGAACGGGACCATCAACTCCCCATATACGGCGGCGTTCCAGATCATCGGCGGCACGCCGCCTTACGCCTCGGTTCAGATAGTCCCGCCGAGTGCGCGTAGTAACGCAAACCTCCCCGATGGACTTAGCGTGAATACCACGAACTTAGCCAGCGGGTTCTTTACTGTTGAGGGCACTCCGCTCGAAAACGGCAACTTCAATCCTGTTATGGTGGTCACAGACGGTGCGGAGCAGACGCTGACAGTAGCGCAGTATTTCAATATCTTTAACAGCGCCGGTGGCATCACGATCTCTGGCAACGGTTTCATGACCATCCCGGTGGGGACGCCAATATCGACACAATTGAATGCGTGTTGCGTGGCGAGCTATGTCTGGTCGGTGTCAGGGACCTTCCCGACGGGTGTTTCGCTCTCGTCGAGTGGCATGGTAACCGGCACGTTTACCACTGCGGGAACCTACACGTTCTTGCTGGAAGCCGCCGATGCAGCCAGCGTTGCGGCGCCCGGCTTCAAGCAAATCACGGTCGTCGTAACGCCCATTACGATTACCACCAATTCTCTGCCAAACGGGAATGTAGGGACCGCTTACAGCCAGACCTTAGCGGCCAACGGAAATACCGGAACGCCCACGTGGTCGGTTGCTCCGGGCAACTATCTTCCGCCTGGCTTGACTCTCCAAACGAATGGAACTCTGAACGGCACCCCAACGGCTACCGGCCAATATTTCTTCCAGGTCAGCGTTACCGATCAGGACGGTAATCAAGCGTTCAATACCTACACCATCTCTATCTACGGAAAGGGTCAAGTCTCACCCCTCAGCGTCGCCAACGGGCCTAATCTTGGAACATGGACTACGGGCACAGACTGGATAGGGCTTGGCGTTAATGGAGGAAACGGTACTTACTCTTACAGTCTGGTTTCCGGCAAGCTACCGCCCGGTCTGTTCCTGAGCAAGCAGGTTCCGAATTTCTTCGCGCCGAATCAGCAGGCGGGGCTCATCGGCGTTGCAACTACCCCGGGCACCTACAATTTCAGTCTGAAAATCACGAGCGGAGGCCAGCCCTACGGGGGCACGAGCGTGACTGTGCCGTACCAACTGACGATCTCGTCACTGAACCTGCAGGATGCCACCCCGCCCGATGGATTTGTAGGCGTGGCATATAGCTATCCGTTCACGCCTATCCAAAATGCGGGGCCGGTCACGTTTACCGTGAACTGCAGTCCAACGGGTTGCGCCCCGCCACCGGGACTGACACTCAGCAGTTCCGGTGTCTTATCCGGCACTCCGACCACTCCGGGGAATTATCAGATTGCGATGCACCTCTCCGATGGAGTGAATAGCCAGAATGTGCAATTCAATCTGACCATCTATGCCGTCCAGATCACAACCCCGTCCCTTTTACCGATTAATGGAACGCAGGGCGATTCTTATTCCGCCACCCTCACGGCCAGCGGCGGCTCGGGCACTGGGTATAGCTTCAGCATCGTTTCCGGAGGTCTTCCGAATGGTTTGAGCCTCGCTTCAAACGGCACGATATCCGGCACGATCAACAGTGGGCCAGGGCTTTACGGGTTTGGGGTCCAGGTCACGGACTCAGAGAATAATACCGGCGATCTGCTGATGTCGCTTGATGTCGTTGGCCCGGGGCCGGGCATGCACATCAACACTACCTGGCTCAACGATCCCATTCTGGGCGATCATTATGGAGCGGTTGTAAACGTATGCTGCGGCGGCACGGCTCCTTTCACCTGGACCGCCAGCGATCTTCCCCCAGGGTTGACTATTGAGCCTAACAGCAACTCGTTTACGAACTATCCGTCGATTCCGGGTGGCCTGCAGATCTACGGTATCCCGGAGCAGACCGGAACTTACAACGCCACGTTCACCGTTACCGACGCAAACCTGGTCAGTACGAGCGTTATTATTCCGATGCACGTCAGCATTCTGGATGTGGCGATCGGGAATACCGGTAATGGATTCAACTTGCCGAGCGGTACCTTGGATGCGCCCTACAGCGCGACGTTCCGCATTTTGGGCGGAACCGGCACGGGCGACAAAATCACCCAGACGGCGAATGGCAATCTCCCAGATGGCTTAAAGCTGAGTGGACTCACCCTGAGCGGCACTCCACTTGAGAATGGAGGGTTCTTTCAGGAACTCGAATTCGCCGATTCAGCGGGCAACACACTCTCACGCGGTGAGGGGATATTCATCAACGATGTCAGCGGTGCGAACATCTTCCTCAACGGGAACGGGTTCTTCGGGTATGACCTCGGAAGCATCCCAAGCGGCGTAGCTTATTCGACGCAGTTTTTCGAGTGCTGCGAGGCGGGAACCGTGTTTTCGGTCGCAACGGGATCGAAGTTGCCGCCGGGACTCACACTCTCCTCCACGGGCTTGTTGAGTGGAACGCCGTCAAGCGTGAAAGCCGCGACCACCTTCACATTCCTGATCCAAGCGGCGCGCTCCTCCGGCTCTCCGTTTTTCGGGCAGAAGATGTTCGCGTTAACGGTAACGCCGATTACGATCACGACGACCTCGCTTCCTTCCGGCACGGCGGGGACGGCATACAGCGCCACGCTCGAGGCAACCGGTGGGAAAGGGACTTTGACGTGGTCGCAGCCGTTCAACCAGGGGTCGCTGTTGCCTCCGGGCCTGACTCTCAATGCGAACGGTACCATCACGGGCACGCCGACCACTACGCCGCTGGCCTCGGGCTCTTACTTTGTCATCGTACAGGTGACCGATAGCTCGAAGAACACCGCTATCCAGGGCTATGGGATCAATATTGCGCCATAGAGGCAGTTATTCCTGAGCAGCGGGTTGCGCGCACTTGCTGCTCAGTATACTTTGGTCTCGACTGATCTAGCTGAAGGCGTTTAAGTGCGATGGTCGCGTCGTTCGTTGGTTGAACGAACAGGAGGCCAAATTCGCGTTCCTAATGTTGCGCGATCTCAGTGACATGCTGTTTGCGCGCATCGTCGCGAACGCGAGGTTTTCCGGCGGCAAGCAGCCGGAAGCATCACGGAATCGAGGCGAGTTGTAGCCGCAGCGGCCGGGCATCGAAGAGGCTGTCCTGGGCTTCGAGCGAGATCGTCCGGACCAGCGGGAAAAGCCGCCCCGCCGTCCATCGGAACTTTACTTGTGAAGCTCGGTGGGCGGCGGAGGAGGCGGCTCCCCAAATGGAGGGGGCGGGGCAGCCGCTGCGGGCATCGGCGCCTTTCCGTCCAACTCGAAAACGAACAAGAGCGGCGGAGTATCGATCTTGGCGTCGGTCGGGCCTGCGGTCATCACAGAGCGGCCCAGGCCGCCCACGAACGCGACGTATTGTTTGCCGTCGACCGCGTAGGTAATGGGCGGACCCATGCCCGTGCGGCCAACCTGAAGTTCGAAGAGCTTCTCGCCTTTGTCGGCGCTGTAGGCGAGGAACCGGCCCTCGTTCGTTACTTGGAAAACCAGATTGCCGGCAGTTGTGACCACGCCGCCGCCGATGCCGCCTCCACCGGGCGTACGCCAAACCAGTTTCTGATTCACCGGATCCCAGGCTTGGAGCACACCGTGTTCGTTGCCCAAAGGCTCGGGCCCGATGATCGGCAGCGAGTTCGGGCGAGCGGTGAGAAAAGCCTCCGCGAGTCCGGTGTCGCCGTAAGGATGGGGAGTTACTTTGTCGCCAGCCGCGAAGGTCCAGTTTCCGTAAGTGGTGGGGATGTAGACGAGGCCCGTGGCCGGGTTGAACGCCATGGGCGACCAGTTGTGGGCGCCGCCCGCGGTCGGATAGATAGTGATCGGCTCCTTGTCGTAGAAAGCGTCCTTGTTGATCATGGGGCGGCCCGTTTCATCGAAGCCGTGCATCCAGTTCACCTGCGCGTAGGCTTGTCCGGAAATGAATTTGCCCGTGATGCGATCCAGCACATAAAAGATGCCGTCCTTGGCGGCCTGCATGAGCACCTTGCGCGGGCGGCCGTTGATCGTAAGATCGACGAGCATCAACTGCTGGACGTTGTCGTAATCCCAGTTGTCGTTCGGTACCGCCTGGTAGTGCCACTTGAGTTCGCCGGTGGAAACTTTGACGGCCAAGATGGAAGCGGTGTAGAGATTGTCCACGTTCTGAGCGCCGCGAAACTTCTGGACCCAGGGTTCGGCGTTGCCGGTGCCGACGTAAATCAGGTCGGCTTCCGGGTCGTACGCCATACCGTCCCAGACCGATCCGCCGCCGCCCATTTTGTAGAAATCGCCGCCCCAGGTTTTCGCGGCTTTGCGCATGGCTTCGTTTTCGGGCGGATTGGCCGGATTGCCGGGGACGGTGTAGAAGCGCCAGGCGCGGTGGCCGGTGGTGGCGTCATAGGCATCGAAGAAGCCGCGGATGGGATGGTCGCCACCCGCGACGCCGATCAGCACCTTGCCGTTGGCGATGCGCGGCGCCATTGTGATGGCGTACCAATCCTGCGAATAAGCCACGCGCGCTTCCCAGATCACTTTGCCGGTGAGGGCATCGAGAGCTTCCAGCCGGCCGTCGATGACGGGCGCGAAGATCTTGCCTTCATAGATGGCGAGGCCGCGGTTCACGATGCCGCAGCAGATCCTCGGCCGGACCGCGGTCTGATTCACTTCGGGGTCCCAGCGCCAGAGTTCCTTGCCGGTGCGGGCATCGAGGGCGAACACGACGCTCCAAGTGGTGATGCCGTAAATGGTGTTGTTCCAGACCAGAGGCGTGCCTTCCTGATTGCTACCGCCGGCACCCAACGCATAGGTCCATGAGAGGCCGAGACGACTGACGTTCGAGGTGTTGATCAGCTTCAAGGGACTGTAGCGCGTTTCGCCCTGCGAGCGGCCGTAACTGAGCCAGGAGCCGGGGAGGGTGTCTTGCGGCGTGCCGGCATTCTTCAAAACATTTGCATCTACTTTTGCATCTAGAGCCCCGGGTTTTGCATCGAGTGCCGCGGGACGGGGCTGCTGTGCGATGAGCGTCCCAACGCTGATCGATATGCCCATCCATATAAAAGCGGCCAGAAACCTACGCATGAATAAACGATCTCCTTGGAGCAGTCACCTGCTCAGAAACTTGCTGAAGCGGTGGAAGCTTCATTCTAGCGGACTGGTGGTTGGTTGTTGGTGGTGGGGGTGGATGATGTGTGGCGAGCGGCGATTTTTTTTCAAATTTCAAAAATCGAAGCCACGGGGGGCGCGGGCAGGTGGCGCATCAGGGCTACTTTTGTGTTTGGTGGTGATTTTTTTCTTAATCTTTGCCGGGCGCCGGACACAAGGATGGAGCGGGGCGGGGAATGGAGCGCGGTTCAGCTTCAAGAACAGAGTACAAGTCAGCCGGATGAGCGGGTAGGTGGCGAAGGCGCAAGTGGCTGATGGGGATGAAGAATCGGGTTGGCGAATTTGGTTATCGAGGAAGCGATGGGGCAGGCGGTTGAGCCGACACGGGGCCACAAGCGTTGGGGCGATAGCGGCGGTTAGTGTCGGAGGCCGCGACCGCGAGCGGCACAAGTCGGCAATGCCGACTTTGCGACAAATCAATTGGGCGCCTTGATTTTGCATCCCGAAGGGCTGTCGAATCAAACAAAGAACATATTGTCACCCATGCGGACGATCTTACTTACTGAGGAAGAGGCAGACGTGGTCGTCGAACTCATGCGCCAGTGCTTCGAAGAGCACGTCGCGAAATACAACGAGCAGAAGTATCCGCCCAGAATTTACGAGGATTTGCGGAGGGTTTTTGGCCTGGTGTCGCAAGTGTCCGTCGGCGACATCCGGACGGCGGTGCTGTGGAAGTTCGGGCATCTCGGAAAGAAGCGAATTCCGCGCCACCATGAACGGTTGATTTGGTCTCTGCAGCGACAATGGCCTGCATTGTGTCCGAGTCTAAGCGGGCCTACCGTTGAGGTCTTCACGAATCTCAAAAACGCTATCGGCGGCAGAGACCCATTCATCACCTCCGCGTTCTTCGTCCATCTTCTGAGGCCCAGAGAGGTCCCGATTATCGACCAACACAATTTTCGCGCGATGAACCACTACTGTGCGACGGTACGTGCAGGATGGCGGCTCAAATCGAAGCCCCGTACCTACGAAGACCTGGCTACGCTTTCCTCTTTCTTGAGCGACGTGAGATCTCGCTGGGCGGCCGTCGACCAGTCAACGGTTCCCGATGAACGCAGACTTGATCGATTCCTGATGATGTACGGCAAGGCTTTGAAGGCTCACAAGCCCCCGCCACCGCGGGTGCCTCCGAAACCGCCGCCACACGGTCGATCGGAAACCCGCAACCCGAATGATTCAGGTACACGAATCAGACTCCCGTTCGGTGGCAGTAAACACTATTTTGATGCGAACGATCTCGTTCGGCACTTGATTGAGTCTGGGAGAAACCACATCATTCAGGGGCAGACTAACTGCGGGTTATCGGCTCACCGGAAGCCCCATTCTCTTGATATCTGGCTCCGTCGCAATTTTGCGGATAATCCTGATACGAAGCAGGCGGTGAACGAGGTGGTGAACCAGCTCGTGTCGACAGGACTTTTTGAGGAAGGCACCTTTCTCTGCCCGGACAGCGGCCGGATGTGTAAAGGGATTCAGCTCGTCTCGAATGTCAGACGGTGACCTGCTGATTGTCTCCGAACCAAGTTGACATTTAACGCCCGACATCCGGAAGCGGAGCCACGGAACAGGGAGTCCGGTTCTAGGAGGTTGTGGGAGTTGGGGTGAATGGGCATCGGAAACTTACCCACGGCCCGTGGTCTTGAAATTCTGGTACGATCAGTACAATGATACGAATTCGCTTCAACCTTGGCGGCACTCGGAACCACGCCGCCCCTGCCTGTCAATGATTCCACCCAGAAACTACCCGCCCCGCCGTCCAAGGGTCCGGGAAAACGTGAATGAAGCCATCCGCGTACGCGAAGTGCGCGCGGTGTTTCCGGACGGATCCGTCGAGATCATGCCCACGCTGGCCGCGGTGCGCAAAGCGCAAGATATGGGTCTGGATTTGATTCTGATCGCGCCCACCGCCGAGCCTCCGGTTGCCAAGGCCATGGACTACGGCCAATGGCAGTACGAAAACAAGAAGAAGCAGCACGAGGCCAAGAAGAAACAGCACGTGATCCAGGTGAAGGAGCTTAAGTTTCGCCCGAACACCGACGATCACGATTACGAGTTCAAGAAGAATCACGCGATCCGGTTCTTGAGCGAGGGCAACCGCGTGAAGGCTGTGGTGCAGTTTCGCGGACGCGAGATCGCGCATGTGGACCTGGGCAAGAAGCTGCTGATCCGATTCGCTCAGGATCTTGCGGTGCACGGACAGGTGGAGGGCCAGCCGAGGCTCGAAGGGCGCAACGCGCACGTGATCATCAGTCCGGTGAAGGCGGCTCCGCCCGCTAAGGAAAAGCCGAAGGGACCGCCGCAAGCGCCGCCTGCGCAGTAGCTGAAGACCGGCTCCCTTACGGTCGCGGCTCGGTAGGGTCGCGGCTCAGTAAAGACGCGGCTCGGTAGGTCGCGGAATCAATAGAACAGGTACTTGCGCCACTGATCGTCGCTCTTGGCAAGCAGACGCATCAAATGACGGCTGGTGTGCAGGCTAAAGGGCCGAGGCGCACGCGCCAATTTCATGCCGGCTTCTTCGGGAGTACGGCTACCCTTGCGATTATTGCAGGGATGGCAGCAAGCCACTAGATTTTCCCAAGTTGTTTCGCCCGCGCGAGAGCGCGGAACCACGTGATCGAGCGTCAACTCGCCGGACGGCATGGTGCGATGGCAATACTGGCAGGTATAACGGTCGCGCATCAAAATGTTTTTGCGCGATAGCGCCCGGGTTTGATGGGGGATGCGGCGGTACTCGAGCAGGCGAATCACCGACGGCACGCGGATGGAGTGGCGCGGCGAATGGACGTGCGCCTGCGACTCCTCCTCGGCCGAGGCGACGCCCTTGAGCACCAGCACCAGCGCGCGGCGTGCGGCGCAGATGTTGATTGGCTCGTAGCTGGCGTTCAAGACGAGTACGGGTCTGTGTAAGCGATCGAGGCTAGGCATCTTCGGATCTCCCGGAGAAATTCGAATCGTTCAGAAATACGTCAGAAATCGGCCGGCGGTCCGCCCGCGCTAACGTTAATAAAGTCACTTGCCGCGCGCCGGCCCGTTGCAGAGCTCGCGCGCAGGACGCCGCGGTGGCGCCGGTGGTCATCACATCGTCGATCAGCAGCACGCGCCGGTCGTCGATGGCGGCAGCCTTCTTGGCTTGAAACGCGCCCGACACATTCCGGCGGCGTTTGGCGCTGGTCAATCCTGCTTGCGCCGGCGTATTGCGCACGCGCCGCACTGCGTTCTCGACGGGCGTATGGATGCGGCGTCCGATCTCGCATGCCAGCAGTTCCGACGGATTAAATCCACGCTGCCAGCGCTTCCGCCAATGCAGCGGCATCGGAATGATGACGTCGAAAGCTTGCTCGCGCGGCAGGGCGCGGGCCAACAGCTTGCCGAGCGGCCCAGCCAAGGTACGGATCCGGCCGTACTTGAACAGATGAATCAGCGTGCGCAGCTCGGCTTCGTAGAATCCAAACGAATACGCGGCATCGAAGCCCCGCACACCGCGCCGGCACAGGGCGCAGCGGCCTTCGTCATCCAGTGGGAACCGGCTGAGGAACGGCGAGTGGCACTGGACGCAAAAATATTCCGCCGCAAGGGGCTCGGGTTTGGCGAGGCAGGCCCGGCACACGGGCACGCGCGAAATGTCCTGGAGCGGCTGCTCGCACACGCGGCACTCGTCGGGGAATAAAAAGGAAAAAAGGGCAGCGGGGATCTTTCGAGCAGGAGCGAACGCTAGCTCACGAGAGGTACTTCGTGCGAGCCAACTACTGCTGAAGACGCACCCCCTTAAAACAACTAGTTTACACGATGAAGTGGCCCGATTGGGGATGGTCTCTCACGTGTTCCGTTACCGGCTTGCAACATGAGTACAATGGAATCGAAGCCACTCCATGCAGACCTTCTACATCGAGACCTTCGGGTGCCAGATGAACGCGCACGATTCCGAGAAGGTCGTCGGCACACTCGTCGCCCAAGGCTACCTGCAAGTGCCGAAGCCGGAGGAAGCCGACCTGGTTCTCTACAACACCTGCAGCATTCGCGATAAGGCCGAGCAGAAGGTGTTTCATCGCTTGGACGAGTTCAAACGAAACGGCAAGGGCAAGGTGTTTGGAGTGCTCGGTTGCGTGGCGCAGCAGGAAGGCGAGAAGATTTTCGATCGCGCGCCGCACGTCAGCCTAGTAGCCGGGTCGGCCAGCTATGCCAAGCTCCCCCAGATGCTCGTGCAACTCGAAGCCGGCGGCCGACGCGTCACGGGCTTGAGTCTGGATAACGATCAAGCTTTCGAAACGCCATTCACCAAGCGCGACAATCCGCATCGCGCCTACATCACGATCATCGAAGGCTGCGACAAGGCTTGCGCGTATTGCGTGGTGCCGTTCACGCGCGGGCCGGAACGCAGCCGCACCAGCGAAAGTGTCCTGCAGGAAGCGCGGCAACTGGCGCGCGCTGGCTACACTGAGATTCAACTACTGGGCCATAACGTGAACAGCTATCGCGATCCGTCACCGGCGGGCTGGGAGTTCGCGCGGCTGCTGCGCGCCA
>Ga0187810_10000489_pt1 | contig 15211 bp, 13 predicted proteins | sample NC_wetland_sal_i_9_FD_132963 | JGI IMG/M metagenome (GOLD analysis project Ga0187810, IMG submission 132963) | Wetland sediment microbial communities from Neuse River Estuary, North Carolina, USA - ASW_5 | ecosystem: Environmental > Aquatic > Freshwater > Wetlands > Sediment | place: USA: North...
CAACATCGCACCAGCCACAGCCGGAGCGCGCTGCTTCTGCCAGGATCCCGATTTGCTTTTCCCGGCTACCCTGAAACAGCCCCCCACCCTCTTGCCGTCGGCACGTAGCAATAAAGACGGCGCGCGGACGGGCGCGGCGCAACCAGGACAGGAAAACTTTTCTTTCCTTCGCGTTGCCGAGATAGTCGAGGCGCAGTTCCAGCGTGCGCGTCTTGCGCAGTCCCAGGCGGACTTGCGACCTCATCTCGCGCGCAGTTTCAGCGGCCACAACGCCACACACTCGATCTTTTCCGAACAGTCCCTTCAAGCGTCCCCCCACGCCGGAAGCTAAACTTTAGGCTTCTACCACGTGGGTGACAAATGTGTAAAGCGCCCTCCCACGTTTTCTTGACGGTCCATAGGGCCAGTGCTAGCTTTGATGGGTAGCCTTAGGCGCTGTGGGGATATCTAAAGTTGCGAGCGTAAGGAGCGGTCTCTATGCACAAAAAGATCAGCTATCGTATTCTGATTATAGGACTTAGAGTGGGACTGGGCTTTATCGTCTCCACTGGAGTTGCCAAAGCGCAACAGCAAGGTCCAACCGCCCCAACCGAAGCGAACGTGTATTGCTCTGGCCTGGTGACCAACAAACCTGTTCCCGGCGACAGCTACCTGATTTCGGGCGAGAATTCCCGATACAAGAATACGTTCTCCTTCCCCGATTACGTGTTCATAAACCAGGGGGCGGAGCATGGCGTAAAAGTTGGTGATCAATTCGAAGTGATCCGGCCTGTGAGCGACACGACGGGCGTCACTTGGTTCAAATACCAACCGGCATTGAGCCACGCCATGGGGACCACGTACGCGGACATTGGTCGGTTGCGTATCGTTCACGTCGACGCAAAGACTTCAACCGCAGAAATGGCATTGGCCTGCACCCTGATGCAGCGGGGAGACATCGTGCGTCCGTTTGCAGCTCGTCCGGCTCCTCCGTTTCATAACGTGAAGCTTGATCCCTTTGCCGCGCCGTCAGGAAAGAAAACGGCCATGGTCGTTACAACCAAGAATTTCGGGACAATCGTTGGGGCCGGACAAATCGTCTACATCAACCTGGGGAGCGACCAAGGCGTTCACGTAGGAGATTATTTCCGCGTGTTCCGGTATCAGGGGACGCATATCGACACCCTTTATCAACTCAAGAATTCGGCTTACATGGCGTACGGCTATGGAAGTACACCCGTCGCCTACCAGTGGGACAATCTTCCGCGCCATATTCTGGGCGAGGGAATCGTCCTGCGCACCGGGCCTAATTCGTCGACCGTGCTGCTGACGGCCTCGCGGCACGAAATTTTCGTTGGCGACTACGTGGAAGTGGAATAACTGCAGCCCAAGTTTCTTTCCGCAATCCGCACCGGAGAAAAAAGGATCCGATTCGCCATGCGAATCGGATCCTTTTTCATTTCTGAGCGCGAGAAATCAGTATTCGGAAGTGAATCGACAGATCTCTGCCCGGTCTTTCACGATTCGGAAACCGTTCGCGGTCCCCTTTCCGAAAAAATTTCCGCGGTGAAACCGAACACTTGCGTCGCGGGATCGCGCCAGGCATCGCGCGCCAAACCGGCTTTTACGCAGGTTTCTTCGAGCAGCCGCTCGCCAGACCAATTCCGTTCCGTGGCAACTTGCGGAAGCAAGAGTCCCCTGAGGGACCCACGCACTACCAGAAGTCCATGCCGGCCTACGACAATCGCTTCGGGCGGGATGCGTTCCGGAGCGGTCAAGACAGAGATTTCGATAGCCAGGATGGTGATTTCCTCGGCTTGAATCGGGGTGAAACGCGAATCGTACAACGCCGCATTGATTGCGGAAATGGCGACCACATCTGCAAGCGGTCCGGGATTCTCTACTTGTCCCACGCAGCCGCGCAAAGTTCCGGCACGGTAAAGGCTGACAAATGCTCCTCTGCGTTCGGAAAGTGCCGCGGGGAAGTCAGGAAAACGCGGGAAGCGCTTCTCGACGACAGCGCTTGAAATCGCGCGGCGGGCAATCTCCACCAGCGCCAGCCAATCGTCACTGGACAGTCGGGACATCCTGAGCATTCTTGCGCCGTTCGAGAATTCTCAGGTGACGCCGTTGCTTCACGCTGCCATCGACACGGCCCCAAAACTTTTGAAAATACTGAAACGCGGAGACGACTGCGCTTCCCACAACCAGCCATAATAACAGCACGCCGAGCGGCCGAATAATGGCGTGCTTCGCCGCCAGGATCACCGCGCAAACGGCGATCACTTGCAGAACCATTTTCGTTTTGCCGAGCGCTGAAGCGGGAATTGTAAACCCTTCGGCGGAAGCGATATTGCGCAGCCCAAGAACTACAATTTCACGCCCGATGATGATCACCGCCATCCAGCCCTGCACCAGATGCATTTCCACTAGGGAAATAAATGCCGCCGACATCAAGAGCTTATCGGCGATAGGATCGAGCAGAATTCCGAGCGTCGTCACCTCGCTCCGCCGCCGGGCATAGTAACCGTCCGCCCAATCCGTGGCCGCAGCCGCCAAAAGAATAAGCACGCCCCACTCGGCAAAATTAATTGTGACTCCCAAAAAAGCGATATTGGGTTCGCGGGTCAAAAGGATAACGACCAGAACAGGGATAAAGAAAATTCGGAGAATCGTCAGGCTGTTTGGCAGGTTCATGACGCACCCGTAGGGCTGCCTGCTCCTATTTGGACGTACCCGCCTAGTCGCGAGGCGTGATCCACTATAGTCGCACTAGTGCAGGCAGTCAACGATTGCTCAATATGAGTTCTCGGGCGCAAAAGAGGCTAACGTGCACTCATGATGCACGCAATTAAAACCATATACCCAAGAACGACTTGCACCCGCAAGGCTGTGCAAATCATGAGTTTACAACCAGCCGATTCGAAAAGCGGCAAAATGCTGAATGATTCAGCAATTATGACTGCAACTAGTTCAAAATAAGGGAGTTGAATGCGGTCAAAGTAGCACTCGGCGCCAGATCATCGAATCTCTGACCGTCTAGGCTCAACGCACGGAAAACGATTTCCACAGATATTTCCACAATTGCGCAGGCTTTCATTACACGTGCCATGACCATGAGACGACGTGGATTTCCTTGATTCTTGAGGGCTTTCCCGGCTTTCCCCCCTTTCCGGCAGGGCTAAATTTTGCGGAAGGAAACGCGTGAAGGGCGTCAAGCGAGTGTTGGCTCCGGGCCGATTCTCAATTGGCGCGCCACGGATTCGGGAATTTCCGCCTCGATGGACATGGTCGAGTCTTGTACTTCCGAATGCAGGACGCGGCCGAGGGCATGGACGAGGGCGATCGCGCGTCCATTGGACAACGGTAACCTGAAGTGTAAATGCAGCAACGGATCAACGGGCATCGCCTCATCAATGCGGCCGAGTAACGCCTCCAACCCTTCGCCTGTGAGTCCGGAGACGCGCGCGGAATTGTGATTTCCATTCACGGCCGCGGCTTGCTCAGGAGTAAGGCGGTCAATTTTGTTGAGAACGTGCAGGCGTGGCCGGTCCGCGACGCCCAGTTCTTTCAGAATTTTTTCGACTTCGGCGTCCTGTTCGGTGTGGTGCGGATTCGAGATGTCCGTCACGAGTAGAATCAGCGCCGACTCTTGCACTTCTTCCAGCGTGGCTCGGAACGCGGCAATCAATCCCGGCGGAAGGTCGCGGATGAATCCGACCGTATCGGACAGAAGCACGCGCCGATTCGACGGGAGGCGCACAGCGCGCACGGTCGGGTCGAGCGTGGCGAACATCTTCGAGGAAACGAGAACGCCGGCTTTGCTCAGCGAATTGAAGAGCGTCGATTTCCCCGCGTTGGTGTAGCCCACCAGGGCGACGGTTCCGAGCGGCACGGCCTGGCGCGTCTCGCGACGCAGCGCACGCTGTTTGCGGATGGCCTCGATGGCCCGCGAGATTTTTCCGACGCGCTCGCGAATGCGCCTACGATCGGTTTCAAGTTTCTGTTCGCCAGGGCCGCGAGTTCCGATGCCACCGCCCAGTCTGGAAAGTTCTTTCGCGCCTCCTGCGAGGCGCGGCAGCGCGTAGTTCAATTGCGCGAGCTCGACCTGGAGCTGCCCTTCGCGGCTCCGCGCGTGGCGAGCAAAAATATCCAGGATCAATTGCGTCCGGTCAATCACGCGGCATTCGGTGCCCTTTTCGAGATTGCGCAGTTGGGTTGGTGTGAGGTTGCGATCAAAAACGATGAGCGGCGCGTTGTGCAGATGCGCTTCAATTTTCACTTCCTCGATTTTGCCGCGCCCGATCACGGTGGCAGGATCGATTTTATCGCGCATTTGGAAAATGCTGCCCGCGACTTGCGCACCCGCGCTGCGAGCGAGTTCCGCCAATTCGTCGAGCGACGCGCGTTCCGCTTCACCCGCATCGACGCCAGGCACATGCGGGGCTCGCTTCAGGCCCACACCCACCAGGAACACGCGCTCATGGCTTTCTGTCGGACGTGTAGTCTTCATTCGGTGTTAACGATGGATGCAGATCGCAGGCGGGGGATAAGCGGCCATCGGGACAATCTCACGAATACATTATACACCCCGGAGCCAATCGCAACTAGGTTGCTCCGCCCCACAGCAACTGGCGATCTGTCTGATCCTGCTGCGTATTGCGGAACTGTTCGCCTTGCGCGCTAAAACACTCATAGCGCATAATGATTTTTCGCGATTTGAATCTTCATTTTTCTTTCTGAGTAACCCGCGAATCGAGGCCTGATAATGGTCAAACTAAAAGTGAATGGAATGGAGGGCTCCTTCGATGGAGACCCCTCCATGCCGCTCCTATGGTTCCTGCGCGATGAATTGAAGCTGACGGGAACAAAATTCGGTTGCGGCATGGCGCTGTGCGGCGCCTGCACGGTTCACCGGGACGGAAAGGCCGTGCGCGCCTGCATCACTCCCATGTCGGCGGTCGCCGGCGCGGAAATCACCACGATCGAGGGACTAGGCGCGAATGGATTGCACCCGGTGCAGAAGGCCTGGATGCACATCAACGTCCCGCAGTGCGGGTATTGCCAGCCGGGGCAGATGATGCAAGCGGCTTCGTTCCTGAAAACTACAAAGAAACCCACCGATGCGGACATCGACGCCGCCATGTCTGGAAATATCTGCCGCTGCGGAACCTACCAGCGCGTGCGTGCCGCGATCAAATCCGCGGCGGAGGAACTGGCATGAGCGCAATCGAGAACGTGAGCAGGCGCGGATTTTTGAAAGGCGTGGCCTCGGCGGGCGCGTTCGTGCTGTGCGCGCGAATTCTTCCCGAGTCCCTGCACGCGGCGGGATTGCCTGGGAACGCCAGAGTCGATGGCACGGTGTTTCATCCCGGCGTGTACTTGGGAATCGATACCGACGGCACGGTCTACATCATTGCCCATCGCTCGGAAATGGGCACCACCAGCCGCACCTCCGTGCCCATGATTCTGGCCGACGAACTGGATGCCGACTGGAAACGCGTGAAGCTGGAGCAGGCCATCGGAAACGCCCGCTACGGTTCGCAAAATACGGACGGCTCGCATTCCATTCGCGAATTTTACGAACCCATGCGCCAGGCCGGAGCGACAGCGCGAATGATGCTCACGCAAGCAGCCGCGAATCAATGGGGCGTTCCGTTGTCAGATTGCAATGCCGATCTGCACGCGATCGTTCACACTCGCACTGGACGACGCCTCGGATATGGCGAACTTGCGTCGGCAGCCGCAAAACTGCCCGTACCAAAAGTGCAGGACCTGAAATTCAAGCCCAAGAGCGAGTGGCGCTACATCGGCAAGGGATATCCGAGTAACGACCTTTCCGACGTCGTAACCGGAAAAGCCGTGTACGGCATGGACGCCCGGATGGACGGAATGGTTTACGCGTCGATCCAGAGGCCGCCGGTTCTCGGCGGAAAAGTGAAATCGTTTGACGACAAGGAAACGCTGAAAGTAGCAGGCGTGACCCAAACGGTTTCCATCGATCCGTTCCAGGGCCCCTGGAATTTTCAAGCGCTCGGCGGCGTGGCCGTGATTGCGAATAATACCTGGGCGGCATTCAAGGGCCGGAAGAGTTTGCAAATCGATTGGGACAATGGCCCGAATGCCGGCTACAGCTCCGACGCATATAGAAAGGAATTGCAGCAGACGGTGCGGAACTCTGCGAAGGTGGTGCGCAATCAAGGCGATGTGGATGGTGCCTTCGCGAAGGGAGGTAAAATCATCGAGGCTGAATATTACGTGCCCCATTTGGCGCACGCCGCGATGGAACCGCTGGTGGCTGTCGCTGACTTTCGAGACGGCAAAGTAACAGCCTGGGCGCCCACGCAAAATCCCCAGGCCGTGCAGGACACCGTCGCAAAAGCGGTGGGAATTTCCAAGGATAATGTAATCTGCCACGTAACGCTGCTGGGCGGCGGATTCGGCCGCAAATCCAAGCCCGATTACGTTGCGGAAGCCGCAATCCTGTCGAAAAAACTTGGGCGTCCCGTGAAAGTTGTGTGGACGCGCGAGGACGATATCCAATTCGACTTCTACCACAGCGTCGCCGCGATGTACATGAAAGCGGCCGTTGATTCGAGCGGAAAACCCACGGCCTGGCTGCAGCGCTCCGCGTTTCCTCCGATTGGGTCCATGGGCGATCCCAAGCTGAATTATGGCGGGGATTTTGAAATGGGCATGGGATTCTCCGACGTGCCCTTCAACGTGCCGAACCTGCGCGTAGAAAACGGACAGGCAACGGCCCACGTCCGGATCGGCTGGCTGCGTTCGGTCGCCAATATCTACCACGCCTTCGCCGTTCAAAGCTTCGCCGACGAACTCGCACATGCCGCGGGGCGCGATCCCCTGGTCTACATGCTCGAGCTGATCGGACCTCCGCGCGTCGTCGACATGAACAACGCCAAGAATCCCAACTATGGCGGCAACTACGATGTCTACCCAAACGATACAGGGCGCCTGCGAAGGGTCCTGGAAATCGCCGCCGAAAATTCAGGATGGGGGAAGCGGAAATTTGCCAAAGGGGCCGGGATGGGACTGGCGGTCCATCGCAGCTTCCTCACTTACGTGGCGAACGTGGTTGAGGTCCAGGTCACCGATGACGGCAAGGTCCATATCCCAAGCGTACACACGGTGGTGGACGCCGGACTCATCACCAATCCTGAAGCCGCTCGCGCGCAGTTTGAAGGCGCAGCCGTCTTTGGCACGAGCATCGCTCTCACCGGCGAAATCACCGCCACCAATGGCGCGATCGACCAGTCCAATTATGACTCCTACCCGGTGGCACGAATGAGGGAAGCGCCCTTGCAGACGAACGTACATCTGGTCGAAAGCGATGCGCCGCCCGCGGGTGTGGGGGAACCCGGAGTTCCGCCATTTATTCCGGCTTTGTGCAACGCCATCTTCGCCGCCACGGGAAAGCGTGTTCGCGAATTGCCGCTTGGCAAAACCAAGTTGGCCTAAATTACGCAAGAAGTTCTGGCGATGGCCTAACCTTTCACGGTGCCGCGAAAGATTAGGCAACGAGTGGAAAGGCGCCAAGGACGAGGTCGGCAACCTTTTTCAAGTCAACCGCGAAGAACCAAAGCGAGAGCTCTCACTCACACTTAAGAGTCGTCGCGCCCGGGAAGCCAAAGCGGTCGACAATAAAGTTAATGCGAATCATCCGGGCCTAAATTTCGTCTAAATCCGGACTATTCGGTTCTCGCTGTCTATTCGCCATCAAGGGCAGTGGATTTCTGGCGGGGAGTTCCCTTCGGCGAAATCTCTGATAGCCTCACAGTACACGTGGTACTGATATTTACCCTCCTCTGGCTTTACGGGATCGCACTTAACGCTGAGCTCAAGCCCTTGTGCAGGTACGTTCATCGGCACCGAAAAATCCCTGCCCTTGCCGTCAAGGAATCTGTCTGCATTAGGAATCCAAACCTTTACAGGTTCTTCGGTATGATTCTCGAACCGGATTGTCCTCGGCGAGTCCCCATTGCCGATATGGTAGTGAGCCGGTTCGACCACAACCCGCTTGTCAGACTTCGGATCTTTGCGAAATACGATTGGATTCATTGGTCCTTCGCGAGCAGTCCCAGTAGCTAGGGTTCCCATCGCGTTTCTCCTTTCGTGATTTTGAACATTTAGTCTTTAGGGCCTGAGAAGATCTTTGAATCTCGGGTCTTGCCGCAACTGCGCCAGCGTGGGCTCTTTCTCAACCAGATCGCGAGAGAGACCCCCCTTAATCGCCTTGGCAATCCATTGCAAGGCGAGCTGGCGGTCTCCAAGCTGCTCGTAGATTGCGGACGCCTGGAACATGTTGGAAACGTCATCGGGAGCCATTGCCAGACCTTGCTGCAGCAGTTCTCGAGCGCTTTGCGGTTGGTTGAGGTGGGAATACGCGTCGGCCAACCGGATTAGCAAGACGGGATCGCGAGGATTGACGCGTCTTTGCTCTTCTGTCAGCGCTGCTGTCTGTTGGAAGGCAGCCCGTGCCTTCTGTGGTTCTTTGCCCCACTGGTAGGCGCCCGCCAAATTATGCCAGTCCTCCGAATCGCGGCCATTCATCCGAACCGCCTTTTCATAGTACCGGGCTGCCTCGTCATATTGAGACAAGGAATAGTAAACCGCCCCGAGATTTGAATAAGTGTCAGCCGAGGGCTTGATGGCCACTGATTTCTCATACAGTCTTGCCGCTTCCTCATAGCGATTCTGGGAATAAGCGATGACACCCAGATTACTGTAACCGCGCGCATTGTCGGGAGTAAGTTCCACGACGATCCGAAATTCCTTTTCGGCCTCGGCATAGCGGCCCAATCGATAGTAGAAACCACCCAGTTCGTTATGTGCACCCCAATAGCCCGGATGCATCGCAATGGCGTTCAAGTATGTAGTTTCGGCGTCTTTCAGTTTCCCCATCTGTTGGTATGTCTTGGCCAATTCCCGGGAAGCGTCCGAATTGATGGGGTCAAGCGCGAGGGCCTTCTTAAGGTCTTGGATGGCCTCTTCATAGTGCCCCGTCCCCGTACGGACCATCCCCGAGGTCACATAGACTTGAGGCAGTTGGTCGTTCAGGGCAATCGCGGCTGCGGAACTCTTCCTGGCTTCTTCCGCTAAGTGTGTGTCTTTGGTCTGTTCGTAGCTTCGCCAGTACGCCTCGCCTAATCCGGCTTCCGCGAGCGCATACTTGGGGTCCTGCTCGAGCGCCCGGTTAAAAAGCGAGATCGCTGTGTCCAGGTTTTGGGCCACCTCATAGCGTTGCAGATAGCCCTTTCCTTGCATGTAATATTCGTAGGCGCTGGGAACGGTCGTCCCGCCTATGGCCAAGGTTTGTTTGGCCTGGTCCGAGAGTTTCACATCTAGTAGCTCCGCTACTTCCAGCACGACCCCATCTTGCAGCACTGAGATATCGTGCGCCTCGGTATCGATTGTTTTCGATTTCAGCTGCAGCAATGTTCGAGGATCGACCAGATTGATCGTCAACCTGACGCGATCTTCCGCCCGCTGTACACTTCCGGTTATCGCCAGGTTCGCCCCGAAAGTTTGCCGCGCTTCTCGGACGCTTACGATTCCTTCCCGCAGAACATCGGTAGACGGGACCACGAGGAATTTCCGCTGGAATTGCTCCAATTGGCTGAGTTTGCTGCTCAAAATTTCCACCAAACCATCGCAAAAGCTTTGATTTTCGGGATCGTTGCCGACATTCGTGAAGGGAAGCACTACGAGCTGTTTCGGTGTAATCGGAGACAGCAACCCGGGCGTGACGCGGGCCGTTTCTAAAAGCCGTGGCAAGAAAACACCAATTCCAGTGAAAATCAGCGCTGCCGCCAAGGGCATTCCCAGCCATGCCGACATGCGGCGCAGAAACGTTCCGTGGTTTCGGACCAGAGGTCTCGTCTCGACGGCAACGGAGGAATCGCGAATCTCCTTGAGCTCGCGTACAAGTTCTTGCGTGGATTCGTAACGCTTCTCAGGTTTCTTGGCCATGCATCGGTGCACGACGGCTTCGATTGCGGCAGGCACTTTTGGATTGAAGGAGGCGATTGGTTTTGGTTGGTCCTCGATGATTGCCGCAAGCGTTTGGGGAATGGTGTCGCGGTGGAATGGCAACTTTCCGGTAACCATTTCATAGAGAAGTGAACCGAACGAAAACTGATCGGAGCGGAAATCCGTGGGAAGGCCGCTGGCCTGTTCGGGAGACATATAATCCATCGTACCGAGCAGGATTCCCTGCTCGGTGGCGGCAGACGCTTCATCCAAGGGCGACCGTGGAAAACCCGTCGCAAGCTTGCTCAACCCGAAGTCCAGTATCTTGGCTAAACCATCCTTCCGAATCACCACATTCTTGGGTTTCAAATCACGGTGCACAATCCCGCATTCATGCGCGACAACCAGACCCGCACCGATTTGCAGGGCGATGTCGAGCACATCGGTCATTGACATTGGTCCCGCAGCCAGGATTTCATCCAAGGTCTTCCCCTCGACCAGTTCCATGGCGATGTACACAGTGCGATTTTTCTGCCCGATTTCGTAGATCGTAACGATATTGGGGTGGTTTACAGAAGCCAGGACATGGGCCTCGCGGCGAAAACGCGTCAGTTGGTTGGGGTCGTTTGCGAAAGCCGCGGACAGGACCTTGACCGCTACCTCTCGACTGAGGCGGGTGTCACGAGCCCTGTATACATCCCCCATCCCGCCCGAAGCCAGGGGCGCAAGAATTTGGTAGCAACCCAACAGAGCGCCATTGTCCAGAGCAAAGCCTTCCAATCCGTACGGTTTTAGAAAACTGCTGTCCTCTTTTTCGATCGAGGCAAGCAGCAACTCCACTTCGTTTCTCACCGATTGTTCCGCACAGGCATGATCGAGATAGGCAGGACGGTCCTCGGGCTCCCGTTCAAGTGCCCCGGCCAGCACCTCCTTGACTCGTTGCCAGACATCGGGCGTCATTTGTCTGCTTCCTTCTGCCTCATTTCGCGTTGAAGCCAGGCTCGCGCCGTCGACCATTCACGCTTCACAGTTGCAGGCGAAATGCCCAGAACGACTGCTGTCTCTTCAATCGAAAGCCCGCCAAAAAAACGTAGTTCGACCAGCCGGCTCTGTTGTGGATCCAGGATGGCAAGCCTGGTTAAAGCATCATCCAGCGCGACAACATCGATTTCTCGCCTTTGCGGTAGGGCAATCTTTGGATCCAGGGCTAATCGGGGAGCTCCGGCTCCGCGCTTCGCGGCCAGGCGGCCGCGAGCATAATCCACCAGAATGTGCCGCATCAGTTGCGCAGCAACGCCAAAAAAGTGAGCCCTGTTTTTCCATTGCGGAGACTTCTCACGGACGAGGCGCAGGTAAGCCTCATGAACCAAGGCACCGCTCTGAAGTGTGTGGTCGGGGCGTTCCTGCCAAAGATAGCGGCGGGCAATACGGCGCAGTTCACCATAAACCAGGGGAATCATTTCTTCTCGAGCGTTTGGATCGCCGCGCCCCCAGTCGAGGAGCAATTTACTAACCTGTTCGGCCGGCTCTGGGCTCATCTTCAGACTCCGATCCCAGCCTAACAGTGATGTTAACGCGGACCATACCACCCCGATTACTGAAAGTACAGTTTTTTCGAAAGCACAGACGTCGGGGCCATTCCGAACACGCGCGGGTCGAGTCGTAAGGTTACGGCGCGAAAATTAAATAGATGGGTGAGCCAATTACCTGTTCGTTTTCGCTTTATAGGGTGAAGGCACGATGCGGACTCAAGCTCAGGGAGCTGGACCGTGTCGGCCGATTGACAACAAGAAGGAGCATGACCATGAAAACCAAGACGATTCGACACCCGATTTGTGCAAGACTCTTCGCGGCAGTTCTGCTTGCAACTTGCGCGTTTGTGGCCGTGGCGAACGCACAATCGTTTTCGGCCAAGTTTACTTTGCCGTACGAAGTCCATTGGGGCAAAAACGTTCTGCCTGCGGGAGACTACACGATCAGGTTCAACTGGCTCGCGAACGTGGCTCTCGTCGAGGCCGTAAACGGAGAGACCGCAGGCTTTACGCCGGTCCCAATCACCACCTCAAGCGACAAAGGCGCCACCGCATTATCTATCATGGTGCGAGGCAACGAACGTATAGTCCGCTCGCTCAACCTGCCTACACGAGGTGTCGCCCTGGTCTATTCACCGACGACCAATGCAGAGCGCGAAATCCTCGCCAAAGCTGATCAAGTATTGAATGTGCCGGTAATTACAGCCGGGAAGTAAGTTTTCAGCTCCCGCCAAGAGATAAGATCCTATTCAAACGAGGGGATGAGCCGGCAGGTTCGTCCCCTGATCTTTCTAGGGGGAAATCGTCCCGTTTGGAGCCATATCAGTCGAGGCAAGTCGATCAAGAATTATCAATGATGGTCAGACGCTGCCCTCATGGCTTTTTTGTTCACTGATCGCATCAGCCAGAACCACCGCAGCTCCGCTGAAGAATAAAGTATCAACGAAAAAGTTCAGCCCATTCCCTATGTCGGAAAAGTTAGCGATTGTAATGGGGAGGTAAACAAACAAGATTGGAAGCAGGACCACAATCCCCAGATATGTCGCTGCCAAGCGCGCGCGTTTATTCACGACGATACACGCACCGCAAGTGATAAGACCCGCGCCCGTGAGATAGGACCAGAAAAGATGTCCGGGAATCCATTCAGGCGTTATTTTGTCCAGCGGAACGCCGGGTGCCAGCGTGGGATGCAGAAACTGTTCCACGCCGAAGGCGATCGCCGGTATCCCCACGAAAAAGCGCCCGAGAGTTACCAACCCTGTCGCGCCATCCGAAGGCATTTTTTTCAATTTTTTCCCGACCAATGCAAAAGCTCCGCCGCCAAATGCGATATCCCTCAGGCCAATGGCCCAAAACAAACGATCGCCATGTGTGGCCACGAGGTTAGGGATATGAATCAAAACCACGAAAACTAGAAACATGCATCCCAGAAGTGTGGCCGCCAACCGTGCATGTTTCTCCAGGATGATGCTCAGCGCTGCGGCAATCAGAGCAAAGCCCACTAAATAGACCCAAAAGGTGTGCAGCGGCATCCAGGACGGAACGAGAGGCGCGATGTCCCGTGTATCGGTAAAGTGCTCTGTGCCGAATACTCCCATCGGGATGGCAAAGAACAACCGTCCGAATGGCAAGAGCTTGTCGAGCCCATGTTTTTGCGGTAGCTCGTCCTTGATAATCTTTGTTAGCCCGATTACAAAAAGAATGGCGCCACTAAAATACGGCCAGAGCACGCTTGCCTGAATTGGGAAGACTGTAAGTGCTAAAGCAAGATAAGTGTGGTGGAAGAATTGGAAACTGCAATTCAGCATATTCTTTCCAGGATCACCACTTCCAGACTCTGAATCACATAGACCCTAACCGGAATGTCCTTTTTGACTTCAATCGCAGTGCCGTTTTTGCACCAGCACCGCCGAAATTGCCCGATATTCCGCACTTTTGCAACACTTCTCCTTGCCGAGCCCTTTGTGGACAGGTTTCTGTGCTTGAGCGGGATGCCGGCGCCACAAAGAGCAGTCTTGAATTAGGCTGCTGCTCCTGATTGTTTTTGCCCATTAGCCAACTTCTCGGCGGCGGCGATGATTGCGGGATCGTCGCCGAACCCGGGGAGCCAGTGGACAAGGGGTTCCTTGCGGAACCAAGTGAGTTGTCGCTTGGCGTAACGGCGGGTGGCCTGGGCGATGGCCTTCGTGGCGGCTGCGAGGGTGACGGTGCCTTCCAGGTGGGCGCGCAACTCACTGTACCCGATGAAGTCGAAAGGCTTCGCATTCTGCGGAACGCCGTTGCGGACGAGGCCGGCAACTTCATCGAGCCAGCCGCGATCGAGCATCGTGCGTGTGCGCCGCTCGATGCGGTCATAAAGCGCAGCGCGGGGGGGCAGCAGGCCGATCTTGATCGGATGGTACCCCTCGAGCGGCGTGCGGCCCGAGCGGTGAATATCCGAAAGCGGGCGCCCTGTAAGCAGACAGACTTCGATAGCACGGATCATTTTGGGGCGGTCGCGGGAACCGATTCGCAGCGCTGCTTCGGGATCGAGCCTCCGCAAAACGCGATGCAAGTATTGCAGGCTGTGCGCGTTGGCTCCAGCTTCGAGGCGCGCGCGCAATTCCTCGGAGCGTGCCGGGGCGTCGGCCAGGCCTTCCAGCAGGGCGCGCAGATACAGGCCAGTGCCGACGGTCAGGATGGGCAGACAGGCGCGCGCGCGCAAGTCCTCCAGCACGGAAATCGCTCGCGAACGATATTCCCCTGCTGTGAACGGGAAGGTCGGATCCACGAGGTCCAAAAGGTGATGTGGTATGCCGTCGCGCTCTTCGAGGGTGGGCTTGGCCGTGCCGATGTCGAACCCGCGATAGACCTGCGTCGAGTCGCAAGCTAGGACGTCGCCCTTCAGTTTGCCGGCCAAGGCTACCGCCAGGGAAGATTTGCCGGACGCGGTGGGGCCCACAATTGCGACGAGCGGGAGCGAATCGCGCCCCGTAAGGGCAGGTTGTTCGGATTGACCGGGCGTAATATTCGGAGCGGTACTCATCACAGGTATTTCCAGTACCGGATAACCAGATAGATCAAACACAGGAGAGCCAAGATTAGGAACCCCGCCACTTGTGTGCGGGAGGGCCTCACTGGGCGGTCTGTGAGTTCAGGGGAATATTATACAGGAAAATGAACCTTAGCTCGATATAGGGGCCGCTGAAGGCGGACGGGAGAGGTTCAAACGGTGTGGACGCGCGTATGGAGGACATTGCGGCGCGGTCCAGGGGCTCTTTTCCGGAACTCCCCATCATGACGGGTTCCTGTTCTGGCACGACGCCATTGCGCATGATTCGAAATTGCAGCACCACCTTGCCTCGGTCGCCCAAGCGGGCCGATTCCGGCATCACCGAATACCAGTTGCGCTTTACGCTGGCGAGCACGCGAGCGATGTAGGTGGAGAAGTCGACGCCCTCGGTGGGTGTAAGGATTTCCACCGCGTTGCCGCCAAATCCCTGCCCTCCGCCGCCTCCTGGGCTTCCATATCCGCCGCCACGGCCAATCGGCCCCTCAGATGTGGCTGCCTCAGACCCGCCGCCCCTCATGGCTTCTTGCATGGATTCCTGCAACGCCTTGCCTGGAGAGAACTTTGGCAAAACCAAGCTGGGAGTAGTAACTGGAGGAGGCGTTTGCGGCTGGATAGGGCTCTCCGCCGGGTGCGGCAAGGACATCGGAGCAATCGGCGC
>Ga0187810_10000490_pt1 | contig 15184 bp, 14 predicted proteins | sample NC_wetland_sal_i_9_FD_132963 | JGI IMG/M metagenome (GOLD analysis project Ga0187810, IMG submission 132963) | Wetland sediment microbial communities from Neuse River Estuary, North Carolina, USA - ASW_5 | ecosystem: Environmental > Aquatic > Freshwater > Wetlands > Sediment | place: USA: North...
CTTCGAGCGAAGGCTGCCGTTGCACCATTAACCTCTTTCAGCCGGGAGTATCCGGCTATGATTATACCCGATTTCACCTGAGAGGCTCGAAAAAGGTGTTTTTCTGCAGTGCCCGCTCAGAAAGACTCAAGGCTCGGGCGTGAACGTGGAAATCTTGACGATAGGCGGGCCGTCGTGAGTGGTATTGCCGGTGGATATAATTTGAGCGAGCCAGCTATCCGGTTCTGTCATGATTGCCTGCAGATAGGCGGTGATGTCGTTATCCGTCAGGCTTGGATGGGCAGGACTCGAGATCATAATGCCGACCTGATCCGCCTGGATCGTATTGGATTTGACCGCAGACGCAGAATCATCAGTAAAGCTCATGCCAGTCTGGCAGGTGGAGATCTGATTGCTTTGCAAAAGCGGGGCCGCCTGTTCGGAGACGCTGATGCCCAGGTATAGATCCGCCAGGCGATTGTCGTGAGCGGAGCCAGCACTGTTGCCGTTGTAGGTGATGCCAATGCCATTATCAGCGCTGGGCGAATTGATCGCGTTCTGGCTTAGCTCCGGCGAGGCCGAAGAATTAACGGTGATGCCAACATTGCTAAACCCCGTGATCTGGTTGGAATCGGCAGTGCCTGTGGCGGAATCAGAGAAAACGATGGCGCCCAAGACCCTGGATATCTTGTTGTTTGAAAGGGCCACGTTTGCATTCCCGGTCACATCGATGCCCAGACTATCGGCGGTTCCGCTTACGGTGTTACCGGTGACAACCGCTTTGGAACTGTTAAAGAAGGTGAGGCTACTTTGGGTGTTGTCCTGGAAAGTATTCCCCTGGATCGAAGCCGTAGCATTCTCTAACAGGGTCACCCCAGAATATGTGCTGCGGATGGTGGTGTTAGTGAGAGTCAGATCGGTTGAGCCGGAGGCATAGATGCCGAGGTAGGAAGCGAAAATCTCACTATCTTCGATGGTCGCTTTAGCGTTGTTACTGATGATGATTCCGCCGGGAACTTTTTGGGGATTGTCTTTGGGGGCTGCAGCGGTGTTGCCCTCAATATGACAATTGCGAATGAGGACGGCTGCATCGTTGATTATCTGGATGGTGCCCAACTGATTTCCCTTGCTGCTGAGCGTGGCTCCCTTCAGATAGCAGTCCTGTAATTCCAGAGTGCCGGATTTTGCAGCGATGAGGGCAGCAGGATCCGAACCGGTGTAAGACAGGGTCAAACTTTTGAAGGTAAGTTTACCTGTGCCTGTGTAGAAGAACACAGTGGAGGCATCGGGGTCTGGCAAGGCAGATGTGATGGTGGTCTGATCGTAGCCGGCGCCCACAAGGGTAAGGTTTTTATCGATGGTAAGTCCTTTAGTGAGGGTAAATGTGCCAGCCGCCAGGGTGAGCGTATCGCCATCGGCGGCACCAGCGATGAGGGCGGTCAGGTCCTGGTCAGGTGAAATGCCAACGGGGGTCGGCGTGGGCAAGGGAGTAGCAGTGGCGGTGGGGGTGGCCGTGACTGCAGGGGTAAAGAGGCCGGTGGAAGTGGCGGCCGAATGGATGAGAAGCCCCAGGGCGGCAATCAGGACGATGGCAGCCAAAACGATGACCAGTGTCCTGCCCGTCCGCGGTGAGGCCGGATGCGAGGGGATGGGCTGGGGCGGTGTAACGGTCAAGGGGGAGCCGCAATTCGAGCAGAAACGAGCCGAGGCGACATTGACAGACCCACAATGCGGGCAAGTAATGGTGGAATTGTTCATTCTTCCCTCCCGAACATGTTCACTATGAATGGATACCCCAATTATATAGCAGGGAGATTCTTTTCATAAAGCATCTTGGCTATGAATTAAAGACAGATTGGAAGCGCAGCAATAGTCTTTTCGCATGAAAACCAGGTGTCAGAAAAGGGAGATTTTGTTTTCATGTTAAAATGAGATCATCTTCTAGAAGGACTTATGATTATGCGTAAAAATTATTTGATCGACATGGATGGCGTACTGGTGAAGGGGAAAATGCTCATCCCAGGGGCGGATAAGTTTATCGAACGGTTGGTAGAAACGGAAACCAAGTTCCTTATCCTCACCAACAACCCCTTATACACACAACGCGATCTCGAACATCGTTTGAGAATGAGCGGTCTGAATGTACCGGCTGAGAATATCTTTACTTCGGCTATGGCCACAGCGCGCTTTTTGCAAAGTCAACGGCCCAACGGCACGGCGTTCGTGATCGGCGAAGTGGGGCTCACGCAGGCGCTGCACGAAGTAGGCTACGTGCAAACCGATACCAAACCCGATTACGTGGTGCTGGGCGAAGTGAATAACTATAACTTCGAGCAAATCACCCAAGCGATCCGCCTGATCAATGACGGTGCGCTCTTCATCGCCACCAACCCCGATGCGACGGGTCCGTTGGAGGCGGGCATCGTGCCGGCTACAGGAGCCATGGCGGCTCTCATCGAAAAGGCTACCGGAAAGGCCCCCTTCTTTGTGGGCAAACCCAATCCATTGATGATGCGCAGCGCCATGCGCTATCTGGGAGTCCATTCCGAGAACACCGTCATGGTGGGCGACCGCATGGATACGGATGTGGTGGCCGGCGTGATGAGCGGCTTGGATACGATTCTGGTGCTGAGCGGGGTCTCGAGTGTGGACGACGTAGAGCGATTCCCCTACCGCCCCGGACGCATTCTCAATTCGGTGGCTGATATTCTGGTTAGTAAAGACTAATATTTTTCATTAGTATTTTTGCGCGGGCGCGGTATAATTAGTAACAAAGGTGTAATGGAATGCTTGCTCATGAAACGAAGGGCGTACAACGCCGCTTCATTCTTTCGATGGTTTTTACTGCTTTGATTTTGGTCGCCGAGGTAATCGGTGGCCTAATTTCGGGTTCGCTGGCGCTGCTTTCGGATGCAGCCCATGTGTTTATGGACCTGTTTGCCCTGGGACTGAGCCTGTTGGCCCTGCGCCTTTCGGCACTGCCACCCGACGACCAGCACAGCTTTGGTTATCACCGGCTGGAAGTGTTCGCGGCCTTGATTAACGGGATCGCGCTGGTAGCAATTGCTATCGGTATCTGGGTGGAAGCAGTGCAGCGTTGGAACCACCCGGTGGCAATTCACAGCACGGAGATGTTGGTCATCGCCGTGATCGGGTTGGTTGTCAACCTGGTGGTGGCTTTCACGCTGGGCAATCATACGCACGGGGGGAAGGAAGCCAAAGATAACGCAAAACCGGCCCGTAAGGACCTCAACCTCAACAGTGCCTTTCTGCACGTACTGGGCGATGCCATCTCGTCGGTGGGAGTGATCCTGGCGGCATTGCTCATCCGGTTTACCGGTTTACTGTGGGTCGACCCGCTCATCAGCGTTTTGATCGGCATCATCATCCTGGTGAGCAGTTATCGGGTGCTGCGAGGCGCATTGCATATCCTGGTGGAAGGTGTGCCCGAAGGACTCTCGATTCACCAGATTCATGACAGTCTGGCGCACATCCCGACCGTAACCGAGATTCACGATCTGCACGTGTGGAGCATCTGTTCCGGCACAGTGGCGTTGAGCGCACACATCGTTTTGGATGAAACTACCGAAGGCCAGCAATCCCGTGCCATGCAGAACATCAAAGAAGTACTCTCTGACAAATACCAGATTGAACATACGACCATTCAATTCGAGAACTGTCCTTGCCTGAACAGTCAGGGCGCGTGTAACTGACCCAAAAATTCACTTTTGCAGCAATTTAGAGCCACAGGCCCGGCAGTAGAGATCGCCGGGGCGGGCACGTTTGCCACAGACGTGGCAATACACCTCATCGGCCGAATCGGCGGTGCGGACGGGATTTGCTTTGCGAACGGTGCGGGCAGGATCTGAAATGGTCTCCATGAGGCGACGGCGTTTGTGCGACGAGAGCAGCATCACCACCAAAACGAAGAGGATGCCCACGATCAAAAAGTAACCGGCAGTCAGCAGGCTGCGGTTTTCCCATACAGGCAGGAACAGCGCGCTCAGGGTCTGCCACAGGCTGGCACTTTGGGGTTGAGCATTCACGGCTTTTACCGGCAAGGTACTGGCGCTTAACTGGTTGTTCGTCTTCTGATAATCGAGGTTGACGTTGATGGATTCGCCCAGATTTACTGCCCCTACATAGGTGGTGAAATAGGTCAGGCCATCGTCTTTATTGAGCACCCCTTTGCCAAAACTGGGCACCAGGGTCATGCCCGTGGCATAACGCGGCTGCTGCGCCACCATCTTCAAATTGTTGATGGAATAGTCGCTATTCCAGCGGAAGGCATAACTGTGGTCACCGGTAGGTTCTTGTTTGATGGCATCGTAAAACTCGATTTGCACATCGGGAGTGGAAGTAATAAATTCGATGCGGTTCCAATCGCCATCGGGAATAACCGAGTACTGCAAATCGTATAGCAAGCCATCCAGATCTTTCATGGCCACACTGTACGGATCACCGGCCGAGGCGGGAATTCTAAAACCCACCCTGGTTGGAAAACTGGTGAGCGAGGTAAAGGAAACGCGGTAAATGATCAAGGTCGAAGGCTGGTCATATTCGGGCCAGATATCGATTTCCATGTTGTTGACCACCAGCGTGGGGGACTGAGCAGGGGTGGCTGCGCATAAAAGCAAGCTGGCGACGCATAAAAATGGCAAAATCTTCTTGATCATCGCAAAAATCCTTAGAATGATCTTACCATAAGACGAAAAATGCGCAAAAATTAATGATAAAATTATAGGTGTGGTCAGACGGAGCACTCAGCCTGACCGACCGAAGCCTTATTGACGCGACGACCTCAAAGGTGCAGCCTCTCGAACGAGAGACCGCCTTTGGGGTTTTTTATTCTGTACGGTGCAATTCGAGGAGTAATAAAAATGCGCTGGGTAAGGGATTACACGCCCAAAAAAGAGGAGAACCGCCTGTACCGCACAGCGATGGTGATCACTTTGAGCGGCAACCTGTTGCTGGCAACCGGCAAGGGGTTAGTGGCTTATGTGACGCACAGTGCGGCCATCTACGCGGATGCGGCCAATTCGATCTCGGACGTGGTGTATTCGCTGCTGATGGTGGTGGGTCTGTATATGGCCATGCAACCACCTGACCTTTCCCATCCGCAGGGGCATGCGCGTTTCGAGCCATTGGTGGGCCTGATCGTCACCATTTCGATGGCCTTCGCGGGTTATGAAGCGGCGCGTAATTCGTATGTGCGCTTCCTGGCCGGCGGCGCCTCGATTGCGCTGGATCTGCCTACCTTTGTGCTGCTGGCCAGCGCGGCCATCAAGGCCGGTATGTTCTGGGTGATCAGCCGCATCGCCAAAAGACTGTCAAGCCCAACCCTGAGGGCAACGGCCACGGATAACCTGAGCGACGTGCTGACCTCAGTAGCGGCTTTCGTGGGCGTGGTGCTTTCTACGGTGGTCAGCCCCCTGGCCGACCCGATCGCGGGTTTTCTGGTGGCGGCCTGGATCTTCAGGCAGGTATACCTGGTGGGCAAGGAAAACCTGGGCTTTTTGACCGGCAAGGGCGCAAGCATGGATGAGGTGCAGGAATTTGTCAAAGCAGCCGAAGAGGTGCCGGGGGTGCTGGGCGTGCACCACATCATGACCGAGTACGTTGGCCCCAAGCTGATCATCGACCTGCATGTGAACGTGGACGGCAACAAAACACTCAACGAGGTGCACGCCATCGCGGATGCAGTGGCCAACTGCCTGCAAGCTTTCCCGGCTGTCGACCGCGCCTATGTGCACGTTGAACCCGACGGCTGGATCGATTAATCGGTTTAGGGCAAGTAAATGCAAGTAACAGCAGCAAGAATTCAACTAACGCTACATAGAGAAGAAAAAAGCCCGATTCACAGCAGGAAGAGAGTTAATGATATTCTCCCTTTTAAGTTATTATGAAGGGAGAAATTTTATTTAATTTAGAGGGAGCGCTCACATGAAAAGATGTTTTTTTCTCCTAACTTTCGTGGCATTACTCTTGGTTTCTTGCAACTTGCCTTTTAGCATAAGCATCAGCGCCAACACCCCTATTCCTCCCACCCCGGCAACGAATTTTCTCGTCGTCACGGCTACACCGGCCGTTACTGTCGAGCCGCTGGCCACCGCCACATCCGAGTTTGTGGGTGTGGAAAAGAACCTGGGCGGCGTTTATATGAAAATACCCGCCTGTCTGGCCGGTGATGCCAGCGGCGTGATCGTGCCCGAAGAAAACCCAGGTGCGGATGCTCCGGTTTTTGCATACCTGCCTGAATACCGCAAGATCACCCTGACGGATTATCCCCTTTCCGGAAGATTCTTCGAGCCGATGGTACAAGTATTCCCGGTGGCACGTTACGAAGAACTGGCTCCCTCGGTCACGGATACGGTTGCACAGATGCAGCAGTTCCTTGCAGCCAAACCGCAGATACCTCAGAACAGCATACCTTTACTGCCCATCGAAAATGCGGCACAGATTTTCCGCGCCCAGGTGAGTTACAGCGATTTCCAGAACGGCAGCGGAGTGGGTTTCCTGACCCAGTACTCTCAAGGATTCGACCCGGTGAATAACAATGAGTTGTTCTATACTTACCAGGGCCTGACTGCGGACGGCAAATACTGGCTCTCGGTCTTCCTGCCCGTCAATGCCTCTTACCTGCAGGCAAACTACGATGATACGGATGTTCCTGACGGCGGGATTCAAGCCCCTGATCTCAACTCAAGCAACGTGGATACGGCCTACACGGCCTATTATGCAGCAATGGTGCAAAAGCTGAATTCGACCTCACCTGATGCTTTTTTGCCCGCGCTCGAATGTGTTCACTCCTTCGTTCAATCGATCAACGTAGGTGATTAAGGGGCAAGGAGTGAGTGAGAGTTTCCTCCTGGAAGCCGGTATCCATGTGCGATAAAAACGTGCCATCTCAATTCCCGATTCTGCACAGTGAGCGCGTGCTGCTGCGCGAGATTCGCGATGTGGATGCGGAGGCGATATTCGCATTCAAATCTGATGTAGAGGTGACCCGCCATTACGGGCAGGAACCTCACCGTACTTTGGCTGATACACACGATTGGCTGCGGCGGCTGGATGAGTCATACCGGCGCGGTGAAGATTTTGCCTGGCTGGTCACGCTCAATACTGATGGGAGTGTGGCAGGGTTGATCACGTTGTGGAATTTCGATGCCAGTCGGCGTTGTGCTGAATTGGGATACGAACTGGCGCGCGAATACCAACATCAGGGGATCATGAGCGAGGCGACTGCAAAGGTGATCGAGTTTGGTTTTGCAACGCTGGGATTGCACCGCATCGAGGCTAACCCACTGACCGAAAATGCGGCCTCTGTGGCCTTACTGCGAATACTTGGCTTTAAGCTGGAAGGAATTCTTCACGAGCGAATCTACTTTCGCGGGGCCTTTTATGATCAGGCCTATTATGCATTGTTGAGCGAAGGTTGATTAAAAGCTCAGCTTTGGCCCGGATTCTTTCATTTCGTAAGGGAAGATTTGTTAGGACCGAAGGGAGATAATCCCGCGCCTATTACATGTTGAGCCGGATGGGTGGATCGGTTAGTCATTATAAAAGGAATTCCTTTAAAAAGTTTATCTAAATGTATTTGCAAAGAGCAAGGGGAGTTGAAATGCTTATTTGTTGATCAACTTACTTGGTGGAAACGTTGCCTTTTCCAAATCCACGGGATGAACTTTATGTACAGGATAAACGGGTGGGGTTGCGCCTCTGGTGCACCTCACCCGTTATTATTAAAAGCCAGCAGAGCGGCGTGATGAATTCCACTCATTGAAAAATTGCCAATGCCACCTTTTTTAGTAGAGAAATATCCAAAGTATAAAATTCAAGAACCCCAATATCATAGCCGCAAGAAAGCCCCAGTAAAATATCTTAAATACGCGGCGTAGAGCGAGTCTATTTTTTGGCTGGGTTGTTGCCCCAAAATTTCCATGTTGATCCACCCATGCAATAAACCGCTGCCAGGCTGTGGTCGAAGGTTTGGGAATGGCTTTTTCGGAGCGGGCAGGTTCATCAATGATCAACCAAGCAGGAACTTGTTCGCGGATCTTGCGGCAGATGGCTTCCCCTCCCCGCCACAGGTTAGGTTCCACCATGATGGCAGTAGAATCATTGCCAACCAAATGGATGCCTCCATCTGGGAAGCAGATGGCGGCCGCCAGATCGGAATAGCGTACCGTGTGTAAAGGACCTTTTGGGCGGACGATGCTGACCCCTTCCGGGCCATAGATGAGTTTTTCAGGGCGGACAGGTGAATCCCTATGAGTGGTCTTACGGCCCTGCACGGGTGCCACTATTGATGAAATTGCTTGCTTTCCGAAAACGGGCAACAGGCTAGCTTCACCCGGCAGGGCAAATATTGCGGTTGCCTGCACGGAGCGCGTAAAAGCGGTGACGTCGTCCAGAGTGACAGACTTATAATGATCAGCAATAGATTCCATCGACTCGAACTCATCTCCCATAATCCAATCCATTGCTGCTCTTTGGATCTCTATCATTTTCCTGTTGTCGTCTTGCGGCGCCAGGAAACCAATATATTGCTCCAATATCTGATTTCGAGCTTCTTCCAGCTCGTTGGCATCGATAATGCTGAGATCACTAAAAATCTCGCCAAATAAGTTAGCTAATTTTTTCCGGCGTTCCTTTTCTGAATCGGCAAAAAGTATCAAATGAGCGGTGTTCAAGTTGAGGTGATCATAGAAAACGGAAGGGGCATAACTCAGCGCCTGATCTAATCGCAGCCGGTTGAGGAGACGTTTAGATACGATTTGTTGGAAGATCGGCGCGGCGTAACTTCTTGGAACTACACTTCCAACTGCAACCCCTCCGCAAGCATTATCCAAGAACCAGCAAGGAAATTTCTGCTGAATCGGAACAAGCGCGGGAATGGGCTGTTTAGTTCCATGTGGAAGGTTAAGGTGCAGGCCATCGGGAATGGGGCCAGTAAGCCACAGGATGGCATTTTCACGGGTAAATCGTTCTGAAGCCATAGACTGCAATTCTTCCAGGTTTACCTTCCGTAAACCTAGTTCCTGCATGGCAAACAAGCCATAGCCTTTGGCTCCATATCTCCAGGCCAATAAATTTGAATGGAAATCATACCGTCGGGAAGCGTTTTCGGCTGCCAGCACTTGCTTTTCACCTTCCAACCGGTCGCCGGGTAATGCTCCGAGTGCCTCACAGAGGTTGGCAAGGAAACCGGAAACCTCCTGGGGATGCCCTACTGTTACAAAGCCTGATACTACACCGCCGACGAATCCATTATTATTCTGCGGGATTTTGCTCACCGCTGAAAGCGATAAATGCTCGATGAGATGGGTTTGCCCACTGGTCACCAGTGTTTCATCCGCGCGTCCGGTGCGGAACAACAATCCGGCTCGAAGCGGCATAGAAGCGTCGGTCCATACAGTGGTTACATGATCTACTTCTGTCCAATGCAAGTCAACCATTTTTTTTGTTTTTCCGCCTTGTGATAGTGATTTAAAAAACCGCCCTGGCGATGCTAATGATCTTCTGATTTCAACCATTTATATTCTAGGATAAAAGGAGAAGTGAGACAAGTGGAAAATCGGCTGAATTCAGTTTTGGGTCATAAAATCAAAGGTGGTGAATCAACAGCAGCCTTGCTGACTTGACATCGACCTTTCCCAAAATCCAAAAGTGCCCCAAGTACTTTGGGGTTTCTCGTGTTAAGATAGAAATGGTGAGCAGATCAAGGTGATGACTAAATTTTAGATTTTCGGTCAAAAACTCAGGCATAGTCATTAAACCTATACGCGGACAAAACTGGATATGAAGACAATCCCTTTACAATTCATCGACGAAACCATCGAGGTCATTTTCAATGAGCCTCCCACTTACGAGAAGAAGCCGCCTTGCCCGGATGCGTTCATCTGGCGCGGGGAGACTTATAGGATCAGCGAAGTACTCAGCGAGGAACAGGATTTCAACCGGCGGGGACGCTCGGCGCGCAACATGGAGCCGGCCCATTTGCAAGCGGCGGCGAAAAGAGGGTCATGGGGAGTAGGCCGGTATTCCTTCGAGGTTAGGGTAGAAGGCGGCCGTATCTATGAGATCTACTTCGATCGGGCTCCGCAAGAGGCGGGTGATCGCAAAGGGCACTGGTTTTTGAAGGGGGAAAGGGCAATTGACGAAGCCAAAAGTAAATAATTGATATAAAACTTCTGAAAGTTAAATAATCTAAAAATAAATATCAATAATATTCAATATGTATTGACTTAAATTAATAATGTGATAGAATATCTTCATAAGCGGTGAGAAAAGGCCGTTTAGGATTAATTCAGGCATGACAAAGACAGGTTTTATCACTGGATAAAAGGATGGAGAGTGGCCGATGAATAAAATAATCAATAAATGCCCGGTATGCGGCGCCGATCTGGCCGTGACGAAGTTGTACTGTGTCAATTGCAACACCTCGATCGAGGGCCATTTTGTGCCGGAACATACTCCGTTTGGGCACTTGAATCAGGAGCAGATGCAATTCTTGCTGACGTTCGTCCGCTGCGAGGGCAAGTTGAACCGCATGGAGGAAGAAATGAAGTTGTCTTACCCCACGCTGCGCAACCGGCTGAACGAAATCGTGCGGGCGCTGGGGTACGAGCCCGGCAAAGAGGATTTGACGCAATCGCTCTCGGCGGATGACCGCCGCCAGATATTGGAAGACCTCGACCAGGGCAAGATTAGTTGGGAAGAAGCCCAGGCGCGCCTGCGCGGTGAGAAATACAGTGAAGCTGCCGCAGATGAGGCAGAGGGAGGCACACTATAGTTACCAGTGAAGAGCGGCTCAAAGTGTTAAAGATGGTACAGGAGGGCAAGATCACCCCTGAGGTGGCGGCCGAGCTGCTCAAGGCGCTCGATGCCAGCAGCAGGCCCTCTGCCCGTGAAGGCGCAACCCGCGGCACGGAGGAAGCCATCCCTGGTATGGGGGGCAGGTTTTTTCGAGTGCGCGTCTCGGATATCGTTACCGGCAAAGTACGTGCCAACATCCGGCTACCCCTGGGAATGGTGAATGCCGGTCTACGTATGGGGATGAAGTTCTCGCCCGAAGTGGAGGGACTGAACGCCGAACGGTTGGCCGAAGCCCTGGCCAACGGACGCACGGGCAAGATCGTGGATGTATATGACGATAAAGATGGCGAGCACGTAGAAGTCTACATCGAATAATTCAGGTTGAAATCAACTGATTCAATTTTTAAACGGGTGTACAGCCCGTTGTATTCAATGCTGCCCGGGATCGGCAGAGAGATATTTTTTAGGATGGATGAAATGGAAAATCAAGGAATTGCAATCGATTCAAAACAATGGATGAAAAAGTTTTTGCCGATCTGGAGCGCGCAATTGTTCTCTTTGCTCGGCAGTGGGCTGGTGCAGTTTGCGCTGGTCTGGTATTTGACGCAAAAGACCGGCTCGGCCGAAATCCTGGCGATGGCGACCTTCGTGGCGCTGCTGCCGGATGTATTACTGGCCCCCTTTGCTGGGGCTCTGGTAGACCGCTGGAACCGCCGCATCGTCATGATCCTGGCGGATGGCTCGACGGCGTTCTTCACGCTGGTGCTGGCCGTTCTATTCCTGACGGGAAAAGTGCAGATCTGGCACATTTTTGTAGTGCTTTTCTTGCGCGAGGCAGGTGGAACCTTTCAATGGCCAGCTATGCAATCTTCGACCTCTCTGATGGTGCCCGATGAACACCTCTCGCGGGTCGCCGGTATCAACCAGGCCATACGAGGCGGATTGAACATCGTGGCGGCACCGTTGGGGGCGCTGCTGATGACGTTGCTGCCTTTCTATCAGGTGATCTCGATCGACATTGTGACCGCGATCATCGCCATCACACCACTCTTTTTCATCAGTATTCCACAGCCGAAACGCAAAGTGGATGAAGCACCCCTGAGCGCGAAAGCTGTGTTAGGCGACATGGGGGAGGCCTTCAAATTCATGAAGGTCAATCCGGGTATCCTGTGGATCACCATTGTGGCGGCTTTTCTGAACTTTGTGCTGGCGCCAACCGATACTTTTCTGCCGCTGCTGGTGATTCAGCACTTTCACCTGGGGGCGCTGCAATTGAGCATGCTGCAATCGGGCATGGGCATCGGTGTGGTTATCGGCGGATTGCTGCTGGGGGTATGGGGCGGCTTCAAAAACCGCGTCTTGACCAGCATGCTCGGAATAATGGGGATCGGTGCGGGCATTGTGCTGGTGGGCATTGCCCCATCGCAACTCTTCTATATGGCACTGGCGGGTATGGTTCTGTGCGGAATCATGAACGCGTTCGGGAATGGGCCAATCATGGCGATCATGCAGAGCAAGGTGCCCCCTGAGATGCAGGGTCGGGTGATGGGCCTGGTGAGCAGCATCTGCATGGCCATGATGCCGCTGGCGATGTTGATCTCGGCCCCGGTAGTGAAGGTGACCGGACTGCAAGCCTGGTACTGGGCCAGTGGGATCATCACCATTGCCCTGGGTGCAGCGGCACTGTGCATTCCGCAGATCATTGGACTGGAAAAGCACATGGAGGAAAATACGGCTGCGACCGAAAGCGAGCCAGCCGCCGCATGAAACAGTTCCCCGCACGCTTGAGCGCCGCGCAGGTACCCCTCATCGCGTTATTCACAGCCAATGCTATCTCGATGACGGGCAATATGATTACGATGGTGGCCATCCCCTGGTTCGTCTTGAAGACGACGGGCAGCGCCACCGAGATGGGCATCACCGGCTTCTTCAATGTATTGCCGGTGGTGCTGGCGGGGTTGTTCGGCGGAGCGCTGGTCGACCGCTTAGGCTATAAGAGGACGAGCATCCTGGCCGACATGGCCAGTGGGCTGGCCGTAGTGTTGATCCCGATACTGTACGCGACGATTGGGCTGCCGTTCTGGTCCCTGATGATACTGGTCTTTCTGGGGGCGCTGCTGGATACGCCCGGGGACACAGCGCGAACGGCACTGGTGCCTGACCTGGCCGAGATGGCAGGAATGCCGCTAGAGCGGGCCACCTCGATCAATCAGGTGATCGAGCGCGGCTCCAGGCTGGTGGGTGCCCCACTGGGTGGGTTACTGATCGCGCTCATGGGTCAGGCCAACGTCTTATGGGTAGACGCTTTCACTTTTCTGGTTTCGGCATTGCTGGTGGCCTGGCTGGTGAAAGTGCAGCGACCTCAGGTGCGAGTGAGGACGGATGGGAATTACTGGGGTGAAATGGCCGCCGGGATCAAGTTTCTGGCCAATGACCGGTTACTGCTGACCATTGCCGTGATGGTGATGATCACAAACTTTCTGGATGCGGGCTTCAGTGGAGTGGTGCAGCCCATATACATGAATCAGGTTTACGGCAGTGCCCTCTCGCTGGGTCTGGTCATCGCGATGGGTGGCGGAGGGGCGGTGCTGGGAGCATTGATCTATAGCTGGATGGGGTACCGCCTGCCGCGCTATGCAATTTTCGTCTCGATGTTCATGCTGACCAGCTTACGCTTCTTTGTGTATGCACTGTATCCGCCGCTGTGGGTGCTGCTAACGAGCACGTTCCTGTTTAGCGTAGGCGCGGGACCGCTGAACCCGATCATCAACGCCGTCGAATATGAACGCATCCCGGCGGATATGCGCGGGCGGGTTTTTGGCATCGTCACGGCGGGGGCCTGGGTGGTGATGCCCATCAGCGAGCTGGCCGCCGGGTTCCTGGTGAACAGTGTGGGGGTGCTGCCCATCCTGATCGGTTGTGGGGTGATTTACCTGGCGGTTACGGCCAGCATGGCCGTGATGCCGTCGATGCGGGCGATGGACAGATCAGCGGCTGAATAGCTAAAGTTGTGAGGAGGAATGATGGCAATTCCGGCAATCGTCGTAATCTTTGTGCAATGTATATGGGGAACTTGCGAGTTCGTGATTTACAGGAAGATGAAATCGACCGAAGATAATGCAGATCAGAATAGTTATAAGGTTTTGTACAGGATCACGCTGGGCAGTTTATTCCTGGGCATATTCATCGGAAATTACCTGCAATTCAATAATCTATTTGGTCTATACAATTCCTCAATCGATTTTCCCATTGCCGGCACCTGTTTCATCATACTTGGGCTTGTCATCCGGCTACTGGCAATCAACCAACTGAAAAAATTCTTTACGATCAACGTGGCGATCCGCGATGACCATAAACTGATCCATGGTGGAATGTATCGATATATCCGACATCCAGCCTACTTAGGGGGAATCCTCTCGTTTATTGGATGCGGGCTCTGTTACGGTAATATTATCAGTTTTATGGTTATTGCGATTCCTTATCTTATACTGATCTTACAAAGAATCAAAGCTGAAGAAGCTGTTCTAGTGCATAAATTTGGGACTGAGTATATTGAAATGATGGAGAAAACGAAGAAACTGATACCGTATCTCTTCTAGATTGTGATTATGGCTGAAGGGTGATCAAAATGCTCGAAAGGGCACAATCTTTAAGTGGGGCCTGATCGGTCATCTGGCGCAGGCTGAGACGCACGGGCGTGGCTGTGTTGACGGAGTAAGGTAAATCTGCGCTAAAGGCGATGTAGCCGTTGCCGGCTGAAGCCGGTTTGAGGCCGATCTGTCTGGAGGCGACGATGCCGCCGCTGGTCTTGATGAGTTCGACGATCACCGCGGCACTGCTGCAGGCGTGGGCATATCCGGCGAGGTGCAAGACACCCCCGCTGACCGTGCTGCTGGCGGCCGGGCTTTGCACGACGAAGGGCTCCTGGGTAAAACCGGTGTTTTCGATGGCGGAATTGCCCACTTGCAGCAAGAGCAGGGGCACGCTGTTGACGGCGATGCGGCGGCTGTAACCGTCATAAGTAGTGAGGGTCAGTAGAGCAGCCTCGCCGGCAGAGGTGATTTCGAAGGGAAACTGAGTGGTAAAGGTAACCCAACCTGATGTGGAGGTACCCAATTTGATGAGCTGTTCGGCAATCAGGCTGCCGTCTTCACCCCAGAGCTGCACGGTGACCTTACCCTGATCACCGGGGAGAGCATAGGCACTGATGGAAAGCGGCGAAGCGATGCGCGAATTTGGCCCTGGGCTGTTGACATTCAACTGCGCTATCGGGAATTTTTGTGAAGAGGGAGTCGGGGTAGGCCCGGTCGGTGTGGCCGAGGTAGGTTGCAGGATAACGATTGGGGTCAGTTGAGGTGCCAGGGTAGCGGTGGGGACCGGCGGTACA
>Ga0187810_10000491_pt1 | contig 15183 bp, 14 predicted proteins | sample NC_wetland_sal_i_9_FD_132963 | JGI IMG/M metagenome (GOLD analysis project Ga0187810, IMG submission 132963) | Wetland sediment microbial communities from Neuse River Estuary, North Carolina, USA - ASW_5 | ecosystem: Environmental > Aquatic > Freshwater > Wetlands > Sediment | place: USA: North...
ACGTTTTGCACCTCGCAATGCTGCAAAGATGGTATCCACGGCCTGGTCCAGACTCAGTAAGAACCGGGTCATATCCGAAGTCGTAATGGTAACCGGGCCTCCTGCAAGGATCTGTTCATGAAACAGGGGAATCACCGAACCCCGGGATGCCAACACATTCCCGTAACGTACACAGATAAAACGAGTACGGGGACAATCCAGATTCGCTGTGATAAAAATACGTTCCTGAAGTGCCTTCGTCATTCCCATGACATTTACCGGTTTGCATGCCTTATCGGTGGATATTCCGACAACCGTTTCTACAGGGAGTTTTAGTTCCCGGATCGCGCGGACGATGTTTTCGGGCCCGGAGATATTTGTCCTGACCGCTTCGTAGGGGAAGTATTCACAGGAGGGAACCTGTTTTAATGCAGCGGCGTTGAAGACAACATCGACACCCTGAAGAGCCGAGCTGACACTGTGGAAATCCCGTACATCCCCGATACGGAACTCAAGCAGGCGTTTGAAATTGTTATAAATAATCTCATCTGTCGATGCCTTACTATTGAGATACGATAATCTCATTTCATGTTGTTTTGCTTCATCGCGGGAAAGGACAATAATTTTTCGCGGCGTTCCCATTTCACCCGAAAGAAGGCGACGAATCAGAACTTTACCTAACGAACCCGTTCCGCCGGTGACTAGAATTGTTTTATTGCTGAGCATGGTGTTCCCTGATTCCTGCATAGGGTGTTGGATCCTGATGCATCTGTTCTATCATATATTCCCATGATGGAATCTTAATGTTTGTTTCTTTTTTGAATTTTTCCGGGTTCAGGCTGCGATCATTGACGACCGTTTCATCAGGCTCGATCGTAACGGTCATACCATAGATTTTTTTCACCAGGTTCAGGAGATCATACTTGCTGATTGGCGTGGATGCAACCTGGCAGACCCCGGAAAGTCGGGGATAATCTGCAATAATCTTTGCGAGGATCTCAGACAGGGCAAAGGTTGTCAGGCCGGAAAACACAGCGTTTTTATAACCGGGTACCTTTTTCCCCTCCTGACTCACGAACCATTCAATCAGGCCATGTGAGGTATCCAGTTCACGACCGATAATCGATGTGCGGAGGGTGAGGCACCCCGGGTAATCAACCTCTCCAAGAGACTTTGTTTTACCGTAGAGATCTTCCGCATCGGAAGGATCCTTCTCGGAATAGTACCCTTTCCGACCCGAAAATACGCAGTCTGTACTCATATGAATGAGCCGGATGTTTTTTTGGCTGCAGATTTGTGCAAGCTGATGGGGGAAGAGAGCGTTGATGGCAATGCTCTGGAGGGGATCCTGTGCGGCAGGGAGCTGCTTGACGATGCCGATGCAGTTGATAATTACGTCAGGATTTACATTGTCGATCGCCGTGTAAATGGTCGCCAAATTATCTGCACTGATGTTCCCAAGTATATCCATTTTCGAAAAGACCGGGTGATCCGCGAGGTCTGATGCGTCTCTGCGCACGGTTCCGGTAACTGTATGTTCCCGCGAGAGCACCTGCATAAGTTTATGGCCGAGCATTCCGGTAGCGCCGAGTACCAAGATAGTCATTTTTAAACCTTGTTTGGATCCCTTTTCGTTAATAGGTATACGTATTAAAGGTGATAAAAATTGGTGCTGATGGACGATATCCCATAACAATAAGTCAGGAGGGGGCCGATCTCTCGTTTCTCAAAGATATACGGTTTACTCAAGCGCCGGATCTCACTATTTCAATAGTTCTCACTCATCAAACGATTCAGGATCTCTGTACTTGCCGGAAAACTGCAAAAAATGTTGATCTGAATTTCAATAAGACCCTCCACCCGCATTTCAAAGATCAGGAATAAAGATGCAACAATCGCAAGAAAAATTTGGTTAAAGTTCTTGTAGATTTGATGTTAAATTAGATCGCGTTGATATAGGGACATACATAATGGCCAATGTTTTTTTAATTTTAAAATAAAGAGAGTGACAATCTTTTCCGCGGTTAAACCTAAAAATTAATAAGAAAATAACATACATTATTAATTTGTTTTTCGTCGATTATAGTTTTGGTTGGTGGTACTTATTACAAATATGATCTTGGGTAATTGTCAAACGATCAGGATCACGAATTATCAAAATGAGAGAATGCTGGATCCTCGAATTCAAAAAAAAGTATCACTAATTTCTTTTCAAATTCTTGGAGACGCATCAAATCCACGAGAGAACATAAAAAAAATCTTAAGACCTCCATATAATTTGGTTCGCAAAATTTTCACCAGATTCAAATACCAATTGAACATAATAAAGAGAAAATTATCAGATAAAAAATCTCGTCGAAATGATGTATTATATGCTTTTTATGATCTAGATGTGATGTCTGCATCATTTGATATAATCCCATTTCTCGTTTTAGCCGAAAAAAATCGAATATCCCTAGGATTGAAATCGCTGCATGTCATAATCGTGCCTGGTACACAACAAGGTTTTGCAAAAGGATATTTTGAATATTACCAGAGTATGACTCCAGACAAGGAAAAAATCCGGTTCGCCTATCTCGAATGGCGCGTGAGAAATATTTTAGTCCCTTGTTGTTGGCTGATGCCCTCTCGTAAACAATTGACCGTTTGTGCCTCAAGGATAGACGCCCATGAAATAGAGAGTCTTCTAGCAGAACATATATTTCCCGATCACTACTTTGTTAATCTTCCAATTAACCCCAATGAAAATATTTACAAAATGGGGGTAACACCGGAAAACCCCTTTATACCCAGTCTCTCAGCAACCAAGACTGCATGTGATTTTGTTTCAGAGTGGATTGATAGGAACTGCAAGGGAAAAAAAGTAGTGACAATTACACTGCGGGAGGCATCATATGAAATTGATAGAAATAGCAATATCCAAAATTGGATGCGATTTGCCCGCTCGCTTGATCAAAATATTTACTCCCCGGTTATCATCAGAGATACAGAAAAAGAATTTCAATCCCTTCCTGATGAGATGGCAGGTTTAACAATTTTTTATGAAGCCAGCTGGAATCTTGAGATTAGGATGGCATTATACCAAATGAGTTATTTGAATTTATTCGTGAATGGTGGACCAATGATACTATCCTGGTTTAATAACAAATGCCGGTTTCTAATATTTAAACTTATTACTGACTCTGTATCTACGGCAACCGAAAAAAATCTGAATTTTGTTGGTTTGACCCTCAGGGATCAGCCATTGTATTTTTCGAAATTTCAAAAATTAGTCTGGGATGACGATACATACGAAGTTATAAAAAGAGAATTTGATGAAATGCATGTAAAAATTGAGGAGTATTCAGATACCACTCAGTGAATATTCAGGAGTGAGAAAAAATTACTGATGAACCTTTTTCCAATCACTTAAAAACTGCTCCAAGCCGACATCTGTCAGTTTATGGTTCATCATTAAATTGATAATGGTAGGAGGAATCGTTGCAATATGACACCCTGCCTTGGCCGCATTCAGAACATGAATCGGGTTCCTTATGCTTGCTGCAATTATTTTTGTCTGCATTGAGTAGTTTTTGAAAATTTCTAAACTATCCTTTACAACTTGCATGCCATCTGTGCCCTGGTCATCCAGCCTTCCGACAAATATACTCGCATAGGTTGCTCCAGTTTTTGCGGCCAATAACGCCTGATTTGCAGAAAATATCAACGTAATATTGGTTTTTATGCCTTTTTTTGTCAGAATGGATGATGCCTTTAATCCTTCTTCTGTCATCGGGATTTTTATTACAATATTTGAAGAGATTTTTGCAAGTTGTTCAGCTTCAGGTACCATGCCTTCGTAATTCTGGCTGATTACTTCCACACTGACGGGCCCAGGAATAATTTTTGCAATTTTTGCAATTACATTTTCTGTTGAACTGAATTTTCCCAGTTTAGCAAGCAACGTCGGATTTGTGGTGACACCATCGATCAGATATGCAAATTTTTCAATTTCCAAAATATCCGCCGTATCAATAAATATTTGCATAACAACCTCTAATTTCTATTATATTGGCCTTAATCAATTTAATTTTTTTCATTGAAGCGTTCAACTTATTTTACGTCGGATACGTTGCTTTCGCCGAGGATATATTTGTTTACGGCTTCATACAAATCTACAGCTAACAGACAATCAGGGTCTTTCATTCGTGAAGATTCATCGGTCCCATGACCAGTAAGTACCAAAATCGTCTGGCACCCTGCATTTTTCCCTGCTTCAATATCGCTCCATTTATCCCCGACAACATACGACTTCTGCAGATCAATATGATGTTCTTTTGCAGCCTGAAGGATCATTCCCGGCCCGGGTTTCCTGCATTGACATTTAATCCTGTATTTCTCAACTTCCGCATCTGGATGGTGAGGACAGTAATAAACCGCATCAACCATCCCTCCAAACTCCTGAATCCTCAATAATAGCGCATTATTGAATACGGACACGTCATCCTCGGCGTAATACCCTTTTGCAACCCCGGACTGATTTGAAATAACTATTACTAGGTAACCCTGATCATTCAGGATTTTTACCGCAGTACCACTTCGGGGTATTAATTCTAATTGATCAAGCCTATGAGCATAATGAGGGGGATCCTTATTCAGGACACCGTCCCTGTCCAAAAAGACAGCTCTTCGCATAGTTTACTCATTAGACATTTAAGCGATCTTCGTATTAATTACAACGGCTGATTAGAAAGTCAGTCATAAATACACCAGACTTTACCATCTGAATCTTTTTTTTGCAGAATTAATTCATTCAAGCCAAGAGCGGTAACAGACACACTTTCCCAGCAGATATCTCCTTTTACAAGGCAGATAATATGCAATTGCAATGTCAGACAATTCAGAGGTTGAACGGGTTATATCTCGTAAGTAATCAGGCATTTCATAATTCAAAGATCAGTCGGATTTGATCGTATGCAATACCTCGATTTCCCCTAATTCAAGAAAAAATGAGATGCATTAAGACCGCGCGGAGCTAATAAATTGTAACGTTCCGTGTGTGTTTTCCAGCCGTATTTTTATTTTATGTGCCTGTTGGGGACAAAAAGGAATGAATATGGTACTATTGCATGGAGCATGATCAGGATCATATACCGGGCGGCCAAGATGCATTTTGTCAACCCTATCAAGATCTTCGTCAACAAAAAAGTGTACAATTTCCGGAATTTCTGAAAATAACCAGGTCGCAGAAATAGAAGTCCCAAAAATTCCAAATTGCCTGTTCTTTGCATGAGCGATTGAATCCCTGATATTCGAATTTAACCACCCGAGACACTTGACTACGGCATCAGAGGTTTTTTTGTTGTCAAGCAGAAGAGGTTTTTTCTGGCGAATATCGTTTCTTTTCCTTGCAACGAGAGTTAGTTCTTTAGTAATGCAGGTTGTTGAAGAATAGATCACCTCAAAACCTGTTTTTTGAAGCAAAGAATACAATGAGATTTCGTTGAAGTGTGTGCAGTGATCCGCGATTAACAGGTCATAGGGATTTTTTGCAAAAAACGGCACCTCGATTATAAGGACACCATCTAATGTGAGGAGGGGATGAATTTTTTCAAGATATTCTCTTGGATGAAGAATATGTTCCAAGACATGAACCATGGTTATGCAGTCGAAGGTATCGTGAATATCATCAAGATTGCTACTGATATACATTTTCTGTACGCGGGGGATTGCTTCAACCATATCTTTGTATTTTCCATTCAATTCAACCCCGTACAAGGTCCATTCTAAAAATTTTTCATGGAACTGGTGGAGCAATGCACCATTACCGCAACCGATATCCAGATGTTTGCCGGTTTCGGGCAATCGAATGACCTGACTGACGCAATTTAAAATTTTTGAAGATCGGGTGGTGGAAGTCCCGGATTTCTGATCAAATACTACCTGTTCGGCTCCTGCACTCTGATAATAAATTGAATATGCATCGTAAATTGCATCTGTCTCTGCCTGCCAGGTAGTGTCGGTCAATTTCTGGACACAACCGCACGAATGGCATAACGCAAGAGTACCTCCACATGGCCATGGCTTGCAATCTGATGTAACCCGATGGAACCGGGAATACTCGTCAAAAAGTTCAAAATTCTGATCCCCACATACATGGCACCGGGGAAATACATCAGGTTGGGGGGATGATGTAGTCGTATTATCGATCATGAAAGAACACCAGGTCCAGTGAGGAGAATGCTTCAGGAATCTGAATTGCAGACTTTTTTTCGGTCTCTGTTGAATCGAGCGTAGAAAATGCAGGATTATGTTCAATTATTACTCCAGCATCCTTGCTTGTAATCGGCCGGATAAGTTTTTTTTCCACGTGTAATCGTTTCGCAATATGGTATGCTGCATCTGCATATGTGATATCCACCGGACCGGAAACCTGATGGATACCAGGTATTCTTTTCCGGCCTATACGATGAATGACCTCCCCCGCCAGGATATTTGGTACCGGTGACATGATATAATCGGAAAATGGGCTGATTATCCGGGATGAGCGAAGATCATCACACCACGTGTGGATAAGCTGCATACCCGGACTGATAATTTTTGTAAAGCGGACGATGGCAACATTCTCACCCAATGCAAGTAGTTTTTTTTCGGCCTCTGCTTTTTGACGACCATATTCTGTCATAGGGGATCTGCTTTCATCAGGTTTCCTGAAGGGGACAGATCCATCAAAAACCAGGTTTGTTGAAGGGAAGACAAAAAAAATATCATTCTCTGCACATTTTTTTGCAATATTGACCGTATTTTCAACATTGATCCTGGCACTGCCTTTCGGGTCCAAACGACATTTTTCCAGAGATGCCACCGCAGCACACATATATATCACTGAGACTCTTTTTGGAGGACTCCAAGTATCATCCCAAGGTACTGCCAGATCAAGGTACATCCACGATTGGGAGGATGTATCTTTTCGACGAGTACTCTCTATAAATCGCTCATCTTGTGATTTGAGATTGAACGTTAGTGATGAGCCAAGAAGACCATTGGCTCCAATGACAAGAGAAAGATCAGGATGTTTCATATGCCGGGTCCATGTTTGTATTTTTTATCGCAACAGAGTGCAAGGTAATAATGTGCCATGGGATAAAAACCCGTGTGGACAACTTCATCATTCATTGAGAAAAGAAATACATTATGGAAATATTGAGATAACAGTTCTTTTAACATAGTATGATCCTTACAGTTGACATGCCCCTCCAGACTTGGGGGTGATGCATATTTCTGTGACTGGAGTGAAGGTGTGCCGATTATGAGCACGCCATTGTCCGTGAGACAATCTACGATATTTTTTAAAAATACCTGTTCTTGATCTTTAAGGATATGTTCAATTACGTCAAGTGAATACGCAGCGTCGTATGTGCCGGAGATTCTTTCTTTCGAGGGGTCGTTTAGGATGCATTCGTATCTCCAGTGAGGATCCATATTTTCCCTAGCATCCTGTATAAAAAGGGGATCGAAATCGACAAGGGTTAATTTTCCTACTTCCTGAACAACAATCCTGCTCCCAAATCCATCGGCACATCCAATTTCAAGGACGTTCTTTTTACCCGAAAGCATTTTTGCAACAAATTTGTATCGTGACAACAAAAATACGAGCCGTTTTGGATCGTCATGCCAGACCTGATTACTCATCAGGCCAAACCGCGCAAACCCGTCTTTATTTTTCAAATCGAGACAAATATGATACTGGTTTTCTTTAGTTTTTTCTGTCATAAGGCCTCCGAAATTATTTGGTGACGTCAGGTATTTCAAGGGAAAATAGTGAAAAATCCACGTTTTCCTATAGTAGTTATAATGAAAATGCCCTTGAATGAAAAGTTATCCTCCATGGGGGTTATACCTTCATCTTTACTGCGTATCATTGGAAGGTTACAGCATTTAATATTCTGCTATCGACAATTTTTACCATATTTTCGATTATCATTTTTACAATCCTCAACCGATCTGATATAACAATGTATCTTTCAGGATATTTCCAACTTTTCTTTTTCAGGGTTTATACTTATATTCAAGGGGTTGGCGTGAGATCTCATCCCAGTTTGTTTCAACCCAGCGAACCACGTCTCTCAACCCTTCATCACGTTGGATTCTTGGATTCCACCCCAACTCCTGTCGCGCTTTTTGGGAATCAATAATATATGCCTTATCCTGGCCGATCCGTTCTGCAACAGCCTTTGTCGAGGAATTAAAGTCCTTGTCCATTTCATCACAGATCATACTGACAAGATTTTTGATTGATATTCCTGAATCCGAGGGGGATAAATGATAGATTTGACCATTCTTTCCGTTGAGCATGGCCAGCAACTCCCCTCGTGAAATATCCCGTATGTGTATGTATGATTTGATCGCATGACCTCCACCATGTAATTCAATGGTTTTCCCTTTTTTCAGGAAAATAACTGCGCGGGGTATAATTTTAAAGAGCTGCTGGTGCGCCCCGTAAACATTTGTGGACCGGATCATTACCAGGGGAAAATCAAAATTCTTTACAAGGGTAAATAACATTAAATCCCCGGCTGCTTTTGATGCCGCATAGGGGGTGCTTGGATTTAATGGGGCATCTTCACGAACCATTCCTTCACATGTGCCGTATACTTCGGGAGATGAGATATGGACATAGCGCTGTAACCAGTTTTGGCTTTTCAGAAAATTTCCTAACTCGGCAATAGCGACAGCATTTGTACGGAACCACTGTTCAGGATGTTCCCAACTGGGGCCGACTTCACTTTGCGCTGCAAAATTGATAATATATTCCGGCTTGACATCGAGGAGGAATTTTTTTAACTCTGACATATTCTGGTTCAGATCCATCTGGTGAAATGAAAACCGGTGAAGGTTTGGATTTCCTTTGTAAGGAAGAAACAGGGATGATTTTTCCGGAGACCGGCTTACTCCATGAATGCGAAAATTCGTATCCATTAATGCATGATCGATGAAATCGCTTCCTGAAAAAGAATTGCTGCCAATTACCACGATTTTTTCCATTTTAATCGCCTCTTCCTCGGATCAGATACCTGAAAATTTCATTGTTTGGTTTATTCGAAATAGATGAAGGAATAATCTCCGGTATATCCTGTTTTTTCAAACCACCACCGCCATTCATCGGGAGTGAAAAAACATTCACAGGTTAACTGCCAGTAGAGCAGGTTAACTTTTTCTTCTTCATTCCTGTACGACTCAACAACGATATATTTGTTCTTCTTCCCTACCCGTTCAATCTCTTTCAACGCTTTTTCGAGATTGAAACAGTAGAGGTTATGTAATGTCGTTATTGAAATAACAAGATCGAAGGTATTGTCTTCAAACGGTAAGCATTCCGCTCTTCCTTCCTGTAAAAATGGTTGTACTTCCTCTTTTGCGTGGGTAATTGCATACCGGGATATATCTATACCATGAATCTCAATTCCCGGAACTGCCATCATCAGATCGTAGAGTAGAAATCCCTTCCCACAACCGACATCAAGGATCTTATCGCCGCTTTTTAAGTGGTAATGATCCCGCAACGCACACGCGACAGATTTCCAGCGTCCATCATAATAAAAACCGCCATAGCCGACTTTTCGGTCCCCGTCCCAGTAATCAAAATCAAATTTTTTCGCGATATTTGCAGCCTTTGCTTTGGGATATTCGGTCACACGTTCAAGATAATTCCGATTCGTTTTTTTATGAACTGAAGAAATAAAATCAATTTCCGACATACTTGTCTCCACTATATCTGATATTTGCGAGGATATTCATTGCTTTCTGCAGTTGTTCATTCTTTTTTACTTCGGGATTCAGCATATTCTTCATAAATGCCCGACGGGATCTTCCTCTCGGCAGGAATTCATTGAGGACAATACAACACCATTTTATTTTATATACAGGCAATAACATTTTGATTCTCCTTCGTTGCAGATCCGGATTGCTGAGATCCTTTACAATTTTTTCTATAATATATGAATAAAACCGTTGGGGGATCGAGATTTGTGGCTGACAAAAAAGATCACAGACTATTTTTGCCGGATCGTCCCGTCCGGCATATTCGAAATCCAAAAAGATTAATGTCCCGGTTTTATCCTCCAGTGCGTTATGGAAACCAAAATCAGAGGGAGACAAGCGTATATCACGATCCGGGATTCTTTCATCCAGCACTAGGTTATCTGCCTCTGCGTTCTGACAGGCAGCATATTTTACCCGCTCCCACACAGGCAACAATTCGTCCCGGATAAATTGTTCTGCTTTTTTATCGATCGCAGATACCCCCTTGATCGTTTGCAGCATCTGGATGCGGCGTTCGGTCAATTGAATATGATCTGCAAGAGTAAAGCAGGCTTCAGATGCATCAGGTAGTAATTCAGCACCTTGTGACGCCCGGCAAGCATTAATCGCAAAATAAAAATCAAGCACCTGATCGATATGCTGCCCGGTAATTTCAGAGTTGACCAGTTTTTTTCCATCGATATAATTGAAAAGTGCAAGATGGTGGCGGGGGTCAGATGCAAGGGGTTCGGGAATCTGGTGTATGCCGTGATTCCAGAGAAATCGGGAGAATTCATAATCTGAAGTTAACCTGTCACGCAGGTTGCCGCCGGCGTGATAATACTGTTTGATTACAGCGATGATACAGGAATTCCTTTGTATGAAAAATATCCGGTTATTCACGCCCCCGGTCATGGGAATCAGTTCAAATGATTCGTGATGCCCTGCTGCCTTCATAAGTGCAGTAACCTGGTTGATAAAAAAATTTGGCATCATATCAGGCAAGATTTTGTTCTGATAACCATTCGAGCAATTCAGACCAGGAATTTACCCGGACATCGACATCTGCATCGGTGTGCAGGTCATGAGGATCAAAGAGTATCCGTTTCACATCCCGGGGAAATCCCGGTTCCGATAAAAACTCAGGGAGATCATCGATAAAATGAGTGCACCCTTGTTTTTTTATCCTCATGATCTTTTCTTCTTTTGTCAATTCAAAAAACACGGTGCCGGATACCGAGATATCCCGATCATTGAAGAGACGGTGCCTGGTGATCCAGTCAGACGAAGTTTTATGGAGGTCGTATTTTTCCCCAAGGTATGGATATTTTGTTTTGTGACTGATGATAAAAATCGCGATGCCGGATTGTCTGCACCGGTGAAAAAATTCAATGACCTGCGGGAATGGTTCTGCCCCATGCATGCATGCCCCATACACGAAACCCTGAAGTTCCGTCCATGCATCCTCCTGCCCGTTATCCCGCAGGTAATTTCGGATCTCATTTTTTGCCTGCGGGATTGATGTCGGGATTAACCCTTTTGCCAGAGCACCCTGGTAAAATGCGTGATCGTAACAGACGATGGTATTATCAAAGTCGACACCGAGTATCATTAAAACCTCTTATTCCCGCGACATATCGATTAACGGACGCACAACACGACCCCCGGCCAGATCCGTGAGCGCCTGGTTAATATCACGTAATGAATAGGAAGGGCTCATAAGAGGATCGAGATTCAATCGTCCATACTTTATGAGCTGACAATATCGTGGAAAATCGACATCCGGATTATTATCTCCGCCCCAAGTCCCCCGCAATTGCTTCCCCATATTCAGCTGCCGGGGATCAATGACCAGTTTGTCCTTAAAATTTGCATTCCCGATAACAACCGCAACGCCACCCTGTGCATGTGCTGCGGTAAGTGCCTGATTCATTACATCCGGTATCCCGGTTGCTTCAATGGCAAAATCAAGACCGCCCGGACATATCTTCATAATTTCTTCGACAAGGTTACCCGTTTTTGAACAGATGCAGTGTGTGGCCCCCATTTTTGTTGCAACCTTCAACTTTTCTGGATTTATATCGACGGCAATAATGGGCGCGCAGCCGGAAATCGCCGCACCGGCAACCGCACAAAGACCAATCCCCCCAGTCCCGAATATTGCAATACTCTGTCCCGGGCGGGGTTGTGCAGTATTGAGAACAGCACCCATGCCGGTAGGCACTGCACACCCGATTAAGGCTGCTGCCTCCATCGAAATGTCGTTTGGGATAACCGTCAACCGGTTTTCACTGATCACCGACTGGCGGCTGAATGTCGTAACTCCTCCGGCATTTACCCGTTTATTCCCCCACTGATATACGGTACTGGAAATATCTGCGCCAGATCCCTTAATCCAGGATATGATAACCCGGTCCCCGACATTTACCTTTGTTATCCCGGTTCCAATCTCACGTACGACCCCGCTCCCTTCGTGACCGAGGCAATGGGGGAGAAATTTATCTTCTCCACGCCTTCCCTGGCACTCGGATAACTGGGTATGACATATTCCGCTATACGAAATATCAACTAACACCTGGCCAGGTTTTAATGTGGGGATTTCAATCTCCGAAACAACTAAGGGTGTTTGTAATTCGGTCAATATTGCAGCATCAGTTTTCATGGAATAGTTCCTCTATCAGAATACAGCCTTTTCAATAGATTCTGAAATTTTTTCCGGGGAAAGCCCATAATAATCCCGGGCCTCATTATGGCTGATCGTCGTGTATAAAAATTCATCACGGGTCCCCAATCGTAATAATTGCACACTCCTTTCAGAATTATCAACATACCATTCGGCAACGGCACTCCCAAGTCCCCCGATGAGACTATGCTCCTCAAGGGTAATTACCAGATCAAATTGCGAAAAAATGGTTGAGAGGGCAGTGAGATCAAGGGGTTTAACGGTATGGAAATGTACAACCTGCGTAGAAATATTTTTCCTGTCGAGTATTTCACTTGCTTTGAGGGCATTGGGAAGGATTGTACCGGTAGTAATAATACAGACAGCGTCACCTTTTTTGCAGGTTATGGCTTTCCCGATATGGAAATCCACAGGTCCCTTATGGACGAGAGGCTCATTTTTTTTGCCAATGCGGATATATATGGGCCCCTTTTGGTTCAGGGATTCCCTGAGACTACAACGAACTTCAACTGCATCTCCCGGACAAAGAACGGTCATATTGGGTAACGATCGCATTATTGCAATATCTTCGCAATTATAGTGAGTTGGCCCGAGCGGTGCATAGGTTAACCCCCCGCCGAGCCCGATTATTACTACCGGAAGATTCTGGTAACAGAGATCTACACGGATCTGCTCGAAACAACGTGCCGTGTCAAATGCAGTAAATGTGTAAATAAACGGGCGCATCCCACCTATTGCAAGCCCGGCAGCCATGCTTACCATGTTTGCTTCTGCAATTCCACAATTGATAAAACGTGAAGGAAATTTTTCCTGATAATCATCAAACATCTGGTTTCCGATATCCCCGGAAAGAACGATAATCCTGTCATCGGATGATGCGAGATTGGTTATTTCCTGGGCAAATGCGGATCTCATAGTACCTTTAGTTCTCCCTTTGCTTTTTTAACCTCTTCCGCATTCGGAATCCTGTAATGCCAGTTATTATCATCTTCCATAAATGAGACCCCTTTTCCTTTTATTGTATGGGCAATTATCGCAATGGGTTTTCCGGATCCATCCGGGACTGCAGACAAAATTTTTATTAAAGAATCGATATCGTGCCCATTGACATCATAGGCACTCCACCCGAATGACTCCCATTTTTCTTTCAAGGGATTTAATGCCATTATTTCTTCACTTCGTCCAGTCGCCTGCCAGCGATTATAATCGATTATTACAACTAGGTTGTCCGTTTTCTGTGCAGGAGCGAGCATCGCTGCTTCCCACACGCTCCCCTCATTGCATTCACCATCGCTCATAATGACAAATACTTTGTAGGGCAAATTTCTGATGCGACTTGCCAGTGCCATCCCGAGACCCACGGAAAGTCCATGCCCTAGAGAACCGGCGGTCGCCTCTACTCCAGGCAATGCACCCATGTTGGGGTGTTCCGTTAAACGACTTCCTATTTTATTGAATGTTTTAAGCAGATCTCTTGGGAAAAAACCCTTTTCGGCTAGGATCTTATACAGGGTCATCGATGCATGCCCTTTGCTTAAAAGAACTCGATCCCGAGTGGGTGCAGAGGCGTTTTTTGGATCGATGTTGAGGCAGCCCCCAAAATAGAGCGCCACGAATATGTCTACACACGATAGGGATGAACCCAGGTGCATGGCATCAGCTGTATGAGACATCTCCACGATCTCTCCCCTCATCTTACGGGAAACATCCGCAAGATCCTTGTTTGTTTTTGGTTTAGAATGTGAATTTGTCCCAATCATAATACCAGCAGCTCCAAAATCACGAGAACAGCTATGCCTTAAAATTTTAAATTTTTTCCCCTCGATCTCATTTTTTGTCTATTGCTCCAGTACTTAAAAAATTATAATGGATTAAATCTGATATACTCCATACTACTGTGTTTAGATAAAATTCACATGAGGATGCGGATTTTTGAGCGCAGATAAATACCGGTTCGCCGGATCCAAACGGCAACCCTTACGGCATGTTTCAATCCCAATCTCCTTTATTTTAGTAATTACGTCATGACGTTTTTTACTTTGCCAGATTTCAGAAAATGATTCATTGTATAAATTTCCATAGGCAAATTCAGATCGGGTATGATAAAGATTACAGGGAATGATATTTCCATCAGCCTCAATCAGTGCATAAAAAGGAAGTCCGTAACATTCAGGATAGGGTTTTTCTTCAACCACCCTATGAGCGGATTTCTGTCTGAAGATTACCTGAAACGAATCATCATTATAATCATTAATTTTTTCCGCCAGTTGGTCCATCCGCGTTACATCGACCGCATACCGGTTTTTACTTAGGGGGTGCTGGGAATAGGGTTTTAACTGGATATTATCAACGCCAATCTCTTTCATAAGCCTGATAAATGGGATTATTTCATCGAAATTTTCTGATATTATCAATAATTGGACGCCGATGACCACAGGATAATGGTTTTGTTTTTTTACCACTACGGCTTTTCTTATATTCTCTATTATTTTATCAAAATCGTTTTTCCCGCCCCGATGGATTTTGTAATGAGTATCTGCCGTTCCCGCATCGAGACTGTAACGTAACCAGGATAAATGGGGGAGGCACATTCTGATCTTTTCTTCAGTAAAAAGAACTCCATTTGTAGCTATTGCCACGTCCAACCCCGCCATTTTCGCGTTTATGATAAATTCACAGATATCAGGGTGCAAAAACGGCTCTCCTTCGCCGGCAAACATTACCGACTTGACACCGCATGC
>Ga0187810_10000492_pt1 | contig 15172 bp, 12 predicted proteins | sample NC_wetland_sal_i_9_FD_132963 | JGI IMG/M metagenome (GOLD analysis project Ga0187810, IMG submission 132963) | Wetland sediment microbial communities from Neuse River Estuary, North Carolina, USA - ASW_5 | ecosystem: Environmental > Aquatic > Freshwater > Wetlands > Sediment | place: USA: North...
AAGTGTTGCGCGATGCGGGTGTGCCGGTGCCGTGGTTTCGCAGTGTTGCGTTGGAGCCGGCTCCGGAACCGACGCTGCTAGGCATCCGTTATCCCTGCGTGCTCAAACCACTTTCGCTTTCCGCCAGTCAAGGCGTCGTGCGGGTGAACAGTCGCGAAGAGTTCGTGGCCGGCGCCGCGCGGCTGAAGCGCTTGTTGGATTCACCAGAAATACGCGCTACCCACGAACCGCATCTCGATCAAATGCTGGTGGAAGGTTATCTGGAAGGCAGGGAAGTGGCTGTGGAGTCGCTGCTGACCGAAGGGGTTCCACGCGTGCTGGCCATTTTCGATAAGCCGGACCCGCTCGAAGGCCCGTACTTCGAGGAGACGATTTATGTGACCCCATCGCGGCTGCAGGCGGCCGAGCGGCACGCCATCGAGCTATCCTTATTAGGTGCGGTGCGCGCGCTCGGGCTAACACATGGCCCTGTGCACGCCGAATTTCGCCTCAATGCGCAGGGTGTTTGGCCTATCGAAGTGGCGCCCCGCCCGATCGGTGGGCTGTGCGCACGGGCGCTGCGTTTTGTGGTGCCGGGTGAGGCCGAGCGGATCGGCCTGGAAGAACTCCTCTTGCGCCACGTATTGGGACTGCCCGGCAGCGATGCGCTACGCGAGGCGGAGGCATCCGGCGTAATGATGATTCCGGTGCCCCGCAGCGGAATCCTGGAAAAAGTGGAGGGGGAAGAAGAAGCACGGGCCACTGCGGGCATTACCAGCCTGGAGATCACCGCGCGGCTGCATGACTTTATCGCCGCGTGGCCGGAAGGGGCCAGCTACCTGGGGTTTTTATTTGCGCAAGCTGCCGAACCGGCCGAAGTCGAAAACGCCTTGCGAGCCGCACACCGAGAGTTGCAGTTTACATTGACGCGACGGCTTCCTGTCGAGCATCCTCTCAGCCACGCCGTGCCGCCCGCAGACCGACCATAAATAGGGAAGGCGCCCCGATCGCTCCGAGACGCCCGAACTTAGAACTCAAAACTCACAACTGATCACTCAGAACTTGTCTTCAGCCCTTCGCCTTTGGAGCAACATAACCCTCCGGCAGCTTCGCGCCTTCGCCAAAGAAAAACTGTTCCATCTGCTCTTCCATGATTTTCTGGGAATTCGGGTCCAAGGGATTGAGCCGGTATTCGTTCATGAGCATCTTCGAGTGTTCTATCCAAAGCTTCCAGGCGTCCTTCGAGACATTTTCATAGACGCGTTTACCGAGTTCGCCCTTCCAGGGCACCCGGTCCAAACCAGGCAGTTCCTTGCCGAATTTCACGCAATGCACCATGCGCGTGCCCGGCTTCACAGGCTCGCTGGGTGCCGGCGTCGGTTCACACGATTCGTTGGCCATGTAGCCTCCCCCACCAACTTTCATTGTCCGTCACCTCATCTTTCTGTTGCAATAGAGGTTTGAAGTCCGTAGCATACACACGCTACAGTGGAAGTGCTCATTCAGCTTTCTTTGATCGGTACGCCACCCCCAGGGACCCCTCTCCTCCTGCCTCAGTCGGATTGAAACGCAGCGCGTGCGAACTGCTCTCGCGGCGAAGTCTAGTTGGTGCCCCGTGGCCTTACCCAAGCAATCCATTGTTCCCGGTCAGTTGCAGGACAAGTCTCAGCACGAACTCCAGGTCTTTCTTCGCGAACAGATCGTGGAGCGGTTATGGGCGGAGGGCGTCAGCCTGTGGCCCGAAGAATTGCGTGAACGCGATCCTGCGCTTGCGGTTCTAGCTTGGCTCAAGCTGGCAGAGGAACTGGGCCCGTTCCTCGAGTCCGTGCGACGACACGTGCAGGAGGCAGAGGCAGATGGACTTGTCGACCACGCCCTTCTGACCTCCGAAAGTATCAATCTCTGTGCGAGAGCGCTCTTCGGCTTTTCAGGGATCGCTCTGGGCCGCAAACTTATTGTTCTGGACAGCATTTCCCCGGATGCCATTGAGCAGAATGAAGAGCGAATGGATCTAAGCCGGACGCTTTTCATTCTGGCCAATAAAGAGAGATACGGATTGGAAGATCACTGCCTGTTTCTTTATTTTCAGAATAGGCTGCAGGCAATCGCAGGGGAAGGGGCATTGAGTCACTTTATCTCGGAGACCGAACCTCAGTCCTATCTTGCCAGCGTGAGCCGTGGGCACGCGTTCCGTGAACTCCTGCCTTATCCTCTCACCGTCTCGCCTGCGTATTGTTCCCTTCTGCATTTTGGCGCCATGTTCACCGCGGTGCACGTGGCCGAACCGGAACAGATACTGGCCGCGGCGAACCAGACGCGCCTTGATTGCACCTTGACCGACGCGCCGTTGGCAAACCCAGCGCTGCAACTTGCTGCGTTCCTCACATCGGCCGTGGCGGACCACAGACCGTATCTGGTGTTTCTGGCGTCGCCTTCGCTCATTCCCTACACGCGAAAGTTGGGGCAGATCATCGGAGGAAGCCTGGCGCGAGAAGGCCCCGGTCTGATTCCCCTTGTTGGGGCTGTGTCACGTCACACCCATGCAATCGAGGATGAGGCGGCATTTGTGCTGCTCACTTACAGGGGCGACAATGATACGGAGCTCCACGAAATCAGCTCGCACTTCCGGTCAAACAATATTCCCTTCCATCACGTCGAGATAGACCAGCCGTTCGATCTGCTGACGGAATCGTACAAGTGGGAAATTGCCACCATCCTCGCCTGCGCCAGACTGGGCGTTGATCCCTTTGACGAGTCAGACTACCGCGTACCGCGCTTGTTTGCCGCGGAGATCCTGGAGCAGCTTTCACAGGGACAAAACCCTTTGCAGCGCTCGCCCCGCCTGACCGAGGGGCCGATTCAGCTCTATGCGGACGGGTTCACCCGTCAGGAAATGTCCACGCTGAACCTGGTGGAGGCACTAAGGTCCTTCTTGCGGATTTCCACGCCAGGCCGGCATGTAAGTCTGCTTGTAAACATAGCTCCCAGCGGCCCCGTGAGTGAGGCATTCACCGCCATCCGGACAAAGCTGACTAAAGCACTGAAGCGACCGGTGATGGAGGCTTATGGGCCCCACGCGGGAGAGCATTATGGGTATCTGTTCCGCGAATCGTTGCCCTATGGTCCCTGTATTATTTTCACGACCGATCCCCTGGTGGATAAGCCGATTCCGGGTGCGGGTTACACGTTTGGCCAGCTCCATCAAGCCCTGGCCCTCAGCGAATATGACACTTTGGTGCATTGGGAACGTCCGGTGATCCGGCTGCATCTTACCCACGAATTTCCCGCGGCTCTGGAGCAGCTTGTGCATGTATTCGAGCAGTGCCTGCATCGGTTCCATCCCTGAGCCCGGCTTTTTTTCCTTCCGTCCCGTGCCCCGATCTGATATCTCTCAATATCTTTCGCTGGAGGTCTTTCTGTGCCTGAGATAACCACGTTGTTTTGGGATATTGGCGGTGTGGTCCTCACCAACGGCTGGGACCATGAGGCACGCATGGAGGCTGCGCAGACGTTTGGGTTGGACTGGGAGGAACTTCGCGAGCGTCATGACCTGTCGTTTCCCGCCTTCGATGCCGGGCAGATCACCCTGGACCAGTATCTGGACCGCACCCTCTTTTATCGCGCCCGGCCCTTCACCCGAGAGGAGTTCACCGCCTTCATGTTTGCCCAGTCCAAGGAGTACCCGGAGACGCGCGCGGTTCTTTCGGATGTCGCGCGCAGCGGGAAGTACTATGTCGCGGCCATTAATAATGAACCGCGGGAGCTGAACCAGTACCGCATTGAGGCCTTCGGCTTGCGCAAGGAGTTCCAGGCGTTTTTCAGCTCTTGCTACCTGAACGCACGCAAGCCAGAGGAGACCATCTACCGGATCGCCCTCGAGGTGACGCAACGCCCCGCGGATAGCTCTGTTTTCATCGACGACCGCACCCTGAACCTGGAAAATCCCCGGCGCCTGGGCATGCAGGTAGTCCACTGCCAGAATGCAAAACAGCTACGAACGGACCTGAAAGCCCTGGGGATTGAGGTATAGTTCTTGGGCGGAACGGCATCGAATTCTCGTTTCCACGCTCCTGGGAGGGAAAATATGTCAGAAGACACCGCGCGATCTGGCTCGATCTATGGGGGATCCGCCGAACCCTGCGCCATCATCCTGTTTGGAGCTTCGGGAGACCTGGCCAAGCGGAAGGTCATCCCTGCGATGTACGACCTGGCGCAGAATAACTCCCTTGGCGAGCGCTACGCCATCATCGGCTTCGCGCGCACGCCGATGAACGATCAATCTTTCCGCGACACCGTGGGAGAGGCGGCGAAGACGATCTCCGAGGTTGGGCCCATCGATCCCGCCTGGTGGGACACCTTTGCTTCCAACCTGCATTACACTCCCGGCGACTATGCGGACCAGAATTCCTATGCGCAATTGGCCAAGTGCCTGGCGCAGATTGACGCCGAGAAAAAACTGGGCGGAAACCGCTTGTTCTATCTGTCCACGCCGCCGGAAGTATATCCGGACATCGTCGAGCAGTTGGGCCGGTCGGGACTGGCGCACCCCAACAATCCAGGCTCGTGGGTGCGCATTATTATTGAAAAGCCGTTTGGCCGCGACTTGGCATCCGCCAAGGAACTGAACAAAATTGTCCTGAACGTTTTCGAAGAAAAGCAGGTCTACCGCATCGACCATTACCTGGGCAAGGATACGGTGCAAAATCTCCTGGTGCTGCGCTTCGGGAACGGCATTTTCGAGCCGCTCTGGAATCGCAATTATGTTGATCACGTTCAGATTACCGCTTCCGAAACGCTGGGCGTCGAGCGGCGTGGCGGATTCTACGAAACCGCAGGCGCCTTGCGTGACATGATCCAGAGCCACATGCTGCAACTGACCTCTCTCGTGGCCGTGGAGCCGCCAGCTTCGTTCGACGCCACCGCGGTGCGCAACGAGAAACTAAAAGTGTTGCAGTCGATTCGCCCTTTCAACCTGGAGATGGTGGCGCAATCCGTAGTCCGCGGGCAATATTCGCCGGGCAAATTCGGCGATAAAGCCGTGACCGGATACCGCGATGAGCCCGGCGTGAGCCGCAGTTCGCGCACCGAAACGTTTGTCGCCGGGCGCCTGCTGATCGATAACTGGCGCTGGGCGGGCGTACCCTTTTATTTGCGCACCGGAAAGCGCTTGGCTAAGCGCACCACGGAAATCATGATCCAGTTTCGCCGCGCCCCCCACATTGTTTTCCGCGAAAGGGAAGTGCAGCCCAATCGCTTGATTCTGAATATCCAGCCGGATGAAGGAGTCTGCGTTTCCTTTGGCGCCAAGAAGCCGGGCACGGAAATGAGCATCGGCAACGTGGCCATGAACTTCAGCTACCGCGAGGGATTCGGCGGCGCTTCGCGCAGCGCCTACGCGACGCTCCTGAATGACTGCCTGCGGGGAGATGCGACGCTGTTTGACCGCGGCGATTCCGTCGAGGCGGCCTGGTGGCTCATCGAACCCATCCTGGATGTGTGGAGTGCGGCGAAAACGGCCACGGTACCGGAATACCCCGCGGGATCCTGGGGGCCGAAGGAATCGGATCTGCTACTCGAAAGAGACGGCCGACAGTGGTATAACCCTTAAAACGGTTTAATATAAGGTTTTCCCCGGGAGGCAAGGTGATTCTCGCAGGCGACGTGGGCGGTACCAAATGCAATCTGGCACTCTTTGCGGAGAAGAACGGCAAGTTGGAGTCCGTGTTTCGCGAGCGTTTTGCCAGCAAGGATTTCGCTCAATTCGATTTAATCGTCAAGGAATTTTCCCGCCAAGCCGAGCCTCATTTGCGCGGCGATAAGATTCGCGCCGCTGGATTCGGGGTCGCAGGGCCGGTCATCAATAATCGTATTCATGCCACCAACCTTCCTTGGATTATCGACTCCAAGATCCTTGCGCAGGAACTGGAACTAAACGCAAAGACCATCGCGCTGATGAATGATCTTGGCGCCACCGGCCACAGCATCCAACATTTGCCCCCGGAGGATTTTTGCGTGCTCAATACAGGCACTCCGGTGTCGGACGCCACCCGTGCTTTGCTCGCGGCGGGCACAGGGCTTGGGCAGTCCGCGCTCTTCTGGGATGGTTCCCGTTATCGCGTTGTGCCCTCGGAAGGCGGACACTCGGATTTTGCCCCTAGCAGCGAACAGCAGATTGAATTGTTGCGGTTCATGCGCAACCGCTATCCGCAAGTCAGTTGGGAACTGATTCTTTCCGGCCGGGGCTTCCGCACCATTCACGAGTTCCTCGCGCCCAACGTGCGTCATCCCCTGTTCGAGGATCCCGACGCGGACCCTGCTCCGTTTATCACCCGGAGCGGACTGGATAAGACCTGCCCCATATGCGTGGAAACATTGGATCTCTGGACCTCCATCTACGGTTCAGAGGCCGGTAATCTGGCGCTGAAATTCCTGGCCCTCGGCGGAGTCTACGTGGCCGGCGGAATTGCCGTTAAGATCATGAACAAGATGAAGGACGGCACGTTTATGAAATACTTCAAGGACAAGTGGCACTTCTCGAGCATGCTCTCGAATATCCCCGTTTCGATTGTTCTGAATGAATCTGCGCCACTGATCGGCGCGGCCTACGAAGCGCTCACGACCGTCAACGGATACTCCTAAACTTGAGCAGCAGGAGTGGGTAAAAGTGCTCATCCCATATCACTCACCACCCCAAACCCGTCATTCCGAACGGAGTCCGCGGAGTGAGGCACTCTTTTCCATCGCACGGTTTCTGTGCGATGGATCTCTCTTCGATTTCGGATTTCAGGCTTAAGAATACTTTTTCACCTTGGCGTTGACTTCGTCGGAGAAGCGTTGGATCACGCCGAGTACGTATTCACGGGGATCAAGCTTGTCATTCTTGACCAGCGGGGTCAGGTCCATAGCGAAGTTCAACAGCCCGGCGGCATCCACCGAATGGCTCTGGTAATACGTTGCGTGAGCCCGCCGGCGCGCCATCGTCGCCAGGTCATAACGCTTTCCGCCAACGATTTGGGAATCGAACACGCCAACCAGAGAGGCTTGGATATTCTCGTGGCCGTCGAGCGCGAAGACCTGCTTGTCCGCGTCCACCATCCAGTCCAGATCGCGCCAAACTTCGCAGCCATAGACTTTTTCCGGCCGTTGCGCGGCGGGCAACTCGCGAATTGCGGCAATTGTGCGCAAAACCACGCTGACGTGCGTGTCGTGCTTGTCCGCGAGATTGTGCGTATAGACCACTCTCGGCTTCGTCGCTTCCAGGATGGCCTTGATATCCTGCCGGGGGGCCGCATCCGCGGCGTTTTTGATCGCCGAACTGCTGTGATTCAAAAATGCGACCGCGGAATATTCGCCGACGAAGGCAGCCTTCTTTTGCTCCAGCCGGCGCACGACTTGCATTTCCTCGTCCGTGTAGTTGCCATACAGGCCGTCGCGTGGGCTGCCCGCTCCATTTGTGACAATCACGGCCATGAACCACTCTTGGGCGCTCCCGAAGCCCTTCAGGATTCCTTCCATCGACATGATTTCGATGTCGTCCTGATGCGCGGCAATTCCCAGATGCGTTACGCGCTTCAGCGCTTCCGCTTCGCTCGCTCCATCCGGCACCCAGACTTCTGCTTTCGGATCACTCAGTTTCATGGTATTCAGTTTCCTCCTTGCAGGGCTGGCAGGCTGGCAGCCGCGATGGACTGGCCGACCCGCCGGCTCTTTTCATCCGGCAAGGCCATCGAGACCGACGCGGCCAGTTCAGGAAACTCTGCCCGCAAGACTGCGAGGCTCTTGGCGAGAATAATGTCGCCGCCGGGCCCGGTCGTCACCCTGCCCAAGATCAGAATGTGTTTTAGTTCATAGAAATCGGCGTAATGCGCGACGGCATAGCCGAGGAAGACGCCGATGCTTTCGTAGACCTGAGCCGCCAGCGGATCGCCCGCCGCCATCCTTTCCTGGAGAACCACGAGCCGCTCCGGCAGCGGCATCGCCGCATTGAATTTCATGCCCGCGCTGCTTGCCACTCGATTGGAGCCCTGCTGCGAAAAAAACTGCACGCCGCAACCAAGATCGCCCGACCATTCATCCGCGGGGGCATCCGGCCGGTAATCCACCGGAGCGAAAGCCAATTCATTCAGCCAACCGGTGATGTTTCCATTGTGGTCGACGTAGCCCGCCGCCAGGCTCGATCCGAACGCAAGCCCCAGCACCGGATTTTCGCCGAGCGACATCGACCCGGCCAGCGCGGTCACTTCGCCGTCATTGACCACTTCGAGCGGAATTTTCAGTTCATCGCGAATCTGCAGGAAAAGCGGCGCGATCTTTGCCGCGAACTGATCCGTCGGCACCCCGCGGTAGAGCGACGCCACGCGCACTCGATTATTAATGTAAATGCCCGCGGCGCTCCCTCCCACCGCGTCGAGCCGGGGCAAGTGCGCGGCGGCCCGCCGTATTGAATCCATCACGCCTTGGTAGTGGTAGTCCGGATCGACGGCATTTCGCGGGTCCCAAACCACTTCTTCGCTGAAGACCGCTTCGCCATTCATTACCGCGCTGGCTTTGCGATCGCTTGCGCCAAGGTCGAAGCCCACGCGACAGCCGTCCAGATGCCGCCCTAGGGGCATCGTCGTCTCCTTTGCGCCGGGCACCTCTTCCGCCTTTCTCAGCACGACTTCGAACGGATGCTCGTAGACCCCGCCCATGAACTCGTAATCGAACTTGCGCGCTCCGCTTGGGGAATAAACCTGTTTGATGTAATTGCCGATCTCCACAGGACCGCCAACGTAGACTTTCCACCCGCCGCGTTGCCACAGCAGCATTTTCACAATGCGCTCGACATGAAGCAGCGTGGCTTCCAGGTGCCCTTTTTCGGGGGGAATGACTTTGGTCTGATAGGCAGAAATGGAGCCATCGCCGCGCTCGACCGCCAGATGCAGCGGCAGGCCGCCCAGGTTCGCGGCAAGTTTCAAGTACTCTCGAGTGAACAGGGACGCAGGCAGAAAGCCCCGGTCCAGGGGCGCAACCATTGCTGGGCGCACGGTGATACCCGCGACTTGCAGAGTCATCTTGCTCCTTTGTTGTGGGCGCGTCCGAGGGCCTGGGAGGAATTGGCCAGCCCCGGACTGGCTCTTTCTTGGAATTGCGTAGAAATTTTCTTGCTGCGGCTCTTCTGCATCACCTACTATATCACCCCTTTCGAAGTGGCATGGCCTCGCCGGGCCGTTTTTCGCCAGCGCTGCGTTGTGTTCGTTAGTACAGTAACCTTGCGAAACTCGGCGTGAACTTGGCCGCCGAGTTCCACTAAGCATACCGGGACTCCTGCTCCTGTTCTCACGCAGCCTTACCCATTTTTGGTAAACTGGCTCGTCTGATTTACGGTCCTTTGGACCGCTATCCTTCATATCGCAAGCCCTGCCGCCCGCCACCGAGCGGGTGGAGGCATGGAGCGCTCCCATGAGCAGTACAGCTACAACCCAGGTCACGGATGTTCTGAATTATTTTGGCGGCGCCTGGCGTAAATCTTCCGCCACGGAATTTGCAAGTGTCACTAACCCCGCGACCGGCGAGCTCATCGGGCGTACTCCTCTCTCTTCGGCGGCCGATGTCGACGCCGTAGTGCAAGCCGCAGCCGAGGCTTTTCCCGCATGGCGCCGCACGCCTCCCGGCGAGCGCATCCAGTACCTCTTCAAGCTGAAGTTCCTGCTGGAAGACCACATCGACGAGCTCTCCCGGCTGATCACCATCGAAAATGGAAAAACGTTTGCCGAAGCCAAGGCGGAACTGCGGCGCGGCATTGAGAATGTGGAAGTGACCTGCGGCATTCCGCTGATGATGCAGGGTTATAACCTGGAGGACATTACGCCGGGCGTAGATGAGATGCTTATCCGCCAGCCGCTCGGCGTGGTTGCGGCAATTGTTCCCTTCAATTTTCCGGCCATGATTCCGTTCTGGTTCTTTCCGTATGCCGTTGCCTGCGGAAACACTTTTGTGTTGAAGCCGAGCGAGCGCGTACCTTTGACCGTGCGCCGCATGATGGAGCTGATCGAAAAGACCGGTATCCCCAAGGGTGTGGTTAACATCGTGAACGGCGGCAAGGAAGTCGTGAATGCGCTGTGCGACCATCCCGTCGTTCGTGCCATTAGCTTCGTTGGTTCCACGCCCGTTGCGAAACACGTTTACCAGCGTTCGGCGGCGGCCGGCAAGCGCATGCAGTGCCAGGGCGGCGCAAAAAACCACGTCATTGTTCTGCCCGATGCGGATATGGACCTCGCCAAGCAGATCATCAGCGATTCCGCGTTTGGTTGCGCGGGCCAGCGCTGCCTTGCGGTGTCCGTGGCGGTGACCATTGGCGAAGCGCAGAAGAAGTTCCGCGACGCCATTGCCGACGCTGCGTCTTCGATCAAGGTTGGCTTCGGCCTGGACAGTGGCGTTCAGATGGGCCCGGTGATTTCGAAGGAGAGCAAGCAGCGCATCGAATCGCTGATTGCCACCGGCGTGAGCGACGGGGCAAAGCCCGTCGTCGATGGCCGCAACACGAAATTTGCCGGCTACGAAGGCGGCAACTTTGTGAAGCCCACGATTCTCGATGGCGTTCCCGCTTCCAGCTCTCTGGCCAATACGGAAATTTTTGGCCCGGTGCTCAGCTTGATTCATGCCGACACGATTGACGAAGCGATCGAGTTCATCCGCAAGAGCCCTTACGGCAATCAGGCTTCGCTCTTTACCACCAGCGGCGCCGCGGCCCGCAAATTCCGCTACGAAGCCCCGGCCGGCAACATCGGCATCAATATCGGCGTGGCTGCGCCCATGGCGTATTTCCCCTTTAGTGGGTGGAAGGAAAGCTTCTTCGGCATTCTCCACGCGCAGGGCAAGGATGCAGTCGAGTTTTACACCGAGTCCAAGATTGTCATCGAACGATGGTCGCGCCAGGAAACTCGCAAATTCTAAAGGGTGATTTGTCACGGCGTAGTTTTATCCGTTACTCCAACTGATAACACGACGTCATCCTGAGTGGCGCGCCGTTTGCGCCATGAAGGATCTCAACCCAAACAGCATGCACAATTCCACGGTGAGATCCTTCAACGATCCCGGATCGCTTCAGGATGACACCGTGTTGTGGACTTTGAACTTTTCCCTTCGAACTGTTAACTTCTCGCCATGACCAGCAAGCCCATCCACGTTGACGTGAATCCCCAGCTGGAATGCGCGGAGACCTTGGCGTCGCGGTTTTACACGGACCCGGCGTTGCTGGCGCTGGAGAACGAACGCATCTTCCGCCGGACCTGGCAATTGGTTGGGACGCTCAGTCAGCCATGCGGCGAAGTGGGCGGCGCGAAACGCACCATCTCCGATCCGGAGACGTTTTTCACGTTCGATCTTGCGGGTGAGCCGATCGTCGTTGTGCGCGACAATGCCGGCACGTTGCGCGCGTTCAGCAACGTCTGCCGTCACCGCGCGGGACCGATTGCTCAGGGTGCCGGGTGTAAAAAAGTTTTGAATTGCGCCTACCACGGTTGGACCTACACACTCGATGGCCGCCTGATTGGCACTCCTGAAGTGGATGGCATGGAATTTTTCGATCGCTCCACTATGGGCATGGTGCCGCTCCGCTGCGAAACCTGGCAACAGTTTATCTTCGTGAATTTCTCTCACGAAGGTCCGTCGCTTGCCGCATACCTTGGCAACATTCCGGACCTGGCTTGTGATTTTTCTTTTGCGGGGCTGGTGTTAGCCGAGCGCCGCGATTACGTCGTCAACTGCAATTGGAAGGTGTACGTCGACAACTACCTCGAGGGCTACCACATCCCCATCGTGCATCCCGGCCTGATGAAGGAGATCGATTATCCGCGCTATCGCTGTGAAACGTTTCGTTACCATTCGCAGCAACTGGGCCCCGTGAAAGAAGTGAAGCCCGGCGACACCCACGAACGCATTTATGCGCCGGGCACGGCGAGGCTGAAGGAAGCGCTGTACTTCTGGGTTTTCCCGAACATGATGCTCAATTTTTATCCGGACAACGTGCAGACTAACGTGATTGTGCCGCTCTCTCACGATAAAACGCTGACTATTTTCGAGTGGCACTTCCACGATGTGGATTCGGAGAAGCTGCGCGAGCGAGCGTCCAAGGCCATCGCCTTCAGCGACGCGGTTCAGCAGGAAGACCTGCACATCTGCGAGGCCGTGCAGCGCGGGTTGCAATCGGCCACCTACGATCGCGGGCGCTACTCGGTAAAGCGTGAAAACGGCGTCCACCATTTCCACATGCTGCTCAGCGAATTCCTCGGCTGACGCTAGGTTTCTCTCTTCCTTCTTCCGTGTAGCGCCGGCTTTCATGCCGGCCTCTTGGGTTATCTGGCAAGAAGCGCGAATTACGGATGCGCTGGCGCAGGTGTCGGGGCCGGTGTGGCTGCAGGCTTGTTAAAGTCGAAGTTCACCTTGGGAGCTTGTCGCGCACCCTCTTCAGTCTTGAAATAGGCGTCGTTACGCGTGAAGCCGCCGAAACTCGCGACCAGGTTGTTCGGGAAGAGCGCAATGTACGTGTTGTAGTCTTGCACCGCATCGTTATACCGCTTACGCTCCACCGCGATGCGGTTTTCCGTCCCCGCCAGTTCATCCTGCAAGCGCAAGAAATTCTGGTCCGATTTCAGGTTCGGATAATTTTCCACGATGACCAGCAAGCGGCTCAGCGCGGAGTCCAACTGGCCGTTTGCCGCGATCTTGTCGGACGGAGTTTTCGCGCCTATTAAGGCTGCGCGTGCCGCGGCGATATCTCCGAAGACAGTCTGCTCCTGGATGGCGTAGCCCTTTACGGTCTGCACCAGGTTGGGGATGAGGTCCGCGCGACGTTGCAGCACCACATCCACCTGTGCCCACGCGGCGTTCACGGTTTCGCGCTTGACTACCATTTGATTTCGCCGGCTGACGTACGCAGAGCCGAGCACGAACGCTAGAATCAACAACACTACCAAAATCACAATTCCCGCTTTCATATCCACCTCGATCGGTTGAGTTTCCAAGTCCTACTGCGTGACCCGTTGCCACTCCTTCTTCGGCACCAAGCGATCCATGGCGATGACCACTTTTTCCAGCGCGTGAATATAGTGGTCGTAGGCCGTGAAGGAATCTTCCTCCAACCCGCGGCCCTCATGGTAGTCATGAGCCGCCTGGAACGCCCCGGCGTCCGCGCCTGTCAGTGCCGCAATTCGTGCAAACAGATCCGAAGCCACCACCGGCGGTTCTTCGCCAAAAGCAAGGAGCGTGTGGCGAAGCAAAGTCAATGCGCTTGACGAAGTTTTTTTCAGAACCGCCATGTATTCCAGCTCATTTTTTCCGGCCAGCAACACGTGTTGCCGCAAGCGAATGAGCAGGAGCCGTAGGTCACGCTCCACTTGCAAGCGATGCAAGTTCAAGGGAATGTGCAGATCGGCCACTGGGTCGCTCCCGAAAAGCACGCGGTGCGACCGCTTGATATCCAGGCTTTCGATGGAAAAGACATCCGTGGATCGGTGCAACTCTTCGGTCAGGAAGAAAAGCGGAGGAGGCTCCTTCTCCTCGCGAGTCCACCAGTGGACCACCGGCGCCAGCAATTGTAGTTCGTGGACGTCCATGGTTACTAAGGTACAAAGCACATTCAAGTCGGAGGTGCCAGGGCGATACGTACCGCTGGCTGCGGACCCGTAAAGCACCACGGACTCCAAATTTTTTCCCGCTGCTTCTTTCAACCGGCTGACCAGTTCTCCCAGTTTTGCTTCCATCACTGCCCCCTGCGCTTGCTCTCTGAAACTCGCTTACCAACTGCCGCCCGCTCCGCCGCCGCCGCTCGCTCCTCCACCAAATCCGCCGAAGCCGCCACCGCCTCCGCCCCAGCCACCGCCTCCGCCCCAACCACCGCCTCCGCCACCCCACCCGCCACGATTCCCGCGGCTCATGCTGCCAAGAATAGAACCAATCAAGAGGCCTGTGCCCATTCCTCCCCCGCCTCCACGATTGATGTTCCCGCCGGATCTACCGGAGCGAGCCATCAGGAAAACCAGGAAGATGATTCCTATAACGATCCAAGTCCCCAAGCCATCGGAATCTTTCTGGTGCTGGATGGGGCGCAATTGCGGCGCACCAGTCAGCGTCACGCCCTTATCGGCCGCGATATACTTTGCCAGTTGCCATGCGGCTGCAGCAACGCCACTGCTGTAATCCCCTTGTCGAAAGTAGGGAGTCATCAGCCGCCCGGCATCACCGGCGCGGGCATCGTTGATAATCGGCTCCAGCCCGTACCCCACCTCGGTCCAGTACTTCCGGTCGTTCGGCGCGATCAGCAACATCACACCGTTGTCTTCCTTTTTCTTGCCGATCCCGAGCTGCTTGAAAAGGTCATTGGCGTAGGGCTGAATTTCATTGCCGTCGAGGGATTTCACCGTAATGATAGCCATTTGCGCGCCGGTCTTCTGTTCCAGCTCCGTGCAGAGCGCTTCCAGCTGCGATTTGGTTTCCGGCTTAATGATCCCGGCGCGGTCGGTGACGTAGCCGGTAGGCCGGAAATTCTTGAAGTCGTCGCCCTGTGTGACGCCGCTCACGGCCAGTACGAGACCGGCGACGCACCACGCCAGAGTGGATTTGCGGAGTCTCATTGATTCCCGTGTGAGCTTTGCGAGTATGCCTCACTTGCACGAGGCGGAAAACAAAAAAACCAACCGCGTAATTTTAAACGGAAAGAAGCGACAAATGCGGCCAACGGCGCAGCCTCTGCGCGAATTCTCTCACAAAAGCCGCGCCAAAAGCCGCATGGAATTTTTCTACTATCCGTCCACACTTTACTTCGCAAAAGACTTGCCAGACTTTTCCTCAGGAGCCATTTCGCGGAGCGCGTCTTGCTCTCTGCGACCTCGGATCCGGAACTGAGGAGTGGAGTGTATCCAGGCGAGGCCAATTCGCCTGGCTGTAAACATCCTGGACCCATTTCCTCTCGTTTTGACCCCGTCCTACCTCCCTCCTCCTGCGCAGATCCTACTGTTCGTGATGGAGGATCCTATGATCGAAAACAAAATGGAAAAGGCCATGAAGCCAATTCCGGTGCCCTACGACGAGTTCGAGACCTTCCCGAAGCATGTCGAGGAGTTCTTTGACCTCATCGCCCGCCGCCCCTTCGAGCTGTTGGAGAAGAGGCCGCTCCTGCTCGGGCGTGAACTCGAGCACCTATGGAAGACCGAAC
>Ga0187810_10000494_pt1 | contig 15107 bp, 13 predicted proteins | sample NC_wetland_sal_i_9_FD_132963 | JGI IMG/M metagenome (GOLD analysis project Ga0187810, IMG submission 132963) | Wetland sediment microbial communities from Neuse River Estuary, North Carolina, USA - ASW_5 | ecosystem: Environmental > Aquatic > Freshwater > Wetlands > Sediment | place: USA: North...
AAGAAACAGCTCGTGCCGCTGATCGAAGGCGCCATCGCCCATAACGGACCGGCGATCCTCGACGTCATCAGCCCGTGCGTGACCTTCAACAACCACGCCGGTTCGACCAAAAGCTTCGATTTCGTGCGCGAGCACAACGAGGCCGTCAACCGCATCGACTATGTGCCGAGCGCCGAGGAGATCACGGTCGATTACGAGCCGGGCACGACGGAAGTGGTGCGCCAGCACGACGGTTCGTACCTCAAGCTCGCCAAGCTGCATCCCGATTACGATCCCTCCGACCGCATCGGGGCGCTGGCCTATCTGCAGGAACGCCAGGCGGCGGGCGAACTCGTCACCGGCTTGCTCTATGTGGAAGAAGGCGCCAAGGACCTGCACACGCATCTGGGTACGACCGATGTGCCGCTGAACAAGCTCACGGAACGGGAACTGTGCCCCGGCGTTGCCGCCCTGGAGACCGTAAACGGCGAGTACAGATAAATTTACCCTCCCCCTACGCGGGGAGGGTGGCGAGCGGAGCGAGCCGGGTGGGGGGAACGCCCAATGCAGAGTTCGCATAAGATTCTGGTGACATTCGCTGCGCATGTAGGTCAGGACGAGCTACAGAGCATGGTTTCCGCGCTCATGGCCTGCGGCGATGTAGCCAGCAAAGCGGACCAACGCAGCTTTGTTGTGAAAACTCGCCGCGACAGCAGTTTCACGTACCTGTGCGAGACTCTGACGGGTTGGGAGCGATATGGATTCTGCCGCTGGGAACAGACGTCTTAGCGGCCCCCCCACCCGGCTCGTCACTTCGCGACGATCCACCCTCCCCGCCTCGGGGGAGGGTGAGATAGGAGTTCAGCCGGAATAATCGTGCCAGCCGCCTTCGGGATCGCGAATGCGCCAGCCGGCTTCGGTTTTCTGCACATCGTCTTCGTGTAACGGCACCTTGGCGACGCCGCCCGGAATGTCGAGCACGTATTGCGGCATGGCGATGCCCGACAGCCGCGCCCGCAGCGCCCGCATCAGCCCGATCCCCCGCTCCACCGGCACGCGGAAATGGCCGGTGCCGCGCGCCAGATCGGGATGGTGCAGATAATAGGGCTTGACCCGGCATTCGACGAGGCCGCGCAAGAGCGCTTCCAACGTATCCGCATCGTCGTTGACGCCGTGAAGCAGCACGGTTTGGCTAACGAGGGGGATGCCTGCATCGATCAGGCGCGCCAGCGCGGCGCGGACGTCGCCCGAAAGCTCGCGCGGATGATTGACGTGAACCGCCACGAAGGTCGTTGCGCCCGGAACCAGCAGCGCGGCGATCATGGCGTCGGTCACGCTTTGCGGAGCGGCGACGGGAACGCGGCTGTGCCAGCGCAGAACCTTCACATGCGCAATGGCGGCGACACGCGCGCTCACCTCGGACAGGCGGCGCGGGCTGAGGATGAAAGGATCGCCGCCGGTGAAAATTACCTCCCAGATCTCGGGATGGCTTTCGATATAGGCGAGCGCCTGCGCAAAGGTGTCGGGCAGGAGCGCGGTTTCTCCCTCCGGGCCGACGACCTCGCGGCGGAAGCAAAACCGGCAATAGACCGGGCACGAATGCACCAGCGTGAACAGCACGCGGTCGCGATGGCGATGTACGATGCCCGGCACCGGCGAATGGGCCGCGTCGCCGATGGGATCGGCGAGTTCCTCGGGCGCGGTGACAAGCTCCGCTTCGCTGGGAACGAACTGGCGCGCGATGGGATCGAAGGGATCGCCGGGGTCGATCAGCTTGGCAACGGTGTCGGTGACGGAGACGGCATAGCGCGCGGCCACCGGCTCCAGTGCCGCGACGCGATCCTGCGCGATGAGCCCAGCATCGGCGAGGGCGCGCGGGGTTTTGAGGGTGGTCATGGGCAATCCGACCATCCAAATATCACCGCGTCATGGCCGCCCTTGCGGCGGCCATCCAGTCGGCGCGCATCTGCGTGCCGGAAGACTCTTTTGTTTCGCTTGATGGCCAGGTCAGACCCGGCCATGACGAATAGAGACATGCAGAACTGGTGCCTCATGGTGCGGGGGTCCATAGCACATCCTGCAACGAGCGCGCGCCCACCGCCAGCATCACCAGCCGGTCGAAGCCGAGCGCGACACCGCTGGCCTGCGGCATCTCAGCCAGCGCGGCCAGGAAATCCTCGTCGATGGGATAGCGCTCGCCATAGACGCGTTGGCGTTCGGACTCCTCCGCGTCGAAGCGGGCACGCTGTTCGGCGGCATCGGTGAGTTCGCCGAAGCCATTGGCAATCTCGACACCGCAAACATAAAGTTCGAAGCGCTCCGCCACCCGCGGATCGCGGGCCGTGGCGCGGGCCAGCGCCGCCTCGCAGCGCGGATATTCGCAAAGCACGGTCGGGCGGGGGCTGCCGAGCTTGGGCTCGATGGTGACCATGATTTTGCTGAAGATGTCGGCCCAGGTGTCGCTTTCCGCCGCATCGAAGCCGACGCGCCTCGCCGCATCGGCCAGCGTGGCACGGTCGCCCTCGCCCAGCGGCGACAACGTGGCCATGAGATCGATGCCCGTGTGGCGCGCAAAAGCCTCCGCGACGGTGAGCCGCTCGGGCGGGCTCTTGGGGTCGCACGCCCGGCCCCGGAACGAAAACAGCTCCGCCCCCGCGGTGTCCGCGGCGAGCCGTACGATCGCGAGCGTGTCGGCGATCACAGCCTCATAGGGCTCGCGGGCGCGATACCATTCCAGCATGGTGAACTCGGACGCATGCAGGGGGCCCGTCTCGCGATTGCGGAAAACCCGGGCGAAATCGAAGATGCGGGCCTCGCCCGCCGCCAAGAGCTTCTTGGCCGCAAATTCGGGCGAGGTGTGGAGATAAAGGGTGCGGCGCGTTCCGTCGGGCGCCACGAGTTCCGTGGCGAAAGCCGCCAGATGCGCCTCATTCCCCGGCGAAACGGCCAGGGCGCCGCACTCGACCTCGGTGAAATCGCGCGCCTCCAGCCAAGCCCGCACGGCCTTTTTGATCCGCCCCCGCGACAACAAAGCCCCCCGCCGGTCCCCATGCCGGTCGGGCGCCCACCAAGGACGCGTCTTGGCCAAACCCATCGCCTCCTGCTATAGCCCCGCCTACGCGGCCAAGGCCGCTTATTTGATCGACGAGGTACTTCCGTGGTTTCGGTTATCGCCAGCTCCGTGCGCAAAGGCAACGTCATCGAGAAGGACGGCAAGCTCTACATCGTCCTGAAGGCGGAGAGCTTCCATCCGGGCAAGGGCACACCCACCACCACCATCGACATGCGCCGCATCTCGGACGGCGTGAAGGTGGTCGACCGCTACAAGACCACCGAAAGCCTGGAAAAAGCCTTCGTCGAGGAAAAAACCTACAACTACCTCTACCAGGACGGCGAGCATTTCGTCTTCATGGACCCGGAGCACTTCGACCAGCTTCCGGTCGACGGCGCCGTGGTGGGCGACAGCGCGCCCTATCTGCAGGAAAACATGGAAGTGACGCTATCGCTGTTCAACGGCACGGCAGTCTCCATCGTGCTGCCGCAGCGCGTCACCCTGGAAGTGACCGAAACCGAACCCGTGGTGAAGGGCCAGACGGCCTCCGGCTCGTTCAAGCCCGCGCTATTGTCGAACGGCGTGCGCACCATGGTGCCCACCCACATCGTGCCGGGCACGCGCGTGGTGGTGATGACCGAAGACGGCGCCTACGTCGAACGCGCGAAGGATTAGAGCGCAATCCGGCAAAGTGGAAACCGGTTTGCCGCCAAATTGCGCGAGAATCAAAAAACTAAAGCGTGATCCGACTCAATCTGAATGGATCATGCTTTAGCGCACGCGCATGCGTTGGTCGCGCGACGCGCGGCGAACCGCTCACACTTCGACTGGTAGACGCGCCTATTTCCGCCACATCACCGGCGGCGAAGCGGTGCGACGGTTTTCGAGACGGGCCGGCACGGCATTGGGAAGCAGCGGCGCCTGTGCTTTGTTTTCCGGGCCGAAGCCTTCGTGCTCGTCCATCGACTTGAATATCTTCAGCCGTTCTTCGACGAGATCGTAGACCGTGGCGGGGCATTCGCCGTTCACGATGTTCACGCCCATCTCGACGGCGCGCTCGCGGTTGATCTGCTCGGAATGGGGCATGTCGCCGGAGACCAGAAAATCGGTAAGCTGGCAGGCGTCGTCGTGGCCGAAATGGGCCTTGTTGAGCAGTTCGCAGGCGCGCGAACGGGCGGTCTTCATCTCCTTCTCGGCGAGATAGCCGAGCAGTACGGTGAAGTCTTCCACGTTCTGGATCGGCTTTTCCTTCAACAGCCGCGTGTAGGATTCGATCGGGAAGCCGAAGAACTGCGTGTCGATCGGACCGAGACAGGCGTATTTTCCCATCACGATCTTTTCGGTGGCGAGCGCGATGATGGTGCCCGCGCTCATGGCGCAATAGGGCACGTAGGCCGTGGTGTTCGGGCGATCCTTCAAGGCGCTGGCGATCAACTCGCAGGCAAAGGCTTCGCCGCCCGGCGTGTGCAGCACGATGTCGAGCGGCTTGTCGGCCGGCAACGAACGAATCTCGGCCAGGATCTCGAAGGCTTCGCGGGTCGACAGATAGCGGCGCTCATCCGTGGGAAAATCGCGCGGTTGGCCGAAATCGTGAATGATCGAAATGATCTTGCGGCTGCTCGATTCCCTCGGAGGGCTCACATAAGCGGGCTGGACCATGCCGCCGGGCGCCATCATCGCGCGCGGTGCGATCGCGCGTTCGAGACGGCGCTGACGCAACTGACGCAACACGATGGCGAAGACGAACGACACGACGACTAGAACGATGCCTGCCAACAACAACTTCGGATCGGAACTCACGCTGCCCCCCACCTATGTTCGGTTAACCGCCCGAGATCTTGTGGACCATCATAATCGGACGGCCTTGACGCGCAAAGGCGAAGCAGTTCCTGACGCGACGTTTACGTCTTGTTCGTAATTTTCAGGCACCAAATTGCACGAAATGCTGCAAATTCTTGCAAAAAACATCCACAGCGAAGAGCCGCGCCAAACTGCCACAGCTCATGTTTAGGAGTTCCCCACGAACCCTGCCTCAAAGTCACCAAATGCAAGCAGATGGCCTATTTGCATCACTGTTGCGAATCCAACTCGGGTTGGCATCTCGAGTTTGCTGGGTTAAAGAGGTCCCATGATTCGACTTGACTGTGCCGGGCGAGCATCAGCCATCTCCCTTCTTGCGGCGATCGTCGTGTTGTGCGGCGCGCAGGGTGCTGACGCACGCAAAGTCCACCACCATCATCATGCGCGCATCCACGCGGTGAAGCAGGTTGCGGAAGCGGACCTTCCGGATTCCGAACTCATCGATCCCGCGCTGAAGAACTCCGGCGTGATGCTGTCGGCACCGTCGCTGTCGATCATCGCGCAGGACGACATGCCGCAACTCGTCACGCCCACGATCATCAAGTCGTCGCGTCACATCTATTGCGTCGAGTACGCGCGGCTCGCGACGGGCATTGCGATCTTCGGCAACGCCAAGACGTGGTGGGACAAGGCCCGCTACAGCTACGCGCAGACCTCGAACCCGACGCCCGGCGCGGTGATGGTTTTCGACGCCCGCAGAAAAATGAGCGCCGGACACGTCGCAGTGGTCAAGCGCGTGTTGTCGAATCGCGAGGTGATCGTCGATCACGCCAACTGGGGACGCGACGGAAGAATCTACCTCAACGCGCCGGTGGTCGACGTAAGCGAGAACAACGACTGGTCGCTCGTGCGCGTGTGGAACACCCGCGCCGGCTCCATGGGGTCAAGCACCTACAACATCAAGGGCTTCATCTCGCAGCGCAACGTGGCGCTCAACTAGCGCAATACAGGCTTTCAAAAAACCCTCACCCTCCGACAAGCTCGGGGTGAGGGTTTTTGTTTGTCCCGGTCACTTCGCCGCCGGCGCCCATCCCGCCTTGCCGGCGCGCCAGAAAACGAAGGCGATCCAGTCCGCCGCAAGCTCGTCGGTTTGCGTCTTGGTCGAGCCGATGCCGTGGCCGGCCTCCGGATCGATGCGCAAAAGCACCGGATTCGCCGATCCCGCCGCCAGCAACGCCGCCGCGAACTTGGCCGGCTCCCAGGGCGAGACGCGCGGATCGTTGAGGCCCGTCGAGATCATCACCGCCGGATAGGCGACGCCCTTCTGCACGTGCTGAATCGAGTCCATGTCGTAAAGGTTCTTGAACCCTGCCTCGGTCGTCACCGTACCGAATTCGGGGATGTTGGACGGACCGTTGGGCGAGAATTCCGCCCGCAGCGTGTTGGCCGCGGGCACGACGTCGATCACGCCCGCAAACAGATCCGGCCGCTCGGTCATGGCGCGCCCCATGGTGATGCCGCCCGCCGAACCGCCCATGATGAAGAGTTTGTCCTTCGAGGTAATGCCGCGCGCGATCAGATCCTCGCCGCAGGCGATCAGGTCCTGCCAGGTGTTGTGCTTGTTGGCGTCCTTGCCGCCGAGACGCCAGGCCTCGCCCAACTCGCCGCCGCCGCGGACATGGCAGACGCCGTAACTGATGCCTTCCTTCATCGCCGCCGCGCGCCGCGAGGAGAAATCGGCAAGCTCCGAAATGCCGTAGGAGCCATAAGCTTCCACAATCGTGATCTGGGGACCCGCGGCGCCCTTGGGCTGCACCAGCGAGAGTGGCACCATCACGCCGTCGCGCGCCTTGGCCTCGAGATCGCTCACGGTGAACTGCGCCGGATCGATGTCGCCATGCACGCCGAGTTTCAGATCGGTGAATTGCCGCGACTTGGGATCGTAGCGGAACGTGGTGGGCGGCGTGACCCAGCTTGAAATCTCGAAGGTGATGCCCGCCGTGCGCGGATCAGAGAAGGTTTCGCCGATGTGGCCCTTGAAAGGCAGCGCGATCTCTTCGACGTTCGCGGAACCGGTGGGCACGCGCAGAAGCTGCGAATAGGCACCGTGCCGCACCAGGACGTACAAGCCGTCGGAGCCCGTATGGATCGCCTCGATGACGCGGGCCGGCTCGGCCTTGACCAGGACCTTGGCGGCCGACAACGGCTGGCCGAACTTCAGCGACAGCACCTGGAAGGTGGGCGCGTCCTTGTGGGATAGAAGGAAGACGTCGCGGCCGCGGAACTCGATGCCGGTAATTCCGTCGCTGCGGTCGACAAGCGGCTTCCACGGCGCACTCGGGCTGGCCGCTTTCTTGGCCGGCGCGACCCACAGCTTGATCTCGTTCTGCACGCCGTTGATCGACAAGAGGTAGGCGCCGGGCGAGCCGGGCGACAGGACGACGACCGGAATTTCGTCGGGTGCGAATTCCGTGCCCTTGCCGATGCCGCTGCCCGCGACGGGGACGGGTTCGGATTTCAGGTTCCAGGCGTCGGCGGTGGAGTATTTGTATTTGTCGATCTCCGCCTCGCCGGGCGCGAGCTTCTTGAGGCGCACGAAGAACAGGGTTTTGGAATCGTCCGTCCAGGCAGTGGCGCCGAACTCGGCCCGATCGACGGGCCCCGCGATCTGTTTTCCCGTGGCCGCATCGTAAACGGAAAGCACCGCGGCTTCGGAGCCGCCTTCCGAAACGCCCACCGCGACCTTGCTGCCGTCGGGCGAGGCGAGGAAATAATTGATGGCATACGGCTTGCCGCCGTGCTCGGCCCGGAGTTTGGCAACGTCGACGATTTTCCGCGTGCCCGTGGAATCGCGCACCATGAGATCGAAATTGTCCGCGCCGGGCGCGCGCTCCTCATAGAAGGCGCGCCCGCCATAGCTGGCATAGCCGGAGATGAAGCCGAAGCTGCCGGTGAACGCGGCGACGCGCTTGCCTAGCGCGGCGCGCGGCGCGATCGCGTCGATGACGGCGCGTGTATAGGCGCCTTGCGCCTTCATCCAATCGAGGGTTTCGGGGCCGAGCTTCTCCATGCCGCGATAGGGATCGGTCACGGACTGGCCGAAGAAGGTCTCCGTTGCCGGGGTGGGCGACGGAGCGGGCGGTTGACCGGCGGCAAGTGCGGCGGCCGTAAGCGCGAATGCGCCGGCGGCGAGTGCGGCTGTGGATTTCATGGGGCTCCCCAAGACTGAAGACATGACGGCCAAACCTAATGGAAGTGTCGTTGCAGAACCAGCGCGAACGGTTTTCACGTTCCGGTGAGCGCGGAGTCAAGTGCAGCCGAGCGCAGACAGCGTGGCCGAAATGGCCCGGTCGAGCGGGGTAAAGGGTTCTTGGCCCAGAAAGGCGTTGAGCTTGGTGTTGTCCAGGCGCAGCGGCCGTTGCCAGAGGTAACGCACCTCCATCAATTCGCGCAGCGTCTCGTTGAACGGAGCCAGCAGCCGCAACATCGTCCACGGGAGCTTGCCGATGGGAACATCGCGGCCGACCGCCCTGCGGATGGCGTATGCCATTTCGACGCCGGGCTCGAGCCAGGCCCCGCGCATGTGGAAAAGCTCGAACGGCTTCAACGCATCTTCGCGATCGAGCAGACGTGCGAAGGTCTCGCCGACATCGGGCAGATACGCCCAGGCATGACCGACCTCGAACGGCCCGGGATAGACGATGCGGCGGACCGCCCGGCCCGGCCGCACGAGCCCTTGCGAAAACCAGTTGTTGGCGGCGCGCGGGCCGAAATAGTCGCCGCAGCGGACGATCAGCGATTTCGTCGTGCCGGAGGCCGCGCTGTCCGCCAGGCGACGTTCCATCGTCACCCGCAGTTGTCCCTTTCGCGTCACCGGATGCTGCGGCGAGGATTCTGTCAGCACGGCGCCGGCATCCGGACCGTAATTGTAGACCGTTCCCGGAAACACGATGCGCGCGCTGCCCTTTTCCGCCGCCGCGATGGTGTTGTCGAGCATCGGCACCACCAGCTTGCCCCAGTTGCGATAGCCCGGAGGATTGACGGCATGCACAATGATGCGGGCACCTTCCGCAGCCGCGATCACTTCGCCGCGCACCATCGCATCGCCCTTGACGCATTCGAAACCGAGCCCGGACAATTTCGCGGGATCGCGCGCCAGAACGCGAACCGCCCAGCCGCGGCCCAGCAAAGCGCGCGCAATTTCGCCGCCGACGCCGCCCGTGGCACCGAGCACCAGTGCCGTTCTCATTTCATTCATAACGGAACTCCCCATCTCGGCTCGAGATAGGCAGCGGCCGGATGTTATGCAAGCACGCGGCGGCTGTCATAAGCCCAATGCAGTAGGGCCTGACGCTGGCGCGGGCGGCAGGAAAAATCGCTCGATTCGCAATGGGCCTTGAGTTGGGCCAGGTGGCGGGCCATCTGCTTCCAGCGCCTGATCTGGCGCGCGTCGTCTTCCATCCGCCGACCCATGGCGTAGCGGCAATACCATTGGAACCAGCCGCGCGGATCGTCGGGGTGAATCCACCCCTTGGCACGCCAGACGGACAGAGGCTGCGATGCGTCGACGCCGAAATAGTTGAGCGACGGGTCCTTGCGCTGCGGCGAGAGCTTGGCGTGCGCGAACCAATCGGCGGGAAACTCGCTTGCGCAATCGGTCATGTATTTGCCGCCGAAGACGCCGAGGGCGAGCATCTGCTTGGGCGTAAGTTCCGGGGTGAAATCCGGCGCGAAGTCTTGGCCCTCGGGCGCCACTCGTTCGTAGCGGAAGTTCCGCTGCATGCGGTCGTTGACCACGATTATTCTGTGGGTGACTTTCGGCAAATTCGCACTCCATGCCGGGCCCGATCGTACGTATATCCTATCTTGCAGCATCTTCCCTTACGGAATGTTCGGCCGGTGCGCCGACTTCAAGCTGTTAGCGCCGCCGACAATCGAGCTAATCTCAGGCCCCTGGGCTGGGCCAGGACGGGATGATGCATAAGGCAAAACGGCCGCTGGCCGTGGTGGTCGGCGGCGAACTCAATGGGCTGGGCGTGGTGCGCAGCCTGGCGCGCGCGCAGGTTCCCACGCTCGTCCTCGATACTGACGCCAGCCGGCCGACGATGCGGACGCGGTTTGCGCGCAAGCGCGAGGTAGCCGACCTCGCGGGCCGGACGCTGATCGGCGAGCTTCTGCGCCTGCGCGGCGAACTGGACCACGATCCGGTGCTGTTTCTTACCCAGGAAGCCGGCGTCGCCACCGTTTCGCAGTTCCACGACGAAATCGCCGCGGCGTTCCGCATTTCGATGCCCCCGCCCGCGACCATGCGCATGCTACTCGACAAGACGCTGTTCCAGACGCAGGCGGAAGCGTTGGGATTTGCGGTTCCCCGCTCGATCGAGTTGCAATCCGGCGACGAGGGCGGCGCGCTCGACAGCCTGCGCTATCCCTGCATCCTCAAACCGGCCACCAAGAACCCGGACTACATGCGGCATTTCCCTAAAGCCTACCGGCTTGCGGACCTTGGCGCGGCGCAAGCGCTGTGGCGCGAGCACGGCACTGCGATCGGCCAGGCGATCGTGCAGGAATGGATCGAGGGCGAGGACAGCGACGTCTATTTCTGCTTGCAATACCGGGCGCGCCGCGGCGACATCACCTCCTTCGCCGGGCGCAAGACCTGCCAATGGCCGCCGCTGGTGGGCGGCACCGCCACCTGCATGCCGGCGCACGCGGCCGAAGCGGAACTGACCGAGACCACCAACCGCTTCTTCGACGCCGTAGGATTCTTCGGCCTCGGCAGCATGGAATTCAAACGCGACCGCCGCGACGGACGCTTTTATCTGGTCGAGCCCACGGTCGGGCGCACCGATTATCAGGAAGAGATCGCCACGCTCAACGGCGTGAACATTCCGTATGCGGCCTATCTCGGCGAGCTGGGATTGCCGGTAAAGGGCCATGTGCATGTGGCGGCGGCGACGGCCTGGCGCGACCCCTTCGGACACCACAATGCGATTGCCGCCGGCGCGGACGACGCACTCAGTGCCATCGCGCCGGAGATGAAGGTTGCCGACGCCTATTTCCGCACCTTCGACCCCGGCCCCCATCTCGCCGCCAGGCTCGAACCGGTGGGCAAGCGCTTGCGTGCCCTGACAAAACAGGGCGCGGAGTCTTAGGCCAGTTACGCGACAAATCGGGGACTTTGCGGCGACTCCGGCGCGCTCCATTGTCGGCCTTGAGGAGGGCCGCATGGGACATGCTCTCGGATACGTCCTCGCCGCGCTTTGCATTCTGGCGATCGCCTACCGCCTCTATGGCGTTTTCTTCGTCTACCGCATCCTGAACATCAACGACGCGGAGCCGACGCCCGCCCATCTTTACGACGACGGCAAGAACTATGTGCCCACCCGCAAGTGGGCCACGGCGGGGCAGCATTTCGCAGCCATCGCCGCCGCGGGCCCGCTGGTCGGGCCGGTGCTGGCCGCGCAGTTCGGTTTCCTGCCCGGCTTCGTCTGGCTCTTGGCAGGGGCGGTGATCGGCGGCGCGGTGCACGACACGGTGGTGCTGTTCGCCTCGATGAAAATGCGCGGACTGTCGCTTTCGGAAGTGGCCAAGGCGGAGCTGGGACCGGTGGCGGGATGGTGCACCGGGCTTGCCATGCTGTTCATCATCACCGTGACCATGGCCGGGCTTTCGATGGTCGTGGTCAACGCGCTGGAGCGCAATCCGTGGGGCACCTTCGCCGTTTTCGCCATCGTGCCGATCGCCATCGCGCTGGGGCTGCACGAGCGCTATGCCGGCGTCTCCAAGATCGCCACGCTGATCGCCTTTCTCGCCGTGATCGGCTCGGTCTTGATCGGACCCGAGGTCAAGAATTCGGCGCTGGGCGAATGGCTGATGCTCAACAAGCAATCGTTGAGCTACCTGCTGCCGGTCTATGCCTTTTTCATGTCCACCCTGCCGGTATGGCTGCTCTTGACGCCGATCAGCTATCTGTCGGCCTTCCTCAAGGTGGGCGTGTTCGTGCTGCTCATCGGGGGCGTGATCTTCGTCAACCCGATGATCCAGTTCCCCGCCTTCATCGGCCGTTTCGCCGCCGGCGGCGGGCCGGTGATTCCCGGCCCGGTGTGGCCCTTCGTTTCGATCACCATCGCCTGCGGTGCAATTTCGGGCTTCCATGCCTTCGTCGGCTCGGGCGTGACGCCCAAGCTGATCGACAGATGGAGCGACATTCTGCCCGTGGCCTTCGGCGGCATGCTGGTCGAATGCATCGTCAGCATCATGGCGCTGGTGGCGGCCACCTCGCTGCACATCGAGGACTATTTCGCCATCAACGCGGCGCCCGCCGCCTTCGCCGCCTTGCACATGCACACGGTGGAACTGTCGCGCTTCACCCAGGAGATCGGGCTCGATCTTACCGGGCGCACCGGCGGGGCGGTGACGCTGGCCGTGGGCATGACGAAGATTTTCACCTCGCTGCCGTGGTTCTCGAAGCTGGCGGCCTATTTCTTCCAGTTCGCCGTGATGTTCGAGGCCGTGTTCATCATCACGGCGGTGATTTCGGGCACGCGCATCGCCCGCTACCTGCTGCAGGATCTGGGCGGCACCTTCTATGCGCCGCTGAAGCAGATGAACTGGTGGCCCGGCGTCTTGGGAACCAGCCTGATAGCCTGCTGGGGCTGGGGATATTTGCTGGTCTCCGGCGATATCGGCTCGATTTGGACGCTGTTCGGTGTTTCCAACCAGCTCATGGCATCCATCGGACTGATCGTCGGTGCCACGGTGATCCTGCACCTGTCGCACAAACGTCGCTACATGCTGACCTGCCTGGTGCCGCTCGCCTATTTGTTCGTGACCGTCTACACCGCCGGATATTGGATGATGACCCACGTCTACCTGAACCCGACTGCCAAGGGCTACAATCTTTTCAACGGCACGATGACGGGCATCGAACTCGTGCTGGGCGTGGTGGTCTTGTTGGCGGCGCTGCTGCGATGGACGCGGCCGAGGGCCGCGGCGGCGGTTGCGGCGTGAGATTGCCGTTCCGCACCGTTGCCTTGGGCGCCGGGCGGATACATTGTCGCCCCGATGGGCGTGCCGGCCGGGTCCGGATAGGCACCGCCTGATGCCGCCATGGAGCCGGAAACGTGAAGATCGAGGTCTCCCCCGGGGAGCTGTTGGACAGGCTTACGATCATCGAGATCAAGCTGGAGAAGATCACCGATCCGGCGCGGTGCGCCCGCCTGGAACGCGACCGCGCGGCGCTGCTGCGCGCGCGGGGCGATATCAAGGACCCCGAGGTCGATCGGCTCGCGGGCGAACTCAAGACGGTCAATACGGCGCTATGGCGGATCGAGGACGATCTTCGCGCCCACGAGCAGCGCCGCGATTTCGGGGCCACCTTCGTCGAATTGGCCAGAGCGGTCTATTTCAACAACGACCGCCGCGCCGCCCTCAAGCGCATGATCGACGAACAGCTCGGCAGCGCGCTGACGGAAGAAAAATCGTATCCTTCGTATCGGTGATTTTTCGGCTTGGGTCGGGATGAACAGCTTCGATGCCAACAGCGCCCTGCAGAGGGCGGTAGCACTGCAAAGGTCGGGCAAGGTCGCCGAGGCCGCGGCGATCTATCGCCAACTCGTGCGGTCCGCGCCGCCCAACGCCCAGGTCCTCTTTCTCCTCGGCGTCGCCGAGATGCAGCTCGGCAATATGCCGGGCGCTGTTCAAGCCCTACGCAAATCGCTGGCGCTCGCCCCCGGCCAACCCCGCGCGCTGTGCAATCTCGGCACTGCCTTGCACGAACTTGGGCGCGACGAGGAGGCGCTCGCCAGTTACGACCGGGCCGTTGCCCTCAATCCCGATTACGCGATGGCCTACAACAACCGCGGCACCGCCCTCGCCAGCCTGGAGCGGCCCGAGGACGCGCTCGCCAGCTTCGAGCGCGCCATCGCGCTTGAGCCGCGCTATGTCGAGGCCCACAACAACCGCGCCAATACGCTCCGTGTCATGGGAAAATTGGAGGAGGCGCTGTCCGGTCACGACCGCGCCATCGCGCTCGCACCCGACTATGCGGCGGCGCATCTCAACCGAGGAACGGTGCTGATCGCTTTGTGCCGTCCCGACGAAGCGCTGGCCAGTTTCGACCGTGCGATCGCGCTCGACCGCAACCATGCCGCCGCCCATTGCGGCCGCGCCACGGCGCTCTACAATCTCAAACGCCTCGACGAAGCGAACGCCAGCAACGACCGCGCCCTGGCCCTGGAGCCGGAGCTTGCGGAAGCGCACTGGAACAGAGCGCGGCTGGCGCTGACCTGCGGCAATCTCGCGGACGGATGGAACAGCTTCGAATGGCGGCGGAAGCTCGAGGAATTTGCGCCGACCGCGCGGACGTTCCCCCGACCGTTGTGGGACGGCCGGCAACCCATCGCCGGACAGACTCTTCTGGTCTGCAGCGAGCAGGGCTACGGCGACATCGTTCAGTTCTGCCGCTATCTCCCGCTGGTGCGGGCGTGCGGCGCGGAGGCCGTGCTGCAGGCGCCCAAACGCCTGCTGCCGCTCCTTGCCACGCTTCCAGGCGGCGTCAGGCTCACGACGGCGGACGAGCCGCTGCCGGAGTACGACCTTTGCTGCCCGATCATGAGCCTGCCGCAGGCGTTCAAGACCACCCTGCAGACGATTCCGGCTGAGGTGCCCTATCTTTTTGCCGATCCGCAGAAGAGCAAAGACGTCGCCGCACGGCTTGGCGCCAAGACCGCACCGCGCATCGGTCTGGCATGGTCGGGAAACGCCAAGCAGTCCGTCGACCGCGAACGCAGTCTGGCGCTGCGGCGCCTTGAGCCGCTGCTGAAGCTGCCCTTCGAGTTTCATTCGCTCTTGAAAGAAATCCGGCCGCAGGACGCGGAGGCGATGGCGGCGTTTCCGCAGATCGTCAGGCACGAAGACGAGCAGCACGATTTTTCGGACGCCGCAGCCCTGATCGATGGCATGGACCTGGTGATAACGACGGATACGGTGATCGCCCATATCGCCGGGGCGATGGCAAAGCCCGTGTGGATCCTGCTCGCCTGGATGCCCGAATGGCGCTGGCTGCTCGACCGCGCCGACAGCCCCTGGTATCCGAGCGCCACGCTATTCCGTCAGACCGCACGGGGCGATTGGTGCCCGGTGGTCGCCGACGTGGCGGCGCGGCTGTGTGCCCGGTTCGCGCGCGCCTTGTGATGGACGGCACAAACAAAAGCCCCGCCGGATTTCTCCGGCGGGGCTTTCGTCTGAAACTGTGAAGGCGATTGGTTCTGTC
>Ga0187810_10000495_pt1 | contig 15089 bp, 8 predicted proteins | sample NC_wetland_sal_i_9_FD_132963 | JGI IMG/M metagenome (GOLD analysis project Ga0187810, IMG submission 132963) | Wetland sediment microbial communities from Neuse River Estuary, North Carolina, USA - ASW_5 | ecosystem: Environmental > Aquatic > Freshwater > Wetlands > Sediment | place: USA: North...
CAAGCACGGGCTTGGCACTTTCGCCCGCCAGCACCGCGATCACCTGGCGCTCCAGATCGAGAAGATCGCCGGCGCGCTCGCGCACGCGCTCGTCATCGATCGTTTTCAACACGTCGGCATAGCCGCGCACCGCCGTGCGCCAGGCGAAACCGGCGCCATTGCCCCGCTCGATCAAGCCGAGCGCAGCGTGATGCAGCCCCTCGTCTTCCAGCAGCGCGATATGAGCCGCGAGAATGTCGCGGCGCGTGCGATCGCCCGACACGGCCGCACGTTCCAGGCGAGCCTTCACCTCGGCGATCGCCCGGCGGAATTCGCCGGTTTCGTGCGCAATGCCGCCGCCCTTCTCGCCCACCGCCAAGTCGGCGACGCGAAGATGCACAACGCGCCCGATCGCCTTGCCGGGCGCGGCACAGATGGCATGCACCGCCTTGCCGTCTGGCGCGGGCGTTTGCACGGCCGGGGCACGTGCCACGACGACTTGCGTTTCGCCCTCAGCCTCGAGCAACGGCACGATGGCCTCAACGGCCTGCCGCGCATCCGCGCCGGCGGCGGTCACCGTCACGCGGTCTCTGCAGCGAACACCCAGGGCCATCAAGGCGACGGCGCTCTTGGCGTTGGCCTTGCGCTTGCCCAGCGAGAGACTGACCTCCGCGCCGAAGCGCTTGGCGCAATTCGACACCAGCGCCGCCGGGCGGGCGTGGATCCCATGCACCGCCTTGACGACGGCTTGGCGCGCAACGGTCTGGGCGCTACCGGCGGACGCGGAGGCGGCCGTAGCGACCGCTTCCAGCTCCATCAGCACGTCGCCCCGTCTCACAGGCCGGTCGAGGGTGCGCTTCACGATGCGGAAGGCATCGCCGTTGGTGACGATGACGGGCGAGATCAGGCTCTTGACTCGCGTGGCCAGGAACTCGAGATCGAAATCGATCAGGGGATCGCCAGCCTTCACCTTTTGACCCTGGGAAACCCGCACGGCAAATCCTTGCCCCGCCAGCGCCACGGTCTCGAGGCCGATATGGACGAGGATTTCCGCGCCGCCGTCCGTACGCAGCGTGACCGCGTGCTTGGCCAAGGTGGCGATGGTTCCGTCGCACAGCGCGTGAAGCGTCGAACTCGTGGGGTCGATGGCAACCCCGTCGCCCAGGATGCGATCGGCAAAGACGGGATCCGGCACTTCGGCGAGCGGCGCCGCCCAGCCGTCCATCGGCGCCTGGAGTACGACCTTCGACATGCACTACTCCTTCGCGGGTTGCACCCAATCGATCGCCCATACCGGCGCCACGCTCCGCCGCGCGAACAGGAAGCAGAGATCATGCACGCCCTCACGCGGCGGCAGCACCGCATGCAAGCGGGCGCCGGTGAGGGGCAACACGGCGAGCCGCTCGCCCCGGCAGGTGTCCAGATGGATTTCGAGCTGCCCCTCGGGCGCGGCGTTGGGGTAAAGCGGAATCTTCTTGATGTCCTTGCCGATCTGAAAATTGAACGGAAACCGCTCGACACCGAAATCGATGGCATCAATTCCGGTCAGGTCCAGACCTTTGTAGATCCAACAGGGATTCATCACGTTGACCATGACGGCCGCGGCGCCGGACTCCAGCGCCAGCGGCAGGTCGTTGCTGCAATGGGGCATGTCGTAGCTCGTTCGCCGCAGAATCGAGCGCGCATCGAGGGGCGCGGGAACCGGGCTGGCCAGGGCGCGGCCGCCATCGAAGTCCTGGGCGATGACCGTGGAGGGCAGCGGCACATCGAACGGCGCAGTGTAATCCGGCGACAGTGCGGACGGCAGGCTGCCGTTCAAGGTGTAGCGGATCGTGCCGAATGCGGCCTGAGTGGACAGCGCCACATGCGCGCCCTGCGCCGAGGGCTGCGCCCGGACATCTACCGCAAAGGCGCTCTCCGAATGAGTCAGCCCGAGCATGCGGTAGCGATCCAGCATGGCCGGCACGCGCGAGACAAACGACGACCAGCTGCGTTCGGAGCGCGGCGTCCAAGCCAGCTCCGCCAAAGCTGCGGCGCGCGGAAACGCGGCGTAGGCGACGCGATCGTCCGTCTGCAAATGCTCGGTCCAGATGTTGGCCTGCACCCCGATGATCCGGGCGTTGTCCGTGGGGTCGAAACCGTAGACCTGCCGGAGCGGCACTTCGAGGCCGCGGCAGGGGGGCTCGCCGGCGCGCGCCGCCTGGCAATAGTCGAAATAAAGCGTGGGCGACGGCGACAGCACGACATCGTGGCCGAGCTTCACGGCCTCGTCGGCGCTTTCCAGCGTGCGCCAGGAGGTGACCGCCGCATCGGGCGCCAGTTCGCTGTTCAGGATCTCGTCCCACCCGATCAGGCGGCGGCCATGCGCCGTGAGAAAGCGACCGATACGGCTGACGAAATAGGCTTGAAGCGCATCGGCATTCTTGAGATGCAGGCGACGCATCTGCCGCTTGATGCGGATCGAGGCATTCCACTGGTCCTTCACCGCCTCGTCCCCGCCGACATGGATATAGGGGCTCGGGAACAGCGCCATCGTTTCGGTCAGCACGTTTTCAAGAAAGGCGAAGGTCGAATTGTCGACATTGTAGAGATAAGGGAACACGCCCCAGTCGCCCGACACCACCTTGGGCGGATGGCGCACGGAGCCCAGCTTCGGGTAGGCCACGATCGCCGCCAGGGCATGACCCGGCATCTCGATCTCCGGCACGATCGTGACATTGCGCGCCCTGGCATAGGCAACGATGCCGCGGACCTCATCCTGCGTATAGAAACCGCCGTAACGCCCTCCTTTGCCGTCGGGCCGCCAGGCGCCCACGGACGTCAGGCGCGGATATTTCTTGATTTCCAGCCGCCAGCCCTGGTCGTCGACCAGATGCCACTGCAGAACGTTCAGCTTGTGCAGCGCCATCGCGTCGATGAACGCCCTGACGAACGCGGGCGACTGGAAATGCCGCGCCGAGTCGAGCAGGACGCCGCGCCAGGCAAAGCGCGGCGTGTCGGCGATGGCAAGACAGGGAATATCGATCGCCTGCGCCCGTCCCGGTTCGAGACTGGCAAGCTGCCAGAGGGTCACGGCGCCGTAGAACAGGCCCGCATCGCCGGACGCGGCGATCACGATGCGGCCGGGCGCGACGTCGAGGCTGTAACTCTCGCTATCGGCCGGGCCGGCGATCCGCTTGAAGACGATCGCGCCCTGCGCCGGCTCGACTTGCGATATCCCTGCCGAGAGTCCCCGCGTCCGCGACAACAACTGCGCGAAATAGCCGGCCGCCCAATTGCAGGCGGCGTCGGACGCCGGGCAGACGATCGCCGTCTCGTGCGTCAGGGTGAAGTGGCCATCGCGGCGTTCGAGCTTGGCAGGTTCGGGGATCAACGAAAGCGGCGGCGGCGCGGCCACGGGCAAGGGGGCCGGGGCCGGACGGTTCCAATTCAGAATGTCCGCCTGACAGCCGGAAAGAAGCGGCACGATCAGGACGACGACGGCCGAGAAGCGCAACCGGTGCGGCATATGGGAGGAACGCGAAAACCCTAGCGCGACTGTAATGACCGCACCCTCCCCTGCAAAGGAAAAAAGAGTGGCGCGGCTTTCGCCGTCGCGCCGCTCGCCGTCTCCAAATGCTCTATAGTCCCGCCGCCACCTGCGATGAACGGGCGCCAACAGCGCAACGCCATGAACGAGCCCTCCGCCCGGCAGCATTTCGAAGCCGCCAACCTGCTGCATCGCCAGAACAAGCTCGCGGATGCCGAACCCCATTACCGTGCCGCGTTGGGGCTCGATTCTTCTCATCCCGGCGCGCTGCATGGCCTGGGCGCGCTTTGCGCCAGCCTGGGGCGAATCGGGGAAGCGATGGAGCTGTTGCGCCGCGCCTCGGCGGCCGCGCCGCTGGACGCGACGATCCACAACCAATTCGGGCTGACGCTGTTGCGGCTCGGCCACCACGAAGAGGCGGAGGTCGAGTTTGAACGGGCGGTACAATTGAAGCCCGATTTTGCCGATGCGGCCTACAATCTCGGCCAAGCGAACCTCGCACTCGGGCGCCACGACGAAGCCGTCTACCGCTTCGGACAGGCATTGGCCGCACGACCCCAATATCCCGCAGCCCTGATGGCGCTCGGCGATACGCAGGCGATTCTCGGCCGGCACGGCGAAGCGCAAAGCGCCTACGAAAAGCTGCTGCAGATCGAGCCCGACAACGCCGCCGCCCGGATGGGCTACGGCACCATCATGAAGCAGCTCGGCCGGTTCGCGGAGGCGCGCGGCGCCTTCGAACGTGCGGTGGCATTGTCGCCCAAAACGGCCGCCTATCATCGCGCCCTGGCCGAGACCGAAGCGTTCCACGACGGCGACCCGCGCCTGAGGCCGCTGGAGAATTTGCAGCGGGAGGAGGCCTTGCTGCCCGAAGGCCAAAAGGTCGAACTGCACTTCGCGCTGGCCAAAGCCTATGACGATCTGAAGCGCACCGATCTCGCCTTCGAGCACCTGCAAGAGGGCAACCGGCTCTATCGCCGCCTGATTCCTTACGACGAAGCGAAGGTCTTTGGCTTCTTTCGCGAGGTCGCTGAGGCCTTCACCCCCGCCGTCATCGAAGCAAACCGCGGCGCGGGCCATCCCTCCGAGGCGCCGGTGTTCGTCGTCGGCATGCCGCGTTCGGGCACCACGCTGGTCGAGCAGATCCTGGCGAGCCACCCCGACGTCTTCGGCGCCGGCGAGTTGCTCTATGTGCAAGACCTCATTGAGGGCGGTTACGCGGGCGCCGAATACCCGGCCGGCCTCGCGGCGCTTGCGAAGAATGCGTTTCGTCAGTTCGGCGGCTATTACGCGGCGCGGACCGGCGCCCTGGCGCCGCAGGCCAAACGCATCGTCGACAAGCTGCCGGCCAATTTTCGCCACCTCGGGCTGATTCACCTGGCTTTGCCGAACGCCCGCATCGTTCACGTGCGGCGCGATCCGGCCGACACCTGCTTTTCGTGCTATTCGAAGTTGTTCGCGAGCGGTTTGAACTACACCTACGATCTTGGCGAACTCGGCCGCTATTACAAGGCGTACGAGGCGCTGATGGCGCATTGGCGCGCGGTGCTGCCGCCGGGCGCGATGCTCGAGGTGCAATACGAAACGCTCATCGAAAATTTCGAGATCGAGGCGCGGCGGATCGTCGAGTTCTGCGGGCTCGAATGGGACGAGCGCTGCCTCAGGTTCTACGAGACCAAGCGCGCGGTGCGCACGCTGAGCGAATTTCAGGTGCGCCGACCGCCGTTCAAAAGCTCCATCGGACGCTGGCGGCCGTACGAGAAATGGCTCCGCCCCTTGCTCGATGCGCTGTGATAAAGGCCCGCGCGCCGTCGACGAAAAGAAGGCGGAGCGACGTCCGTCGCCCCGCCTTAGTGGATCAGAGAGGGGTCTCACAGCAAATGCGGCCCCGGGCGCGTTCGAGCGCCCGGGTTCCCAACATATCAATACTTCAACCGGATGCCGGCATAGAGCTGGCTGCCGTTGCTATACAACGCACGCGGCTGCGTGGCGTTGTTCGCATAGTACTTCAGCGTCTGGTTCGTCAGATTCAATCCATCGAACGTGAGCGAGAGGTAGTCCGTGACCGTGAAGGCCACCGATGCATCGAGTCTGCCGTAGGCGTTTTGGAACTCGTTGGAACTGCGGTCCAGACCGACCAGCATGGCCGAAGAGTAACTGTAGCCAACGCGTGCACTCACCCAGTTATTTTCGTAATAGCCGGAAATGTTGCCCGTGTTCTTGGCATCGCCGACCAGCGGCCCATGGTCGGTCTCGGCGCCGTTCGCGTAGGTATAGTTTGCGATGATGCCGAAACCGGTATCCCAAAGAGGCTGCTGCCAAGCGATTTCGATGCCTTCATCATGCCCGCTGGTGTTGTACGGGGCAGTGATGTCGTAGCTCGAATAGACCGGAGTCGTGCTCTGGCCGGTCAAGAGCATGTTCACATAGCTGGCCTTGGTCGTGCCGTAGGTCACGTACGAGGACAGATCCATGTAGAACACGCCGACCGACACCATGGCCGAATCGCCGTAGTACAATTCGTAACTGAGGTTGTAGTTGGCGGACCTGATCGGCTTCAGGTTGGGATTGCCGCCGCTGCCGACCAGGATCAAGTCGGTAAGACCGACGGAGCCGCCCAAAGCGCTGTAGTCGGGGCGAGCCATCGACTCGGCCGCAGCAAAGCGCAGCACGCTCTTGTCGGACAGGTCGATGCTGAGATTGGCGCTCGGCAGGATGTCCCAATAGGTATGGGAAATCTTCTGGATGCTGAAGTTGCCGAAGTCGCTGTAGGTGCCGTTCGCATCGCTGACGTACTGGTTGATGAACTCGGACGTCTTGACCAGACGAACGCCGAAGTTGCCCCTCCACTTGTCGCCGCCGATGTTCGCCATGGCATAGATCGCGGCGTCCTGTTCGCGGACGTCAGACGAGCCGTCGCGCCAGTCGAACCGCGAGCCGCGGACGATGCCATTGGTATCGGGCGACTGCGGATAACTTCTCCAGCTGTTGTTGTGATAGAGAATGTCCTCGATCTTGGCCGTGTTGCCGACCGGTACGTTGGTCAGCATGCCGGGGATCCTGAACGCATCCGCAAAATCCGACGGGTAATTGCCGGTGGAAATCTGGTCGCCCGTGTATCCGGGGCCGGGACCGTATGAAACGCCGCCGTCATAAAGCGATGATACGTGGTGATGCTCGGAGAAGCGTGCGCCCACCTTCACGGACTGGATCGGGCCGATAGCAAGCTTCTGCTCGGCATCGACCTGGCCGTACACTTCGTGGTCGGAGGCCTTCGAAACGGCCGCCCACGCCCAGTCGTTGATCAGATTGGCGGGATTCGAAAGATCGACGCCCGGAACGGTCACCGCCGCAACGCCCGAGCTGTAATCAAAGGAGGCGGCATTGCCGGTCACCGGGGCGACTTCGCCTTCCCACGCCACCTGCGACGGCGTTGTGCCGCTGCCGTGCGTGTAGCCCGTCTTGAAGTCCACCGACAAATCCTCGTTCGGCGTCCACTTCGCGTCGGCGTTCATGTAATAGCTGTCGCTCATCGAGGCCGGGCGCATGATCGAGTCGGCAACGATCGGGGCGATACCGGCTTCCGCCGGAAGAGTCGCGGAGACGAGCGTATTGTTCACCACTTTGTAAGTGGTCGGTACGTTCGCGGTAGGGCCGTTGAACTCCTTGGTGCCCCAGAACATGTAGTTGTTGTTGATGTTGCTCGCGCCCATGTGGGAGTAGAAGCCATCGACGTTGAATTCGAAGCTATCGCTGGGCTTGTACTGCACGGCGACGTCGCCGCCCTGGCGGATGCGCTGCTGCTCGAACAACGCCGAACCGATCAACGTGGGATAATAGACGCCCTTGAGGTCCGGATGAGTCAGCGTGGCGATATCGCCGCTGGCGGGCGTCACGACGTGTGTGACCGGATCCGTAGAGGCCGGCACATAAGGCTGGAACGTCGAATAGCCGAGGAATTCCTGGCCGTCGCGGCGGATGCTGCGGGCTTCATAGAAACCCTGCACCATGACGCCGATCTTGCCCGAATCGTCTTTCCAGCCGAACAACGCGTTCAACTGCGGCGTGGTGGTGTGGCGGAGCGTCGTGTAGGCCGCTTCCGCGCTGCCTTCGGCCGTGAAGTTGTCTGCAAAGCTGAGCGGCTTGCGCGTTTGGATATCGACTACGCCGGCGACGCCGCCTTCCAGCAGGTCAGCCTGCTGGCTTTTGTAGACCTTCGCGGAATCGACGATTTCGGCGGGGAACAGCGAGTAGCTGACGCTGCGGCCGATGGTCTGATACTGATCGAGAATAAACCAGTCTCCGGTGGAGACCGTGTGTCCGTTGATGACGGTCTGCGTCAAGCTTGCGTTGGTGCCGCGGATCGAAACGCGGTCGTTCTCGTCGAAGCCGCCCTCGCCCGACGCCGCCGATACCGTGTTGACGCCCGGAATGCGTTGCAGCGCGTCGGCAACGTTCTTGTCCGGGAACTTGCCGATATCCTCTGCGGACACGGCGTCAACGATGGTTGTCGATTCGCGCTTGATGTCGATCGCGCGGTTCAACGATGCGCGGATGCCCGTGACGACCACGGTTTCCACCGGCTGCTGGTCCTGCGCCAGCGCTGGCGTGCTTGCAGCCAGAAGGACAAATGCGCTTGCGGAACCTTCCAGAATTCTCCTCAACTTCATGGCTTCACCCTCTTAGTTTGCTGAGAGGCCGGCCAACTGCCCCAGCCGCCCCCTTCTGGACCTCTCGGAATCCCCTCCCTGTGGAACGCCAATTTAAGCCCAATGCAATACCATTTCCGAATTGGGCCGCCCTGTCAAGTGTAAAGTTTTCGGGCATCTGATGCGCTATTCTGACTAATATTTGCGCGATTTTCTGGTTGACGGCCTCCCCGGTAGTCATGGTATGCAATTGGTATTAGATGATAGGTCCAAACGACCGGCACATAGGACCACCTGAGGAGACCCGACAGTGGCATCACTTTCCGCCATCATTGGGGGACTAAACGAAGAACACAGCCTGCCGCTGTACCAGCAGCTGCAGCGCGGCCTGCGCAAGGCGATCGAGCTGAAACTGCTGGCGCCGGAGGATGCCCTGCCGCCCGAGCGGGACTTGGCCGAGGAATTCCGGGTCTCCCGGATAACGGTTCGCAAAGCACTCGACGGCCTGGTCAACGAGGGACTTCTCACCCGCAAGCAGGGCTCGGGCACGTATGTCGCCAGCCGGGTGGAGAAGATCTTCTCGAAGCTGTCGAGTTTCACCGAGGACATGGCCACACGCGGACGCACGCCGCACTCCGTCTGGCTGAAGAAAACACAGAGCGCGGTCTCGCCGGAGGAAGCCATGGTGACCGGCTTCAGCCCGGGCACGCCCGTCTATCGCTTCAATCGTCTGCGCTTCGCCGACGACGTGCCGATGTCGCTCGAATTCTGCACCATTCCGACCTTTTGCCTGCCATCGCTCGATGCGGTGCAGAGTTCGTTGTACGTCGCGTTGGAGAAGGCGGGCTTCCGCCCGCAGCGCGCCTTGCAGCGCTTGCGCGCCGTGCTGTTGACGGCACAGCAGACCGAACTTCTCCACGGCAAAGAGGGCGATGCCGGCCTGCTGGTGGAGCGCCGCGGTTTCCTGGTGGACGGGCGCATCGTCGAGTTCTCGCAATCCTTCTATTGCGGCGACACCTACGATTTCGTCGCCGAGCTAAACGCATCGGAGTGAAGTGTGGGTGATTTCGAACAGCCGACGGCGATGTTCAGCGAGGCTCAGGAGGGCCCCGACGTCGTAGAGCGCCAGTTCAAGGCCAATGTGAATCTGATCACGTCGCTGGCAGGACGCCTGCGCGCGCTTTCTCCGCGGGCGGTCGTCACCGCGGCGCGCGGCAGCTCCGACAACGCAGCGACCTATGCCAAATACCTGATCGAAACCAAGCTCGGCATCCTCACCTCGTCGGCGGCGCCTTCGACCAGTTCGGTCTACAGCGCGCCTGCCCATCTGCGTGACACGTTGTACATTGCGATGTCGCAGTCCGGCAAAAGCCCCGACATCCTGGCGGCCGTCGATTCGGCCAAGCGAGCGGGCGCCTTCACCATCGGCCTCGTCAACGTCATCGACTCGCCGCTGGCCGAGCGGGTGGACGAATGCATCCCGCTGCATGCGGGGCCCGAGCGCAGCGTGGCCGCCACCAAATCCTATCTCGCCACCACCGCAGCGATTCTTCAGCTGGTCGCGGCCTGGAGCGAAGACGACGCGATCAACGAGGCGCTGTCGCGTTTCCCCGCCCTGCTCGAAGACGCCTGGGCACTGGACTGGAGCGCGGCGGTCGAGAAGCTGAAAGCGGCGCGCGATCTCTACGTCGTCGGCCGCGGCATCGGCTTCGGCGGCGCGCAGGAAGCGGCCCTGAAGCTGAAGGAAACCTGCGGCCTGCATGCCGAGGCGTTCAGCGCGGCGGAAGTGCAGCACGGCCCGATGGCGCTGGCGCAGAACGGTTTCCCGGTCTTCGTCATGTCGCAGGCCGACGAAACGCAGCCCGGCATCCGAGAACTGGTGAACACGCTGGTCGACAATCGCGCTGCGGTGATTCTGTCAGGCTTCGAGGATCCGCGCACGACCAACCTTGCGTCGATCGAAACGCATCCCGCGCTGCAGCCGATCCTGTTCCTGCAAAGCTTCTATCGCCTGGCCGAGGCCGTGTCGCGCGCGCGCGGCATGAACCCCGATTCTCCGCCTCATCTGAACAAGATCACCGAGACTTTGTGATGCTTACCGCTTTCGTCAATGGCAGGATTCTGACCGACGCCGGGGTCGTTACCGGCCATGCCGTGCTGGTCGAGGGCGCGCGCGTGCGCGATGTCGCCGCCACGGTGCCGAATAACGCCGTCCTCCACGATCTGGAAGGCGGTTTGCTGCTGCCGGGGTTCGTCGACGTTCAGGTCAACGGCGGCGGCGGCGTGCTGTTCAACGACCAGCCGAGCGTCGAAGGGCTTCGCGCCATCGGCGCCGCCCACGCCAAGTTCGGCACCACCGGTTTCATGCCGACCTTGGTGAGCAGCGACCTTCATACCATCGAGAAGGCCATTGCGGCGGTGGACGAAGCGATCGCCGCGGGCGTGCCGGGCGTGCTCGGCATCCACGTCGAAGGGCCGTTCCTCAGCGCCAACCGGCACGGCATCCACGATGCCGGCAACTTCCTCAAAATCGACGCCGGTGCGGTGCGCATTCTCACCTCGCTGAAGCGCGGCAAAACGCTCGTGACCCTGGCGCCCGAAGTCTGCGGCCCGGAGATCGTCGCGGCGCTGGCGCAGGCGGGCGTGCTGGTCTCAGCCGGTCACACCGACGCCACCTATGACGAGATGCAGATCGCATTGGCCCGCGGCGTGCGCGGTTTTACGCATTTGTTCAACGCCATGTCGCCGCTTGCGAACCGCATGCCCGGCGCGGTGGGCGCTGCGCTCGATTCCGCCGATAGCTGGTGCGGCCTGATCGCCGACGGCCGCCACGTCCATCCCGTGCTGGTGCGCATCGCCTTCCGCTGCAAGGGCGCGAACAAGATCATGCTGATAACCGACGCGATGCCGCCGGTCGGCTCCCCGCAAACGACCTTCACCATGCAGGGCAAGACGATTCGCGTCGAGAACGGCGCCTGTTATGGCCCCGACGGCACGCTGGCGGGCGCCGCGGTCGGCATGTCCGATATCGTGCGCAATGCGCAGGCGTTCCTCGGCATCGACTTGCCGACGCTATCGCGGCTGGCGAGCGCCAATGCGGCGGAGTTCCTCGGCCTGGAGCCGGTGCACATCGGTGCCGGAAGCCGCGCCGACTTCGTGCTGGTCGACGACGCGTTTGCCGTGCGTCAAACGTGGATCGGCGGCACGCCGCAGGTGCCGTGAGCACCCGGCGCCCTCTGTTCGATGTCAAGGCATGCGCCGCCGGGGGCGCAATTCTCGCAACGATCTGTTTCGCCGCCTCCCCTGCGCTTGCCGCAAACCGGGCGCTGGTGGGCTATTACCCGAGCTGGATTTGCGGCTCGCCCGTGCTGGCCGATTGCGATCCCGCGGCGAACCTGGCGCAGCTTTCGCCTGCCGCCACGCATGTGATCCTGTCCTTCGCGCAGCCGGATTTCGCCTGGGACGGCGCAAGCTGGACCGGCACCGGCCTGCAGTTCCGCAAAAGCCCGGCCGACATGAAACCGGCGATCCGGGCCTTGCAGGCGCGCGGCGTGCGCGTGCTCTTGGCGGTGGGCGGCGCGAAATACCTCAACTGGGCGCCGCTGGCCGCGGAATCCGGCAAGGCCGGCCCGATCACCAAGGCGTTGGCCGGCGCGATCGCCGAACTCGGCTTCGATGGTCTCGACGTCGATGACGAAACCGATGGCACAGGACCGCTTGAGATCGCGGAGTACGTGGGCGCCATTCGCGCCATGCACCGCGCCGTCACGCTGGCCGGCGCAGGCAAGATTCTGACCCTGGCCGCCTGGTCCACGGGCGCCGATTGCACACCGCAGACCGGCCTTGCGGCCTGCGGCGGCAAAGCCTCGCAATGGCAAGGCAGGGCCGGACGCGAGCGGCTTCTGTTCCGCGACCGCGCGCTGTTGGATGCGCTTTCGATGATCGACGTGATGTCCTACGACGCGGGCACCGAGAACTTCGATCCCGTGGTTGCGTATTCGCTTTATCGCGCCCTCGTGCCGTCCCGCGTCGTCGTGAATATCGGCCTGGAGACCGCGCCCGAGGGCTGGGGCGACGGCAAGCTGGTGGCGGACAACGCCGATGCGGTTTGCCCGGGATCAGTCACCGTGGCCGACCAGTTCGGCACCGCCATCGGCCTGCCCTACTCGGTAGAGCGGCTGATCCGATCCGCGCCGCTCGCCGCGCGCGCCAATAACAATCCGCGCGACGGCGCGATGGTCTGGAATCTGCTGAAGGATCAAAACCTGCCGCAATGCGGCGGCAAAAACGCCGTTTCTGCCGAACAACTGCAATCCAAAGCGCGCGCGCTGCTCGATGGGCGGCACGTCACGAGCGGTCCTGCCTCCGAGGCTCCCCATGAGCGTTGAAACGCCCGTCGCGGCGCCGGCCGAGCTTGCCAAGAAAAGCTTTTTCCATCCCGTCTTGTGGGTGCCCACGCTCTACACCGCCGAGGGCCTGCCCTTCGTGATGGTCAACGTCGTTTCGGTGCTGATGTACAAGAGCCTGGGGTTGGCCGACGCAAAGATCGCGTTTTTCACCAGCCTGGTGACGATCCCCTGGGCGTTGAAGCCGATCTGGGGCCCGCTGATCGAGATGTTCCGCACCAAGAAGGCTTTCGTGCTGGGCACGGAGCTTGGCGGCGGGTTGTGCTTCGGATTGCTGGCCTTGAGCCTGCATCTGCCCGATTTCTTCACCTGGACGCTGATCTTCTTCGGACTGATCGCGATCAACTCCGCCGTCCACGACACGGCGGCCGACGGCATCTATGTGACCGTTCTGAGCCCCAAGCAGCAGGCGCAGTATGTCGGCTGGCAAGGCGCCTTCTACAACATCGGCAAGATCCTGAGCCAGGGCGGCTTCGTGTGGATCGCGGGCACGCTCGAGACACACTACGGGCCCGTCGCCGCCTGGACCATGGCGATGTCCGGTTTCGGCGTGCTGATGGCCATATTGTGCCTGTGGCACCTGGCTTTCCTGCCCGCCGGAGCGCGCGCCAAAAAAGCTTCCGGGGCGAGCAACCTCAAGACCTTCCTCGATGTCATCGTCACCTTCTTCCAGAAGAGATACATCATCTGGGGCATCGTCTTCCTGGTGCTCTATCGCTTCGCCGAAGGCCAGGCGATCAAGATCGTGCCGCTGTTCATGCGCGCGGCGCGCGACCACGGCGGCCTCGGCCTGGCGACCCAGGACATCGGCCTGCTCTACGGCGTGTTCCCGCCCATCGCCTTCATCCTGGGCTCGATTGTGGCGGGCTATTTCACGGCGGGCCGCGGCCTTCGCAAGTCGCTCTTGACCCTTTGCGCCGGATTCAACATTCCGTTCGTGGTCTATCTGGTGCTGGCGCTGACCCAACCGACGAACATGGCGACGACCACAGTTCTCGTCAGCCTGGAATACCTCGGCTACGGGTTCGGCTTCGTGGGGCTACAGCTCTTCATGATGCAGCAGATCGCGCCCGGCCCATACCGCACCGCGCACTACGCCTTTGCGACCTCGCTGATGAACCTGGGGTTCCTGATTCCGTCGGCCCTCAGCGGCTATGTCAGCGACCGCCTCGGCTATCAGGATTTCTTCATCTGGGTCATGGCCGCGACCATCCCATCGTTTCTCGTCACTTGGCTGGTGCCCTTCCGCGACACCTCGAAAGAGGAAGCTCAAGCATGTTGATGCGCTCACCCTTGAAAGTTCTCATCCTGGCTGCGGGGCAGAAGCCGCTGGCCTCCGGCGGCGGCGCGCTGGAACTGCAAACGCTGGGCGATTCCACGGTGCTGGGGCACGTGGTGCGAAATCTCCGGGGCCTGGTGAAGCCGCGCGACATCATCGTGGTGTCGGCGCCCGGCTCGCTCAAAGCCATTCAGCGCGAGATCGGCTGGGAGCCGACTTACGTCATCCAGGAAGAGCCGCTGGGAACCGGTCATGCCGTGCTGCAGGCGGCCGAGGCACTCGCCGGATATGAGGGCGATCTGCTCATCCTTTACGGCGACACGCCGCTGCTGAGGCCCGCGACTCTCAAGGGGCTTTTGAACCGCCATCGCCTCAAGAACGCCAATCTCACGCTGCTCGCCGCCCATGTGGCGCAAGACCTGCCTTACGGGCGCGTGCTGCGCGACGATTCCGGCAAGATCCTCGACATCGTGGAGCAGTCGGAAGCCTCCAACGAGGAGAAAGCGATCCGCGAGCTGAATGTCGGCGCCTATGTGGTGCGCGCCTCCACCGTGATCGACACCTTGCGCCGGCTGGACAACGGCAAAGACGAGCTGAAGCTCACCGCCTGCGTCAAGCAGCTCCTGCATTCCGGCCTCAAGGTCGACAGCTATCGGCTCTACGATCCCGACGAAGTGCGCGGCATCAACGATGCCGCCGACCTCGAACAGGCAGCCTTCATCCTGCAGAAGCGGCTGTTCCGTCCGCGGCGCAATGAAGAGGAAAACGAGGTTTCCTTCGGCACCGGCGGCTGGCGCGCCATCATCGGCGAGGGCTTCACGCTGCACAACGTGCGCCGGCTGTGCCAGGCGCTGGCCAACGAGATCACCCGGACCAGTACGGAGACGAAGGGCGTGGTGGTGGGCTACGACCGGCGGTTCCTGTCGCGTCAGGCGGCCGAGGCGGCCTGCGAGGTCTTCGCTGGCAACAACGTGCCGACCATCCTGTGCTCCGAGGACGCGCCCACGCCGCTCATCAACTACGCCACCGCCATGCTGGGCAGCGCCTTCGGGCTCGCCTTCACTGCCAGCCACAATCCGCCCGAATGGAACGGCCTCAAGGTCTTCCACGGCGACGGCTCGCTGCTGCAGGACAACGAGACCAAGGCGATTTCCGCCGAAACCAACGCCCTGACCACGGAGGAGGTCATCAAGCTGGAGCTCGACCTCGCGACCGAGGCGGGCATCGTGACGGTGAAGGACTTCACC
>Ga0187810_10000496_pt1 | contig 15080 bp, 12 predicted proteins | sample NC_wetland_sal_i_9_FD_132963 | JGI IMG/M metagenome (GOLD analysis project Ga0187810, IMG submission 132963) | Wetland sediment microbial communities from Neuse River Estuary, North Carolina, USA - ASW_5 | ecosystem: Environmental > Aquatic > Freshwater > Wetlands > Sediment | place: USA: North...
GTGAATCCGTCCAGCGGCGGAAGCTCCTCGTCCTCGCCCGTTTCGGCCACGACCACGGCGCCGGCTGTCAGCCAGCCGCCCTCCGCGAGGCTCGCCAGCGCCGGTGCGACGAGGCCTTTGCGATAGGGCGGATCGAGCAGGACGAGTTCGAACGGCCCGCCCGCGCCCGCCGCCATGGGACCGAGCTTGGTGGCGTCGCGCCGCCAGATCTTGGTCGTTCCGGTCAAGGCGAGCGTCTCGACGTTGCGGCGGATCAGCGCCCGGCTTTCCGCCGAAAAGTCCACGAAGAGACAGAACGACGCGCCCCGGCTCAGCGCCTCGATGCCCATCGCGCCGGTGCCCGCGAAGAGGTCCGCGACGCGCGCGCCTTCGATGCGGAAACCCGTGCCGAAATCGTTGTGGCTCAGGATGTTGAAGATCGCCTGGCGAACTTTGTCGGCGGTGGGGCGTACCCGCGCATCCGCCGGCGCCACCAGCGTGCGGCCGCCCAAGGTTCCCGCCGTGATGCGCATGCCCGTCCTCCGCCGTAACGCCAAGTTCGCGCCCCGCTAGCGTCCTTTCGATTCCGAAGTTCGCGTCATATGCCCATATCGATGATCTCGCGAACTTCGGAACCACGACACTGGCGGCGCGCCCCCAAGCAGGGTAATAGCACGTCCGCCATGCACCGCATCCTCCTCGCTCTATTGGCCCTTCTGGCGATTGCCGCACCGGCCGCGGCCCAGTTGGACCAGCTTCCCAAGGTCCACGTCCGCCTGATCTCCGATCGCGATGCGGTCCGGCCGGGGGGCACATTCACGGTCGCCGTGGAGCAGGACATCCGGTCCGGCTGGCACACCTATTGGTCCAACCCCGGCGACGCGGGCGCGGCAACCGAGGTTCACTGGACGCTGCCGCCCGGCTGGAAAGCTGGCGCCATCCAGTGGCCTTACCCGCACCGGCTGCCGGTCGGGCCGCTGATGGATTACGGCTATGAAGGAACGGTCTGGCTCTTGGTCGATATGACCGTGCCGGCCGACGCCGCGCCGGGATCGCTTAAGCTCGCCGCGCTGGTGCAGTATCTCGTCTGCCGCGAGGTCTGCATTCCCGAAGACGCGAACGCGGTGCTTCCGCTGGTGGTGGATCGCGCCGCCGCACCGCCCGATTCCGCCAGTGCCGCAGAGTTCGCCGCCGCGCGGGCCAAGCTCCCGGCGCCGTCGCCCTGGCCGCTGCGGTTCGCGATAAACGGCGAGGGCGCGCGGCTATACGTTCAGGCACCCGCCTTGGCGGGCAGCGCCAAGCCGGTGGATGCGCAATTCTTCCCGGCACATTCGGGCTTGGTAAAAGACGCCGCGCCGCAGTCCTTCGTTTTCGTGAAGGACGGCTTGGTGATGCGCCTGACGCCCGGCGCGAAACTCGCAAAGCGCGGGCTCCTCGACGGCGTATTGGTGCTGACCAGCGCCGACAACTCCGTCCAAGCGCTCGCCGTGCAGGCGCGGCCCGGCTCCGTTCCCGAGGTGGCGCCGACGGGCGGCATCGGCCTCGCCTGGGCGCTGGTGTTTGCGTTCCTGGGCGGCTTGATTCTCAACATCATGCCTTGCGTATTGCCGGTCTTGGCGATGAAAGCCCTGGCGCTGGCGGGGCACGCGGGGGCGGACCGCCGCCACGCCCGCACGGAATCGTTCTCTTATTCGGCCGGTGCGGTGTTGAGCTTCATCGCCTTCGGTCTTCTCGTCGTCGCCTTGCGCGCGGGCGGGGCGGCCGTCGGCTGGGGCTTCCAGCTTCAGGAACCGCTGGTGGTGGCGGGCTTGGCGCTGTTGATGTTCGCCGTCGGACTCAATCTCTCGGGCGTATTCGAGATCCAGGCGATGTCGATGGGCGACGCGCTGGCCCGGCGTGGAGGATTGGCGGGCGCGTTCTTCACCGGGGTGCTCGCCGTTGCCGTGGCCGCGCCCTGCACCGCGCCTTTCATGGCGACGGCGATCGGCTTCGGCTTCACCCAATCGCCGCCGATCGCGCTTGCCGTTTTCACCGCGCTCGGCCTCGGCTTTGCACTGCCGTTCCTGTTGTTGGGCGTATGGCCGGCGCTACATCGTATTCTGCCCAAGCCGGGGCTGTGGATGAAGCGGCTGAAGCAGATCCTCGCGCTCCCGATGTACGGCGCGGCGGCCTGGCTGGTCTGGGTTCTGGCGCAGCAGGTCGATCATGCCGGCCTTATCGCGGCCCTAGCCGCGGTGGTGGCGCTGGGCGTGGCGCTGGCGGCATGGGGTGCAACGCGGATGCAGTTTCGGCTCGCCGGCACGACCGTTGCGCTGCTTGGATTGGCCGGCACGGCTTACGCGCTCAGCGTCGTCGCCGGCGCGCGGATGCCGCCCCCGGCCCCGGCGACGGCCACTGCCGGCATGAAATCCGAACCCTATGCGCCCGCCCGGCTCGAGGCGCTGCGCAAGGAGGGGCGCCCCGTGTTCGTCGACGCCACGGCGTCGTGGTGCATCACGTGCCTCGTCAACGAGGAGGCCGCCCTTTCGCGGCCGGACGTGCGCGCCGCCTTCAAGACCAGGAACGTTGCTTTCCTGGTCGCCGACTGGACCAACCGCAACGCCGAGATCACCGCGCTGTTGGAAGCGCACGGACGTTCGGGTGTGCCGCTTTACCTCTATTACGCACCGGGAGCTTCCGAGCCCAAGATCCTGCCGCAGATCCTGACGGAAGGCGAAGTGCTGAAGGCCCTCGGTTCCTGATATAGTGCCCCGGGGCATCCCGAGGGCGGACCAGCATGCGCATACTGACGATCGCTTGCGCCGTGGCGGTGTTGTGCGGCTGCGCGAACGAGCCGAAGGCGCCGCCGGTCACGGGCGCCTATGCCGGCCTGCCGCTCGCCGTCTTCACGCATGGCAAGCCGGACTTCGCGGCCATCACCTGGTCGCGCGTGATGATGAACGGCGGCGTCGCGGCCGGCCTGGAGTCGGTGGCCGAAGGCAACGACATCGTGAAGGAATTCGAGGTGGACGATCCCGCGCTCGCCATCGCGGCGTCGCTGGAAACCTCGTTGTCGGCAAGCCTTCGCGTTATCGCGGGGGCGCCCGTCCGAACCGATCTGTTCCAAGTTCAGCCCGGCGCCAAAGGCCTCGTGCTGGATGTGCTGAGCGAGAACTGGGCGTTCAGCTATCTGCCCGCCGACCCGGCGCAATACCAGGTGAAATACATGGGCCGCGCCCGCTTGGTCGATGCAGCGACCGGTGCGGAACTTGTTTCGGCCCCGTGCCGGTGGGCCTCCGAAGACAACAAGAACGCGCCGGGGTATGACGAACTCTTGGCCGGACGCGCCGCGCTGTTGAAAGACATGCTCGCGGCGGCCGCCAGAGATTGCGCGGTGGCCTATCGAAAGCAGTTCCTGGCCGCGCCCGCGCTGCAGCAAACCGCGCCTGCGGTCCGGTAGTCCCCCATCGGCCGCGCAAGTCGTTCTCATTAATGCCGGGAGCGGTCATATTCCCGTATCGAATCGCTGGAATCATTTTCGCGACAACCGCCGGGTGCTGTAGCATGGCGACGGCAGAGCCTACGGGGAGGGATTTCATGAGCTTCGGGCAAGCCATTCAATCGTATTTTCAGAACTATGTGGGTTTCGACGGAAGGGCGCCGCGCGTGCAGATGTGGTGGGTCCTTCTGTTCAATATCATCGTGTTCATCGTGGCGATGATGATCGACAGCGCTCTGGGTCTCGGATTCAAATTGACCGGCCCCGAAGGTCATGTGATTACGCTTCCGTATGGTCCGGTCTACGGCATCGTCGCGCTGGCGTTCTTCCTGCCGAGCCTGGCACTCTCGTTCCGCAGGCTTCACGACAGGAACAAGTCCGCCTGGTGGCTTTTCTTTCTTCTGGTCCCGATCATCGGGTGGATCGTGATATTCGTCTGGACCTATTGCCTGCGCGGCACGGCGGGCGACAATCGCTTCGGCTCCGATCCTTTGGCGGGATAGAAACCGCCGGCCACAGTATTGTATCGCGTTCAAACAAAATGGAGCCGAAGGCGGCTGTTCCACCTTCGGCTCCGTCGCGCTGGGGTGCAAACCCGAGCAGTACGCGGCGCCCTTCGCAGCCTTAATTCGGGCGCTGCGCAAAGACGAGCATGCCACACGCGCGCGCCGAGGCGTGTGACAAGTTGAGGCGAGTTTTTATGGCTTTGTGACGCCGGCGTTCACGCGTTCGCCTTCAGACTCACGGTGATTTCGAAGCCGCCGCCGGAGCGGTTGCGCGCCGTCACGTTTCCGCCCAGGCCTTCCACGTTGCGCTTGACGATCCAGAGCCCGAGGCCCTGATGGTTTTCTGCCGAGGCGAGCGTGCCGCCTTCGGCTTCGAACCCGTCGCGATAGGTGACATAGCGGTCGAAGATGCGCGGCAGTCTGTCGGCTTCGATGCCAGGCCCGCGGTCGGCCACCCACACGCGTGCAGCACCGCCGCTTTTTTCGAGCGCAACCTCGACGGTGCCGAATTTCGGCGTGAAGCTGGCCGCGTTTTCCAGAATGTTCTCGATCACGGGCTCGAGCAGGTCTTCGTTGGCCACCGCCGTCACGCCCGGCGCGATTGCGGCTTTGAGGCGCTTGCCCTGGGCGGCGAGCGTTTCTTCGTAGTCCTTCAGCAACTGCGTCAGGAACTGCGACAGGTCCATCCGGCGGCGCTCGGGATAGACCACTTCGGCCGCGGCCTGTTCGAGATCGCGAACCGATGACACCACCGCGTCGAGTTTCGCCACCGAACGCTCGATGAGCTGGATCGCGCGTTGCGCCACCGCGTCGTCGGGCGGCGTGGCGCGCTTCAACGGCTCGATCGACTGGGCGATGACCGCCAGCGGCGCCTTCAAGGCATGCGAGCTTTCCTCGGCGGTCTGCTTGATGAAGGCCTGGGATTCCGTCAAGGCGACCACGAGGCCGTCGAAATCCTCGGCCACGCCCGTCAGTTCGGGAATGGTGTTGAGTTCGCGGAACGAGGTCACGTCTTCGCCGCGCATGCGGATGCGCCGGGCCGCCGCGCGGAAGCGGGAAACGTTGCGCCACAAATGCAGGAACAAAAGAACGGTCAGCGCGGCGCTCAACAGATAGATCACCACGGCGAGCGGCTGCGACGGCAGCGTCCAGAAGGAGAGGCGCAGCGCGGGCGGCGCCAGCTCGGCGGCGTTCTGCGAGGTAATCACGATCCAGCAGCTGCCGCCCTCATGCACCGGCGTCATCGAGGTGAGGACCTCTCTTTGGCCCGCCGGGTTGACGAATTTCACTTCGAGATCGGTGGCGCGATCGCAGGTCGGGGCGAGGCGCTGGAAGATGCCCGCTTGCACGAGATCGCGGCGTTCCTGCTGCAGATAGGCGGCGGACAGCGGCGGAGCGGACGCGATGTAGATGAAGTCGTCGGACTTGGAGCCGGCGAGGCGTACCAGCACTTTTACGTTGGTATCGACCAGCGCCGCAGCCTGCAGCGCGTCGCGCAGCGCGGTCGGCGGTTCGCTGCGGAAATGGGCGAAGTGCGGGCGCAGCATGGCCGCCACCACGCGGCCGGTCTGGTTCACCGCATTGTGCAACAGCGCCGATTGCCGGCGTTCGGCGGCTTCGAACTGCCACCACAGGATGAGCGGCACCGCCAGCAGGATCGCGGCAAGCAGAAAGAGCTTCAAGGAATAGGAGTGAACGACGTGCCACGTGAGCTGGCGTGTTCTGCCGCTAGTCGCCGCCATTCTTCCACCTGTAGCCGAAGCCAGGGTAGTTCTTGATCTGCGCGAACCCGTGATCGAGGTCGCGGAACTTCTGCCTGATTCGCTTGATGAAGGCGCGCACATTCGTGCGGTAGCCGATCTCGCCGTCGCCCGCCATGAAGCCTTCGCCGTGCACGATGTCGTAGATTTCGCGATAGCTGACGTCGCGGTCGGAATGTTCGATGAGATAGGCGACGATGTTGAACTCCGTCAGCGTCAGCCCGACGTTTTGCTGCTTCCACAGCGCGCGCCGAGAATCGTAGCGCAATGTGATGTCGCCGCGCGTGACGATTCCCTGGTTTTCGGACGGCGCCTGCGCGACGTTGCGCGCCTTCTGCCCGCTCATGATCAGCTCGATCCGCTTGAGCAGGATGGAAAAGCTGCGCGACTTCTCGATGAAATCGACCGCGCCGCCGAGAAGCCCGGCCTCTTCGAAAATCTGGTCGTTGAGGACGGTGAGGAAAATGACCGGTATGTCGATCTTTTCCGAGCGCAACCGCTGCAGCACCTCGATGCCGGTCATGCCGGGCATCTTCCAGTCGAGCAGCACGATGTCCGCGTTGGGCCCGGAGGTGAGATAGCGCACGGCCGCGCTCCCGTCCGCGAAGGCGTCGGTGGAATAACCTGCGTCGATCAGGTTCGTACTGACGGATTCGCGAAACAGCTCATCGTCGTCGACCACGAGGACGTGGCCGCGCGAGGGCTGTCTGCTAACCTGGTCCATTGCTTTTCACCGTCAGGATGTTGCGGATGCACGCGTCCGAGGAATCGTTGCCGCCCCCGGCGCGTCCGTATTTGAGCGCATGGAACGATGCGGTCTTGAGGTCGGGATAGAAGAAGATCTGGAACGAGCATCCCTGGCCCGCGTAGGTCCACACCAGGGAGGGATCGCCCTTGCTGACGCCGGAAGGCGTTCCCAGCAGCTTCTCGACCGCGGCCGGCGCCAACCCGATGAGGGCATTCGGATCGATCGCCGCAACCCGCTCCGGTTCCCTGACGGCTTCGCGCGGCGCCGACGCAGGTTCCCTTACGGTTCGTTTTGGCTTCGGCGCGGGCGCTGCCGGCGGCGGCGCGATCACCGTCGGCGGCTTTTCGGCCGCGATTGGCGGCGGCTGTTGGGTGCGATGGTTCAAACGGTCCCATGCGGCGCATCCGCTTGCGGTGAGTACTATTCCGGCCGCCAGACAAACCCGCATCAAGGCCCGCCGGTTCCCGGCGAGCAACCTTATGTGCCGGGGGTTTCCCGCAGTCATGCGCGCCTTCCTCCCGACGATTTCCGTGCGCCAGGAATGTTCACGCGGCGTGTGAATCAAGCCACGCTCGGGCATTGTTTGCACCACTGCGCAAAGCTAGCACGCGCATCGGTTTTGGCAAAAGCAGTTGCCGCGTAAGTTTACGTCAAGGTACGTTTTACGGACGATTATCGCGGCGGCGATGCGTTGAGCGCGATTGCGCCTGCGTGCGCCGGCTTGCCGTAAAGCACGACGATGCCGGCGATGTCGCCCGGTTGAAGGCTCTGCACCTTGTCGCTGTACTCGAACGACATCAGCTCGCCGCTCGGACCGGGATGGTCGAGCCCGAGCGCGTGCCCGATCTCGTGCTCCAGCACATAACCCAGCACTTTCGCGTTGCCCCGTTTGCGCTCGAGCGTCCACTTCACGCGCGGATTGAGGCAGACCACCGCGCGCTGCGGCGTGGCAATGGAAGCAGAAGTTTGTGACGAAGGCGTCACATCGGTATAGGCGATGCCGTCGGGAGTCTGCTCGGCGCCGATGGTGAGGTCGGCAGAATCGTTCGTGATACGTACGAAGCGGACGTTCGCCGTGGCCGACCAGGCGTGCATGGCGCCTTCCAGGGCGCGGTCGAAGGCAGGCTGGGACAGGCGCGCCCGACTCAAGAGGGGCGTAATGCTCGTGATGCTGCGGCAGTTGACCGTGCCGCCGCTCGTCTCGTCATTCGCGAGTCTGTAGGTGATGACGGCGCCCGTGCCGAGCTGCGGCTTGCCCCACTTCACGGCGTGGCCGCCCAGATCGAGCAGGCGATACGCGTCGTCAGCATGCGATGGCACGCTCAACGCCGCCGCAATCGACATCGCGAAAAGGAAACGCAGGATATTCTTGTCCAATCCGAAACAAGTCCGTCCGACACCTCATTCTTGTCTCACGCAAATCACACCGCGCCCAGACGCCACGGGTTAGGCTTTTTGTCGCGGCACATGCGCCGATTGGTTGGGAAGGCAACGACGTCCGGCTTTTCGGGCGGAATTCAACGAGGATACGATGACCAGACTTTCCACGAGCTGTGCTGTGTTGGCGTTGAGTACGTGTTTGTGCGGACCCATGTTGGCGCAGTCATCGGCGATGCCCGACCAGAGCATGCCGAGCGCGCCGGCAAGCACGGCACCTTCGACCTCATCGTCAACGGCGCCGCAGTCGAGCCCGTCCCAGGGGCAGACGGCGGCAGCCGACCTGACGGGACAGACGATCTACAGTGCGAATGGGCACAAGATCGGCACGGTCTCGGCCATGAGCACCGACACGCACGGCCAGCAGGCAGCTGCCGTGAGCGTCGAGAAGTATCTTGGCATGGGCGGGCAGACCGTGCTCATTCCCGTCAGTTCGCTGCAGGCGCGCGACGGCGGCGGCTATACGACCAACCTGAGCTCGGCGGATCTCAAGGCGTTGGCGCCGTCGTCGGGCGGCAGCACACCGTAACGATTGCGCATTGCCCCATGGCGTTTTCATGGGCGGTACAATCAAATTGGTGGGCGGTGGTGTCCGCGACGGCTCTCCCCAACAGCCCCCTCGGTCGGCGCGATGGCGCCACCCCCACCAACCCTTCACCCGCGAACAGCGCGTGAAGACCGCCGCGCCGGACGTTGCGCCGACGCAGATCGCAAGGCATCCGGTCATAGACGAGAGTCGTTACGCCGGCGATGACGCGGATGGACTGCGGGCCGATTGATCCGGGGCCGCCGGTCCCGTTCCTGCCGCAGTCCGACGGATCGCGGCGGCGATGTCGTCGAGGTCGCGCGGCGTGAGTTCGAGCGTCGCCGCACCAATCCAGCCGTCCACCTGCTGAGGGCTGCGGGCTCCGACGATGGCGCCGCTGACGCCGCGCCACGCCAACGTCCAGGCCAGCGCCACCGCAGCGGTCGTGGTGTCGTGACGATCGGCGACGGGCTTCAGCGACGCGGCCAGCTCCAGGTTGCGCTTCAGGTGTCCGCCGGAGAATTCCGGACTGCGCGAACGCCAGTCGTCCTTCGGCAGGTTGCGGGCGCGTTCGGCGGTGAAGCGGCCCGTGAGCAGCCCGGCCTGCATCGGGCTGTAGACGATCACGCCGGTGTCGTGGGTGCGGCACCAGGCCAGTTCGTTGGCCGCGAAATCGCGCCGGATGGCAGAGAAGGGCGGCTGTAGCGTATCGACATGGCCGATGCGTTCGGCGCGTTCGAGCTGGGCCGTGTTGTGGTTCGAGAGCCCTGCGGCGCGGATTTTCCCTTCTTTCTTCAGATCGAGAAAGGTCTGCCAGTAGTCCTCAAGCGGCACGTCGTCGGCCGGCCAATGCAGCTGATAGAGATCGATGCGCTCGACGCCGAGCCGCTTGAGCGAGGCTTCCACTTCACGACGAATGCTGGCAGAGGTGCCGAGCCGTGCGGGATCGGCGTAGCGGTCGTTGGGGTTCCACACCAGTCCGCCCTTGGTGAAGACATAGGGCCGCTCGTCGCGGGGAATCTCCTTCAGGGCGCGTCCGACGACTTCCTCAGAATGGCCGAGGCCGTAGACCGCAGCGGTGTCGATCCAGTTGATGCCGCGTTCCACCGCGTGCCGGATGGCGGCGATCGATTCGAGATCGTCCTGCGCCCCCCAGCTGTAGACCCAATCGCCGCCGCCGGCGGCCCAGGCACCAAAACCCACCCGGGTGATGCTCATATCGGTGCGCCCGAAGGGGCGGGTCGGCAGTGCGGTCATTGATCTCTCCATTCGCAGTGGACGGCGCTGCTGTAATTGGCTATGTCAATTCAGCGTTCCAGTTGAATATGCAGATAAAATCTATCTATTGCATAGATAAGTAGGCGATCATGGAATTGCGCCAGCTTCACCATTTCGTGGCCGTCGCCGAAGAAGGCCATTTCAGCCGCGCCGCGCAGCGCGTGAACATCGTGCAATCGGCGCTGTCGACCTCGATACGCCTGTTGGAAGCCGAGCTGGGCGCGGCCCTGTTTGTGCGTTCGACCCGGCACGTTCAACTCACGCGCGCGGGGCAGGTCTTTCTGGAAAAGGCGAGAGTGGCGATCGAGGCCGTGCGCGAGGCGCGCGAGGCGGTCGAAGCGGCGCAGGGACTCAAACGGGGCACACTGAGCATCGGCACGGTGCAGACTCTTCCGGCCTTCCTCGATCTGCCCTCGCTCCTGTTGCGGTTTCACACGCGTTACCCGGGAATCGAAGTGCGTCTGGTGCAGGGCGGCTCGAGTTCGCTCCTCGACGGCATCCGCGACAACCGGCTCGATATTGCTTTTCTGCCGATGTGCGAGCCGCCCAACGGTATCGCCACGGAGATGATCGCCTGCGAGGCTTTGGTGCTGGTCTGCGCGCCCGGCCATCCGTTGGCGGGTTGCAAGGACGTCGCGCTCGACCGCTTGAAGGGCGAGGCCTTCGTCGATTTTGCACGCGATTGGGGTACGCGGCGGCTGGTCGATCGCGCTTTTCTCGACGCCCGCATCGAGCGGCAGATCGCGTTCGAAGTGACGGACCTCGAGACCCTGCTCCAACTCGTCCGCAGCGGCCTCGGCGTGGCGCTGCTTCCCGAGCCGGTGGCGGAGGCGAACCGCTCCACCCTCGGAATCGCGTCCCTGGCGGAGCCGGAGATCTGCTGGGAACTGGTGGTCGCCTACTCTCAGCGCGACGGCACGGACAGCGCGGCGCGCGTACTTCTCGAACTTTTGAACCCGGCCGAGGCGCTCCATGCGGCCGAGTCGCTGGATTAGCGATGGTCTCGATGCGCACCAAGCCCTATAAAACGCTCAATCACAATAGCCCGGGAGGAGGGCCCCCATGAAATCGTTGATCCGTGTGCTGCGCGGTGCCGCGGCAGTCAGTGCGCTTGCGGTGCTGTCGTCAGGCAGTGCCATGGCTTTTGACTGGCCTTGGAATGATAGCGGTAACAAAGCACCGCCCCCGCCGCCGCCTGCCTACACCAATCCGCAGCTTCCCATCGCGCAGCGCGTCAACGATCTGATCTCGCGCATGACGTTGGAGGAGAAGGCCTCGCAGCTCGTCAATCAGGCCCGCCCGATTCCGCGGCTCGGCGTTCCCGGCTACAACTGGTGGAACGAGGCGCTGCACGGCGTGGCGCGCGACGGCATCGCCACCGTGTTCCCGCAGGCCATCGGCCTGGGTGCCACCTTCGATCCGGCGCTGGTGCACGAAATGGCGGTCGCGATCTCGACCGAAGCCCGCGTGAAGTACAATCAGGTCGGGTACGACAAGGACCACGGTATTTTCCAGGGCCTCACGTTCTGGTCGCCCAACATCAACATCTTCCGCGATCCGCGGTGGGGCCGCGGGCAGGAGACGTACGGCGAAGACCCGTACCTGACGGCGCAGTTTGCCAAAGCCTTCGTCACCGGCATGCAGGGCGACGATCCCAAATACCTGCGCACGGTGGCGACGCCCAAGCACTATGCGGTGCATTCGGGGCCGGAGCCGACGCGCCATTCCGTCGACGTGAAGGTAAGCCTGCACGACATCGAGGATACTTATCTGCCCGCCTTCCGCGCCGCGATCACCGAGGGCAATGCGCAATCGGTGATGTGCGCCTATAACAGCATCAACGGCCAGCCCGCTTGCGCCAACGACTTCCTCTTGATGGACACGCTGCGCAAGGCCTGGAACTTCCAGGGCTACATGGTGTCGGATTGCGATGCCATCGCCGACATCGACGGCGGTCTCTCCATGTTCATGACCGGCGGCCACCACTACACGAAGAATGTCGCGGAAGCCGCCGCGGCCTCGCTGAAAGACGAGGTTGACAACGACTGCGCCGACTTCGCGATCACGACCAAAGACAACGCCGACTACAAGCGCTACGTCGACGCGGTGCGCGACGGCCTCGTTCCCGAAGCCGTGGTCGACCAATCCCTGCAGCGTCTGTTCACGGCGCGTATGCGGCTGGGCATGTTCGATCCGCAGAGCATGGTCAAGTACGCCCAGGTTTCGGACTCCGAACTCGATTCCGACGCCCATCGCCAGCTGGCGCTCAAGCTGGCGCGCGAATCCATCGTGATGCTCAAGAACAACGGCTTGTTGCCGATCAAGCCCGACGTCAAGCGCATCGCGGTGATCGGTCCCTTGGCCGATCAAGTCACGCCGCTGCTCGGCAACTACAACGGCACGCCGTCCCATCCGGTGACGGCGCTGGAGGGGCTGAAGGCACAGTTCCCGAACGCGCAAATCACGTTCGAGCCGGGCACCAACTTCCTGCGCGCCGTGACCGCGATTCCGGCCTCCGTGCTCACGACGGGTGACGGCCAGCCCGGTCTCAAGGCGGAGTTCTTCGACAACGAGCAGTATAGCGGTGCGCCGGCGATGGCGCGCGTCGATGCCGGGGTCGACTACACCCGCGACGTGGGCCTGCAGAAGGAAGTGCCGCTGCCGGCGGTCTCGCCCTTCGCCGTGCGCTGGACGGGCACGCTGACGCCCTCGGAATCGGGCGATTATCAGGTCGGACTCGATACGACGACCGGGCGGCTGTTCATCGACGACAAGCTGGTGGTCAATGTCGGCGGCGAACCGGGCGATCACAATGCCAAGACGGCCATGATCCATCTCGAAGCCGGCCACAAATATGCGGTGAAGATCGAGCGCGGATTCGCTCACAACATCGCGATCCGTCTGGTGTGGTCGAAGCAGATTCCGGATGCGGAGGCGAGGGCCATTGCCGCGGTGAAGAAGGCCGATGTGGTTGTCGCGGTCGTCGGCATCACCTCGCAGCTCGAAGGCGAGGAGATGTTCGTGGACGTGCCCGGCTTCAAGGGCGGCGATCGGCAGACCCTCGACCTTCCGAAAGCCGAGGAAGACCTTCTGAAGGCCGCCCGTGCGGCGACCAAGAAGCCGCTCGCGGTCGTGCTCTACAACGGCTCCGCGCTGTCGGTGAACTGGGCTGCCAAGCACGCCGACGCCATCATCGACGCGTGGTACGACGGCGAAGAGGCGGGCACCGCCATCGCCGATGTGCTGTCCGGCAACACCAATCCGGGTGGCCGCCTGCCGGTGACGTTCTACACCGGCGTGAAGCAGCTTCCGCCGTTCGAAGATTACGCGATGACGAACCGCACTTATCGCTACTTCAAGGGCAAGCCGCTTTATCCGTTCGGCTACGGCCTCAGTTACACGAGCTTCGGCTACAGCGGCCTCAAGCTCTCGGCACCGGTGGTAAAGGCCGGCGACACGCTGGGCGTGGATGTCGATGTCAAGAACACCGGCAAGCGCGCGGGTGACGAGGTGGCGGAACTCTATATCGCCTTCCCCAAGATTGCGGGAGCCCCGATCAGGGCGCTGCGCGGCGTGCAACGCGTCACTCTGGAGGCGGGCGAGACCAAGCACGTGCACTTCGATCTCAGTCCGCGCGATCTCAGTTCGGTGACGGAAGCGGGCGAGCGCAAGGTGCAGGCCGGCGATTACGCCCTCAGCGTCGGCGGCGGCCAGCGCGGGTACACCAAGGCCATCGCAGCCACCGGCTTCAAGATCGACGGCGAACAGGCCTTGCCGAAGTAAAGGCATCGCCACAAATGGCATAAGCAGGCGCCCCCGGCCGCGAGACCGGGGGCGTTTTTTGAGTCAGCGAACTTCTCAACACAATAAAAGGTTGTCATCCCCGGCGAGCGCAGCGAGAACCGGGACCCACCGAGCCGACTTCGGAGTGGGTCCCGGCTCGCGCGATGCTCGCGCATCGCTTGGCCGGGATGACAATTTTGCTAATACAGCAGGAACGCGCTTCGCTCGCGCATCCACGCCTGCTCGTCGGGCGCCGCCAACGCGTCGAGATCGCCGGGCGTGGCGACCGGATCGTCCACCCATTGGCGCAACGCCGGTCCGCCGTTGATGACATCGATGGCGGGCTTGTCGTGTTCGTATTCGTAGGCGAAGTCGCGCCACAAGGGATAATCGCGATAGAGCCGGCGGATGGCCTTGAACGCCAGTGCTTGCAACCGCCACGGCCGGAACGCCGCATGGTCGTAGAAGGTGCCCTCGGTCACGATCTGCACGCCGTGGCACAAGGCGCCGGTGTGTTTTTGGAAGGTGGGCTCGAACCAGCACGCGCGCAGGGCGCAGCCCTCGAGCCATTGCGGCGCCAGCGCGCGCATCTCGGCGATGACATGCGGCGCCTTGATGTCGGGCGCCCCGAACAGTTCCAGCGGCCGCGTTGTGCCGCGCCCTTCGGACAGCGTGGTGCCTTCCACCATCACCGTGCCGGCATAAGCGCGCGCCATCCACAAATTCGACGCGTTGGGACTGGGATTGATCCAGGCGCGCTCGCCCAGCGGCCAGCCGTAGCCCGGCGCAGCGTCCGGCTGCCAGCCTTCCATCGCGATCACGCGATAGGCGACATCGAGCTTCTTCGTGGCGACGAACCAGTTGCCAAGCTCGCCCAGGGTCATGCCGTGGCGCATCGGTAAGGGGCCCGCGCCGACGAAGCTCTCCCAGCCGGGGCGCAGCGCCAGGCCCTCCACCGGCCGCCCGACGGGATTGGGCCGGTCCAGCACCCAAACCTCCTTGCCGTGCTTAGCCGCCGCTTCGAGCACATAGAGCAGCGTGGTGAGGAAGGTGTAGATGCGGCAGCCTACGTCCTGCAGGTCCACCAGCATCACATCGAAGGTATCCATCATCGCGCCGGTCGGCCGCCGCACCGCGCCGTAGAGGCTGAACACCGGAACGCCGAGCACAGGATCGTGAAAGTCGGGCGACTCCACCATGTTGTCCTGCTTGTCGCCGCGCAGCCCGTGCTGCGGCCCGAACGCCGCCGTCAGCGTCACGCCCGCCGCCGCCAGGGCATCGAGGCTATGCGTCAGGTCCGCCGTCACCGAGGCCGGATGGGCGAGCAGGGCGACGCGCTTGCCTTGCAGCGGGGCGCGCAATTGGGGGTCGGCGATGAGCCGGTCGATGCCGAATTTCATGGCGTTCAGGTTGCCGGAAGTTCGAGCGCAAATCCATCCGTCTGATGGAAATCCGCTTTGCCGAGCGGGTGCTTCAACGCCCAATACGACATCCGCCCGTTTGTTTCCTCGATCACGGCCGCAAGCCCCAGCCGCCAATCGCCGGCGAGGCCGGGCAGCCCGCCGAGCTTCAGATGCGCCCGCAA
>Ga0187810_10000497_pt1 | contig 15026 bp, 9 predicted proteins | sample NC_wetland_sal_i_9_FD_132963 | JGI IMG/M metagenome (GOLD analysis project Ga0187810, IMG submission 132963) | Wetland sediment microbial communities from Neuse River Estuary, North Carolina, USA - ASW_5 | ecosystem: Environmental > Aquatic > Freshwater > Wetlands > Sediment | place: USA: North...
TTCGCCGCCCAGGCCGTGATGTCCGGTACCCAAGATCTCGTGGTCGCGGCCGGCGTCGAGAGCATGAGCATCGTCACGATGGGCTCGAGCGTCGTACTGCCGAGGCAGGCCGGCATGCCGACACCGCAGGGCGACGGCTGGCGGGAGCGCTACGGCGGGCAGGAGATCTCCCAGTTCCGCGGCGCCCAGATGATCTGCGAGCAGTGGGGCCTCAAGCGCATCCAGCTGGAGGAGTTCGCGCTGGAGAGCCACCAGCGGGCGGTACGCGCCATCGATGAGGGCCGGTTCGAGCGCGAGATCGCTCCGGTCGCCGGGGTCAGCCACGACGAGGGCCCGCGCCGGGACACCTCGCTGGAGAAGATGGCGAGCCTGGCGCCGCTCCGCGAGGGCTGGGAGATCACCGCCGCGGTTTCGTCGCAGATATCCGACGGGGCGGCGGCGCTGCTGATCGCCTCGCAGGCGGCCGTGGACCGGTACGGCCTGGTCCCGCGGGCGCGAGTGCACGCGCTCGCCGTCATCGGCGCCGACCCGGTCATCATGCTGACCGGCCCGATCGGCGCGACCCAGGCGGTGCTGGGCAGGGCCGGGATGAAGGTCGGGGACATCGACGTGTTCGAGGTCAACGAGGCCTTCGCGCCAGTCCTGCTGGCCTGGTCGGAAGAGACGGGCGCGTCGCTGGATCTGGCCAATCCCAACGGCGGGGCCATCGCGCTCGGGCACCCGCTGGGCGCGACCGGGGCGATCCTGATGACCAAGCTGCTGCACGAACTCGAGCGGACGGGCGGCCGGTTCGGCCTGCAGACGATGTGCGAGGGCGGCGGCCAGGCCAACGCGACGATCATCGAACGGGTCTGAAGGGCCGACGGGCCGACGCGCCCGCACCGCGCGCCGGCCCGTCAGCGACCTGGTTAGAAGTGCGACCCGGAGACGACCCCCCCGCCGACGACCTCGGTGCTCAGCGGGGTGAACAGGATCAGCTGGGCGTGCAGGGTCCCGTGCGAGCGCATCCCGACCACGACCGCGAGGTCACCGCGCGCGATCGAGTCGGTGGTCTGCCATGCGTTCTGGGTGAACATGACCTGATCGGGGACCGGTGCCCCGGTGGCCGGGGTGGTCGCGGTCTGCGAGACCGTCGCGGTTCCGCGGGTCACGGTGACCGTCACGGTCAGATCGGTGCCGGCCACCTGCACCGATGCCGTCTGTGTGACGGCGGTTGGCGTGAGCAGCGCGGCGGCCGTTTCCGGGCTCCCCGCCAGCAGGCTGGCCGCCGGGACCATGTTGCCCGAGGACATCTCCTGCTGCGTCACGCTCGCGCTGCCCGTCAGCGCCATCGTGCCGGCCGTCATGCCGGTGACATCCTGGACCTTCGTGGCGCCCGACAGCAGCCACAGGTGCAGCGACCCGCTGGCCGACTGCAGGATGAGATAGTTGCTCGTGGCCAGGACCACGATGCCGCGCTGGATGTCGAGCGTCCGGCCCTGGTGCCTGGTCTGGCTGTAGCCCTGCACCTGGGTCAGGCTCGCCAGCTCGGAATACGAGACGGCCTGCCTGGATGAGTTCCAGTTGCCCAGGGCCGAGTTGAGCACGGCTCCCTCGCCGCTGGACCGGGCCGAGTAGGCGGCCGGGCTCGCGGCCATCGCGGCCGAGTGGCCAGAGGCGGTGGCCGCCGCTATGGCGATCGCCCCCGCGGCGATCGCGCCGCAGGCCAGGACGGCGGTCACGAGGCCGGCGCGAGTCTTCAGAACCGTTGGACGGCCTCTGCGGTAGCGCCGATCGCGGGCCATCATGATGGATGCCTCCTTAGGCGGACGGCGCCCGCTCTGCGCGTCCGGATCTGACGGGCGGGCCTGTGAGTCTGGGTAACCGGTGGACGGCCCATTCGTATCCACGGATCCGAGACTGCCGTCCCGACCGCCGGCCGGGCCAGGATTCCCGGCGCACGTAAGGAGAACGTTCGATTGCCGGCCCGCGGGCCGGGGTAGCGGGCCCGGATGACCCGCCCGGGCGGCCGGGCGTTCAGCGCTGCGTTACATTCGCTCGGGTACGGGCACCCCGAGCAGGCCCAGGCCGGTCGCCAGCACCCGCAGGGTGAGCGCGCAGAGCGCGAGCCTATGCGGGCGCACCGCGGGCTCCGCCTTCAGCACCGGGCACTCCTCGTAGAACGTGGTGAACAGGCTGGCCACCTCGAAGAGGTACGCGCAGAGCCGGTGCGGTTCGGCGGTCTGGCCGACGTGGGTGACCGTCGAGCCGAACGCGAGCAGACGCAGTGCCAGCGCCCGCTCCGGCCCGACCGTGACTACGATGCCGGCGCCCTCTGCTTCCGCCTCCGCGCCGTCGGACCTGCGGAAGATCGACCTGATCCGCGCGGTCGCGTACTGGAGGTACGGACCGGTGTTGCCGCGGAAGGAGATCATCCGGTCCCAGTCGAACACGTAGGCGCTGTCCCTGGCGGTGGACAGGTCGGCGTACTTCACCGCCCCGATGCCGACCGCCTCGGCGACCTCGTCCAGTTCGGCGGGTTCGAACCTGGCCGAGGCGTCGACCTCGTCCAGGATGCTCCTGGCGCGCTCGACTGCTTCCGAAAGCAGGTCGCTGAGCTGGACATTGTCGCCAGACCGGGTGCGCAGCCGACCCCCGTCGGGCCCGAGCACCAGGCCGATCTGGGCGTGCTCGAAGACCGCACCCTCAGGTATCCAGCCCGCCTGCCTGGCCACCGCGAAGACCATGCGGAAGTGCAGCGCCTGGTCCGAGCCGACCACGTAGATCGCGCGGTCGACGTGCAGGTCGTCGACCCGGTACCGGATGGTGGCCAGGTCGGTGGTGGCGTAGTTGTAGCCGCCGTCGCGCTTGCGGATGATGAGGGGCAGCGGCCTGCCCTCGCGGCCGGTGAAGCCCGGCGGGAACGCGCACAGCGCGCCGTCGCTGTACACCGCGATGCCCTGCTCCTCCAGCCTGGCCACCGTGTCGGCCAGCATGTCGTTGTAGAAACTCTCGCCCCTGATGTCCGCGTCGGTAAGCGTGACGCCCAGGCGGCCGTAGACACGGTGCAGGTAATCCAGGGAGAGATCGACGATCTCCCGCCACAGCTCCAGCGTGCCCGGATCGCCGCCTTGCAGGTCCACGACCCGCTTCCTGGCGCGGTCGGCGAACTCGGGGTCCGCGTCGAACTTGCGCCGGGCCGCCTGGTAGAACGCATTCGGGTCGGTGCGCAGCAGCGCTGCCTCGGGAGAATCCTCGCCCACGTCGAGCAGGTACTCGATTTCCATGCCGAACTGGGTGCCCCAGTCGCCGACGTGGTTGTCCCTGATCACCCGGTGGCCGCCGAATTCAAGCACCCGGGCGATGGCATCGCCGACGATCGTCGTGCGCAGGTGGCCGACGTGCATCTCCTTGGCGACGTTGGGGGAGGAGTACTCCACCACCACGGTCGCCGGCTGCGCCGCCAGCGCGGTCCCCAGCCTGGCGTCGTCCAGCATGCGTGAGGCCTGGGCGGCGATCCAGTCGTCACGCAGTCGGAAGTTGATGAAGCCGGGCCCGCTTACCTCGGGCTCGGCGCAGATGTCGGCCACGTCCAGGTGGCGGGCCAGGTCGCCGGCGAGTTCGCGCGGTGGCCGGCCGATCAGCTTGGCCAGCGGCAGCGCGGCGTTGGACTGGAAGTCGGCGAAGGATGAGGGCCGGACCAGCGGGTCGGCGTCGCCGTAGGCCGGGCCGGCCGACGCGACGATGGCGTCGTGCACCCGTTGCGCGAGGACCTCCTGCGGATCGGCCATGGTTCCAGGGTATCGGTGATCGCAGGCCCGGCGGGCGACGGCGGGGCGGCCGGGAAGGCGGGGGAAGGCGAGGGAGGCCGTCGAGGTGGGATGGCGCGGTCAGGGGCGGCGGAGGAAATGGCCGCCGCGCGCGGCGCCCCGGCCCGGGCTGAGGCGCTGCGTGATCTTCTCCGTGATCTCGGCGCGGGCCAGGTCGGCGGCGAGCCGGCAGGCCGAGGTGATGGCGCGGGCGGTGCTGGCGCCGTGAGCGATGACCACGGTCCCGCCGAGACCGAGCAGGACGGCGCCGCCGTAGCTCTCCGCATCCAGTCGCGCGGCGAGTTCGCGCAGGCCGCGGCGTTGCAGGAGCGCGCCGAGACGGGCGGTCCTGGTCCCGGTCACCGCGGTCCGCAACTCGGCCGCGGCGAACCTGATCGAGCCTTCGAGCGTCTTCAGCGCCACGTTGCCGGTAAAGCCGTCGGTCACGACGACGTCGAGCTCGCCGGCGAGCAGGTGACCGCCCTCGACGTTGCCCGCGAAGGTGAGCGGGAGGGCGCCGTGAGGCGGGTCGGCGGCCAGCAGTTCGTGGGCACGCCTGGTGAACTTGTTGCCCTTGCCCGGCTCCGTCCCGATGGTGAGCAGCCCGACCTTCGGTACGGCGACGCCCAGCGCGATCTGGGCGTAGGCCACTCCGAGCTGGCCGAACTGGACGAGCATCTCAGGCTTGGGATCCGCGGTCGCGCCCGCGTCGATGAGCACCGTGCGCCCGGGGCGGGTCGGCAGCACCACGGCGAGACCCGGGCGCAGCACGCCGGGCAGCGCCCGCAGCCGCAGCCGGGCGGTCGCCACCACGCCGCCGGTGGAGCCGGCCGACACCACCGCGGCCGCGTCCCCGCGCCGGACCAGCTGGCACGCGACCGCGGCGCTTGACCGCGGGCGGCGCAGGCTGGCCAGCGCGCCCTCGTCCATGGCCAGGGTGTCCTCGGCCGGAACGATGCCGACCTCCCCGGCCCTGGGGTCCGCGCCCAGCCCCGCCAGCGCCTGCCGCAGGCGAGCGGGAGGGCCGGTCAGCAGGATGCGGATACCGTGCTCGCGGTGAGCCGCCAGCGCGCCCGCGACGATCTCGTCGGGCGCGTAGTCGCCTCCCATCGCATCGACGGCCAGCACGGGCCGGGACGGATCGGGCCGGGGTCCGAACGTGCCGGTTCCCTGACCGTCCCGGTTCGCTGACGACCGCTCCGGGCTGTCCGGTGCCGCGTTCAGCTGGTCTCCGGGGCGTGCGGCCGGGGATGATGCCTCATCCTGCGTGTCCTTCGGCGAAGAGGGCCTACCTGGTGCGCCCCATTATGACCCCGGCGGAGGCCTGAACAGGCGCGGCCCCCTGGAACCAGCGCCACGGCCCGCGGATTTTACGGTCTAGAAGGCCGGCCACTGAAGCGAATTTTCACAACCCGGCGATGAGAAGTTGCCGTGACTGCGTCGAATACTTCCTGCGATCCGCGGTACTTGTCTCACCGGGAGACAAGCGGATGGAGAATCGGAACGGACGAGGCTGCCAGAGCGTAATTAAACGTGGAAGCAGTTCTGGCCCGCGTGTACCGGGGAACGTGGCCAGGCCGGGGGGGAACCGCTGGGGAGCGGGTGTCATCAGGCTTTTTCGCGCGCAGCGCGGCGCACGGCGCCCGCGGCGCGCATCACGGAGGGAGAAAGCGCGTGATCGATGCCCAGCAGGTGATCCCGTCGGCCCGGTCGGCCGGGCGCGGGTTTCGCGCCTACTCGGCGAGGCACCTGGAAATGCTCACCCAGCGAGCGGGTCTGTCGCCTGCCGAACGACTGGCCGTGCGGGCGGTAGCGACGGTACTACCGTTCCGGACGAATGCCTATGTCGTCGAGAACCTCATCGACTGGGACGCGGCCCCGGACGACCCGATCTACCGGCTCGTGTTTCCCCAGCCGGACATGCTTCCCGCGGCGGACGTAAGCCTGCTGGCCGGCCTGATCAGCGGCGGAGCGCCGGAGGTGGCCCTATGGTCGGCCGCGCACGAAATCCGGATGCGCTTGAACCCGCACCCGGCCGGTCAGCTCATGCTGAACGCGCCGAGCCTGCACGGCAGGCCGCTGGCCGGCCTGCAGCACAAGTACCCGGAGACCGTGCTGTTCTTCCCCCGCCAGGGTCAGACCTGCCACGCCTACTGCACCTACTGCTTCAGGTGGGCCCAGTTCGTGGACGAACCCGACCTGAAGATGGCCACCGACGACGTCGGCACGCTCGTCGCCTACCTCGGCGAGCACCCGGAGGTGACCAGCGTGCTGATCACCGGGGGCGATCCGATGGTGATGGGCGAGGCGGTCCTGCGGCGGTATATCGAGCCGCTCCTGGATCCGCGCCTGGAGCACCTGGAGTCGATCAGGATCGGCACCAAGTCGCTCGCGTACTGGCCGCAGCGGTTCGTCACCGACCCCGACGCCGATGCGACGCTCCGCCTGTTCGGCGAGGTGGCCGCCTCGGGCCGGACGCTCGCGTTCATGTCTCACTTCTCGCACCCGCGCGAGCTGGAGCCGGCGGTGGTCGAGGCGGCGGTGCGCAGGATCCGCGGCACCGGGGCGGTCATCCGCACGCAGGCCCCGCTGATCAGGTCCATCAACGACGACCCCGCGGCGTGGCGGGCCATGTGGCGGGCGCAGGTGCGCCTGGGCATGGTGCCCTACTACATGTTCGTGGAGCGGGACACCGGTCCCCAGGACTACTTCGCCGTCCCGCTGGCTCGCGCCTACGAGATCTTCCGCGACGCGTATCAGGGCGTTTCCGGCCTCTGCCGGACGGTCCGCGGCCCGTCGATGTCGGCCACCCCGGGCAAGGTGTGCATCGACGGGGTGACCGAGGTGGCGGGGATCAGGGTCTTCGTGCTGAAGATGATCCAGGCCCGCGACCCTGCGCTGGTCGGGACGCCGTTCTTCGCCAGGTTCGACCCGACCGCAACCTGGCTCACCGGCCTTGAGCCGGTGTTCGCCGCCAGGTTCCCCTTCGAGGCCGCCGCCTACGAGCCGGTCCCCGACGAGTTGCCCGGGTTCTGGCCCGACGAGCCGGGCGAGCTCATGGTGCCCGCCATCTGACCAGGTTCCTCGGTCGGCACCGGGCCGCGGGCCGGGCCGACGTCGCGCTTGATCAGCACGCAGCTCGCGGCGGCCAGGGCTACCACGGAGATGGGCAGGACCATGGTCCAGCGCATCGCGAGGACGTAGCCGTCACTGAACACGTAGCCGCCGAGCCGCTGCAGTTCGGCGGCGAGCGCCTTGGGGATGCCGTGCTGGGCGGCGGAGCTGGGCCCTTCGCCGATCAGGCCGCTGGCGGCGGCCGTGCGGAACCCGCCGATGAAGGTCGCGCGGACCTGCGGCGGCAAACCGGCGGAGCTGATGGTGGCCTGGCTGGTCAGCGAGGCCACCAGCCGGTTCTCCAGCAGGGCACCCACCGACGCGGTGCCTATCACCGAGCCGACCTGCCGGACGGTGTTGAGCACGCCGGACGCCGCGCCCGCCATCTGGGGCTGCACGTTGCGCATCGCGGTCGTCGTCATCGGCGCGAACGTGGCGCCCATGCCGAGGCCCGCGACGATGAGGGGCGGGAGGAAATCCTGCCACGAGGAGTTAGGCCGGGCCACCAGGACCGCCCAGCCCATGCCCACCCCGAACAGGGTCAGGCCGCTCATCAGGATGTACTTGCCGCCGATCTTGTCGGTCAGCCGGCCGAGGAACGGGGCGATGATGATCATGACGAGCGAACTCGGCGCCATGGTCAGGCCGGCCTTCAGCGCGGAGAAGCCGAGCGCGTCCTGCAGGTAGATGGTGAACGGCAAGAAGATGCCGAGCATGCCGATGGACAGCGTGCCCGACACCCAGTTCATCAGCGTGAAGTTCCTGTCCCTGAACAACGCGAACGGGATCAGCGGCTCACCGTCCTGACCGAGCTTTTGTACCAGGAAGAACACGACGAGCAGCACGACGCCGGCCCCGATGACCAGCGGGATGGACACGAAGGAGGCGATCGTGCCCCAGTCGTAGCGCTGGCCCTCGACCAGCCCGTAGCAGATGCCGAGCAAGCCCAGGCTGGCCAGGACCACGCCCACGATGTCCAGCCGGTGCCTCCGGCCCGGGCGAAGGTCGGGAATGATGTAGAAGGTCACGGCGAGGACCGCGATCCCGATCGGCAGGTTCACGAAGAAGATCCACCGCCAGTCGAAGGCGGTGACGAGCAGGCCCCCGAGGGTCGGCCCGGCGATGGTCGCCAGCCCCGCCACCGCCCCCCAGATGCCGAACGCCGCGCCGCGCCGCTCCGGCGGGAAGACCATGGTTACGATGGCCAGCGTCTGCGGCATCAACATGGCCGCCCCGAGCCCCTGAACCGCGCGGAAGCCGATGAGCCAGCCGGGCCCCGGCGCGAATCCGCAGGCGGCGGAGGCGGCCGTGAACACGATGATCCCCGCCACGAACATGGTGCGCGGCCCGCGCAGGTCCCCCAGCCGGCCGGCCGTGATGACCAGGACCGCGAGCACGAGCGCGTACGCGTTGAGCACCCACAGCACGTCGTCGAGGGTGGCGTGCAGCTTCAGGATCATATTGGGGATAGCGATGTTCACGATCGTCAGGTCAAGCAGCGTCATGAAGAAACCCAGCGACACCACGACCAGGACCGCCCACGGGTTTCCGCGCAGCTTCGTCATGCCTCCGACCATAGCTCCGGCGCGTACGCTCTGGCCACGACGGGCGAGGGTGCGCCGCCGAGTTGGCCGGGATCGGGGGCCGGCCCAAGTAGGCTGGTCGGGCAGTTGAGGTACGTTTCCGGTCTCGCGATCGTATGGCGGCGCGTATGGGTGGAATGACCGGCTGCCTGGCGCTGGCAGACGGAGCAGGACCCGATACCGAGTGGGTGGGCCGCGCCGTCGCGCGCATCGGCCACCGCGGCCCCGACGGCGAGGGCTTCTTCGCCGATCCCGATGTGGCCCTGGCGTTCAGGCGGCTGGCCATCATCGACGAGTCGGCCGCCGGGCGACAGCCGATGCATTCGGCCGACGGCCGCTACGTCATGGTCTTCGACGGCGAGATCTACAACTACCCCGAGCTCACCCAGCGGCTGGCCGCGCGCGGGGTCCACCTGCGCGGCAGGTCGTGCTCCGAGGTCCTGATCGAGATGTACGCCTGGCTCGGCAAGGACGTCGTCCGCCAGCTCAGGGGGATGTACGCCTTCGCCATCTGGGACCGGCGCACGCGGGAGCTCTTCTGCGCGCGCGATCCGTTCGGCATCAAGCCGTTCTTCTACGCGCTGAACTCCGGCGGCCACCGCCATCCGGGGACCAGGGGGGCGGCGGGATCCAGGCCCAATCCCCAGCTCAGGTTCGCCTCCGAGCGTAAGGCGCTGGCCGACTCCGGTGAGGTGATCGCTATCGACCCGGATGCGCTGCGGCGGTACCTGTCGTTCCAGTACGTGCCCGCCCCGGCCACCATGGTGCCGCCGGCCCGGGCCCTGCCGCCCGGGCACGTCCTGATCGCACGGCCGGGCGGGCGGGTCGACGTGTTCAGGTACTGGCGCCCCGAATTCCGGCCGGCCAGGTCGCCCTCGTCGAGCAACCCGGAGAAGATCCTGTCGGCGCTGCGCGATTCCGTACGGGTTCACCTGCGCGGTGACGCGCCGGTGGGTGCGTTCTTGTCCGGTGGGGTGGACTCGGCCACCCTCTGCGCGCTCGCCGCCGAATCCTGCCCGGGCCTGCCGGTCTTCACGGTCGGGTTCGAGCGCGAGGGGTACAGCGAAATCGACCTGGCCGTCGAGACGGCGGAGGCGCTCCGCCTGAAGCCGGTGTCGTACGTGATCACCCCGGAGGAATTCCTCGCCTGCCTGCCCCGGATCGTCTGGCACCTCGATGACCCGATGGCGGACGCGGCCGCCGTCCCGTTGTGGTTCGCGGCGCGCGAGGCGCGCAAGCAGGTCAAGGTGGTGCTGTCCGGCGAGGGGGCCGACGAGCTCTTCGGCGGGTACGGGGTCTACTACCAGCCGGGCATGGTCCGCGCCGGCAAGGTGCTGCCCGGGTGGGGCCGCGCGACGATCAGCCGGGTCGCCGCCGAGCTGCCGGCCGGCGCCAAGGGGAAGGGCCTGCTCAACCGGACCTCCACGCCGCTGCGCCGCCGGTACATCGGCAACGCCTACGTATTCCGCGCTGACCAGGCCGAGATGCTGGTCAGGCACGCCAGCGGCAGCGCCTTCGACGTGACCGACCCGGTCTACCGGCAGGCGGCCGAGGCCGGCCTCGACGACGTCGCCACCATGCAGCTAGTGGACGTCAACACCTGGCTGCCGGGCGACATCCTGGTCAAGGCGGACCGGATGGCCATGGCTCACGGCCTGGAGCTGCGCACACCGTTCCTGGACCGCGAGGTGCTCGGGGTGGCCGCGCGGCTGGCCAGGCCGGAGAAAACCGCCGCGGGCACGACCAAGTTCGCGCTCAGGGAAGCCATCGGCGACCTGCTCCCGCAAGCCGCCGCCGAACGCGCCAAGCTCGGCTTCCCCGTCCCGCTCGGGCACTGGCTGAGCGGCGGCATGTACGGCTTCGCCGAGCAGGTGGTCCGCACGGCGCAGACGGGGCAGTGGCTGGACAAGGCGGCCGCCGTGGACCTGCTGCGCCGCTTCCGGGCCGGGGACCCCGAGGTGACCTGGCGGCAGGTATGGCTGCTCGTCGTGTTCTCGCTCTGGCACCAGATCTACGTGGAGAGCGTCTACGACCCGGTCGCCCTCGGCTGGGAGCCTGCGGCGGTCGGCTGAGCGCGCAGGCGTGACGCCAGAACCCCGGGTAGGGTCAGGCGCCCGGTGACTCCGCGGGGGCGGCGGCGCCGAACCCGCCGGCCAGCAGTTGCTCCCTGATCTTCCTGCGCCCGCGATGCAGCCGCGACATCACCGTGCCCACCGGCGTCCCCATGATCTCGGCGATCTCCCGGTAGGGGTAGCCCTCGATATCCGCCAGGTACACCGCGGTCCGGAACTCGCCCGGCAGCTCGCGCAGGGCCCGCAGCAGGTCGGAGTCGGTGGTGCGGTCCAGCGCCTCCGTCTCGGCGGACGGCACCGGCGGCGCCAGCCGGTCCGCGGACATCTGCCATTCCTGCAGGTCGCCCCCGAGCGCCTGCTGCGGCTCCCGCCGCCGCTTGCGGTAGACGTTGATGAACGTCGTGGTCAGGATCCGGTTCAGCCAGGCCCGCAGGTTGGTGCCGGGCGTGAACTGCCCGAACGCCGCGTAGGCCTTCGCCGACGTCTCCTGGACCAGGTCCTCGGCGTCGGTGGGATTCCTCGTCATGCGCAGCGCGGCCGGGTAGAGCTGGCCGAGCTGCGGAACGACATCGCGCTCGAATCTCTCCCGGTCCTCGCTTGAGTGTTCAGCTCGGCTCATCGTTCACCCCGTGATCGTCTTCCACTGTATAGACGCAAAACATGGCCGAAAACGTCCCCCTGTTGCGGAAAATCATGTCACTCATCCCCGAACTGCTGAGCCCCCCGCAAATCATGGTGCATCAGGCATCCCGGTAGCAAGCTGGATGAGACCTGAGAACTACCTGAAGGTATATCTGGCGGAGGGCAGGGCTATCCCCTGAGGCTCAGATCCAGCCCTTGCCCACCCGGTACCACATATGGCTCAGCCAGTCGGGGTACGGGATGACCTTGGCGGCCAGGATCGAGTAGAAGTACCAGAACATCAGCAAGACGCACAGCACGTAGGCGCCGACGATGCCCGCCCCCACCGAGCGCCGCAGCACGCTCGCCGAGGCCGGTCCGAGAATCAGCCCCAGGCACAGCACGATCGACAAGATGAGGAACGGCTCGAACTCCAGGGCGTAGTAGTAGAACTTGGTCCTGCTCACGAGCGGGAACCAGGGCCCCCACCCCGCGAGCACGCCGAGCAGCACCGCGCCGGCCCGCCAGTCACGGTGCAGGAGCCACCAGCCCAGGCAGAAGATCAGGGCCAGGATCGACCCCCACCAGAGGGCCGGGGTCCCGATCGCGAGAACTTCCTGCGACCACTCCGGGCCGCTGTAGGGCGACGGGCAGGCGTGCAGCGGGCTCGCCACGGGCCCGGTGTAGCAGCTGTAGTAGAACGCGACCGGCCTGGTCATGAGCAGCCAGTCCCAGGGCTGCGACTGGTACGGGTGCCGCGTCGACAGGCCGAGGCCGAAGGTGATCGCCTGCACGTGGTACTCGTACAGCGAGTACAGGGCCGAGATGACCGGGATGTTGACCCCGTGCAGCTGGGCGTAGTTCCGGTCGTAGCCGGTGCTGCTGGCGAACCAGTTGGTCCACGTGGCTATGTACGTGGCCAGCGGGATCGCGATGAACGTCACCGGCGACCAGCGGGCGTCGTGCTGGAACGCGCCGCGGACGAAGGATTTCAGGCCCGCCGCCCGGCGCGCGCCGATGTCCCAGGCGGTGCCGAGCGCGGCGAACGCGATGATGTACCAGACCGCGTCCCATTTCGTCCCGACCGCTAGGCCCAGGAGCAGCCCGGCGCCGATCCGCCATTTGCTGATGCCGAAGCGCGGGCCCGCGTCGCCGCCCTCGCCGCGCGCGACGCCCGCGGCGAGCTTCTCGCGGAAGTAGTCCCGGTCGACGACCATGCAGCCGAACGCGGCCAGGACGAAGAACATGAGGAAGATGTCCAGGATGCCGGTCCGCGACAGCACGAACTCCAGGCCGTCCAGCGACATGAGCAGCCCGGCGATGCAGCCGAGCAGGGTGGACCTGGTCATCCGCCGGGCGATCCGGCACATCAGCAAGATGGCCAGCGACCCGAACACCGCGCTGAAGAACCGCCAGCCGTACGAGTCCAGCCCGAACATCGCCTCGCCGACGGCGATGATCAGCTTGCCCACCTCCGGCTGCACCACGTACTCACCGCAGCCGGTCCCGCTGCAGGGTACGAAGAGGCTGGCCGTGTGGCCCTGCAGCATGAGCGCGTTGGCGTTGCTGACGTAGTTCCACTCGACCCCGTGCTGCAGGATGCTCCAGGCGTCCTTGGCGTAGTAGGTCTCGTCGAAGACCACCGCCCGCGGCACCTGCAGGCGGTCGAAACGCAGCCACGCGCCGAACGCGGTCACGAGTCCAGGGCCGAGCCACCCCCACAGCCGGTCGTCGGGCATCGGCGTACCTAGCCGGGCCCGCAGGGCCGACCGCCGGCTGGCCTCCGCGGAGACCGCCGTCGCGGTGAGGTCAGACTCGGTACCCATCATCGGCCACATGCTACTGTGCCGAGGAGCTAAGGGGCGCGGTGACGGCTGGACTCCTCCCTCGCCAAAGGGCCGCGGCGTTGCCTGGACTGAGGAGCGAGGAACGAGCGACGAGGGAAGGCTACGCCTCAAAAGCGGCCCGGAGGCGAAAGGCAAGCACGGCGTGCTGACGCTGGCCGCGGTCCCGATCGGCCGGGCCGACGACGCGTCCCGCCGCCTGGCCGAGGAACTGGCCAGCGCCACCGTCATCGCAGCCGAGGACACGCGGCGCGTGCGCTGGCTCGCGGCCAGCCTGGACATCGAGCTCCGGGCGCGCCTGGTCTCGTTCTACGACGCGGTAGAGACGCGGCGCATTCCCGGGCTCCTCGCCGACCTGCAGGCGGGCCAGGACATCCTGCTGGTCACCGACGCCGGGACCCCGGGAATCAGCGATCCCGGGTACCGGCTGGTGGCCGCCGCGGCCGCGGCGGGGATCAGGGTCACCGCGCTGCCCGGCCCGTCCGCGGTGACCACCGCGCTGGCCGTCTCGGGGCTGCCCACCGACAGGTTCAGCTTCGAGGGGTTCCCGCCCCGGCGCCCGGGCGAGCGGGCCCGTCGCTTCGCCGAGCTCGCCGCCGACGCCAGGACCCAGGTCTACTTCGAGTCAGGGCGCCGGCTCGCAAGCACGCTCGCTGAACTCGCGGCCTCCCACGGCCCGGACCGGCCGGCCGTGGTGTGCCGCGAGCTCACCAAGACCCACGAGGAGATCGTCCGCGGCACGCTCGCCGAACTCGCCGCCTGGGCGGCGCCGAAGGAGCCCGAGGAGCCCAGGGAGCGCAAGGAGCCCAGGGAGCGCAAGGAGTCCAAGGAGTCCAAGAACCAGGGCTCAGGCGCCGTCCGCGGCGAGATCACGCTCGTCGTCGCCGGAGTCGACCGCCGGAGCCGGCGGCGCGGCCTCAATCCCGACGCGGGAGGTATCGACGGTCCCCTCGGCCCGCCTCAGCCCGGTTAGCTGCGTGAGCGCGTCGCGCCCCGCCGTGCCCCGGCTGAACGCCATGACCGCCGCCAGGCAGGCAAACGGGACGGCCGGCAGCACGTACCGGTAGTCGAACTCGGCGGTCGCCGCCGGGACGAGGATCATCGCGAAGGAGATGCCCCAGGGCAGCAGCGCCTCCCCGCCCAGCCGCCGCCAGGCCAGCACGATCCCGCCCAGTCCGGCGAGCAGGATGAGGCAGTAGACGGTGCCGGGCAGCCAGACGTACTCCTGGTACACCCGGATGATCGTGGCGAAGGGGTTGACCACCTCGGTCAGCGGGTTGCCCCGCACGTAGAAGGACGCGTAGGTGTGGTACTTCCCGAGGTCGACGCGATCCCAGCTCGGGATCGGCAGCGAGTGCGTGCCGAACAGGTACTCGTCGTAGGTCGCCGCCTGCGGGAACACGATCCGCTTCCAGCCGAACGCCATCACGGTGTCGTGGACGACCGCCTTGACGTAGTCGAACGGCTGCGCCTTGATGGCGCGGATCGCGAAATCCTCCCCGAGCTGGTTGGGCACCGGGCTGAACTTCGGCGGCGGGAAGTAGTCCAGCGGGGTCGGCGGGGTCCAGATGTAGGCCTGCGCGATCCCCAGCGAGTCCGTGCCGCCGGTCGGGGCGCACAGCTCGAGCTCACTGGCGGGCGGGTGGATGACCGAGCAGTTGGCGAACGACATCACGCGCGAGTACAGGAACACGCCGGTGGCGTCGCTCATCGCGAACTGCCCGTGCTCCAGGTAGAACACCCCGGCGTACCCGAAGACCGGGATGGCGCACACCACGATGGCGGCGGCCACCTTCCGCCAGCTGACCCGCCGGATGATCATGTACACGGCGAACACCGCCACCAGGGGCAGCCCGATCGAGCGCAGCACCGCGCCCAGGCCGAGCAGCAGGCCGATGACCGCGCACACGCGGGTCGACGGCCCCGCCGGGTTCCACAGCAGGAGCGTGGTGGCCAGCATGACCACGAACAGGAACGGCACGTCGGACAGGATCAGGTGCTCAA